>Ga0302314_10001460_pt1 | contig 44374 bp, 40 predicted proteins | sample III_Palsa_N2_3_FD_200533 | JGI IMG/M metagenome (GOLD analysis project Ga0302314, IMG submission 200533) | Peat permafrost microbial communities from Stordalen Mire near Abisko, Sweden - III_Palsa_N2_3 | ecosystem: Environmental > Terrestrial > Soil > Palsa > Peat permafrost | place: Sweden...
GAAGGTGTTGAGGTTGGACTCGCCGCGGATGCGGGCGTGCTCGAACGACGGGACCCCGGTGACGGCCAGGCCGGCGGCGGAGGCGCGGAGGCTGAGGATCGTCTCGATCTCGAACCCGCCCCCCCCGCACCCCGGCGTCGCCGTCGGGCTGGAGGCCGAACGCGGGGACGGCGGACGCCCGGAACGCGTTGCACCCGCAGCGCAGGCCGGCGTACCGGGTCCGGTACATGACGGTCGCCACCGCCCCGAGGGCCTTGTCGCCCAGGCGGCGCAGCGGGGCGATGCCGGCGCGGGCGGCATCAGGGCGGCATCAGGGCGCGGGCGGCATCAGGGGTGCCGTCGGCGGAGTGGCCGTCGACGATGATGACCTCGGGCAAGCCGGCCGGCCGGGCGGCGAGCACGTGGGGCAGGTTCCGGGCCTCGTTCAGGGTGGGGATGATCACCGAGACCCGCGGCTGCAGGACCCCGGCCCGGACCGCCCCGGCACGGCGGGCGGACTCGGAAACGGCTGCGGAAGGGGCGGTCACGGCGCGCGTCTCGGTGATCGTCACAACCACAGTCTGTCCACCGCCGGTAGCAGCCCCGGGCACCAATCCGGTGCAGGACGGTGGCAGCCGCGGGAGCCAGGAGACCAGCGGCGGGGCCCTAGGCGGGCTACTCGGCCGAGGCGACGCCGGCTAGGTCGAGGAGGTCGGCGATGATGCGGTCGATCGCGGTGACCGTCATCGTCAGGTGGCCGGCGCCGGGTTCCAGGTGGACGCGGGCGTCGGGGATGTGGGCGGCGAGCCACTGGCCGTGCGCGAACGGGACCATGTTGTCCTGGTCGCCCTGCCAGATCGCGGCCCGGCCGGCCAGGGCGTCCAGGCCGAAGCCCCAGTCGGCGACGAACGCGAGGTCGTCGTCGCGCCAGCCGGCGATGCCGGTGCGGACGGCGCCGCGCAGCCCGGCGGCGAGGCCGTCACCGAACTCGCCGGTGATGACGGCCGCGTCGGCCCCGGAGATGAGGCCGCCCATCGCGCCGACGATCTGCTCGCCGGTGACCCGGCCGAGCACCGCGGCCTCCTTCTCCAGGAACGGGGTCAGCGCATCCACGCCCGCGACCGTGAGGGTGAACTCCTCGACGTTCTCCGGTCCCATCCCGGCCATGAAGTCCAGGCCCTCGGCGCCGTAGGGGGCGATGCCGGCCACCGAGGCGGCGGCCAGGCACCGGCCGGGGAGCAGCGCGGCGCAGGCCAGCGAGTGCGGCCCGCCGCCGGAGAAGCCGATCGAGACGAACGTGTCCGCGCCGAGCGCGTCGAGCACCGCGACGGTGTCCTGGGCGACGTCGCTGACCCGCCGTCCGGGCCGGGGCGTCGAATCCTCGTAGCCGGGACGGGCGGCCTGCACGACCCGCAGGCCGTGCCCGGCCGCCGCCTCGGCCAGCCGGGTGTTGATCACCAGGCCGATCGGCGTGCCCTCGTGGACGACCAGCGGAAGCGCGCCGGCCCGCCCGGTCGCCAGGAACTCGATGTCGCGGCCGTCCGCCGCCTTGATCAGCCGCCGCTCAGTCTGCATGACGCCAGCCTAGTAGCAGCCGCGGCGGCCGCCCGGTTATCTTGCTGTTATCTCGACGGGTTGGCGTAGACCCGGTCCGGGCGGACGAAGACGGCGGTGCGCCGCTCGTCCCGCATCACCGTGTCGTAGGTGTCGAAGTCGTCGTGGGTGCCGCCCGCGGCGGTGAAGATCTCCCGCAGCAGCAGGCGCAGGGCCTCGGCGTCGACGGCGGCCGCGGGGTCGTCCGGGCCGATCAGGTCGACCGCCCCCTCGGCCGCCGCCCACTGCCAGCCGGTACGGACGATGACGTTGGCGTACGGGCGTTCGCGCAGGTAGGCGAGCTTGCGAGTGCCGCCCCTGATCACCATGCCGACCGCGGTCTCGCCGGTGACCGGGTGCTTGAGCACCCCGGCGTTGACCACCGACGAGGAAATCGTCCCGTCGCCCCGGGTCACCGACACCACGACAAGTCCGTGCTCGCCCGCGATCAGCCGCTCAAAATCCGCTATCTCAGCCATGACCCCATTCAACCGCGTCCGGCCGGGTAAGCGTGAGGGGCGGTCGGGCCGGGGGGCGGGCTTGGCCTTCTTGGCCGGGGTGCCCGCGTCGTTGACGAGGCCGGCCCGGCGGAGGGCCTCGGCCATCGCGCCGTTGGCCGGGGCGGGGGAAGCCGCGCGGCGGTCGCCGCCCTGGGGGGCGCCGGTGCCACGACGGTCACTGGCGGTGCCGGAGCCGCCGCCCCGGCGGTCGCCGCCCGAGGAACCGCCGCGGCGGTCGCCGCCCCGGGGAGCGCCGTTGCCCCGGCGGTCAGGGCCGGCCCCGGGCTGGGGCGCGGTGGCCAGGGCGGAGTCGGCCGGGACCGTTCCCCTCGCGGGCTGGGATCTTGGCTGGGATCTTGGCTGGGATCTTGGCTGGGATCTTGGCTTTGATCCGGGGCGGGGGCCGCGCGGTGAGCGGGCGGCCTCGTGGCCGGCCTCGGCCTGGTCGTCGGTCCGCATGGTGAGCGAGATCCGGTTGCGGGGGATGTCGACCGAGACGACCTTGACCTTCACGACGTCGCCGGACTTGGCGACCTCGCGGGGGTCGGCGACGAAGTTCTTCGACATGGCCGAGACGTGGACGAGGCCGTCCTGGTGGACGCCGATGTCGACGAACGCGCCGAAGGCGGCGACGTTGGTGACGACGCCCTCGAGGACCATGCCCGGTTCCAGGTCGCTCAGCTTGTGCACGCCCTCGGCGAAGGTCGCGGTCTGGAATTCGGGCCGCGGGTCGCGGCCGGGCTTCTCCAGCTCCTTGAGGATGTCGTTGACGGTGGGCAGGCCGAAGGCCTCGTCGGTGAACTCCGTGGGGTTCAGGCCGCGCAGCGTCTTGGTGTCGCCGATGAGGGCGCTGACGTCTTCCTGGGTCTTCTCCAGGATGCGGCGGACGACCGGGTAGGCCTCGGGGTGGACACCGGAGGCGTCCAGGGGGTCGCCGCCGCCGCGGATGCGGAGGAAGCCGGCGCACTGCTCGAAGGCCTTCGGGCCGAGCCGGGGCACGTCGCGCAGGTGCTCGCGGGTGGCGAACGCGCCGGCGGCGTCGCGGTGGGCGACGATCGCCCCGGCGAGCCCGTCGGTGATGCCGGAGACCCGGGCCAGCAGCGGCCTGCTCGCGGTGTTGACGTCCACGCCGACCGCGTTCACCGCGTCTTCGACCACCGCGTCCAGCGAGCGGTCCAGCTTGGAGCCGGTGACATCGTGCTGGTACTGGCCGACGCCGATGGACTTCGGGTCGATCTTGACCAGCTCGGCCAGGGGGTCCTGGAGCCGCCTGGCGATCGACACCGCGCCCCGCAGCGAGACGTCCATGTCCGGGAGCTCGGCGCTGGCGTAGGCGCTCGCGGAGTAGACCGAGGCGCCGGCCTCGGAGACGACGATCTTGGTGAGGCCGAGGTCCGGGTTGGCCGCGATGAGCTCGATGGCCAGCTTGTCGGTCTCGCGGGAGGCGGTGCCGTTGCCGATGGCGATGAGCTCGACGTGGTGCTGCTCGGCCAGGTTCTTCAGCACGAACAGCGACTCGTCCCACTTGTTCTGGGGGACGTGCGGGTAGATGGTGTGGGTCGCGACGGCCTTGCCGGTCTGGTCGATGATCGCGACCTTGACGCCGGTGCGGAAGCCCGGGTCCAGGCCCATGGTGGCGCGCTGGCCCGCCGGGGCGGCGAGGAGCAGGTCCTTCAGGTTGGCCGCGAAGACGTTGACCGCCTCGGCCTCGGCGCTCTGCCACAGGCGCATGCGCAGGTCGATGCCGAGGTGCACGAGAATGCGGGTGCGCCAGGCCCAGCGCACGGTGTCGCTCAGCCACTTGTCGGCCGGGCGGCCCTGGTTGACGAGGCCGAAACGGTCGGCGATCGGCTGCTCGTAGGACTCCGACAGCCCGGCCGCGGCCGCCTCGAAGCCCTCGTCGTTCGGGTCGAGGGTGAGGTCGAGCACCTCTTCCTTCTCGGCCCGGAACATGGCCAGGACGCGGTGCGCCTTCAGCCGGCCGAACGGCTCGGCGAAGTCGAAGTAGTCGCTGTACTTCTTGCCCTCCTCCGCCTTGCCCTCGCGGACCTGGGCCTTGAGGCTGCCCTTGGACCACATGCGCTCGCGGAGCTGGCCGATGAGGTCGGCGTCCTCGCCGAAGCGCTCGACGAGGATGGCCCGGGCGCCGTCGAGGGCCGCGGCCACGTCGGCCACGTTCTCGGTTACGTAGGCTTCCGCGGCCGCCTTCGGGTCCGTGTCCGGGCTGCTGAGCAGCAGCTCGGCCAGGGGCTCGAGGCCGTTCTCGCGGGCGATCTGGGCCTTGGTCCTGCGCTTGGGCTTGTACGGGAGGTAGAGGTCCTCGAGCCTGGCCTTGGTGTCGGCGCTGTCGATCTTGGCCCGCAGGTCGTCGGTGAGCTTGCCCTGCTCGTCGATCGAGGCCAGGATCGCCGCCCGCCGCTCCTCGAGCTCGCGCAGGTAGCGGAGGCGCTCGTCGAGCGTGCGCAGCTGGGCGTCGTCCAGGGTGCCGGTGACCTCCTTGCGGTACCGGGCGATGAACGGGACCGTGGCCCCGCCGTCAAGCAGGTCGACGGCCGCCTTGACCTGGTTCTCGCGCACGCCAAGCTCCTCGGCGATCCGCTTGATGATGCTTCTCGCGGTCGCGGCCGGGTCGGGGGCCGGCGTGGGGATTGGCGCGGTGGTCTGCGTGGTCACATCACCGAGACTATCGGGCGGCGCGACGCCTTAGGGTTGGCCCATGACCGACGCCGACCAGAATCCGCGCCCCGCCGCCGTGCCCGACAAGCCCGTTCTCGACGGACTTGAGGCGGTATGGTCGGCGCGCTGGGAGGCCGATCAGGTCTACCGGTTCGACCGTGCCCGGCCCCGGGCCGGGGTCTACTCGATCGACACGCCGCCGCCGACCGTGTCCGGATCGCTGCACGTGGGCCACGCCTTTTCCTTCACCCACACCGACATCGTGGCCCGCTACCGGCGGATGACCGGCAAGGCGGTCTTCTACCCCATCGGCTGGGACGACAACGGGCTGCCGACCGAACGGCGGGTGCAGAACGTCTACGGCGTGCGGTGCGACCCGACGGTGGCGTACGACCCCGACTTCAGGCCGCCGGAGAAGCCGGGCAAGTCCGAGGTGCCGGTCTCCCGGCGGAACTTCATCGCCCTGTGCTCGGAGCTGACCGCCGTCGACGAGCGGGCCTTCGAACAGATGTGGCGCCGGGTCGGGCTCTCGGTGGACTGGTCGCTGCTCTACACGACGATCAGCGACTCGACCAGGCGGGTCTCGCAGCGGGCGTTCCTGCGCAACCTCGCCCGCGGTGAGGCGTACCGGGCCGACGCGCCCACGCTGTGGGACGTCACCTTCCAGACCGCGGTCGCGCAGGCCGAGCTCGAGGACCGCGAGCAGGCCGGCGCCTACCACCGGATCTCCTTTCACGGGCCCGATGGCCCGGTGTGGATCGACACCACCAGGCCCGAGCTCATCCCGGCCTGCGTGGCCCTGGTCGCGCACCCGGACGACCCGCGTTACCAGGGGCTCTTCGGGCGCACGGTGACGACGCCGCTGTTCGGGGTGGAGGTGCCGGTGCTGGCCCACCACCTGGCCGAGCCGGACAAGGGCACCGGGATCGCCATGGTCTGCACCTTCGGCGACCTGACCGACGTGACCTGGTGGCGCGAGCTCGACCTGCCGACCCGGCCGGTCATCGGGCGCAACGGGCGGCTGCTCGCCTCGCCCCCGGCCGGGGTGCCCGACGCTCCCTACGACGAGCTGGCCGGGAAGACCGTGTTCAGCGCCCGCGCGCGCATCGTGGAACTGCTGACGGACAGCGGCGACCTGTCGGGTCCGCCGCGGCCGGTCTCCCGGCCGGTGAAGTTCTACGAGCGCGGCGACCGGCCGCTCGAGATCGTCACCTCGGGCCAGTGGTACCTGCGCAACGGCGGCCGCGATCCCGCTCTGCGGTCCTCGCTGCTCGCGGCCGGAAGGTCGCTGGCCTGGCATCCGGCCCACATGCGGGTCCGCTACGAGAACTGGGTGGAGGGTCTCGCGGGCGACTGGCTCATCTCCCGGCAGCGGTTCTTCGGCGTCCCGTTCCCGGTCTGGTACCCCCTGGACGACGCGGGCGAGCCGGTGTACTCGGCGCCGATCGTGCCCGCCGAGGACGCGCTGCCGGTCGACCCGGCGGCCGAGCCCGCGCCGGGGTACGCCGAGGCGTCGCGCGGCGCGCCCGGCGGGTTCATCGGCGACCCGGACGTGATGGACACCTGGGCGACCTCGTCGCTGACGCCGCAGATCGCCGGGCGCTGGGGCACCGATGACGACCTGTTCTCGCGGGTGTTCCCGATGGACCTGCGGCCGCAGTCGCACGAGATCATCAGGACCTGGCTGTTCGCCACCGTCACCCGGTCGCACCTGGAGTTCGGGTCGCTGCCCTGGTCCGACGCCGCCATCTCCGGCTGGATCCTCGACCCCGACCGCAAGAAGATGTCCAAGTCCAAGGGAAACGTGGTCACGCCGGTCGCCCTGCTCGAGCAGTACGGCTCGGACGCCGTCCGCTACTGGGCGGCGAGCGGCCGGTACGGGGTGGACACCGCGTTCGACCCCGGGCAGCTCAAGATCGGGCGGCGGCTGGGGATCAAGATCCTCAACGCGTCCAAGTTCGTGCTGTCCCTCGAGGGGCCGCTCAGCGAGGTGACGTCGGCCGTCGACCTGTCCCTGCTGGCCGAGCTGGACGACGTGGTCCGGTCGGCGACCGCGGCCCTTGACGGCTTCGACCACACCGGCGCGCTCGAGGCGGTCGAGCGGTTCTTCTGGATGTTCTGCGACGACTACCTGGAGCTGGTCAAGGCCCGGGCCTACGGCTCCGGTCCCGGAGCCGGGTCGGCCCGGGGGGCGCTGCGCTCGGCGCTCGGCGTGCTGCTCCGGCTGTTCGCCCCGTTCCTGCCGTTCGTGACCGAAGAGGCGTGGTCCTGGTGGCAGGAGGGATCGGTGCACCGCGCGCCGTGGCCGGCGGCTGACCCCGGCCCCGACGGCCCCGGCTCCGGCTCCGGTGATCCGGCGGTGCTCCGGGCCGCGGCGGCCGTGCTCGGCCAGGTCCGCAAGGCCAAGACCGCGGCGCAGGTCTCCATCCGGTCCGAGGCGGCCCGGGTCGTCGTGCGGGGAACGGACCCCGACACCGCGCGCGCTTTCGAAGCCGACCTGCGCGCGGCGGGCAACATCGCCCGCCTGACCTTCGCCTACGCGCCGGGCGACAGCCTGACGGCCGAGGTCACCCTGGCCGAGGCCGTTACCTCCTGATTCATTACTCAATTCGAGCCACGCTATTGCCCAGATCCCCGGAAAGTGGCGCGCGAGGCATCTGTTACTGGATATAAAGATGGACCTCCGGTGAATCGCGATCCGGCCCACCCGCGGGCCGGTACCTCGCCAAGTCCGGACGGGCGATTCGTCAGGGGGGAACGATGCCCGAGGAACAGACGCGCACACCCGCCTGGTCGTCCCGGGCGCTCGCCGTCCGGGTCCCGTCGCCCCCTGCCCGGGTTGTGGCCGCGGCTCCAGCTTCGGCTTCGGCTTGGGTGAGAAACCTGGCTCCCTGGGCCTGGGGCGTGGTCTTCTCCCCCGTGCTGCTGCTGATCGTGGCCGCGGGCGCAGCCGGGCTGTGGGGAACGGCGGCCAGCATCGACGTCTACCTGTGGGCGGGCGTGCTCGCCTGCTGGATACCCATGACCGTCTGCGCCGTGAAGGACGCCGGCGTCTTGCGGTCCGCGGGCGAGCTGGCCAGCACCGAGCTCGAGTGGCCATGCCTGCTCGGCGGGTGGGTCTACCTGCTGATCAGGGCGCTTAAGCGGGCCAATCGCGGCAGCACCGACTGGGTCATGCTCGGCGTATCGGTGACCATTTGGCTCGTGGTAATCGCCACGGCGGTGCCAATCGTCAATTCGGTCCTCGCCTCAAGCAGCACGTTCGAGCGGGTCAAGGTGCAGCGGGAGATCGCCGAGGGAATTACCGCCAGGACCGGGGTCATCGTCACCGTGAGCTGCCCGCAGCACCCGCCGATGACCCCGGGCAGCCAGTTCGAGTGCGTCGCGGCGGAATTCGACGGGGTGACCGCCCAGGTAGACGTCCGGGTGCAGGACGGCAGCGGGAACTTCACCTGGCAGATCGCCGGCTGACGCTGGCCGCTGACGCGGACGGCGTTACCAGCGTTACCGCCGGGTCCGGGGCAGCGGGCCGGTGGGGAGGCGGGGCATCGGGCCGGTCGTCCGCACGCCCGGGAGCGGGCCGGTCGGCGGGCCGAAGCGGAGCACCGTGCGCTCACCGACGAGCTGGTAGCCGAGCCGCGCGACCCCGCGGTTCGGGCGGTTCGTGTCGGTGATCATCACGACCTGGGACCCCGCGCGCGGCCCGGCACCCGGCTCGGCCCGGGGCGCGACGCCGTCGAGTACGGCCCGGCTGGCCGCGTACATCAAGGCGGCCGCGTAGCCGTTGCGGCGGCGGTCGGGCGCGGTGTAGACCACGCTCATCCGTACCGTCCCGGCGACCGGCCTGGTCAGTGCGGCCATCGCCACCGGCTGGTAGCCGGTCTCCCCGTTCGGCGCGCCGGTGTCCCACGTGATCGCGTCCCGGACGCGGGCGGGCCGCTGCGGGCTCTCCCAGAAGACGGCGCCGCCGTAGCCGATCAGGTCATCGGCCATCGCCTGGGCCGAGCCGATCCGCTCGGCCGCCTCGGCCGCGAAGGCCGTGAGCCAGTCGGCGAGCAGCGCGCGGTCGGCGCCGGTCGCGACGCGGAGCCGGCCTGCCGGGCCGGCCGCGGCCCAGGTCGCGCCGGAGGCCCCGCCCGCGGCCCCCATCCCGTCGGGCCCCATCCCGTCCGGGCCGCCGGCCAGCCGGTACACCCGGCACTGCTTGTGCATCCGGATGGACACGCCCTCGCGGTGACTCCACGCGGCCGCGAACGCGTCCGCCGCCTGGACCGGCCCGTCGACGCCGGTGACCGGGCGGCCCATCTTCGCCAGGGTGCCCGCCAGCGCGGCGGCCATCTCCGGCGCCCGCCCGGCGATGAGCAGCGGCACGGCCGGGTCGTGGAGGAACGCGCCGCGGGGCTCGCTGCCGTCCGGCGGCTCCCACCAGCCGAAGAGCAGGCTCGACCCGGGCGGCGGTGCGCCCATCCCCGGCTGGGCGCCCGTGGCCGGCGGGCGCGCCGTGCCCGGTGGCCGGCCGGCGATCCGCGGGTCCCAGGCGGACCTGGCGGCCTGGGCGGCCGACAGCAGCAGCGTGTTCTCGACCGCAGTCGACCTCAGGTAACCGCCGGCCGCCGCGACGAACTTGTCGAGATCAGCGGTCGTGCACCAGCCCATTGGTCCTGCTTCCCGTCGTGCGCTCGTGCCGGAAACAGCTCGATATGTCACCTGGCCCGCCTGGGCGGTGGGGGACGCGGGGGTGGGCTGGCAGTAGGGGCGGGGTCCGATAAGTGAGCGGAACGTAACGGAAAATCTGCCCGGCAAGTAACATAATGCCTTCAAGTATGCCGCCCGGTCCGGCGAACGCAATACTACCGGCCGGTAGCTAGCCGGCCGGGAACACCAGCACCAGCCGGTCGTCTACCGGCTGGTATCCGATCCGCTGGTAGATCGAGTTGGACACCGGATTGGCCAGGTCGGTGTAGAGCAGCACCTCGTCCGCGCCCGCCGCAAGGGCCTGCTGGCTGACCTCCGCGGTGACCGCGCTCGCGTACCCGCGCCCCCGCAGTTCCGGCGGCGTGTAGACCGGGCCGACCCGCGCCATGCCGGCTACCTGCCTGGTCCGGCAGGCGACGGAGACCGGCCCGCCGCCCGTCTCCCAGACCGTGATCCCGCCGTAGCCGAGCCGGTCGCGCACGTCGGCGGCGTGATCCTCGCCGGGGCCGGAGTTGTGCGCCTCGGCCTGGAACGCGGCGAACCACGCGATCAGCAGCGCGGTGTCGGCGGCGGTGGCCGTCCGGGGCGCTCCGTCCGGCCCGGGATCGGGCCAGGCGAGCGCGGCGAGCCGGTACAGCCGCATCCGCTGGTCGACCTCGGCCCGGCCGCCGTGGGCCGCCCGCCAGGCGTCGCCGAACGCCGCGGCCGACTCCTGGTAGGCGTTGACCGCGGTGAGCGGGCGGGCGGCCAGCGTCACGGCCGCGAGTTCGGCCGCGGCCTCGGCGGAGACGGCGGTCAGCAGGACGGGAAGCGAGAGCGCGGTGTGCATGAACGCCCCGGCGACGGCGCCGTCCTGGCCGGTCCACCAGCCGTACAGCGGCCGGCCCGCGCTCACGTCCGCGCCCGCGTCCGCGCCCGCGCCCCCGTCCGGGTCCGCCCGGGCCTGGACTCGCATCGACTCGGTGACGGTCAGTATCACCGTGTTCCTTACGCGGTCGCTTCGCAGGTACCCGCCCGCCGCCGCGAGGAATTCCGGCACGTCGCCGGTCGTCTGCCAGGCCATGCGGGCATGCTCGCACGCGTGCCCGGGCGGGCGCACCCCAATAACCCCACCGGTTCAACGGATTGTTGACAATCCTGTCAAGGGTACGTAGCGTTCGATCATGCCAGCACGTACGCCGGGCGGCCCGCGGGCCGGGGAGGCCGCCCGGGCCCACGCCCTCGCCGCGCTCCGGCAGGCCATCCTCAGCGGCGACGTCGCCCCTGGTCAGCGGCTTGTCGAGGAGGAGCTGGCGGGCACACTTGGGGTAACGAGGCAGTCGCTGCGGGCCGCGCTGCTCGACCTCACGGCGGAGGGCCTGGTCGAGCGCATCCCCAACCGCGGCGCGCGGGTCAGGACCGTGACCACCGACGAGGCCGTGGCGATCACCGAGTGCCGGATGGCCCTGGAGGCGCTGTGCGCGGCCAAGGCCGCCGAGCGGATCAGCGACGACGAGGCGGCCCAGCTCCGGGAGCTGGGCGAGAACCTGAAGAACGCGGTCACCGACGGCAACCCGCTGAAGTACTCCGAGCTCAACCGGGAACTGCACCGCCGGGTCGGTGCCATCTCCGGGCAGCGCGTCGCCGTCGGCCTGCTCGACCGGCTGCACGGCCAGCTCGTCCGGCACCAGTTCCAGCTCGCGCTCCGGCCCGGCCGCCCCGAGGTTTCGGTCGCCGAGCACCTGGCCATTCTCAACGCGATCGTCGACCGGCGTCCCGACGACGCCGCCCTCGCCGTCCGCGCCCACCTGGCCAGCGTCGTCACGGCACTCCAGGCGGGCGACAAAAGCGAGACAAGGCCGGGCGGCTGAACCAAAAGCCCACACGCACCGTTATTTGTTGGTAACCGAGAGGAACCGAGGGCTCGCCCGAGATGCTCAATGTCATCGTCACTGACCCGCCGCGCGCCGACCTGGCCGAGGTCGACAAGCTCGCCGAGTACGGCGTCGCCACCGTCCACGAGGCGATCGGCCGGCGCGGCTACCTCGGCCCGGACATCCGGCCCAACCAGCAGGGCGCCCGGATCTCCGGCACCGCGCTCACCGTGGTCTGCTGGCCGGGCGACAACCTGATGATCCACGCGGCGGTCGAGCAGGCCAAGCCGGGCGACATCATCGTCATCACCACCACGTCGCCGTCGAGCGACGGCGCGTTCGGCGAGCTGATCGGCACCTCGCTCGCGAGCCGCGGCGTCCGCGGGCTGATCATGGGCGCGGGCCTGCGCGACACCCAGGAGCTGCGCGACATGGGCTTCCACGCCTGGACCGCGCACGTCTCCGCGCAGGGCACGGTGAAGGAGACTCCCGGCGCGGTCAACGTCCCGGTCACGCTCGGCGGGCAGACGATCCGCCCGGGCGACGCCATCGTCGCCGACGACGACGGCGTGTGCGTCGTCCCCCGGCTCGACGTCCCCGGGGCGGTCACCGCGTCGGCCAGCCGCCTGGCCAAGGAGGACGCTACCCGCGAGCAACTGGCCGACGGGGTGCTCGGCGTCGACCTCTACGACCTTCGCCCCAAGCTGGCCGGCGTCGAGCACATCAGCTACGCCGAATACGTCAAGCGGGCCGGGGAAGGCGTCTGATAAGTGCACCCCGAGAAGAGATCCACACCATGAAGGCTAACGGTCCCGTGCTCCGCCCCTCAGTCCCGCCGCATCCGGGAATCAGGGCCATGCTGATGCGGGGCGGGACGTCGAAGGGCGCTTATTTCCTGGCCGACGACCTGCCCGCGACGGCGGCCGAGCGGGACGACCTGCTGCTGCGGATCATGGGATCGCCCGACCCCCGGCAGATCGACGGGCTGGGCGGGGCGCACCCGCTGACGTCCAAGGTCGCGGTGGTGTCGCGCTCGGCCCAGCCCGGGGTCGACGTCGATTACCTGTTCCTGCAGGTCATGGTGGACAAGCCGATCGTCACCGACCGGCAGAACTGCGGCAACATCCTGGCCGGCGTCGGGCCGTTCGCGGTCGAGCGCGGCCTGGTGGCGGCGGGCGGCGCGCGGACCCGGGTCCGAATCCGGATGGTGAACACCGACGGGATCGTCACCGCGACGTTCCCCACCCCGGACGGCAGGCCGCGCTACGACGGGGACACCGCGATCGACGGGGTACCGGGCACGGCGGCGCCGGTCGTCCTCGACTTCGAGGCGAGCCCGGAAGAGCAGGGGCCCGCGGACGGCGTGTTCCCGACCGGCGAGATCACCGACACCTTCGACGGCATCACGGTGACCTGCGTGAACAACGGGATGCCGGTCGTCGTGGTGGCCGCGGCCAGCTTCGGCAAGACCGGGCTCGAGTCGGTCGCCGAGCTCGAGGCGGACGAGGAGCTCAACCGGCGGGTCCAGGCGCTGCGCCTGGCGGCGGGCAAGGCGATGGGGCTCGGCGACGTCAGCGACACCACGGTGCCGAAGATCTCGCTGGTCGCGCCGCCGGCCCACGGCGGGACGATCAGCACCCGCACGTTCATCCCGGTCCGCGTGCACGAGTCGATCGGGGTGCTCGGCGCGGTCAGCGTGGCCACCGCGATCATGGTCCCCGGCGCGGTCGGCTCTGATTTCGCGGTCACCGAGCCCGGCAGTCCCCGGCTGTCCATCGAGCACCCGGGCGGCGCGCTTGCGGTCGAGGTCGAACTCGACCTGACCGCGACGCCGCCGGCGGTGAACCGTTCCGGCGTCGTCCGGACGGCGCGCAAGCTGTTCGACGGGACCGCGTTCCCGCGATAACGGATTCTGGGAGAGACCACGATGTCACGACCGCCGCTGCACGACATAGCGCACCTCGCCTACCTTGAGCTGCTCACGCCGGAGTTCGAGAGATCGCTGTGGTTCTTCACCGAGGTGCTCGGCCTCACGCTGGTGTCGACCGAGGGCGACACCGCCTACCTGCGGACCTGGGACGACTACGAGCGGCACACGCTCAAGCTGACCGGGAGCCGCACCTCGGGTATCGCCCGGATCGGCCTGCGGGCCGAGTCCCAGGAGGCGCTCGAGCGCCGGGTGAAGGCGGTGGAGGCCAGCGGCCTGGGCATCGGCTGGAAGGACGGGGACCCGGGCATCGGCCCGGCCTACGCCTGCTATGACCCGGACGGGCACGTGATGGAGCTGTACTACGAGAGCGAGTGGTACGCCGACTCCCGGCCCGCCGAGCTGGCGCCGGCGCTGAAGAACCAGGCCCAGGCCTACCCGGGGCGCGGCGTCGGCGTGCGGAACCTGGACCACGTCAACTACCTGGCCCAGGACTCCAGCTCCTGCGGCGACTTCCTGGTCGACCAGCTGGGCGCGCGGATCACCGAGCGGATCCAGCTCGACGACGGCAGCTACTCGGCCGTGTGGACGCACTTCGCGCAGAAGTCCTACGACGTCGTCTACACCAACGACTGGACGGGAACGCGCGGGCGGCTGCACCACATCGCGTTCAAGACCGATACCCGCGAGGACATCCTGCGGGCGGCGGACATCGCCCTGGACAAAGGCGTGTTCATCGAGACCGGGCCGCACAAGCACGCGATACAGCAGACGTTCTTCCTCTACCTGTACGAGCCGGGCGGCAACCGGATCGAGCTGTGCAACTCGACCGGGCGGCTCATCTACGCGCCTGACTGGAAGACCGTCACCTGGACCGAGGCCGAGCGGGCCCGGGGCCAGGCGTGGGGGCTGCAGACGATCGCGTCGTTCCACACCCACGGGACGCCGCCGGTCGACGAGTAAGGCGGCGTCCCTCGGCCACGGTGCCCGGCTACTCCCCGGCCGACAACGCGATCAGGCTGAACACCGCGCCCTGATTGTCGGCGACGACCGCCATCCGGCCGTACGGGCTGTCGCTCGCCGGGCGGATCACCCGGCCGCCCGCGGCGGTCGCGGTCTCGACCGCCTGATCGGTGTCGGCGGCGCCGAAGTACACCGACCAGAACGGGGAGTGGCCGGCGTCCGGGCCGCCGGGGAAGGCGCCGATGCCGCCGACCTCCTTGCCCTCGATGAGCAGCGTCGCGTAGCTGAACCCGTCGCTTGACATGTCGCCGTACTCGTAGCCGAAGACCGCCGCGTAGAACGCCTTGGCCCCCTCGAAGTCCGAGCTCATGTGCTCGTTCCAGGCGACCGCGCCGGGGACGTTGGCGACCTTCGCGCCGGAGTGGGCGCGGGCCTGCCAGAGGCCGAAAACCGCCCCGGTGATGTCGGCCGCGATCGCCATCCGGCCCAGGTCCGCGACCTCCATGAGCTCGGTCAGCAGCTGCCCGCCGGCCCCCTTGATCGTGTCGGCGGTGGCGTCGGCGTCGCTCGTCGCGATGTAGGTCGTCCAGGCGGACGGGGTGCCGGGCGGCCCCGTGAGCGGGCCGATGCCGACCGCCTGCCGGCCGTCGAGCAGGGCCGACGAGTAGCCGCCGAACTCCGGGGCGCCAATCGGGATGTCCCAGCCGAACTGGCGGGAGTAGAAGCTGATCGCCTTGGGGATGTCAGGGGTACCGAGGTCAACCCAGCAGGGCGTCCCGTCGGGCCAAGGAGTGTCACGGGTCACCATTCTTGTCACCTCCGTGTTGGGGGAAGCACGCTCCGTCGCGGCCACCGTACAGGAGACGGTAACACCTGCGCGTACACCTGTTCACCAAGGTCCGAGGTGGTGCCGTCAGCTTCTACAATGGGTCATTCGGGAAATGGGGCCAGCAATGCCGTACAGCAAGACCAGTCTCGGCGGTGACCAGATCCAGGGCGCGCTCTCGCTTTCCCGGCGCGGCAAGCGGATCGTGTACCTGATCGTCGGCGTGGTGGTCGCGGCCGTCGTGGGCGTCGCCATCTGGAGCGGGGTCAGCCACGACCGGTACACGACGTCGGCCAACGGGTGCGTCGCCGTGACCTTGGCCAGCGCGACCGGCGGCGGGACGCTGAGCTACTGCGGAGCCAAGGCGAAGACGTTCTGCGCGTCGGCCTTCACCCACACGGACCGGGTCTCGCTGGCGGCCCGCCCGCAGTGCGACGCGGCCGGGCTGACCCGGGCGAAGGTCGCGGCCGGCTAAAGCTCGACGATGATCGTGACCGGTCCGTCGTTGACTAGCGCGACCTTCATATCGGCCCCGAACCGGCCGGTCTCCACCCGGGCGCCGAGGGCGCGCAGCCCGTCGATGACCGCCTGGACGAGCGGCTCGGCGACCGGGCCGGGAGCGGCGTTGTTCCAGCTCGGCCTGCGCCCCTTGGCGGTGTCCGCGTACAGCGTGAACTGGCTGACGACGAGCAGCGGCGCCCCGGCGTCGGAGCAGGACTTCTCGCCGTCGAGGACGCGCAGGCCCCACAGCTTGGCCGCCAGCTTCCTGGCTTGAGCCGGGGTGTCGTCGTGGGTGACGCCGACCAGGGCGAGCAGGCCGGGCTCGTCGATCGCCCCGATGACCTGTCCGTCCACGGTGACGCTGGCCTGAGTGACCCGCTGCACGACCGTCCGCATGACCGGTGAGCGTACCCGGTTCCCGGCGTGGGTCTGGGCAGTCAGGCCCCGCGCTCGTAGTATCGGGGTGACTAACCCGCGGTGGAGGTGGTCAGCACGAACTCCCCGAGTAACGTGGCGAAGTTCCTGGTGCCTGACGTGATCTTCGGCGTCGGCGTGCTCGCCGAGGTGGGCGATGCGGTCCGCCGCCAGGGCGGGGTCAACGTGTTCGTGGTCAGCGACCGCGGGGTAGCCGAGGCCGGCTGGACGGCCGAGGCGCTCGGGCACCTGAAGCGGGCCGGGGTCCGCGCGCTGCTCTGGGACGGGCTGACGCCCAACCCCAAGGACTACGAGGTCGCGGCGGGCGGCGCCGCCTACCTGGACAGCGGCTGCGACGTGCTCGTCGCGGTCGGCGGCGGGAGCTGCATCGACGCGGCCAAGGCGATCGCCGTGCTGGCCAGCCGGGGCAACGCCGGGGCGATCACCGACTACGCCGGGGTCGGGCGGGTCGAGGGCCCGCTGCCGCCCGCGGTCATGGTGCCGACCACGGCCGGGTCGGGGTCGGACGTCTCCCAGTTCTGCGTGGTCACCAGCACCGCGCGGCGGCTCAAGGTCACCATCGGCGCGCGGGCGCTGATGCCGGACATCTCGGTGACCGACCCGCGGACGCTGCGCACGGTGCCGCACGACGTCACCGCCTACACCGCGCTCGACGCGCTGAGCCACGCGATCGAGTCGTACCTGTCCAAGGCGGCCAGCTTCCTCACCGACGCGCACGCGATCGCCGCCATCCGCGGGGTCTGCGAGCACCTGCTCCCGGCCCTCGACAGCCCGGGCGACGTCTGCCCGCGGGAGGGTCTGGCCCGGTCCTCCCTGCAGGCCGGGCTGGCCTTCACCAATGCCCTGCTCGGGGCCACGCACGCCATCTCGCACGCGATCGGCGGGCGCACGGACCTGCCCCACGGGCTGCTCAACGCGATCTTGCTGCCCCACGTGATGGAGTTCAACGCCAGCGTGACCGCGGGCCGGCTCGCCGATGTCGCCCGGGCGATGGGGCTGCGCACCGGGCTGATGACCCAGGCCGAGGCGGCCGCGGCCGCGATCGAGCTGGTCCGCGACCTGTCGGCGAAGGCCGGGCTGCCCGCCACCTTGCGCGAGATCGGGGTCAGCCAAGGCGACCTCGACGTGGCCGCCGTGAACGCGCTCGACGACGCCTACATCGTCACCAACCCCCGGGACGTCAGCGCGGCCGATGCCCGCGCGATCTGCCAGCGGGCCTGGTAGCGGCCATGACCCAGACCGACGACGCCCGGCTCGCCCAGCTGGTCGGCGTGCGCGGGTCGAAGACCGGTTACTACGCGCGCTGGCGCGGCACCGCCGCGGACCTCAAGCGCGCCCTCGCGGGCTGGAGCGAGGCCGAGCGCCGGGCCGACGAGCTGGTCAGGCGCAACGAGCAGATCCGCCGGGCCCGGGAGCACCTGGCCCGGGTGCGGCAGGCCGAGATGGTGTCGGCCGAGCGGCACCGGATCGCCCGTGACCTGCACGACAGCGTCGCGCAGTCGCTGGTCGGCATCGGGATGCACCTGGAGTGGTGCCAGCGGCACACCGACCCGGACGCGCCCGGCTACGACCGCCTGGTGGCGTCCAAGGAACTGGCCCGGGCCGGGCTCGGCTGGGTCCGTTCCGCCGTCGACGAGCTGTCCGGCCTCGAGCAGCCGGGCACCGGGCTCGGGCAGGCGCTGCGGGACCTCGCCGCCGACTTCCGGGCCGCGCGGCTGCTGCGCGTGTCGGTGCGGGTGTCCGGTGACCAGCGGCAGCTGCCGACGGCGGTCGAGCACTCGCTGTTCCAGATCTCCCAGGAGGGGCTGTGGAACGTGGTCAGGCACGCGGAGGCTTCCCGGGCCTGGCTCAGCCTCGCCTACGGTGACGGCCAGGTCCGGCTCAGCGTCGCCGACGACGGCTCGAGCGACCCGGCCCTGGCCGCCCGCTACCTGGCCGCCCGCTCCCCGACAGCGGGCGAGGCGGGCCGGCACGGGCTGCGGAACATGGCCGAGCGGACCGCGGAACTCGACGGCGTCATCCGGGCGCGGCGGCGGCGCGGCGGCGGGCTGCGGATCACCGTGTCCGTCCCGGTGCCGCCACCGCACCAGGCCGCCGCGGCCGATACGGCCGATACGGCCGCACCGTGACCGTGCGGATCCTGCTGGTCGACGACCACACGATCGTCCGGCAGGGGCTGCACTCGATCCTCGATCTCGAGCCGGACTTCACCGTGGTCGGCGAGGCGGCGACCCCGGCCGAGGCGGTGGCCCAGTTCGAGCGGCTGCGCCCCGACGTAGTGCTGCTCGACCTCAAGCTCAGCGACGCCGCGCCCGCCGAGGGCCTCGACGTGTGCGCCGCGCTGCGCGGCCGGCGGCCGGACGCGTCCATCGTCGTGCTCACCACCTTCCTCGACGAGCGGCTGCTGGTCAGCGCGCTGCGGCACGGGGCGAGCGGGTACGCGCTCAAGGACGTGGACGCGGTGGAGCTGGCCCGGATCATCAAGGCCGTGCACGCCGGGCAGTCGGCGTTCGACTCGCGCAGCGCCGAGCTGGTCGTCCGCTCGCTGACCGGCCGCCCCGCCCCGCCGGCCGGGCTGCTCAGCGAGCGCGAGCTCGAGGTCGTGCGCCGGGTCGCCCGGGGCGCGACCAACCCGGAGGTCGCCCGCGATCTGTACCTGTCCGAGTCCACGGTCAAGTACCACCTGCGGATGGCCCGGCGCAAGCTCGGGGCCACCGGCCGCACCGAGCTGGTCTACAAGGCCAGCGCGAGCGGCCTGCTCTAGGGCGCCGGCCACCGCGTCCGAGAGCAGGACTGTCCGGTCGGGCAGTCACCCGGGACCGTTCGGACAGATTGTGCTGTTCTCCCGGGCCCGATGTTCGCGCTGGCCGGCGCGGTGACCGGCCGCGACGGCGGGCCTAGCGTGAGGCGTGGGAGCACGTGTCGCACAAGGAGGTACGCCATGGCAGGCAACCGCGCCGTCGCCTATATCGCGCCGGGACGGGTCGAGGTCCAGACGATCGACTACCCCGGGCTCGAGCTCAGGGACGGGCCCGGGGTCAACCCGGCGAACGTGGGGCGCAAGTGCCCGCACGGGGTCATACTCAAGGTCGTCTCGACCAACATCTGCGGCAGCGACCAGCACATGGTCCGCGGCCGGACCACCGCGCCCGCCAACCTGGTACTCGGGCACGAGATCACCGGCGAGGTGGTCGAGGCCGGGCCCGGCGTCGAGTTCATCAAGGTCGGCGACATCGTCAGCGTGCCGTTCAACATCGCCTGCGGCCGCTGCCGCAACTGCAAGGAACGCAAGACCGGCATCTGCCTGAACGTCAACCCGGACCGGCCAGGATCGGCCTACGGCTACGTGGACATGGGCGGCTGGGTCGGCGGCCAGGCCGAGTACGTGATGGTCCCCTACGCCGACTTCAACGCGCTCACGTTCCCCGACCGGGACCAGGCCCTGGCCAAGATCCGCGACCTGACCATGCTGTCCGACATCTTCCCGACCGGCTATCACGGCGCCTACACCGCGGGCGTCACCACCGGGTCGACCGTCTACGTGGCCGGGGCCGGACCGGTGGGGCTGGCCTCGGCGTACTCGGCGCTGCTGCTCGGCGCGGCCGTCGTCATCGTCGGGGACATGAACGCCGACCGGCTCAAGCAGGCGGCCAGCTTCGGCTGCGAGACCGTGGACCTGACCCAGGACGCCTCGCTCGGCGACCAGATCGAGCAGATACTCGGCGAGCCCGAGGTCGACGCGGCGGTCGACTGCGTCGGGTTCGAGGCCCGCGGGCACGGCGCGGGCGCGGGCGAGGCCCCGGCGACCGTGCTCAACGACATCATGACCGTGGCCCGGGCCGGGGCCGGCCTGGGCATCCCCGGGCTGTACGTGACCGGCGACCCCGGCGGGATCGACGACGACGCCAAGATCGGCTCGCTCAAGGTCAGGCTCGGGCTCGGCTGGGCCAAGTCGCACTACTTCACCACCGGCCAGTGCCCGGTGATGCTGTACCACCGCGGGCTGATGCAGGCGATCCTGCACGACAAGGCGCACATCGCGGACGCGGTGAACGCCACCGTGATCACCCTTGACCGGGCACCGGAGGGCTACCGGGACTTCGATCAGGGGGCCGCCCGCAAGTTCGTCATCGACCCGCACGGGATGATCCCGGCCTAAGGGGACACCGTCGCACTTATCACGCCGATCAGGGCAGGCGGCGGACATAGAGCGGTCATAATGTCCACGTGACCCCACTGGAGCAGTTGTCCGTGAGCGACGTGGCCGCTAACCCGGTGCTCGCCGAGGTGATCAGGTCCGGGTTCGTGGAGTCCAGGCACCGCGGCACCGTCGTGGGGCTCAACGCAGACGGGACGTTCGCGTTCACCGCGGGCAGCGCGAACGCCCCCGTCTTCCCGCGCTCGTCGAACAAGCCGCTGCAGGCCGTGGGCATGCTCAGGGCCGGGCTCCCGCTCGACGGCGAACTGCTCGCGCTGGCCGCCGCCAGCCACTCGGGCGAGGATTTCCACGCCCAGGGGGTCATCGACATCCTCGACTTCGCCGGGCTCACCGAGGACGACCTGCGGTGCCCGCCGGGGCTGCCGCTGGACGAGCCGACCGCGCGGCGGCTGATCCGGGAGTCGGGCACCCCGGAATCGCGCGTCCGCCACAACTGCTCGGGCAAGCACGCGGCGATGCTGGCCACCTGCATCGCCAACGAGTGGCCGACCGAGACGTACCTGGACCCCGAGCACCCGCTGCAGCTGCACATCAGGCGGACGATCGAGGAGCTGGCCCGGGAGCCGATCGCGGCGATCGGCGTCGACGGCTGCGGGGCGCCGGTGTTCGCGGTGACCCTCGGCGGCCTCGCCCGGGCGTTCCGCGCCCTGGTGCGGGCCGAGCCGGGCACGCCGGAGCGCCAGGTCGCCGACGCGATGCGCAAGTTCCCCTCGTGGACGAGCGGCACGACCAGGGACGAGAACCGGCTGATGACCGAGATCCCCGGGCTGCTGCTCAAGGCGGGAGCCGAAGGCGTCGACGCGTTCGCCCTGCCGGACGGGTCCGCGGCCGCGGTGAAGATCGACGACGGGAACGCGCGCGCCCGGACGCCGATCACGGTCGCCATCTTGGCCAGGCTCGGGGCGCAGCCGCCCGCCGACCTGGCCGCGGCGCCGGTCACCGGCGGCGGCAGCCCCGTCGGCATCATCCGCGCCGTCGGGGAGCTCACGTCCATCCCGCTGCCCTGGACGTAGCCGCGCGCCCCGCATTCACCGGGTCGTAACATCCGGGTGCCGGTCCGTAACGCGGCGGCAGCGGCCCCCGGGTAGAAACCGTGTATGGCGTCTCACACACCCGAAGAGCCCGCGGCCGTGGTCGCACCGGACGGCCCCTCCGTAGAATGACCAGCGTGAGCAGCCCCGTGATCGGCCTGGGCGTATACGCCGACGACAACCCCGCGCCGCTCGAGGCGACGCTGTCGTCGGTGATCGCGATCCGGGTCAAGGAGACGCGCCAGCGCAAGGGGCTGGCGATCCGCACGCTGTCCGAGCTGACCGGGATCTCCAAGGGGATGCTCTCCAAGATCGAGAACGCGCAGGTCTCGCCGAGCCTCGCCACCCTGGCCCGGCTGGCCGAGGCCCTGGACGCGCCGCTGACCTCGTTCTTCCGGGGGTTCGACGAGGAGCGGGACGCGGTCTTCGTCAAGGCCGGGCACGGCGCCGAGATCCGCCGCGAGGGCGTGGCCTCCGGGCACCACTACCAGCAGCTCGGCTCCATGCGCGGCCAGCACCGGCGGATGACGCCGCAGCTGGTGACGCTTACCGAGGACGCCGAGGTCTTCCCGCTCTACCAGCACCCGGGCACCGAGTTCCTCTACATGCTGTCCGGCGTGATGGCCTACGGCCACGGCCGCGCGGTCTACGTGCTCGAGCCGGGCGACGCCCTGCAGTTCGACGGGGAGGCGTCCCACGGCCCGGTCGAACTGATCAAGCTCCCGGCCCGGTTCCTGTCGGTGACCGCGGTGGGCGTCGTGCACGACGCGCCCTGAGCCCTGAGCCCGTAAATCCGGAAATCCGGATATTCAGTTAGTCCCAGGGATTCTTCAGGATCACACATAATCTCCTGAATTCAAAACACTGCGATAGCCCGGCGGCTAATCCGCCGATCCGCGGCCCAATTCCGGACGTCGATCCGGTATGCTCTCAGAACCGAATTCTCTGAGGGGCTATTGTGGGGGAAATTCTCAGTTAGGGCTGGTGGACCGGTATTGGCGGCCTCGCCTCGGTGGCCGCGCTGTATGTCGGCTGGCTCACTTATAAGCAGGGGAAGGCCGAGCCCGCGCCCGCGGTGGCCGGCGACGCGGTGGAGCCGGCCCCGGTCACGGCCCGGCGCAGGCGGCTGCGTTTCAGCACCGTGGCCCTCGCTATTATCGCCGTCATCGGTTTCATCGGCTTGTTCACCTCGCACCAGACGCCGACTCAGGCCACCGTCACCAGCACAGGAAACATCTGTTCATTTGTCGTCAACGGCCCCACGAGCTGCGAGAGCACGAATCCGCAGGTGCGAGTCTCGGCCTTTTTCGACTCGGATCTGTCCGGCTGCACCTTCGTACGGGATATCGACTGGGGCGACGGAACATCGAGCGGGAACATCACGGTGCCGGGCGGCGTGGCCGGGCCCCGGTTCGTCGACGGGCATACCTATTCGTCGCCGGGTGTTTACACCATCCTCTTCGCCGGGGAAGTCACTCAAGGCAGCTGCTCCATCGTCACCCCCACCTTCCAGTTCGAATTGCTCGCCAGCTGAGGCCCGGGACGTGAGGGGGGTGCGTCGGGTTCAGTAGGAGCGGGGCAGGCGCAGGGTGTGCTGGGCGACGTAGTTCAAGATCATCTCCCGGTTGACCGGCGCGATGCGCAGCAAGCGGGCGATGCCCCACAGCGGGATCAGGCCGTACTCGCTGCTGAGACCGTTGCCCCCGTGGGTCTGGATGGCCGCGTCGACCGCGGCCAGGGCGGCCTCGGCGGCGGCGTACTTGGCCATGTTCGACGCCTCGCCGGCCGGCTGGCCGTGGTCGTGCAGCCAGGCGGCCCGCGCGGTCATCAGCGCGGCCAGCTCGACCTCGATCGCGGCCTTGGCCAGGGGATGCGAGACGCCCTGGTGCGCTCCGACCGGGACATCCCAGACCTGGCGGGTGCGCGCGTAGTCGGCCGCCCGGGCCAGCGCGTACCGCCCGATGCCAACGCACAGCGCCGCGCCGGTGATCCGCTCGGGGTTCAGGCCCTGGAACACCTGGGAGAACCCGTCGTTCTCGTCCCCGACGAGCTGTCCGGGACCGACCCGGACGTTGTCGAAGAACAGGGTGTACTGGCTTTCGGGCAGCGCGGCCGCGACCGGGAGCGGCTGGGCGGTGAGGCCGGGCGCGCCGGTCGGCACGATGAACAGCGACAGCAGGGCCTTGCCGCTGCCGGGATCGGTTCCCGTCCGGACGACGACGAGGATGGCTTCGGCTTCGTCGACTCCGGAGATGTAGTACTTGGTCCCGTTGAGCAGCCAGTCCTCGCCGTCGCGGACGGCGGTGGTCGCGAGCCGGTGGGTGTTGGATCCGGCGTCGGGCTCGGTGATGGCGAACACGACCTTGGTCTCGCCGCTGGCCAGCCCGGGCAGCCAGCGTTCCCGCTGCTCGCGGCGCCCGTAGCGGGAGATGACCTCACCGCTGATCGCGCTGGACACCAGCAGGAGCAGCAGCGGGCAGCCCTCGGCCGCGGTCTGCTCGCAGACGATCGCCAGCTCGGCGAGCCCGGCTCCCCCGCCGCCGAATTCCTCGGGCAGGTTGATGCCGATGAACCCGTGCTTGCCGAGCGCGCGCCACAGCTCGTCGGTCGGCTGGTGCCGCTCGGCCCGCTGGGCGAAATACGACCCGCCGAACGGGCGGGTGACGGCCGAGATCGCCTCGCGCAGGGCGACGTGGTCGGGGTTCTCAGTGAAATCCATGATCGGTAGCTCCTTCGAACAAGACGGCCTCGGCGGCCGACCCCATCAGCCGGGCGAGCCGCTCGTCGGGCAGTCCGCTCTGGTAGAAGAGCACGGACTGGATCGCCCCGATGGCCGCGTGGACCAGGGCGCGGAGCTCGGCGTCGCTCACGTCCGGGCGCTGGATGGCCAGCACGTGGACCCATTCCTCGACGTAGAGGCGCTGCTTGCGGCGCAGCCGGTGCCGGTCGTCGTCCGGCAGGTTGGTGATCTCGTTGTGGTAGACCTGCGCCAGGGTCCGTTCGCTGAGCACGAAGCGGACCTGGGTGCCTACCAGGTCCCGGAGCGCGGTGCGGGGATCGCCGCCGCCGGTGACGATCTGCGCCGCTTCGCGGGACAGGTCGTCGATCACCCGGTCGAACATGGCCACGAGCACCGCGGGCTTGCCGGTGAAGTGCCGGTAGATGCCGGACCCGGTGATCCCGGCCGCGGCCCCGATGTCGGACATGGCGACATCGTGGTAGCCGCGTTGGGCGACCAGGTTGGCGGCGGCGGTCAGGATCCGCTGGCGGCGTCGCGGGTCGCGGCGGCGCTCGGGCCCGGCCGGCCCGGCCGGTTCGGCGGGCAAGGCCGCCGCGGGCTCAGCCATCGGTACCCCGGCGGAGCAGCGGGGCCGGGACGTCGACCAGTCGTGACCGCAGGTACTCGCCGAGGCCCTTGGCCTGGGGGTCGGGGCGGGTCGAGGAGGCCACCCCGGCGCCGAGGAGGCCGACGACGACGAAGTTGAGCGCGTTCAGGTTGGCTAGCTCGAAGCGGCGGACCTCGAGGCCGTCCGCTTCGGTCAGCAGCTCGCGGAGGCGGTCCACGGTGAGGTAGTCGCGCAGCCAGGCGTACCCGGCCTGGTCACGGGCCCAGATGCCGATGTTGGCGTTGCCGCCCTTGTCGCCCGAGCGGGCGGCGCACACCCGGCCGAGCGGGACCCGCGTCGTGCGGGCCGAGACGGTAGTCGCCGTAGGCGACCCCGGGGCCGGCTGATGCCGGGCCGGGCCGGCCGGCGTGGCCGCGATCGCCCGGGTCGAGCCGTCGGGGAGCACGACGACGTGCGGCACGACCCGGGCCGGCACCAGCGCCGGCCAGTACACGCCGTAGGCGCTCTCCGGGCCGGGCGGCGTGGTCGTGTGGAACCCGGCGTAGCCGCCCAGGGCCAGTTCCATGGTGGCGTTGGAGAACCGGCGGCCGACCTTGCCCGGGTCCGGGTCCTTGACCGTGATCCGCAGGTGGGCGGTGGCCCGCTCATTGGCCGGCGCGTCGGCGGTGTCGAACCGCAGCAGCCGGACGTCGACGTCGGCGAACTGATCGCGGCCGCCAAGGACAGCGAACAGCTGTTCGGCGGCCCAGGCCGCCTTCTCCTCGATGTCGAGGCCGGTCAGCACCAGGGTCATGGTGTTGCGGTACCCGCCCAGGAAGTTGATCGCGACCTTGGCCGTCTCCGGCGGCGGGCTGCCCTTGATCCCGGAGACCAGGACGCGATCGGCGCCGTCGCCGGCGACGGCGACGGTATCGAAGTGGGCGATGACGTCGGGATTCGCGTACGCGGGCTCGGCGATCTCATACAGCAGCTGCGCGGTCACCGTGCCGACCGACACCAGGCCGCCGGTCCCGGGGTGCTTGGTGATCACGCTGCTACCGTCATGGCGCACCTCAGCGATCGGGAAGCCGGGGTAGCGCCGGTCCCGGATCTCCTCGATGAACGAGTAGTTGCCCCCGGTGGCCTGGGGCCCGCACTCGATGATGTGCCCGGCCGCCACCGCGCCCGCCAGCTCGTCGAAGCTGTCCCGGCCCCAGCCGTGCCACCAGGCGGCCGGCCCGACCACCAGGGACGCGTCGGTGACCCGCGGGCAGACGACGATGTCCGCTCCGGCGCCGAGCGCGGCGGCGATCCCCCAGCCGCCCAGGTAGGCGTTGGCGGTGACCGGCTCGCGGCCCGCCTCGGCCAGCGGCTGGCCGGTGTCGGTATTCGCGAGGGCGTGCCCGGCTTCGAGCAGGCCCGGTACCTGGGGCAGCAGGTCGTCCCCGTCGACGTAGGCGATCGCCGGGTGCAGGCCGAGCCGCTCGGCCAGGGCACCGAGCTCGCGGGCCAGCCCGGCCGGGTTGAGGCCGCCCGCGTTGTTGACGATCTTGATGCCCCGGTCCAGGCAGGTACCGAGCACCTGCTCCAGCTGGGCCAGCACGGTGCGGGCGTAGCCCGCCGACGGGTCCTTCCGCCGGGCCTTCCACAAGATGAGCATGGTCAGCTCGGCCAGGTAATCGCCGGTGAGCACGTCGATCGGGCCGCCGTTGACCATGTCCCGGGCGGCGGCGTCGCGGTCGCCGTAGAAGCCGGAGGAGTTCCCGATGCGGACCGGGCGCCGGGGCTGGTTCACGACCGCGCCTCCTGGGGGCTCACGGGCGCCCGGTTCAGGGGTGCCCGGTTCAGGGATGCCTGGTTCAGGGATGCCTGGTTCAGGGATGCCTGGTTCAGGGATGCCCGCCCGGGGCCGGGCGCCCCGGCGAAGGCCTGCGCGACCGACATCCAGGCGGCCGCGCCCGCTCCGGTGACGCCGAGCCCGGTATCGGCGAGGTGACGCCGCTGGGTGACGGCCAGGCAGAAGTCAAGCGCGGGGCCGGTGACCCGGTCCCGCGCGTCCTCCGGGCCCCAGCTCCACGCGCCGCCGCCCGGCGCGGCCAGCTCGACCCGGACCGGACCGGCGGGAGCCGGCTGGCCGCGCAGGGCGAAGCTGAACGCCCGGGTGCGCACGCCCAGGTCGGCGATGTGCCGCAGCCGGCCGGTGGCCGGGCGCTCGGCGCCGAGCGCGTCGGCGATGTCCTGGCCGTGCGCCCACGTCTCCATCAGCCGGGCGGTCACCGACGACGCCGCGCCCATGTCCGGCCCGTACCAGGGCAGCCGCCGGCCCGGCTCGACGCGGGCGTAGCCGTCGAGCAGCCCGGCCCGGGCGCGGCGGAACCAGGCCAGCAGGGCGGGCCCGCCCAGGTGGCGGTGCTCGGCCGCGACCTGGTCGGGGAAGTCGTCGCCCCGGGCCAGCAGCGCGGCCGCGCCCCGGCCGAACTCGTCCGGGTCGACCAGGCTGAGCAGCGTGGTCTCGTCGAAGTAGGCCAGGTGGCTGACCTGGTCGGCGATGCTCCAGCCGGCGGCCGGGGTGGGCGTTCGCCACTCGGCGTCCCCGAGCGGGGCGAGGAGGGCGTCGAGGACGGCGGCTTCGGCCCCGAGGTCGCTGATCAGGCCGGCCAGGTCGGCCGCCATCAGGTACCCGACCAGACCGGGGGCCGCTTGTCGCGGAACGCCGCCGGGCCCTCCTGGGCGTCGCGGCTGCGGTAGACCGGCGCCCAGATCCGCTCGGCCGCGTCGAAGGCTTCGGCCAGGGGCAGCCGCGCGGACAGGTAGGCGGTCTGCTTGGCCGCCCGCACCGACAGCGGGGCGTTGGCCGCGATGCGCCCGGCCAGGGCCTGCACGGCCGGGCGCAGGTCGGCCGGGGCGACGACGTCGTTGACCAGCCCGACCTCGTAGGCCCGGGCGGCGCTGACCGGATCGCCGGTCAGCAGGATCTGCAGCGCGACCCGCGGCGGGATCAGCCAGGACAGCGGCGCGGCCCAGGGCGATCCCCGGCCGAGCTTCACCTCGCTGACCGCGAACCGGGCGGTGTCCGCGGCGACCACGAGGTCGCAGGTCATGGCGAGGAGGAAGCCGCCGCCGTAGGCGACGCCGTTCACGGCGGCGATGGTCGGCTTGGGCACGTCGACGTTCCGGCCGAACTGCGGTACGAAGTCCACCGGCGGCACGGTCAGGGCCGTGTCGGCCATTTCCTTGAGGTCACCGCCGGCGCAGAACGCCCGGTCGCCGGCGCCGGTGAGCACCAGCACCCGGGCGTCGCTGTCGTCGTTGAAGCGCCGCACCCCGGCGAACAGGCCGTCGCGGACGGCCTCGCTCAGGGCGTTGCGCGCTTCTGGCCGGTCGATCGTGAGCCAGGCGACGCCGCTCACCACCTCGTAACGGACCGGGTCGCTCATCGAGGCTCCTCTGTCATTTCTTCCACCACAGCAAGCACGGCGCCGCTGTCGACCTGGTCGCCGACCGCGATCGGCAGGCCGGTGACCACGCCGCGGGCCGGGGCCCTGACCGGGTGCTCCATCTTCATCGCCTCGATCGCCACGATGGCCGCCCCGGCCTCGACCCGGTCGCCGACGGCGACCTCGACCCGCACGACGGTGCCGGGCATGGGGGCCAGCAGCGAGCCGGCCCGCGGGGCGGCGGACGGGTCGGGGAAACGCTCGGGTTCGGTGAGGACCGAGTGCCCGAGCGGGCTGTCGACGTAGGACACGGCGCCGACCCGGGTGATCGCGACGACCCGGCGGACGCCGCCGATCTCCAGGTCCACCGATTCCGGCGAGGCCGCGTGCAGCACCACCTCGCCGACCGGCACGCCGTCGATCTCGGCGGTCAGCCCGGCCCGGTCGAAGCGGTAGCGCACCTCCGCCTCCCGCCCGGGCACCTGGTACCGCGCCGTCTGCCCGGCGCTCGGGTTGTTGCGCCACCCGCTGGGCAGGGTGCCAAGCACCGGCGCGCGGTCACGGCGCCGCGCCTGCTCGGCCAGTGCGGCGCACAGCAGGTGCACGCGGGCGCCGCTCTCGTCGATGGCGCCGAGCTTGTCCGGGCGATGCCGGGCGAGGTACCCGGTGTCGATGGCGCCGGCCCCGAAGTCGGGCTCGCGCAAGATGCCGACCAGCAGGTCGCGGTTGGTGACCACGCCGTGCAGCCGGGCCCGGGACAGGGCCGCGGCGAGGACCCGGCGGGCGTCGTCGCGGGTCGGGCCGAACCCGATGACCTTCGCGAGCATGGAGTCATAGAAGGTGCTGACCCGGGTTCCCGAGGCGAATCCGGCGTCGACCCGCAGCCCCTCGGCCGGGTCGATTTCCAGGGTGTGGACCTCGCCGCTGGTCGGCAGGTAGCCGCCGCCGACGTCTTCCGCGTACAGGCGGGCCTCGATGGCGTGCCCGGAACGGGTCGCGCCGGTGACCGCGGCCGGGAGAGGGTGCCCGGCCGCCACCTCCAGCTGGACCCGCACCAGGTCGAGCCGGGTGATCAGCTCGGTGACCGGGTGCTCGACCTGCAGGCGGGTGTTGACCTCGAGGAAGTAGAAGCGGCCGGAGGCGTCGAGCACGAACTCGACCGTGCCCGCGCCGACGTAGCCGATCGCCCGGCCGGCCGCGACCGCCGCCCGGCCCAGCTCGGCTCGCAGTTCCTCGTCGACGGCGGGCGACGGGGCCTCTTCGATGATCTTCTGATACCGGCGCTGGATCGAGCATTCCCGCTCGAACAGGTGCACCACCGTGCCGGCCTGGTCACCGACGATCTGCACCTCGATGTGCCGGGGCGCCGAGACGTAGCGCTCGAGGAAGACGGTGCCGTCGCCGAACGCCGAGGCCGCCTCGCGGCGGGCGCCGGCGACGGCCTCGACCAGGTCGTCGGCCCGGTCGACGATGCGCATGCCGCGCCCGCCGCCGCCGAAGGCCGCCTTCACCAGGGCCGGGAACCCCACCACCTCGGCCACCCGGCGCAGCGCGGCGGAATCAGGCGCGCCGGTTGCGTCGAAGCAAGCGTCGTCGAAGACCGCCCCCGGCAGCACCGGCACCCCGGCCCGGGCCATCAGCTCCTTGGCCGCGATCTTGTTGCCCATCGCGTCGATGGCCTCGGGCGAGGGGCCGACGAAGGTCAGCCCGGCGGCGGCGCACTGCCGGGCGAATCCGGCGTTCTCCGACAGGAAGCCGTAGCCCGGGTGCACCGCGTCGGCGCCCCGGGCGCGGGCGGCGGCGATGATGAGGTCGCCGCGCAGGTAGGTCTCGGCCGGGGTGGCGCCCGGCAGCCGCACCGCCTCATCGGCGTCGCGGACGAACGGCAGCCCGGCGTCCGGGTCGGAGAACACCGCGACCGTCGCGATGTCCATCTTCTTCGCGGTCTTGATCACCCGGGAGGCGATCTCGCCCCGGTTGGCGATCAGCAGCTTGTCGATGGTCACTGAGGCACCAATCCCCTACATGCGGAAGACGCCGAAGCCGCGGCGTCCCTCGACGGTGCCCGAGTGGGCCGCGGACAAGGCGATGCCGAGCACGGACCGGGTGTCGCGCGGATCGATCACGCCGTCGTCGTAGAGCCGGGCGGTGACGAAGAAGGCGTGCGACTCCCGCTCGATCTGGGCCTCGATCGCCTGCCGCCGCTCCTCGTCGGCGGCGGCGTCGAACTCGCGCCCCGCGGCCTGGGCCGACTGCCGCCCCACGATCGACATGACTCCGGCCAGCTGCTGCGCGCCCATGACGGCGAGCTTGGCGTTGGCCCAGGCGAACATGAACCGGGGGTCGTAGGCCCGCCCGGACATGCCGTAGTTGCCGGCGCCGAACGACGCGGCCAGGTTCATCGTGATGTGCGGGACGGTCGAATTCGTGACCGCGTTGATCATCTTGGACCCGTCCTTGATGATCCCGCCCTGCTCGTACCGGGTTCCGACCATGTAGCCGGTGGTGTTCTGCAGGAAGATCAGCGGCGTGTCGCTCTGGTTGGCGAGCAGGATGAACTCGGCCGCCTTCTTCGCCTCCTCGCTGAACAGCACGCCCCGGGCGTTGGCCAGCACCCCCACCGGGTAGCCGTGGACCGACGCCCAGCCGGTCACCAGGCTGGTGCCGTAGCGCTGCTTGTACTCGCCGAAGCGGGACCCGTCGATCACCCGGGCCAGGACCTCGCGCGGGTCGAACGGCACCCGGAAGTCCGGGGAGACCAGGCCGAGCAGCTCGTCCGGGTCGTAGAGCGGCTCGTCGGCGGGCAGGCTGGGCGGCGGGCCGAGCTTGCGCCAGCGCAGCTGCTCGACGATCTCGCGGCCGATCCTGATGCAGTCGCGCTCGTCGACGGCGAAGTAGTCGGCGACGCCCGAGACCCGCGAGTGCATGTCGGCGCCGCCGAGCGACTCGTCGTCGGCTTCCTCGCCGGTGGCCATCTTGACCAGCGGCGGGCCGCCGAGGAACACCTTGGCCTGGCCGTCGACCAGGACGGCGTAGTCGCACATGCCGGGCACGTAGGCGCCGCCGGCCGTGGAGTTGCCGAACACGAGGGCGATCGTCGTGATGCCCATCCCCGACAGCTCGGTCAGGTCGTGGAAGATCTTGCCCGCGAACACGAACAGCTCGGACTGCGTGGGCAGGTCGGCCCCGCCCGACTCGACCAGGTTGATCACCGGCAGCCGGTTGCGCCGGGCGATCTCGAGGGCGCGCAGCGTCTTGCGCAGCGTGTAGGGGTTCATGGCCCCGCCGCGCACGGTGGGATCGTGGGCGATGAGGACGCACTCGACCCCGGACACCACGCCGACGCAGGTGACGATGCTGGCGCCGACGGCGAACTCGGTTCCCCAGGCGGCGAGCGACGACAGCTCGAGCAGCGGCGAGTCCCGGTCGACGAGGAGCTCGATCCGCTCGCGGGCCAGCAGCCGTCCCCGGTCGTGATGGCGCGTGGCGTAGCGGGCGCCGCCGCCCGCCCGGGCGATTTCCAGCTGCTCGTCCAGCGCGGCGATGGCCGCCAGCTGGCCCCGCCGGCTGGCCTGGTAGCCGGCGCCGCCGGTGTCGAGCGAGGATCGAAGGACAGACACTCTAGCCCCTTCCGCCGGCGTCAGCAGGGATGTTCGGCGATAGTTATTCGCCGTTCACTAGCGTCGATCATACACACCCGCGTTTTTACCGCTAGATGTCGCAGTTTGGTGACTTTACCCGGGGCTCTTCCCCCGCCCGGAACCCGCGCCTAAAGTACCTGTAGTGAACCTTCGGTAACTAGGTAGAGGGACATCGACGTGACTCTCGACGTGACCAGCCTGCACCACCGCCGGGCGGTCAACCGCTGGGAGCGGACCAGCGTGGGCGACCTGCTGGAACGCGTCACCTGGAGCGAGCCGGACAAGGTCGCGATCAGCGGCCGGCCGGGCGCGTACGCCGACGAGGCGCACCGCAGCCTGACCTACCGGCGGGCCGACGAGCTGGCCAACCGCGTCGCCAACGGATTCGGTGGCCTCGGCCTGCGGCGCGGCGACGTGGTCCTGCTGTTCTGCGAGAACTCGGTCGAGGGGTTCCTGACCAAGATCGGGCTGGCCAAGGCCGGGGTGGTGTGCGCCCCGGTCAACCCGATGATGGCGCCGGACATGATCACCGCGATGATCGAGCTGGCCCAGCCCAAGCTGGCGGTGGTCGACGCCGAGCTGTGGCCGCGGGCCGAGGCGTCCTTCGCCGCGACCGGCCTCACGGTCGGGGTCACCATCACCATCGGCGGCGGCGTGATCGGTGGGAGCGTGTCGTTCTCCGAGTTCACCGCGGCGGCGAGCGGCCAGGAGCCGGACGTGGAGATCCACGGCGACGACATCTGGGAGATCCTGTTCACCTCGGGCACGACGGCCCGGCCCAAGGGCGTCATGATCTCGCATACCACCAGCTACATGGCGGCCTACGGCTTCGCGCTGTCGCTCACCCGGGGGCTGCGCCTGGAATCCGACCTGCGGCTGGGCGCGTTCCTGCCGATGATCTACCACGTCGGCGACCAGCCGTTCACTTACTCGGTCTTCCTCTCCGGCGGCACCCTCGTGCTCGGGCGGCGCCCCGACGCCGAGCGCCTGGCCGAGGCCCTGGACGAGGAGCGGCTCACGGCCATCTGGGCCGGCGCGCCGGCCATGGTCGCCGCGCTGAGCGGCGTGCTCGACCGGCGCCCCGAACTCGACGCCCGCAGCCTGCGGGTGATCGTGTACGGGTGGTCGGCGCTGCCGCCGCCGGTCCTGGCCGCGATGAAGCGCCACTGCGGCGACGAGCTGACGGTCTTCGAGATCTTCGGCCAGACCGAATCGATCTCCTGCCACCGCTTCTGGCCCGACCGCTGGCCGGAGCTGTACGAGCGGACCGCCCCGCAGGAGAACTACGTGGGCATCCCGAGCCCGATCCTCGCTTCCTCGGTCATGGACGCCGACGGGGCCGACCTGGCCGGCTCCCCCGGCGTCGCGGGCGAGGCGGTCTACCGCTCGCCGTCGATGATGGCCGGCTACTACCGCGACGAGGAAGCCACCCGCGACGCCTTCCGCTTCGGCTGGTTCCACTCAGGCGACAGCTGCGCCTACGACGACGACGGGCTGCGGGTCATGCTCGACCGCTACAAGGACATCGTCAAGAGCGGGGGCGAGAACGTCTCCAGCATCCGGGTCGAGTCCGTGCTCAACCTGCATCCCGGGGTCACGAAGGCCGTCGTCATCGGGCTGCCCCACCCGTACTGGGGCGAGGCGGTCACCGCCGTGGTGATCCGCGCCCCCGGGCGGCACGACACCCCGCCCCCCAGCCCGGCCGAGCTCATCGCGCACTGCCGCACCATCCTGGCCGGCTACGAGACGCCCAAGGATGTCGTGTTCGTGGACGAGCTGCCCGAGACCGTCGGCGGCAAGGTGCTCAAGTACAAGCTCCGGGCGCAGTTCCGCCACCGCTTCGACGACGCCGAAGTCAGCCGCTGAGGCCAGCCGCTGAGGCCAGCCGCTAAGGTCAGCCGCTGAGCTCGACGTCCCGGACGCGCAGGCCGACGTAGCGGGCGGCGAGCCAGGCCTCGAGCTTGCCCAGGCGCCCCTGGCCGCGGTCGTCGATGATCACGCGGGCCACGCCGGCCGCGCGGGCCGCGCGGGCGAACGAACGGCCGGGGGCCCGGGTGATCACGACCTCGCCGTCGGCCCGGGCGCCCGCCTTCTGCAGCGCCTTGATCGCCCGGGTGACCAGGGCCTGGGCCGCGTCCTTCTCCTTCTTGTTGGGCATCAGTCCGGGGTGCTGGAGGCCGAACGAGGAACCGTGGATCCGGGCGATGGTGATCACCCGGACCCGGCCGCCCGCCGCCAGCAGCGCGGCCTGGCTGATCGCCGCGTCGCTGAACGGCTGGCCGGTGGAGGCGAGCAGCACGCCGGCCGGCGGGAGCTCGGCCCGGGCGCTGGCCCGGCGCCAGGGAAGCGGGGATCGGGAGGAGTCGCCCGGGCTCGTTCGCGCCATCATGATTCTTCTTCGGCCAGGACCGGAGCGGCGGCGGCCGCGGCGGCCGTCGCCGCGACCAGGGGCGGGCGGCGCTGGTCGGAGCGCTTGCGCCAGAAGTACAGCGGGAAGTACAGGGCCATGATCACCAGCCCGAGTATGAACAGCAGCGGGCCGGAGTTCGGGGCGACCACGATGTTCGGCGCGTTCCAGCCGCCGTAGAAGTAGACCACCGCCCAGAACAGGAAGATCGCCAGCGCGAGGAACCGGACCCAGCCGAACAGGCGCAGCGGCCGCTCGGCGTCCGGGCGCAGCTGCCGGTAGACGAAGTAGCCGGCCAGCGACGTCGCGCAGGCGAACAGGTAGCCCGCGTTGGAGAAGATGTAGATGCGGACCGGGCTGCCGAACAGCACGACGACCATCGACGCGGCCACGTTGAAGGCCATCGCCCGGGACGGCACGCCGTGCCGGTTGACCTGGCCGAACCAGCGGGGCAGCATGCCGTCTTCCGACGCCTGGTAGAGCGAGCGGCCGGTGCCCATGATCGCGTTCAGCACGCTGAGCAGCAGCGCGAGGACCAGCGGCAGGCCGATGAACCACTTGATCCAGGAGCCGTGGCCGAAGATCGCCGAGCTGAAGTCGGTGTACAGGGTGAGCGGATCGCTGGTGGTCAGCGCCGCGCCGAGCACGCCCACGAAGACCAGCGGGGTGAGGATGTAGATCAGCATCCCGTAGATGCCCTCGGCGGTCATCGCGATCTTCGCGTCGCGCGGTCCGTTGCGGCACTCCCCCACGTAGCAGGCGGCCGCCTCCATCGCGATCACGCTCCAGGTGATCGGGAACATCCAGGCGATGATGAAGGTGAAGTTGGCGTCGACGCCCTTGGGCGCGTGGAACCCGGCGATGTTCGACCAGTGGAACGAGCCGGTCTTGAACAGCGGCAGGAGGATCAGCAAGGTCAGCGGGACCATGGAGGCGACGCCGAGGAAGGTGGCGAAGCCCGCGCCGAGCTTCACCCCGAAGTAGCAGGGGACATAGACCGCCAGCAGGCCGACGAAGCTGATGATCAGCACGGTGGTCGAGATCGGCGCGCCGAAGCTGCCGAACAGGTGGATCGTGCCGCCCGCCGGGATGCCGAACAGGCTGGACAGGTAGGCCGACATCAAGATCATGTTGATCGGCGCCACCGGGAACCAGCCGAGCCAGTACGACCAGCCGGACAGCCCGCCCAGGTGCCGGGCCGCCGTCTTGCCGACCAGCGGCTCGAAGCTCGCGGCGGTGTAGGACGGGATGCCGCCGGTCCGGTCCGGCCACATGCAGGCGAGCTCGGCCAGGCACAGGCACAGCACCAGGCCGAACACCGTGTTGACGCCGATCGCCCAGATGGCGGTCGCGCCCATGCCCTGGACCGCGTAGGGCGCGATGCCGGTGACCAGGATCGTCCCGGCCAGGCCGATGACGAACGCGCCCCACCAGTTGGTGCCCTTCGCCAGGCCGGTCTGGGCCTCGGGTATGGTCGCCGCCATCGCGGCACCTCGCAATCTTTTGGGTTCTATTGGCTAGCTGACAATCGGTGCCCGGCCAGGGTGAAGCGGGGGTCGGGCGACGGCTCCCCGGCCGCCAGCCCGGCGATGATCTCGCCGAGCAGCGGGGCGAACTTGGCGCCGTGACCCGAGCAGGCCGACGCGATCACGAACGGGCCCTGGCGGTCGAGGATGAAGTCGTCGTTGGCGGTGGAGGTGTAGAGGCAGGTGACCTCGTTGACCGGGGCGCTGTTCAGGCCGGGGAGGCGGCTGTCGGCGAACGCGATCGCGCGCTGGCGGGCGCCCGGGTCGACGGTGAAGTCGCGGCCGTCGGCGGTGGCCGGCGTTCCGTGGTTGTTCTCGCCCAGCTTGATCGCGCCCGGGACCCCGCCGTCGCGGCCGCCGGGCAGGCCGTAGAAGTACTCGGCGCCGTCCTGGCAGATGAAGATCGGCCAGGCGCCAGCGGGCTGTTCGGCGGGCTGTTCGGCTGGGGCTTCGCGCGGGGCGAAGTGGAAGACCTGCTGCTGGGTGACCCGGAGCTCAGGCAGCGGTACCAGGTCGCCCGCGAGGGGGGCCAGCCAGGCGCCGGCCGAGACCACCACCGTCGGCGCGGTGAACGTGCCGCTGCCGGTGCGCACGACGGCGCCGTCGCCGCCGGTCGTGGCGGTCAGGCCGGTGACCGGGGTCTCGAAGCGCACGTCCGCGCCGCGCTCGGCGGCCAGGCGGAGCATGGCCGCCATGGCCCGGTCGGGGTCGAGGACGCCGGACTCGGCGTGGAACATGACCGGGCCGCCGCTGGCGGTCGCGAAGGAGATGCCGGGCCAGCGTTCGGCCGCCGCGGCCGGGCTGAGCAGCTCGGCCGGGACGCCGCCCGCGGTCAGGACGGCGTGCAGCCGCCCCGGGTCGCGCCGCTGGCCGAAGTCGACGCCGCCGGTCAGGCGGAGCAGCGGCTCGGCGGCCTCGTCTTCGAGCCGTCGCCAGAGCTCGCCCGCCTGCCCGGTCAGCCCGACGTACAGCGGATCGGGGTACGCGCGGCGGAAGATCCGGGCGCTGCCGTGCGAGCTCCCGCGCTTGTGCCCGGCCGGAAACGCCTCGAGCAGGAGAACCGACAGGCCGCGGCGGGTCGCCGCCCACGCGGCGGCCGAGCCGGCCAGGCCCGCGCCAATGATGATGATGTCCATGAGCACTAGGGAACCACCCGCCGTCCGCGGTGGTCGCTAGCGGTGACGACGACGATGCCCGACCCGTACATGCGCCGCCGCAGCTCGGCGGCGAGGCCGCCGGGGGCGGCCGGGTGGTCGAGGACGACGACGCGGGCGCCCCGGGCCCGGGCCACCCGGGCCAGCGTCCGCGCGGGCGAGCCGGTGACCGCGAGGTGGCCGAGCGCGACCACGCCGGCCTCCTCAAGCACGCTCATGGCGAGGGCGACGGACCGGCGCAGCTGCTCGGGGCGTGACGGGTGCTCGGGGCGTGACGGGTGCTCGGGGCCGACGCCGACGACGGTCACGGGCGACCCGCCGGCCAGGGCGGCGGCCCGGCCGATCGCCGCCGGGGAAACCGCGCAGTCGGCCACGACGAGCAGCACCCGGCTGATCACGGCGGGGACGGGCTGCGCTTCGGTGGCCACAGGTCGGACGCTAAGGCAACTTTGTTTCCTGCGAGTGAACCACGACTGCCGCTTCGTCAATCTCGCGTTACGGCGTCACCGGGAACTCGCCGCTGGTGGGGCCGCTAGGCTGGAGGGTGGGAGGTAACCGACAATGAAGATCGGCCTGCAGATTCCTGACTTCAGCACGCCGCGCGGGCCCGAGCGGCTGGGCGCGGAGCTGGCCACGGTGGCCCGGACCGCCGACGACGCGGGGTTCGAGTACATCGCGGTCATGGACCACTTCTTCCAGATCGGCGCGGTCGGGCCGGTCGAGAAGGAGATGCTCGAGGGCTACACCACGCTCGGCTACCTGGCCGCCTGCACCTCACGGGCGGCGCTGGTCACGCTGGTCACCGGAGCGATCTACCGGGAGCCCGGCATCCTCGCCAAGATCGTCACCACGCTCGACGTGCTGTCCAACGGCCGGGCCTGGCTCGGCATCGGCGCGGCCTGGAACGAGGAGGAGTCACGCGGCCTGGGCATCCCGTTCCCGCCGGTCGCCGAGCGGTTCGAGCGGCTCGAGGAGACCCTGCAGATCTGCCTGCAGATGTGGCGGGGCGACGAAACGCCGTACCACGGCAAGCACTACTCGCTCGACCGCCCGCTGAACTCGCCGCAGTCGCTGTCGCGGCCGCACCCGCCGATCATGATCGGCGGCGGCGGCGAGAAGAAGACCCTGCGCATGGTCGCCCAGTACGCCGACGCCTGCAACCTGTTCGCCGGCCAGGACACGGCCCACAAGCTCGACGTGCTCCGCCAGCACTGCGAGGCCCTCGGCCGGGACTACGACACGATCTACAAGACCGCCTACTACTGGTTCGACACGGCCAAGGGCAGCCAGCAGATCATCGACGAGCTCGGCGCCCTCGCCGAACTCGGTTTCGACGCCGCGATGGGAGCGGTCGCCAACGTCTGGGACGTGACCCCCGTGGAGATCATCGGCTCCGACGTCATCCCGGTCGTCGCGGATTTTTAGATCCATTCTCGTGAACGGGCCGGGGCGGCTCCTTACCGCGGATGTCCCGGCTCCGTCGCGGTGGCGCGGGTTAGCCGGGTGGCTTCTCTTCGGAGCCTTGGAAGCCGGACGGCCCGGCGGGGTCGTCCGCGCCCGGCGACCCCGGTGCCGGGCCGCCGGCACCAGGATCCGCGCCGACACCCGGAGGCGGCGGCAGGGAGCCCTCGTATCTGCCCATGCGACGTCCCCGTCAGCGCGAATGTCGCGAAACTATCACCACCGCCCGGTCGGCTTTGCCGGAAATTAACTTTTCGATCGATATGATTACTGACCGTTTGCTTGACAAACCCTGAACGTCAAGCGACCACGGTCTTCGTGATCACGGCGCTCCCGCGCCGCCCGCGACCCGGAGGCGGAAACGGGATTAGCCTCGGAGGAGGAATTCCTCGATGGAGACGGCGAGGGTGATCGGGGTTTCGAACATCGGGTAGTGGCCGGCGCCGCGGAGGACCTCGAGTTCGGAGTTGGGGTAGACCTGCAGCCAGGCCTGCTCCATGAACTCGGCGGGCTGGGTGGGGTCGTACTCGCCGGTGATGACCTTGACCGGGACGTCGATGCCCTTGACCCGGTCGAGCAGCGAGGGGCGGACCGTGCCGGCCCGGGCCCATGATTCCAGGTAACCGCCGAACGCGGCCTCGTCGCTGTTGTCGACCGAATGGCCGACGACCTGGTCGATGAATGACTGGGAGAGGCGGTTGCCGGTCGAGTAGTTGACGATCATCGCGCGGCTGGCGGGGTTGGCGGCGGCCGAGACGAACAGCGACCATTCCGATTCGCCCAGGGGCAGTCCGCCGGCCGGAACCGGGGCCACGCCGATCAGCCGGCGCACCCGGTGCGGCGCCTGGGCGAGGACGTGCTGAATGGCCACGCCGCTCATCGAGTGGCCGATGAGGCTGAAGCGGTCCCAGCCGAGCTGGTCGGCCAGGGTGATGGCGTCAGTGGCGGCCTCGGCCATGGTGTACTCGCCCGGCTCGCCCCGGCGGGAGCCGTAGCCGCGCAGGTCGGGGAAGACGTAGCTGAACGCCGCGGTATTCAGGTAGTCGGGCAGGTGACCCCAGCCGAGGGCCGAGCCGAACCAGCCGTGCAGCGCGATGACGTGATGGCCACCGGATCCGACCGTGACGTATGAGCCAGCCATGGTCGTAACCTAGCGGAATTTCCGCGACAAACGCGACCACACGGCGTCGTAATCCGGTTGCCGGTGGCTCGCCTCCATCGCCTGCCGCGTTGGCTGGATCGTCCAGCGAGATTCGAACATGAAAGCCAGCGTCCCGTCGAGCTTCTGCGGGGTCAGCTCGGCGGTGGCGGCCCGGGCGTAGGTGTCCGCGTCCGGGCCGTGGCTGGCGAAGGTGTTGTGCAGGCTGCCGCCGCCCGGGGTGAACCCGTCCGCCTTGGCGTCGTAGCTGCCGGTCACCAGGCCCATGTACTCGGACATGACGTTCCGGTGGAACCACGGCGGGCGGAACGTGTCCTCGCCGACCAGCCAGCGCGGAGCGAAGATCACGAAATCCACGTTGGCCAGGCCGCTGGTGTCGGTGGGGCTGGTGAGCACCGTGAAGATCGACGGGTCCGGGTGATCGAAGCTGATCGTGCCGATCACCATGAAGTCCTTGGTGTCGTACTTGCAGGGCGCGTAGTTGCCGTGCCAGGCCACCACGTCGAGGGGCGAATGGTCGTAGTCGGCCGCCCAGAGGTTGCCGCCGAACTTGTTCACGACCTGGACGGGTCCCTCGCGCTCCTCGAAGGCGGCCCGCGGGTACTTGAAGTCGCGCTCGTTGGCCAGGCCGTTCGCGCCGATCGGGCCGCGTTCGGGGAGGGTGAAGGGCGCGCCGAAGTTCTCGCACAGGTAGCCGCGGGCGAACGCGTCGGTCAGTTCCACCCGGAACCGGAGGCCGCGCGGTATCACCGCGATCTCGCCCGGGCTGACCCGCAGCGGGCCGAGCTCGGTGTGCAGGATGACCGGGTTGAGCTCGGGGACGACGAGCAGCTCGCCGTCGGAGTCGACGAGGTACCGGTCCCGCATGCTCGCGTTGGCCGCGTAGAGGTGGACGGCCATTCCCGCGCGCTGCCGGACGTCGCCGTTGCCGCCGATGGTGAACAGGCCGTCGATGAAGTCCTGCCGGTCATCCTCGAGCGGGAGCGGAAGCGGGTTCCAGCGCAGCCGGTTCGGGTCGGGCTCCAGCTCGTCGAACGGCGTTGACCTCAGGCTCTTGTTGTCGATCCGGCGGAAGGCCGGATGCCGGGCACTCGGCAGGATCCGGTACACCCAGGTCCTGCGGTTCGCGCCGCGCGGCTGGGTGAACGCGGTGCCGCTGAGCTGCTCGGCGTACAGGCCAAGCGGCGCCTGCTGGGGAGAGTTGCGGCCTCTCGGCAGGGCACCCGCGACCGCCTCAGTAACGAACTCGTTCCCAAAACCGCTTTCGTAGTGATACTCGTCATCGGCCATAGTCACGATCATGCATCCGCGGGCGGGCCGCGGGCCAGTGATCGAAGTCGTGATCGATGATGTGCGCCCTGTGTACATTCGATGCAAATTCACCATGCAAACACAGGTAACAACAGATACTGTAGGGACGAGCGCCTACTGTGCGGAGGTTTCGTTTCCAGAGGTAACTCAGGAGGTTGGATGGCCGCCACCAAATGGCTGACCTTCGACTGCTACGGCACGCTCGCGGACTGGAACACCGGGATGCTTGGTGCCCTCGAGGAGGTCGTCGGCGATCACGCGGACGCGCTGCTCGGCGCCTACCACCGGGCCGAGTCCGTGCTCGAGGCCCGGGCCGCGTGGCGTCCCTACCGGGAGATCCTCACCGACGGACTGGCCTGGGCGGCCCGGCAGACGGGCGTGCCGCTGGCCCCGGGCGCGGCCGAGACCCTGGTCGGGGGGTGGGCGGAGATACCGGTCTTCCCCGACGTGGCTGAGGCGCTGTCGATGCTCGTCGCTTCCGGGTGGCACCTGGCCGTCCTCACCAACTGCGACGATGATCTGTTCGCGGCCACGTCGAAACGGCTGCCGGTGCCGTTCGAGATCGTGGTGACGGCCGAGCAGGTGCACTCGTACAAGCCCGACCTGGCCCACTTCCGGAAATTCGCCGAGCTGACCGGCGCGACCCCGGTCGACTGGATCCATGTCGCGAACAGCTGGGTGCACGACATCCTGCCGGCCTCGCGGATGGGGCTCCGCTCGGTCTGGGTGGACCGCGACCGCACCGGGCACCCGGCCAAGTTCGCCGAGCGCCGGGTCACCGCGATGCGCCGCCTGCCCGAGGCGGTCTCCGACGTGAACGCGCTGCCTGCCTGGCCGGTCCCTTAACCTCCCGTGACCGGATTGTCGGGGGGTCGTGGTAAACCTGTCGGCATGATGAGTGCTGACTTGCTTGTGGACGGGTTCGGGCGGATTCGGGAGAGCGTCGCCGCCGCCTTGTCCGGGCTCACGCCCGACCAGCTCGCCTATCAGCTCGACGCCGCGGCCAACCCGATCTCCTGGCTCGTCTGGCACCTGACCCGGGTCCAGGACGACCACGTCGCGAAGGCCTTCGGGGCGTCGCAGGTCTGGTCGGACGACGGCTGGGCGGCGCGGTTCGGGCTGCCGTCCGACACGATGGAGGTCGGCTACGGCCACACGCTCGAGCAGGTCGTCGCGGTCGGCCGGGCCACCGCGTCGGCCGGGCTGCTGGCCGAGTACCACGAGGCCACGCACGCGCACACGGTGAAGCTCGTCGCCGAGGTGACCGACGCCGACCTGGACCGGGTCGTGGACACCCGGTATACGCCGCCGGTGACGCTGGGCGTCCGGCTGGTGTCGGTGCTCGACGACGACATGCAGCACGTCGGCCAGGCCGCCTACGTCCGCGGCCTGGTCGAGCACCGGAACGGCTAAGGCGCCGCGGCCCGGGCGAAGGCGAGCGCCTCGGCCGCCAGCTGCGACCAGGTCAGCGGACAGTCCGGGCCGGCCGCGAGCCACTCCCGCATGGGAGCGCCCTTGTTGGTTCGGTGACGAGGTCCTCGAAACGCGCCGCCGAGGCCGAGTCCGGCTTCATGGCCCGCAGTCTACGCAGATCAGGCCCCAGGGCCGGTCGCTGACGCGGGTGATCACGACGGTGCCGCGGTTGGGGCCGGCCAGCTTGAGGCGGCGGTGGATCTGGTCGACGTCGCCGGCCAGGCCACGGCGGCGGATGTCGGCCGCGCCGATGCCGAGATCGCGCAGGCGCTTGGCGAACTGCTTCTCGTTCCAGGGTGCGGAATGCAGCACGCGCAGGGTGCGGGCGAACGGCGTGCGGACGTCGGAATCGAGGGTGAGGAAGGCGATCCGCGGGTCGATCTTGGCCGCGCGGACGGGCTGTCCCGCTTGACCCGCTTGACCCGCTTGACCGACGCTGAGCGTGCGGGCCAGGTCCTCGACCAGGCCGGCCCGGGTGACGGCCGGGTTCGGGTCGAGCAGGTACTCCCCCGGCTCGGTGACCGGGACCGGGTCGCCGGGCACGGCGGTCAGCGTGTCCCCGCCGGGCAAGATCGTGGCGCGCCGGGCCGCGCCCGCCAGGGCCGGCGACCAGAGCACCGCCTCCTTGAGATCGCGGCCGTCGGCGATGAACTCCGCCTCCCAGCCCGGGGGGATCAGCTCGGCGGGCAGGCCGGGGGCGGCCTTGACGCAGACGGCGGGCACCCGGTCGGGCAGGCCGAGGCACCAGTCGAGCGGCGGCTGCGACACCCCGGCACGGAACCGGTGATCCCCGGCGCGGCGGGCCGGGTCGATGAACACGCCGTCCAGGCCGGCCAGCGTGAGGTCGCGGACGTCGGCGACGGCCATGCGGACGTTCGCCGCTTCCCCGTACACGCCGGCGTTGTACACGGCGAGCCGGGCGTGCGTCTCGTCCAGGTCAGCGGCGAGCACCTCCCGGCCGGACGCCAGCGCGAGCAGGTCGCCGCCGATCCCGCAGCACAGGTCGGCGACCCGGCGGGCGTCACCGAAGCGGCCGGACCGGTACCGCGCGATCGCCTCCGACGACGACTGCTCGTACCCGGCCCGGGTGAACAGCATCCGCATCGCCCGGGCGAACTTCGCCCGGGCGGCCAGGCGCAGCTCATGCTGGGCCGTCGCGGCGGCGACGAGGCTCGCCGGGTACTCGCGCCGCAGTCGGGTGGCGAGGGCCAGCGAGGACGGGCCGGGGCTGGCGTCGGCCGCGAGCCGGGCCAGCAACTCCTGGCCCTGCGCCGTCAGCAGGACGGTCGGGTCGGCATTCATCGCCTTGAGGCTAGCGGCTCGGCCGGGCCGGGGATCTCGGGTCGTCTCCCTGACGACATGGCGACTTCACGCAATGGTACGGTTTCCCATTGTGACCGACAGGCGGGGTGCGGCGACAAGTACGTCCTCGGCCCGGCCGCGGCGTGAGACCGTGACCGCGGTGTCGGTACGCTGCCCTTCATGAGCGACGGCAGCCTCGCAATCAGCTGGGACGTCGTGGACCTGCTGGCCGAGATCGATGACATCGGGGCCGACCCCGTGCGCGGCGGTTACTCGCGGCACGTGTTCGAGCCGGCCGAGCTGGAGCTGCGTGACTGGTTCACCCGGCGGGCGCGGGCGCTCGGGCTGGCGGTCGAGCCGGATCGGAACGGAAACCTCTGGGCCTACTGGGGGGCGCGCGGCGACGGCACGGTCGCCGTCGGCAGCCATCTCGACTCGGTGCCGGGCGGGGGCGCGCTCGACGGCCCGCTCGGCGTGGCGTCCGCGCTGTCGGCCGTCGACCGGCTCAGGTCGCGCGGGGTCGCGCCGTCCCGTCCGGTCGCGGTCGTCGCGTTCGCCGAGGAGGAGGGGTCCAGGTTCGGCATCGCCTGCCTCGGATCGAAGCTGACGGCGGGCGCGCTCGCCCGGGACGCGGCGCTCCGGCTGACCGACGCGGCCGGGATGACGTTCGCCGCCGCCGCGGCGGCGGCCGGGGTGGATCCGGCCGGGATCGGCCCTGACGACGAGCGGCTCGCTGAGGTCGCCGCGTTCGTCGAGTTGCACGTCGAGCAGGGCCGCGCGCTCGCCGACCTGGGCGCGCCGGTCGCCGTGGCGTCCGGCATCCTCGCGCACGGCCGCTGGCGGCTCCGGTTCACCGGGGAGGGCAATCACGCCGGGGCCACGCCCATGGCGGGCCGGCGCGATCCCCTGGCGGCGGCGGCCGCGGCGGTCCTCGCGGCCCGGGCCGTCGCGACCGGCCGGGACGATCCGCGCGCGGGCC
>Ga0302314_10001461_pt1 | contig 44361 bp, 48 predicted proteins | sample III_Palsa_N2_3_FD_200533 | JGI IMG/M metagenome (GOLD analysis project Ga0302314, IMG submission 200533) | Peat permafrost microbial communities from Stordalen Mire near Abisko, Sweden - III_Palsa_N2_3 | ecosystem: Environmental > Terrestrial > Soil > Palsa > Peat permafrost | place: Sweden...
GGCGCCGCCGCTCGCCGACGTGGCCGAGGTGCGCGAGGAGGTGATCCCGGCCGAGGCCGACGAGGTCTTCCGGATCGTGCCCAGCGAAGGCGGGGAGGGGACCGGCACACCTATCCCGCCGGACGTCGCGGTGTGTGAGGAGTGCCTGGGGGAGTTGTTCGATCCGGCGGACCGCCACTACCGGCACCCGTTCATCACCTGCACCAACTGCGGGCCCAGATTCACTATCATCCGTGCCCTGCCATACGATCGCCCGGCCACGACCATGGCCGACTTCCCGATGTGCGTCAACTGCGCCGCGGAATACCAGGACCCGAACGACCGGCGGTTCCACGCACAGCCGATCGCCTGCCCGAACTGCGGCCCCACCCTCCGATACGAGACCTTGTCGGACACCCCGGCCGACGACGCCCCTTCCAACACCGACACCGAAGAGCTCAGCCCTTCCGACGCGGCGATCGCCGCGGCGCAGCGCGCGCTGGCCGCCGGGCAGATCGTCGCGATCAAGGGCATCGGCGGCTACCACCTGGCCTGCGCGGTCAACTCCGACGAGGCGATCGCCAGACTGCGCACCAAAAAGGCCCGCGCGGCAAAACCCTTCGCCGTCATGGCGCCCGACCTGCAAGTGGCCCGATGGCTCGCCCGGATCGACCGCACCGAGGCGGCGGTGCTCTCCTCCTCGGCCCGGCCGATCGTGCTGCTGCCCCGGCGGCTCGGCGCGCCGGTGGCTGAGTCCGTGGCGGGCCAGGAAGGCTCGCGCAGCCCGTGGATCGGCGTGCTGCTGCCCTACTCGCCGCTGCACCACCTGCTGTTCGCGCAAGTCCCCGGCTCGGACGCGCCGGTTCCGCACGCCCTGGTGATGACCAGCGCCAACCTCTCCGACGAATCGATCTGCTTCAGCGACGCTGACGCGGCCCGTCGGCTGCCGGCCTTGGCCGACGCGGTGCTCACCCACGACCGGCCGATCCACGTGCCCTGCGACGACTCGGTGGTCCGGGTGGTGGACGGCAGGGTCCTGCCGATCCGCCGCTCGCGCGGTTTCGTCCCGCTGCCGGTCGACCTCGGCCGCCCGATGCCCGCGGTGCTCGCGGTCGGCGGCGAGCTGAAGAACACCTTCTGCCTGACCCAGGGCCGCCGGGCGTTCACGTCCGCGCACGTCGGCGACATGGGCTCGGCCGAGACGCTGCAGGCCTTCGAGCGCTCCGTCAGCCAGCTCACCGACCTGCAGGCGGCAGCGCCGCAGCGGCTGGCCGCCGACCTGCACCCCGGCTACCTGACCCGGGGCTGGGCCGAGCGCAACGCGCAAGAGCGCCCCGTGGATCTGGTCCAGCACCACCACGCCCACGTCGCCTCCCTGCTCGCCGAGCACGGCCGGCTCGGCAGCCCGATCGTCGGGGTCGCCTTCGACGGCACCGGCTACGGCACCGACGGCTCGGTCTGGGGCGGGGAGATCCTGGTCCTGGGCTCGGCCAGCCACCGCTTCATCCGGGCCGGCCACCTGGCCCCGGTCCCGCTGCCCGGCGGGGACGCGGCCGTGCGCAACCCGTGGCGGATGGCGCTCTCACACCTGCGCTCGGCCGGGATCGAGTGGGCCGCAGACCTGCCCCCGGCGGCCGCAGCCAGTAGCGTCGAACTGCGGGTGCTGCGCTCCCAGCTCGACAAGGGCCTAGGCTGCGTGCCGTGCACCAGCGCCGGACGACTTTTCGACGCCGTGGCCTCGCTGCTCGGGGTACGCCACCGGATCGACTACGAGGGCCAGGCCGCGATAGAGCTGGAGGTCCTGGCCGAATCGGCCGCGGACGTGAAAGGCGAACCGCCGAAGCTGCGGTTCCAGGTCGATGACTGCGGCCTACTCGACTCCACGCCGGTTCTGGCTGGCTTGGTCGACGGACTACGGGCCGGCACCCACCCGGCACTACTCGCCGCAGCCTTCCACACTGCGCTGGCCGAGGCCGTGGCCGAGGTCGTCGACCTGGTCGGTCGCGCGCACGGAATAAGGACGGCTGGCCTGACCGGCGGCGTATTCCAGAACGTCCTTCTGCTTACGCAGTGCCGGAATTTGTTGCAGGAGAAGGGTTTCGAGGTGCTCACCCACCGGGTGGTGCCGCCCAACGACGGTGGACTGGCACTCGGCCAGGCAGTCGTGTCGGCACTGCGCGCGTTGGAAGAGCAGGAGGTCTGACATGTGTCTGGGGATTCCCGGCAGGGTCGTCGAGGTCTGGGACGAGGCGAGCGGGGCCCGGATGGCCCGGGTGGCTTTTCCGGGGGAGGAGCGGCAGGTGTGCCTGTCCTTCCTGCCTGACCTGGCGGTGGGCCAGTACACGATCGTGCACGCCGGTTTCGCCCTGACCGCGATGGACGAGGCGACCGCGCTGGCGACTCTGGAGACGATGGCCGAGTACGGCGTCTTCGATCAAGGCGCTCTCGGTCCTGCCGCCCTGACCCCGGACGGCGTGCGATGAGTGCCCAGCGGGCCGTTCCGGTCGCCTATCCGTTCCTTAACCCTGCCGGTGACAGCGGGCTCGGCGAGGAACTGTCCGCCGACCTCGCCGCCGCCTCCCTCACCTTGGCCCGCCGCTTCGCCGCCGGAGCGACGCTCTGGTGCCTGGCCCCCTCGTGGGAGCCGCACGCCCGCCATGTCGCGGTCGAGTTCGTGCACCCGGTGATCGTGGGCAAGAAGGCGCTGCCCGCAGTCGCGCTGACCGGCCCGAACCTCGTCTCCACTGTGCGGGTGTCAGCCCAGCCAGGAGACGTGGTCATCGCTGTCGCCTCGGCGGACGACCCCGCTGTGCGCTCGGTCATGCGGCGGGCCCCGGCCTGGGGCATCACGACGCTGTGGATCGGCAGCGGCGCACGCCCGGCGGCCGGTGCGGCCGACCACGTGCTCTGGCTCGACGACCCGGATCCCCGGATTCCGGCCACCGGCGGCTTCGTCCTGCTCTACCATCTCCTCTGGGAGCTGACTCACGTCTGCTTTGAACACCCCGGCCTGCTGACCTCGCCCGCACCACAATGTGCTGATGAGGTCTGCATCACGTGCAGCGACGAAGGCAGGCTTGGCGAGGTGATCGGCATCGAGCGCGGCGGGCAGGCCCTGGTGCGCACCGCCGCAGGCGAAGAATCCGTGGCCACTGTGCTCGTAGAGCTGGTCCGTCCCGGAGATCTGCTTCTCATACACGCCGGAATGGCGATCAGCAAAGTTGACGAAGAGGCCGGGCGATGACTGGGCCAACGCCCGGATCGCTGCCTCTGCGAGCAGCGGAGGCGACCGCATTCCTCTATCCCTTCCTCGACGCCGAGGAATGGGATCAGGATTCGCTGCTGGCGGACCTCGCCGCATCCGCTCGGGCCAAGGCAAGGGAGAGCGCCTCGCTGCGCCGCTCAACTCTCCAGGCCAGCGCGCCACTGCTGGAAGCGGCCGCCACGGAGATGGCCCACCGGCTGGCTGCAGGCGGCCGGATCTTCACCTTCGGCAACGGCGGCAGCTCCACCGACGCCACCACCTTGGCCGACCTCTTCGCCAGCCCGCCGCCGGCCGCTCCACACGCAGCAAAACTCACCACGCGCGCCCTGCCGGCCTGGTCGCTGACCGCCGACCAGGCCGTACTGACCGCACTCGGCAACGACGTCGGCTTCGAGCTCGTCTTCGCCCGGCAGCTGATCGCGCGCGCCAAGCCCGGCGACATCGCGATCGCGATGTCCACCAGCGGCAACTCCAAAGACCTGGCCGCAGCCTTCCGGGAGGCCCGAAGGCGGTCGATGTACACGATCGGATTCGCCGGTTACGACGGCGGCGAGTTCGCCACGAGCGAGGACGTCGATGTCTGCTTCGTGGTGCGATCCCAGAGTGTGCACCGTGTCCAGGAATCGCAGGCTCTACTCGGATATCACCTATGGGCCGCAGTGCACGAGCACCTGGCCGTAGCAGGAGAGCACTGATGAACACCCAGCACGACACCGCGGCCTACCTCGCTTCAGGCCCCTCCTTCGCCGAGGGCGAGGTGATCGAGCGGATCGAGTCCTTCCGCCGCCGCCGTCCCCGGCTGCTGGAGGAGATCGTCACCCTGGCTCACGGCGCGGGTGGCAAATCCTCGGCGGCGCTGGTGGACTCGGTGTTCGTCGAGGCTTTCCGCAACGACCAACTGGAGGCGCTCGGCGACGGCGCCGTGCTCACCCTGCCCGGCGGGGACCGGTTGGCCTTCAGCACGGATTCCTTCGTGGTCCAGCCGCTGCAGTTCCCCGGCGGCTCGATCGGCCACCTCGCGGTGCACGGCACGGTCAACGACCTGGCCATGATCGGGGCCCGGCCGAGCTGGCTCTCCGCCGCCTTCGTACTCGAAGAGGGCTTCCCGATCGCGCGGCTGCGCGAGATCGTGGCCGACATGGCGCAGGCCGCGGAGGCCGCCGGCGTGCAGATCGTCACCGGCGACACCAAAGTCGTACCCACCGGGGCCGCGGACGGCCTTTTCATCACCACCGCCGGGATTGGGGTTATCCCCAGCGGACGCAAACTCTCGGCCACCTCGGTCCAGATCGGCGACAGGGTTCTGCTCTCCGGCACGATGGGCGACCACGGGATGGCGGTGATGCTGGCTCGCGGCGACCTGGCGATCGAGTCCGACATCCGTTCCGACACCGCTGCGGTCAACGACCTGGTTGAGGTGCTGCTGGCCGCCGCACCGGCGACCCGCTGGCTGCGTGACCCCACGCGCGGCGGCGTCGGCACCGTCTGCAACGAGCTGGCCCAGGCCTGTGACCTGTGTGTGGTGCTCGACGAGCTGCGGCTCCCGGTCCGGCCGGACGTGAACGGCGCCTGCGAGATGCTCGGCATCGACCCGCTGTATGTGGCCAATGAGGGCAAGTTCCTGGCCGTGGTCGCGCCCGGGGAGACCGAGGCCGCCCTGGCCGCGCTGCGTGCCCACCCGCTCGGCGCCGAGGCGGCGGTGATCGGCGAGATCGGCGAACAGCCGAACGCCACGGTCGTGCTGCGCACTGCCTTCGGTGGCACCCGGATCGTGGACATGCTGGTCGGCGACCCGCTGCCGCGGATCTGCTGACCCCGTTGGAGTGAGGAGGAAATCATGTGCCTGGGTATCCCGGGGCAGATCGTCGAGATCGTCGACGAAGCCAACTGTCTGGCAAAAGTCGACGTCAGCGGGGTGCAGCGGATGATCAGCATCCGGCTGCTGGCCGAGGAGGGACTCCAGCCGCAGGACTGGGTGCTCGTGCACGTCGGCTTCGCGATGGCGCGGATCGACGAGGAGGAGGCGCAGCTGACCCTGGCGGCGGTGCAGCAGCTGGGGGAGGCCTACCGCACTGAGATCGAGGCCTTCGACACCTCGTCGATCGTCTAGCCGGACCGCCGCTCAACGAAAAGCCCCCATCCCCATTCCTCAAAGGAGAGGTCCAGTGCGCTACGTCGATGAATTCCGCGATCCGGCCGCGGCCCGCCTGCTGCTGGCCGCCATCAGGGACATGGCCGGCACCGAGCACTACAAATTCATGGAGGTGTGCGGCGGGCACACGCACACCATCTACCGGCACGGGCTGGAACATCTGCTCCCGGAGAACGTGGAGTTGGTACACGGTCCCGGCTGCCCCGTCTGCGTCATCCCGATGGGCCGGGTGGACGACGCGATGTGGCTGGCCGAACAACCGGACGTGATCTTCACCTGTTTCGGCGACATGATGCGGGTACCGGGCAGCAAAGGCAGCCTGCTGGAAGCCAAGGCGCGCGGCGCGGACGTCCGCTTCGTCTACTCCCCGCTGGACGCACTGCGCCTCGCAGTGGAGAACCCTGACAAGCGCGTAGTCTTCTTCGCCCTCGGATTCGAGACCACCGCACCATCCACCGCGGTGACCCTGGTGCGTGCCCGCGAACTCGGCCTGACCAACTTCAGCGTGTTCTGCAACCACGTGACGATCGTGCCGCCGATCAAGGCCATCCTGGACTCGCCGGACCTGCGACTGTCCGGATTCCTCGGTCCGGGCCACGTCTCCACCGTCGTCGGCAACCGACCCTATCGCTTCGTACCAGAGGTCTACGGCAAGCCGATCGTGGTGGCCGGATTCGAGCCGCTGGACATCCTGGCCTCGGTGGCGATGCTGCTCAAGCAGATCCGCGAGGGCCGCTGCGAGGTGGAGAACCAGTACTCAAGGGTCGTGCAGGAGCACGGCAACCCGGCTGCGCTCGCCCTGATGGCCCAGGTCTTCGAGCTGCGGCCGCACTTCGAGTGGCGCGGCCTCGGATTCATCTCGCAGAGTGCGCTGCGCCTCAACGAGGACTTCGCCGAATTCGACGCCGAGCGGCTGTTCGCGATGCCGGGCGTCCGGGTCGCCGACCCGAAGGCCTGCCAGTGCGGGGAGGTGCTCAAGGGCGTGCTCAAACCCTGGGAGTGCAAGGTCTTCGGCACCGCGTGCACCCCGGAAACACCGATCGGGACCTGCATGGTTTCGCCGGAGGGCGCCTGCGCCGCGTACTACAACTTCGGCCGCATGCACCGTGACGCCGCCCACCTGGTCGGACAGCCAACGGGGCCGCGGTGACCCGGGAAGCGCAGGGCGCCTGGATGTTCGCCCGCTACGCCTACGCGCCCAACAAGCTCGGCTACTGCGGACCGCCGGAGCCCGGCGCTCTCTCGCGTGCGGGTTCGGACACGGGTTCAGACGCGGCCGGAGCCGACTTCGGCGACGAGATGCGTGCGGTGGCCCGGCGGTTCTCCGGCGCCTGGCCCTACCTGCAGGTGCTGTCCCGGCTCACCGGCATCGAGGACCCCCTAGATTATCGGATCGTCGAGTCCTACTGGCTCGGCGGCGGCGTGGGCGACGGGATCGACCCGCGCGAATTCGGCCGCCGGCTGCTAGCACTGATCGGTCCCCAAGCCGGTGGTTACTGGACGCACCTGACGACGGAGTTGCTCGACGAGGCCGTCGGTGATCACTGTTTCCATGTGTTCGGCGTGTACCCCTGGTCGCGCCTGCTTGTCGGCATGGATGCCGTCGGCGCCCGCGAGCCGCTGCGCGTGCTGGACAGTTGCCGCGTTCGCTGGGGGACGGTCGTCTCCCGCGAGGGCGACTGGATCAAGGTCTCGTCCCGACGACTGACCTGGGACGGGACCGAACTCGGCCTGAACACCGAACCCACGACTGAGCGGGTCCAAGTCGCGGTGGACGGCCTCAGCTTCCTGCCCGACGTCGCCCCGGGCGATCTGGTCGCCCTGCACTGGGACTGGCCGACCGACCGGCTCCGCGCTGACCAGGTCGAGACTCTGGCCGCGAGCACCATCCACCAGATCGCGGCGACCAACCGTCGGCTGTCCCGGGCGGGGGAGGTACAGTGAGCGGCCGTCCCCGGATCGATCAGGACGAGGAGCAGATCGGTTTCCACTGGGTTTCCCCCGCCGGAGTTCCGATCGCCCTGCCCGAGCTCATGGCCACGGACGAAGAACCCGACCGCCTGGTGGCCACTCACCTTGAAGCGCTCGACGACGCCCTGATCATCGCGGCATCCCGCTTCGGCAAGCTCCTCGGCGGCGGTCGTCGACCGGCCGACTCGCAGGAGCGCGACGGACTGCGGGAACTGCACCGTGCACTGGACCGCTTGTGCCACGAGTACCACGCCGGACTGGCCCTGGCTGGACTCACCGCTCCGGTGCGGGCCGGCCAGATCATCGGCACGGCGGCGCTGTTCGGCATCCGCGCCCGGCTGCCGCTGGGCCTGCTCGGCCCCGCGCCCTTCGACGGTGAGCTCGACGATCCGTCGGTGGGCGTCGTCGGCGGCTTCGGCGAGATGTACCAGGTCGATCCGGACAAGCCATGGAAGGGCGGCCGCTGGATCGTCCGAACCGAGTCAGGCCTGCGCTATCCGGCGACACTGGCGATGCTACTTTTCGACAGTTCCGGAGTGAATAAGGACGCAGCCATAGAGGAGCACCGCGAAGCGCTGCGATCAGTTCTCACCGCAGCGAAGTCGGCCGCAGCAGATCCCCTGGCAGTCGCCTGCGCAATCGACTGGCTGCTCTACGACTGGTTGATGGCCCACCGCGACGGACCGGACAGCGCTGCCATCGACATCCCCAAAGGCCGGGAGCATGACGCGGCCCTGATAGTCGACTCGGCCGCGGCCTCGGTGACCGCACGTGCGACCATCGATCCAGGCCTGCTCGATGTTCCCACTCAGCTTGTCAGCGAGCGCTGATTCGCAAAGATCCCTGATGTCGCTCAGCGCTGGTCGAGCGGCGTGAAGTGGCGCTCCGTGGCGCCGATGTACACCTGGCGCGGCCGTCCGATCTTGGTGGCCGGGTCCGAGATCATCTCCCGCCAGTGCGCGATCCAGCCCGGCAGCCGTCCCAGCGCGAACATCACCGTGAACATACTGGTCGGGAAGCCCGCCGCCTTGTAGATGATGCCGGTGTAGAAGTCCACGTTCGGATACAGGCTGCGCTCGATGAAGTAGTCGTCCGCGAGCGCGGCCTCCTCAAGCTGCATGGCGATGTCGAGCAGCGGGTCGTTCACGCCCAGGCGTTCGAGCACGTCGTTGGTAGCCTTCTTGACGATCGCACCGCGCGGGTCGAAGTTCTTGTAGACCCGGTGGCCGAAGCCCATCAGCTTGACCCCGGGCTCCTTGCGCTTGACCCGCCCGACGAAGTCCGAGACGCTCTCGCCGCTGGTCTGGATGTCCTGAAGCATCTCCATCACCGACTGGTTCGCCCCGCCGTGCAGCGGGCCGAACAGGGCGCTGACTCCGGCGGAGACCGAGGCGAAGAGGTTGGCGTGCGCGGAGCCGACCAGGCGCACTGTGGACGTCGAGCAGTTCTGCTCGTGGTCCGCGTGCAGGATCAGCAGCATATCGAGCACCCGGGCGACGACCGGGTCCACCTGGTAGGTCTCGGCCGGCACACCGAAGGTCATCCGCAGGAAGTTCTCGACGTAGCCGAGCGAGTTGTCCGGGTAGAGGAACGGCTGGCCGACCGCGCGCTTGTGCGCATAGGCGGCGATCGTGGGCAGCTTCGCGAGCAGCCGCACCGTCGACTGCTCGACGTGCTCCGCGTCGAAGGGGTCGAGGCTGTCCTGGTAGAAAGTCGACAATGCGCTCACTGCCGAGGAGAGCACCGCCATCGGATGGGCGTCGCGCGGGAAGCCGGAGAAGAACGACTTCAGGTCCTCGTGCAGCAGCGTGTGCTGCTTGACCTGGCTGGTGAACTCCGCCAACTGCGCCTCGGTCGGCAACTCCCCGTAGATGAGCAGGTAGGAGGTCTCCAGGAAGGTCGACGATTCGGCGAGCTCGGCGATCGGGTAGCCGCGATAGCGCAGAATCCCGGCCGCGCCGTCGATGAAGGTGATCGCGGACGAGCACGACGCCGTATTGGCGAAGCCGGGGTCGAAGGTGACCTGGCCGGTGTCGGCCAGCAGCCGGCCGATGTCCAGGCCGTTGGGCTGTTCGGTGCCCTCGACGGCGCCCAGCCGCATGCTTCCGCCCGGGTGTGCGAGCTCGTAGCCAGCCATGTCGGTCTCCCGCATCGTGTCGTTGCCCGCCCGGTCCGCGCGGGTTCACCTGGATATCCGGCAGTTGCGCCCGCCCACGGTTGTGTCCGCGGCCGGCCCACACGGCCAGTTTAATCCGGGCCGACTTGCCGTGCCCCGTCGGAGCGCGGCCCCGGCGTGCATCCGGGTGGCCGGCCGGACCGGATCTCGCCCGCACTCTGTCTCACCAGGCCTCACCAGGCCTCACCAGGCCTCACCCCAGGTCGAGCCGCCCGAACGCCGTGGCCGGCACCGCAGGGGAGTGCGGCGCGACCGGATCGACCCGCAGGTACGGCGCGCCCTGCGCGGGCCGCGGGTCTGCCTCGCCCCGGTTCGGCCACAGCGCCATGGCCCGCTCGGCCTGTGCGGTGATCGTCAGCGAGGGGTTGACCCCGAGGTTCGCCGAGACCGCCGAGCCGTCCACGACCGAGATCCCCGGGTACCCGTGCACCCGGTGGTAGGGGTCGATCACGCCGTGCTCCGGATCGGCCGCGATCGGACAGCCGCCCAGGAAGTGCGCGGTCAGCGGCATGCCGAGCACCTCGCCGAGGTTCGTCCCGGCCTGGCCGTTGATCTGCTCGGCCAGCAGCCGCGCGGCCTGCGCCCCCTCCGGGATGTGCACCGGATTCGGCGAACCGTGGCCCTGCCGCGCGGTCAGCAGCCCCTTCCCCGGCCACCGGCTCCGCAGGAACGTGCTCAGTGAGTTGTCATGGGTCTGCATCACCAGCCCGATGATGGTCCGCTCGGACCAGTGCCGGGTCGCGAGCGTCCGGGCAACCATCACCGGGTGCCGGACGAACGATGCGGCCACGGCGAGCGGCTTGGGCAGCCGCCCGTCGGTCCGATACTGCGGCACGCACATCAGGGCCATGGTGTTCGACCCCTTGCCATAGCGGACGTTCTCGATGTGCGTGGAATCGTTCGGGTGGATCGACGAGGTGATCGCGACCCCGCGGGTGAAGTCCGGTTTCACACCTTTCCCATGCTCACGGCCGTAGGGCCGCGGGAAGGTCAGCGCGCCGACCAGCGCTTCGGAGTTGGTCCGGGTCAACGCTCCGAGCTGGGCAGACATCCGAGGCAGGCCACCGATTTGACGGATCCGGTGCAACAGGGTCTGCGTGCCATAGGTCCCGGCGGCGAGCACGACTTGGTCGCAGCGCAGGACGGTGGGCTTTGCGCGCCGACGCCGGTCCGTCGGCACCACGGATACCTCGTATCCGCCCCCTGTCCGGTTCACTGTCTGCTTCACCTCGACCACGGTCGTCATCGGCCGGATCTCGGCGCCCGCGCGCTCAGCCAGGTACAGGTAGTTCTCGTTGAGCGTGTTCTTGGCCCCGTGCCTGCACCCGGTCATGCACTCGCCGCACTCCACACACGCCCGCCGCGTCGGTCCGGCGCCGCCGAAGTAGGGGTCGGGCGCCTCCTCGCCCGGGGCGGCCTTGACCGCGCCGTCGGCGTCCTGCCCGTCCCCGAAGAACACGCCGACCGGGGTCAGCTGGAAGCTGCGCCCCACGCCCATGGCCTCGGCGGTGGCCCGCAGATACTCGTCGGCCTCGGTCGTGGTCGGATTGAGCCGCACGCCCAGCATCCGCTGCGCCTGCGCATAGAAAGGCCGCAGCTCGGCCTCCCAGTCGGTGATCGCACTCCACTGCGGGTCCTGGAAGAACGCCGTCGGCGGCACATACAGGGTATTGGCATAGTTGAGTGAACCGCCGCCCACCCCGGCCCCGGCCAGCACCATCACTTTGCCCAGCACGTGAATCCGCTGAATACCGAACAACCCGAGCGAAGGCGCCCACAGATAGTCGCGCAGCGCCCACGAGTTCTTCGGCAGGCTCTCCCGGGTGAACCGCCGCCCGGCCTCCAGCACGAGCACCCGGTAACCCTTCTCACTCAACCGCAGCGCGGCCACCGAGCCACCGAAACCCGAGCCGACCACGATCACGTCGTAGTCGTCGCCCCCCGTCGTCGATGCCACTGCCGCATCGGTCATCTTCACATCGGACGTGTCAGCCATGGGAGTACAGTTCCTCGATCTCGTGAGCGTAAGCCGCCGCCACCGCGTGCCGCTTGACCTTCAGCGACGGCGTCAACAGGCCGTTTTCTTCCGTGAATTCGCCTTCGACCAGCCGGAACGCCGGCACGAGCAACCCGACGATGTCGAAGGGAATGTCGGCGAGACTCCCGCGAACAAGAGTCGTCGCAATCGGGTCGACCGAGGCCTCGCGCACGACCCCGTGCTCCCGGGTCAAGCGCACGACGGCACGGTCCGCGAGGTCCTTGCGCCTGCGTGCGGCCCGCAGCTTTCGGTAGAACGTCCGTGCCATGCCGAAAACTCCTCAAGGCCGGGAGAGCCAAAACCTACTCGCCGGTAAACTTACTCAAGGGTCAGGAGAAAATCCATGGCCAACCGCACGCAATTCCCGCCCCGTGCCTTCCTCACCCTTCTCGTGCGGGCTCCCAGACCTCTCCGTCCAACACCTGCCGCATGCCGACCCAGACCATCCCCATCAACCGCGAGGTAACCCGATCGGGTGACTCCTCGGGATGCCGCTGCATCCAGTCGGTCAGCGAGTCCGCCGCGCCGACCAGCGCATGCGCGACGAAGTCGGCGTCCACCTCGCCGAGGCGGACCGGCGCGGCACCGAGCGCGATGCCCTCGCGCACCAGCGCATGCACCTCGGCGAGAACCGACCGCCTGGCCCGCACGATCTCGGCCGAGATCACCTCGCCCAGATCAGGCGCCTGCCGATGCAGCACGGCCCAACCGTCCCCATGCTCGGCCACAAACGCAAAGAAGGCATTGATCCCCGCCCACAACCGCAACTCCGGGGTGGACGCACCCTTCGCCGCCCCCTGGAACGCCTCGACCAAGCGCTTCTCCTCCCGCCTCAGACACGTGAGAAACAAGCTCTCCTTCGACTCCAGGTAAAGGTAGACCAGCGGCTTCGAGACCCCGGCCGACTCGGCGATCTCGTCCACCGACGCGGCGCTGTACCCGCGCCGGGCGAAAACCTGGATCGCACAGTCCATGATCTGCTGCTCCCGCGTCCCACGGGGCAGCCGCCGCCTGCGCTGTTCGTCGCTCACTATTGCCACCCTAGTGCGTGCGCCACTACCTTACCCAAGAGTCAACTTACTCCAGGGTCAGGAATTGCAGGAGCGGACCATGACCGGATTCTCGCTGGAACTGACCGACGAACAGCGCGAACTGCGCGACTGGGTCCACGGAGCCGGCCACCGCGAAGCCTTCGGCCGCCCGATCGTGGAAAACCAGTCGATCGCCTTCGCCTTGGCCGACATGCGCACCGAGAGCGCATCTTCGACTGCGGTGGACTTCGGGATGCGGCCCGCCTGGATGGTTGGATTTCGTCGCCGAACTGCGGGCCGCCGCTGGCGGCGGACGGTATTGCAGGACCCGGCCGGGGCCTCGCACCGTAATCGGTGCGGGGCCCCGGTGTGTGATGCCGACCGCGCCGCCTTTCCGTGGACCGTACTCAGTTCCCGTAAATCCGTTCCGGCCGCACCAGGACCGCCGCACGGCGATCGGCAGCCATCACCCGGTCGTACTCGTCCCAGTCCCCGTGGGTACCGCCCGCTGCGGTGAAGATCTCCCGCAAGAGCAGGCGCAGGCGCTCCGCGTCGACCGCCGGATGCGGGTCGTCAGGCCCGATGATCTCGGCCGTGCCCTCCACCGTCGCCCAATGCCATCCGGAGCGCACGGACAGGGTGATCTGCGGCCGCACTCTGAGGTTGGCGAGCTTGACCTTGCCGTACGTCACGAACGCCACGACGTCGGCAGCACCGACCAGGTGGCTCATTACCCCGAGGTTGACCAGCGAGGACTGGATGCTGTGGTCGGCGCGCAACGTCGAGACCACACTCAGGCCCCGCTCCGGGAGGGCGAGTTCTGCGAAGTCGTGCAGTGTTGTCATTTTCGGACTCCAGTATGTCTGGCCTCGACGGCTGAGGGGATGGCTTGGACGGGTGATCGTCATGCGGCTGGCACCATAGTCTCAGCTTCAGCCTCGGCGGCGTCAGGCTGAACGCGCCGGCTCCGCTCAAGTAGCGGGATCGAGGCGACTACAGCGACGGCTGCGATCAGTCGCGCCCACCACCAACTGTCCGTGAAGCGAGCAAGGGCGCCGACGGTAACGGGGGACGGCAACCTTGGCATGCCCGGCTTCGCCTACATCGCGGGACGCACCACGGACATGGCGCCACCGCAAGAGCGAAACCCGCTCCCAGCCTGACCCCTGATTTTCCCGCTAGGCCGCACCAAAAACCCTAGGGATGCTCAGTTCGGGGTGGCTGGTTGTGCATCGAATGATCAGAGGCTGATTGTCGTTGCGTGTTCCCGAGTTCCGTGGCGCAGGGGCGGTTTGCGTGAGCGCCCGGGTGATGGAGTTTCAGCCGGGGCGTGCGCTCTTGCGGCGCATATGCGGAAGCATGAGTATGAGTCTTGGCGACGTGGAGTGCGCGAGCGATTACGTGCTGTTGCCGCAGGAGTGGGCTGCGGCCGGGACTCTGCTCCGGTCGGCCGGCGCTTGCTTGCCGTGTGCCCGTGCCCTGAGGTGTCCGCCTCGGTGGTTTCCTCCACCTCCAGTCGTGTGCGACCGCACCGCCGCGGTTCCCAGAGGCTCCCTTTCCGGTCGCCCGCCGTCGCGGGGCGCAAAAGATCCTCAAAGGGAGACTCGATGTCTTGGTCCGTCCTGCTCTACCCGCCGCGCGCCCGTGGGCGCCGCCGGTTGACAACCCTGGCCTGCTCGGTCGCGCTGTCGGCGGCCGGCCTGGTGGCGGTTACCGGCTCGGCCGCGCACGCGGCCACCGGCTCGTTCGTCTACACCGCCAACCGGACCTCGAACTCGGTCTCGGTGATCAACACCAGTACCGACGCGGTCACCGCCACGATCCCGGTCGGCAACTACCCGCAGGCGGTCGCGGAGAACCCGGCCGGCACCGAGCTGTACGTGTCCAACGGCGACGACAACACCGTCTCGGTGATCAACACGTCCACCAACACCGTGACCGCCACGATCAGCGGGTTCAACGACCCCTACGGACTGGTGGTCACCCCCAACGGCGGGCAGGTCTACGTCGACAACAGCGCGGGCAGCACGGTCTCAGTGATCAACACCGCCACCAACACCCTGGCCAGCCCGATCACGGTGGGCACCTACCCCTTCCACCTGACGATCAGCCCGAATGGCGCACAGGTCTATGTCTCCAACACAGCCAGCAACACGGTCTCGGTGATCAGCACCGCCACCGATGCGGTCACTGCGACCGTCACGGTCGGCACCAATCCGCGAGCGCTGAAAACCAATCCGGCCGGCACCCTGCTCTACGTCACGGATGACGGCAATAACACGGTCGACGTCGTCAACACGGCCACCGACGCCGTCGTAGCCAGCGTGCCGGTCGCCAACGAACCGCAGGGCATCGCCGTCTCTCCGGACGGCACAAGGGCCTACGTCACCTCCCAGACCGGCAACTCCGTCTCCGTGATCAACACCGCCACCAACGCGGTCACCGCGACCATCGCGGTCGGCGGCCAGCCGCTGTCGGTCGTGATCAACGACGCCGGCACGTTCGCCTTCGTCGCCGACTACGGCTCCGCCCAGGTCTCGGTGATCAACACGGCCACCCAGGCGGTGACCGCGACCCTGGCCGTCGGCAACAACCCCATCTACATCGCCCCCGACGGCTTCCCCTTCGCCCCGACCGTCACCGGGATCAGCCCCGCTTCCGGGCCGCTTGCCGCCGGGAACCAGGTCACGATCACAGGCACCACCCTGACCGGCGCCAGCGCCGTCACCTTCGGCGCGGACGGCGCAGCCACCGCCGTCTCCTGCTCGGCGACCTCGTGCACCGCCACCGCCCCGGCCGGGTCCGCGGGCGCGGTGAACGTCACCGTCACCACCCCGGGCGGGACGAGTGCGACCAGCAGCGCCGACCAGTACACCTACCAGGGCGCGCTCCCGACGATCACCTCGGTCAGCCCGGACTCCGGGCCCCTGGCCGGCGGTAACACCATCACCATCACCGGCACCAACCTGAACATCACCACCGAGGGGTACTTCGGGTCCACCCCCGCTACCAGCGGCACGTGCAGTGCGACAACCTGCACCGTCGGGGTCCCGGCCGGGTCCGCCGGCACGGTGAACATTCAGGTGGACAGTCCCAACGGCAACAGCCCGATCACCAGCGCCGATAAGTACACCTATGAGGGCGCGCCGACCGTGACCGCGGTCAGCCCCGTCTCCGGGCCGCTGGGCGGCGGGAACAAGGTCACCGTCACCGGCACCAACCTGGCCGGGGCAAGCGCCGTCGCCTTCGGATCCGGGCACAACGCCACCGGCATCTCCTGCTCGGCGACCTCCTGCACCGTCACGGCCCCGGCCGGGTCCGCGGGCACCGTGGACGTCCAGGTCACCACCCCGCTGGGCACCAGCCCGACCGCGAGCGGCGATAAGTACACCTATCAGGGCGCCCCGACCATCACCTCGATCTCCCCCGACACCGGGCCTGCGGCCGGGGGCAACACGGTGTACGTGTACGGCACCAACCTGACCGGCGGTTACGCGGCGAGCTTCGGCTCGAACTGGGCCATGTACGGCTCCTGCACCGCGACCTACTGCGCCATCACAGCCCCGGCCGGGTCCGCCGGCACCGTGAACGTGGAGGTGTTCACCCCCAGCGGTGGCACCGCGGCCAGCGCGGCCTCCGCCTACACCTACCAGTGATCACGCAGCCAGCCCCCCGCCGCCCCGGCCCCGACTCGATCAGCAAAGGACAATCCATGCCCACATCAACCCGGCCACCCCATGCCCCACGCCGCCGCCCCGCCGCCCTGGCCCTGGCCCTGGCCGCCGCGCTGGCCCTAACCGGCCTGTTCGCCTCCAGCCAGAGCGCCACCGCGGAAACCGCCCCCACCCTCGTGACCACCGTCACGGTCGCCGCCGGCCCGAGTGGGGCCGTGGTTTCCCCCGACAGTTCCACCGCCTACATCGCCGACACCTCCGGCGACGCGATCAGCGTCCTGAGCAGCGCCACCGACACCGTCACCGCCACCATCAACGAACCCGGCGGCCCCCAATCCCTGGCCCTGAGCCCCGACGGCACCACCCTCTACGCGGCGGACGCCACCGGCACCATCGCCGTGATCAACACCGCGAGCAATACGGTGACCGGGACCTTCACCGTCGGCCACACCGCCCTGGGCCTGGCTGTCAGCCCCAACGGCTCCACCCTCTACGCCACCGACACCAGCGGCACCGTCTCCACCGTCTCCGCCAGCACAGACACGGTCACCGCCACCCTCACCCTCAACCCCGGCATCCAGGGCCTGGCCATCAGCCCCGACGGCACCACGCTCTACGTCGCCAACGCCGCCGACAACACCCTGGACGTGATCACGACGGCCAGCAACACCCTGACCAACTCCTACCCGGTCGCCGCCACCCCGGTCGCCGTAGCCGTCAGCCCCAGCGGGGCCACCGCCTACACCGCCGACTCCGGCAACAACACCGTCAGCGCCGTCAACACCACCACCGGATCGGCCACCACCATCCCCGTCGGCCAGCACCCCACGGCCCTGGCCATCAGCGCCGACGGCACCCACCTGTATGTCGCCAACGACTACGACAACACCCTCAGCACCATCGACACCGTCACCGGCACTGTCAGTGCCACCACCCCCGTCGGCGCCTACCCCGGCGCCATCGCCCTGAGCCCCGACGGCACCCGCGCCTACATCACCAACCACGCCGACGGCACCGTCAGCGTCCTGGGCCTGGCCGCCGACGACCAGCCGCCCACCATCACCGCTGTGGGTCCGCCCTTCGGCCCGGCCGCCGGCGGGGTCACCGTCACCGTCACCGGCACCAACCTCGCCGATACCACCACCCTGATCTTCGGCCCCGGCAACACCGCCCTGAACCTCACCTGCACCACCACTACCTGCACCGCCACCACACCCCCGGGCACCGGCACTGTGAACGTGCAAGCCACCACCCCCGGCGGCATCAGCGCCACCAGCACCGCTGACCAGTACACCTACACGTCCGCGCCCACGATCACCGCCATCAGCCCGACCACCGGGTCCCCGAACGGGGGCAACACGGTAACCATCACCGGCACCGGCCTGACCAACGCCAACATCACCTTCGGCCCCGGCAACAACGCCACCGACATCACCTGCGCCGCCACCAGCTGCACCGCCACCGCCCCGGCCGAACCAGTCGGCACCGTCGACATCCAGGCCACCAGCTTCCAGGGCGCCAGCGCCACCAGCAGCGCCGACCAGTACACCTACGCCGCCGCCGACCTCGCCGTCGCCCTGACCGCCACCCCCGCCCCCGGACTACTCGGCGGGCACATCACCTACACCATCACCGTCACCAACAACGGACCCTCACCCCTGGTCTCGGCCACCGTCACCGCCACCCTGCCCACCCCCATGACCGCCACCAGCCCCGCGTGCGCCACCACCAGCGGCACCGTCACCTGCACCCTCGGCGCCCTGGCGTCCGGGGCCACCACCACCCAGACCTTCACCGCCCCCGTCGGTCTCCTGACTCTCGGCGTCCCCTATGCCGTGACCGCCACCCGCACCGCCAGCGCCCCCGTCGACCTCAACCCCGCGAACAACAGCGCCACCCGAACCTGCACGATCGTCACCTCCCTGATCATCACCTGTAGCTGACACACGAACAGGGGTGTCCGGCGCCCCACGGTGCCGGACACCCACCGCGCCCACCGCACGGCAGGGCACGAGCGGCGACCCTGCGCTCAGGTTCGGCTACGAAGGTAAGAAGCGAGTCCTTCATTCGGGCGATGTATCAGTCATGTGATCACAGTACGAACCAGTTGGGTAGAGCAACGTCCGATCTGGGCCATCAGAGTGACGGTGTGGTCGGTAGGCCGCGCTGCCAGCGCATGCAGATTCCACTGACAGATCAGGGCTCTGTCGCTGATCTTGTAGCGTGCGTCGGCTCGTACCGGTGGACGTTCCTCCGCCTACCTTTGCCAGAGCCCTGGGCCGAATAGCACTGGCTCATTCGCGTTCTGCCTTCCCAAACGCCTCCAGCGATACGAGGTCTACGATCGTCATGACGCAAATTGGCGGGAACGAAGTTGCACAACAAGATCGGCGTCAGAACCTGGGAAATCAGTGGGAAACGACACCAAAATGTCGGTGGCTTCGGGGTCGTGGCGGCCTGATCTGAGGCACACGGGACTGGTCACCGGCCCGCCCGCGGGCACCCTGGTTCGGAGACAGTGCTGGAGGACGCGGTCTCCCTTGGCATAGGTCTTGATGATCTCGGGAATCGCGGTGCACGTCCTGCTCGTGCTGTTTTCGCTTGGATCAAGGGTCCGCGTCCCTCTCGGGGACCAGACGCCCCGGTCCGGGAGGGGCATTGGTGGCGGAATATTCATTCTACAAGGGGATGTGTCCGCCACGCGCGGCGTCCATGATGGGAGGCGGCCCTCAATATCCTGCGAAGGAGATTCACCGTGTCCGCACACAGCACCGACGCCTCTTTCCGGTTCGTACGAGTTGTGATCGCGGCCGTGGCCCTGAGCATCCTGGCCGGTTGCACGACGGGGTCGCACCCTGCCGCGGCCGCCGTCGGATGCACCCCGCCCGCCCGCGCAATCCCCGCGCAGCAAGCCTTCGTCCCCAATGGCCAGTCCGGCACCGTCTCGGTGATCGACACCGCCACCGACACCATCGCCACCACCATCGCCACCATCGACACCACCATCGACACCACCTCCGAACTGGTGCAGGTGGCCCTGCCCACCGACTCCCCGCGCGCGTACATCCTCGGCGGCGGCTTCCCGGGCACCATCTCCGTCATCGACACCACCACCGACGCGCTCACCACCACTTTTCCCCTGCCAGCCGACGCAGGACCACCCCTCTCCATCGCCGTGTCCCCGGACGGCTCGCGCGCCTACATCGCCGTCTCCACGGGCTCAGCGACTGACCCGGGGGACACGGCCAACTCGGGCATCCTGGTCCTGGACACCGCCACCGGCAAGGTCACCGCCGACATCGCCCTCACGGACCCAGGCTTAGCCGGCTCAACCCTGGCCATCTCGCCCGACGGCACCCACCTGTACGCCGTCTCCACCGACCCCACCATCACGCAAAGCGTCGCTTCGGTCATCGACACCGGCACCGACGCGATCACCTCCACGATCCCCCTGCCCTACGGCAACCCCACCCTGGCCATCTCTCCCGACGGCACCCACCTGTACGCCACCTCGACTACGGGCGTCGAGATCATCGACGCATCCACCGGCACCGTCACCGCGACCATCCCCGTCCCGTCCGGCGGTGCCGACGGCGGCACTCCGATCGGCATCGCCGTCAGCCCGGCCACCGGCTGCCTCTACATCGCCGACACCTCTCCCACCGGCCCGTCCGCGAGCATCTTGACCCAGATCGACCCCACGACAGATACCACCACGGCCACCATCCCCCTGGGCCACACCCTTCCCCCGTTCGCCATAGCCCTGGACCCGCAGGGCGAGCGCGCCTACATCGCCAACGGCGTCAACAACACCGTCAGCGTCATCGACATCCGCACCGACACGCTCCTTGCCACGATCCACGGATTCGACGGCCCCGCCGGCATCGCCCTGGATTAGTACTGCAATCGGGCCTTGGGTGATCTTCTTTCAGGGATCCAGGAAGCCGCGTGCTGCATAGTGGCTGACCTGGGCTCTCTTCTGGGAGCGGCGTCTCCAGAGCGACCAGTGCACGACCTTCATGATCTTGCAAAGGGCCGCTTCGACCGCCCGGACGGCGGGGGCGACCAGTCCACCGAGCGTGATCATCAGGCGGCGGATCTCCGGAAGGGTGAGCGCGATCAGCTCATCAGTTCCCGGTCCGCCGCCCCTTTTTCGCGCACCCGTTCGCCCGCGCGGGCCACGGTCAGCGCGACGTGCACCGCCATCGACAGGGTCATATGCCGATACCAGGCATGGTATTTGCGCACCTGGTACTGATCGAGACCGCACTCGTTCTTCGACGTCTGGAAGCTCTCCTCCACCGCCCACCTCGTCCCGGCCACACGCACCAGAGTGTCCAGACCCGCATCCGCGGGGCCGAAACACCGGTAGTAGGCGATCTTCCCGTCCGAGAGCGACCGGCGGGCCAACACCCACTGCGACCTGCCGGGGATCTCGCACGCGATCTCCACCCGGCACCAGTCGTACTCCCGCTCCCCGCGCACCCCCTTCCCGGCCGATCTGCGCCTCCACCGGTGTTCGGGCACCTGCCCCATCAGATCCTCGACCTCGCACGACCCGCCGGCCGTCTCCACCCGGTCATCGCACCGCGTCGCCATGACATAGTGGATGTCCCTCTCATAGCACCACTCGCGCAACGCAGGGTTCTGCCCGTAGACCTCGTCCGCGGTCAGCCACGCGAACGGCACCCCGGCCTCGACCGCCCGTTCGACCATCCTCCGCAACTGCTCCGGCTTCGTGCGAAACGGCACGTCATCGGGTATCCCGGCCTTCCGGCACCGCTCCCCGTCCTTAATCCACGACTCGTCCGGAATGTAGAGCGCCCGGTCGATCAACGTGCGCCCGCGCGGTGAGGCGTAGCCCAGGAACGTGCCGATCTGGCAGTTCTCCGTCCGCCCGGCAGTACCCGAATACTGCCTCTGGGTACCCGCGGACATTCTTCCCTTTTTGATGAACCCGGTCTCGTCCCCGATCAACACCGCCTCCGGGTCGCCCAGGTGTTCGATCGCGAAGGCCCTGACCGCGTCGCGCACCCGCTCGGCGTCCCACGTGCTGCGATCGAGCAGGTCCTGGAGGGCATACGGCGTGGTACGCCCGGCTTGTTCCGATAGTGTCCAGCCGTTGCGGCGCTCGAGCTGCGAGCAGAGCCCCCGCATGTAGTCCAGCGCCGTCCTGCGCGGTTCACATCTCGTGAAAAACCTCCCAAATCTGGCATGGACTTCCGCCAACGCCTGATCGGCATGCGAGGCCACAGCCATGGCCTGGGCTATCTGTTCCTCACTGACCAGCAAGTTCTCCGCATCCATACCCAGACCAACGACAACGATCTCATCAGGTCACCCAAGGCCCGATTGCAGTATTAGAAGCCACCGACCGAGCAACTCGGCGGCACCACGCCGGCCTGGAACGTACCCGCACACGGCTAACCCGACGCGGCGCTGTCTCTACCGGGGCCACGAATCGAGTAAGCCGAAGTGCCCCCGCTGCCAAGAGGCGACCCCTACGCATTTCCTGCGATGACCACCGGACGACCCACTGACAATCTCGGGGACTGTACGGTCTTCGGTGTAACTACCGAATATGATGGGGTTACATCTGATGAACGTGATGGAATTGGAACAGTCCGTGGTTGAGCAGGTTGTAGGCGGGGAGCCGGTGGAGCTCGACGCGCTGGATGCGCAGTTGCTTGACCAACTCGTCGGGCAGGCGAAGGAGCGTGGGGTCGGGCTCGCCGACGCGGGCGGGCTTTTGCAGGCGCTGACCAAGCGGCTGTTGGAGTCGGCTCTCGAGGGCGAGATCACCGACCACCTCGGTTACGCGAAACACGGCGCGGACGGGGATAACTCGGGTAACTCCCGCAACAGCAGGCGTGCCAAGACCGTGCTGACGGATATCGGCGCGGTCGAGATCGAGGTGCCGCGGGACCGGGCCGGGACCTTCGAGCCCAGATCGTCAAGAAGCGGCAGCGGCGGCTTACCGGCGTCGACGAGCTGGTCTTGTCGCTCTTCGAGGGAACGAGCGAGATCCAGCGGCTCGTGATCGCCCGAGCAATCACCGGTCGGTATATCCGCTGACCAATTCCCGATGTGTAGCCGTCAGGATGTCGCGGATTAGTTGTAGCCCTTGCATACCGTGCTGTAGGTGGCCCACCAGGTTCCGTCGGCATACTGGCCATCGCCGACCAAGTAGTACGGCCGGGTGCAGCTATTAGCAGAGCATTTATACCGCACGTTAGCGCGGGGAGTGGGATCTGGCCAGAGGTCTCTTCGCGCCGTTCATGATGAAGATTGAGGAAAATTTCGTTCACGGCGCGAGTCGGTGGAACGCGTCTAGTCCGCGTGGCTTACGGCCGGGCGCTGGTTGACAGGTGAGGATTCGTATGTACTATCAGGTCTCGACTATATAGACAACGTTCCCTGAGAGGGTTAAAACGTGGTCGTAAAGCTATTCAATCGTGAAGGTGGTGATGGCAACGACGGATCGCAAGGGCCGCCGTCGCCGCACCTGACCCGGCGGGCGGCGCTGGCGGGCGGCCTCGGAATCACGGCCCTGATCGCCATCCCCGATATCCTGACCGGTTCCGGCGCGTATGCCGCGCAGGCCGGCTCGGGCGCTCCGGCCGCCTCGGCGGCCGGTCACTTCTACCTGTACGGCACGACCGGCCCGACGACGCGTTCCGGGGTCGAGGAACGCCGGTCTCCCGTGGACGGCTCCTCCGGCTCGGCGACGAGCCTGATCACGGGGCTCGACCTTGCTCCGGTGAAGTCGCCGGACGGCGCCGCCCTGGCCCTGGTGGCCACCAGTCCCACAGGCTCGTCTCGCTCCGTGACGCTCACCCTGGTGAACACTCTCAGCGGCGCGGCCTCGTCCACCGGCACGCTCAGGCTCTCCGGCGCCTCGCCGGAGGCCAGCATCCTGGCGAAGCCGGTGTTCGCCGGTGCCGCCACCGTTGCACTGATCATCGCGATCAGCGAGCCTTCCGCGCCGCGTACCATGCGCAAGACCTCTTCCGCCGGTCAGGAGATCGTCAGTACCGGCTATACGTGGACCACCCACCACGCGGTCGCCTATTTCGATCGCGCACGTTCCACCTTCGCCGGCCCGTTTCCGCTGAGCCTCGGAGCCACTCCGTACCTCGCGCTGACCGACGTGGCCGCCGACAGCACGCACCTGTACTTGTGGGCCATTCAGGACTACTCGCGCATCAGGGCCGTCAAGGGCGCCGTGAACCCGGCACTCACCACGGAGTTCTTCGCCGTCCCGCTCGGTTCCGGTATCCCGCGTGTGGCCACTGCCTCGACGGGCGCGTGGCCCAGCGGCGCCCAGGCGCAGATCCTGTCCACCGGGCAGGTGGCCCGCGTCCTCGCCGGCCGCAACCTTGAGGTCTTCTCGCCTGCCGACGGTACCTTGCGCACCGTCGCGGTCGCACCGATGAACCAGGTCGGCGCGGCCAAGCCAGGGGCCATTACCCTGGAGAACCTTCCCAATGGCCACACACTGATAACCAACTCGGCCCTCGGGCGCGCCACCGTGGTGAACCCCTCCGCGGGTTTCACCACGGTGTCAGTGATCGACCACCCTCGTGTACCCTACCCCGTGCGCGGCGCGGTCGCGTCAGGCGACGGCAAGACGCTCTACACGCTCGGGGCTCGCGGCACCGGCGGCCTGAACGCCTACAGCCTGGCCGACGGCGCGCTGACTGCCTCCTATAGCCACGGGGAGACCTACACCGGTGTCTACCAGCTCTCCAGCGGCACCCTGCTCGCGCTCACGCCCGGCACCCAGACCGGTCTGAGCTTCTTCACACCGCAACTCGACCCCGTCGCCACCGCGGCCACCCCCGTGCTCGTCGCGGCAGTGTACTGACCCGGACCCACCCGTTTCCCACGCACTGAAAGGAGCACGGTAGATGGCCGGTTACGACACGGCGGGCACCATCCAGGCCGTCGGCCCGGGCGCGCTGTCCGAGTTCGGAGAGAACCCGAATTTCTGGATCCGCTACCTCAGCCCGTCCCCAGCCGCCGACTGCGTCAACAGTTCCGCCTCCGGCGCCGTCAACGAATGCATCGGGCTCTGGAATTACAGCACCTCCCACAGCCTCGGCGTGATCAGCGCGCCGACGCAGTCACACCTCAGCGGCTCCTCATCCCAAGGCCAAGCCGACGCACAGCAGTACATGGCCAGCCTGCTGTACGTGTACGACAATGTCAGCCCACTCCAATACCCGACGAACGGCGTCTTGTACTGCTGGCTGGACCAGGAGGCATCCACGTCGCTGAGCGCCGGCTACTGGACGGGCTGGGCCACGTACGTCCACAACTACGCCGGACAGACGTACTCGGCGTTGTACTGCGACCCGGACGCCGCACCACCCAACTGCTCCGTCATCGACAACTACAACGGCACCTCGTCCGTCTGCAATGCGGTCTGGTCCAATGAACCGGAATACACATCCAGCTGCGCGGGCGGACTGGCGAGCCCGCCGGCCTGGGCCGCCGAGTCGTGCAGTTCGGTCCCGACGAGGCTCTGGCAGTACGTCGAACAGGGAGTGTGCGGCTACAGCGCCGACGTCGACCTCGATGCCGGCGCGCCAGGCTACAACTACGCGAACTACTGTTTCTACCTCAGCTCCAAGCCGTGATCGACCCGCAGACCTGGCCACCGCTCTGCGGAGTAGTGGCCGGCTGCGGCGCGCTGCTCGTTCTGGCCGGAACCGCGAAGCTCCGCGATGCCGTACGCGGCTCCGGCCAGGACACCGCTGTACAGAAGGTGCTACGCCTGGCCGCGGTCCGATGGAGGATTTTCCAGGTCCTCGCCGGCGCGGTGGAGTGCGCCGTCGGCCTGTCCGTTTGCACAGGATTGGACGCTGCCGTCTCCGACACCCTCATGGCATGCCTCGGTGCTGTATTCGTGGCTTTACTCGTCTGGATTCGCCGGGCACACGTTTCAGAAGACTGCGGTTGCTTGGGGCGCCGCGCGAGCCGTGATGCGGCAGCGGGCGTCACACCGGAGGCCATGATTCGGGCCGGTTTCGTCGCGGCGGCCGGCGCTGTCGGCGCAGCGAGTCGGGCGGCAGCGCCCTTCACGCTGAGGCCGGCCGCCCAAGTACTCGCCTGGGCTGTCGCTTTGACCACGTTCGCCGTCCTGGCCGCCGCCGATCTCAAGCTGCGCACACGGCGCTGTCGACGTGCGTTGTTGTTTCCCGTGCGCAAGACGCTCGCCGAGGTCACTGGGCACGGCGTCTACCTGGCGATGGCGCAGTCGCTCGGAACTTCCGGAGACCGAGTCGCCTACCGCCGGGCCGGCTGCGTCGACGAATTCTGGTTTCCGTCGGCGGATATCGGACAGGAAGAACCTGGCTATCTCGCGATCACGGCCGGCCGCACGTCCTCGGGAGCGCTCGCGGTCAAAGCCCGCGCCACGCGACACCCGCCGCAGGACCAGGTCAGGACCCTTCGAATAGGGCGGGGGCCCATCCGTACCCCAGCCGCCGTAGCGGATGGGAGCAAATCGCAACCATCCGTCAGATAATCGGGTCTCTCCAAGAGAGAAGGGATCGTCAGCAAACTTACGGCCCGGCTGCGCGCAACCATCATTGTCCGGCAGTCTGATCGCATGGAGGCAAGAGAATTGGACCGCAGACCCGCAATCGCGATCATGGGCATGGGCATCGTGGCCCTCTGTTTGGCCTTCGCCACTTCCTGTGCCAGCGCGACGGGAAACCCCTCGTCCCAAGGCTCCGGGGCGGCGCCGGAGGCAGGAACGTCCGCCACATCGGCAACAGCCACGGCATCCACGACTGCTACGACAGCTACGACAGCTACGACGGCCCAGCCCATCTGCACACCGGCACAACTGGCGGTGAAGGCGGTCGCCTCCGGCGCCGGCACTGGACACTCCGACCTCATGGTCGAGCTCACGAATCTGAGTTCTACCATGTGTGGCTTGTCCGGATACCCGTCTGTCGTCGGTACCCTTCAGTCCGGTGCCACAGTCCGCGGCGTTGAGACCGCCTCGGCGTACCTTGGCGCCGTCAATCCGGACCTCGCCCAGGGCCCCGTCCCGCTCGCCCCGGGCGCGGCGGCCTGGATCGCGCTGAACTTCGACGACAACCCGGTCAACGGCGCCGCGACCTGCCCGACGTTCGCGTCGTTCTCGATCACACCTCCGGGAGTGGGCCGGGCCTTCCCGGTCTCGGCCCTCGAATACGGATCCGTGTACGCGCCCGACTGCGACGGCGTCGAGGTCTCGCCTGTCCTGAGCGCCGCGAACGCCGTGATCCCGTCCAGCAGCTGACGTTGTCGGGGCTGCCACTCCGTAGTGGGGTGAGTACCGAATGTTCGAGCAGTAACAGGATTGTGGCTGTTCGCGGGTGCAATGGTGACGACACTGGTGTCGCGGGCCACTACGCTAGGGCGGCGGCGATCGAAGAAGCCGCCCCGGTCGCGACGCGCTCCGGAGGAGCGAATCGGAGAACGCTATGCGCCGCAGTCCCGCTTGGGAACCTGATGACGTCGACTTCGAAGCGCCCTCGGTGGCGCGGATGTACGACTACTATCTCGGCGGGTCGCACAATTTCGCCGTGGACCGGGCCCTGGCCGACCAGTCGATCAAGGCCTGGCCGGATCTGCCGCACCTGGCCAGGGCGAACAGGTTCTTCCTGCACCGGGCGGTGAAGTTCCTGGGCGAGGCCGGGATCGACCAGTTCCTGGATCTCGGCTCCGGCATCCCCGTCGGCGGCAACGTCCACGAGATCGCGCGCACGTTCACCCAGGCAAGCCGGACCATGTACGTCGATGTGGACCCGGTCGCCGTGGCACACGGCAAGGCGCTGCTCAACGACGCCCCGGACGCCCGGATCCTGCAGGCGGACCTGCGCGACCCCGCGAACATCCTGACCCACCCCGTGGTGACCGGGTACCTGGACTTCTCCCGCCCGGTCGGGGTGCTGATGGTATCGGTGCTCCCCTGGGTGCCGGACAGCGACGATCCGGCCAGGATCGTCGCGGCTTACCGCGAGGCGTGCGCGCCCGGATCCTACGTGGCGATCAGCCACGGCACCGGCGACTACCGGCCGGATACGACCGGCGGGGTTCAGAGGATCTACAAGCAGACGACCACGCCTGGGACGTTCCGCAGCAAGGCGCAGATCACCGAGCTCCTGGCCGGCTACGAGCTGGTGTCGCCCGGCCTGGTGGACGTCATCCACTGGCGCCCGGACCCGGACACCCCGGACCCGCTGGATGGAGACGTCACGCGCTACTCGATGTACGCCGCAGTCGGAGCCCTGATCTGACGCTGCCCGAGGCCGGGCCGGTGGGGGGCGGTGGCGGCTCACGATGTCGGGATGGTGAATCCCTGCTGGGTTGAGCCGACGAATTCCGGCTCGCTGTCGATGGCGAAGTTCCAGTCGCCGGTGCCGGGCGGCGCGCTGGCGAAGTATTCCACCGAGTCGACTGTTCCACCTGCGGGCATGTTCCACGTCTTGGACGGATCCTGGGTGCAGTCGCTGCTGCTTGAGGAGATCTGGCCGCCGGATGCGGTGTTCAGCGTCGCCTCGCCGACTGTCGAACCGGCGCAGGACCACTGGGTGGCGGAGCCCGAATTATTGGTATAGATCAGCTTGACCGAGACCGAGTGGTTGTCGGCGACCGTCACCGAGCCCACCGTGACGGTGTTGCCGAGCAGGTCGGTGGCGGCGATCTGATTCACTCGGTACGTTCCTGGCCGGTAGTTGAGCACAGCCGCGGCGTTCGCAGTGCTGGTGGCGCTGGCGGTGCTAGTGGCGGTGGCGCTGGCAGTGCCGGCGGTGCTCGCGGATGCTGATGGCGGCGCTGAGTTGCTGGAGGATTGTGACGAGGCCTGGCCGGATGGGGACGAACCGTTGGTGTGCAGGACGACCAGAGCGACAACCGCGATCACCACGACCGCGGCTGCTGCTGTGCCGTAGGCGAACACGGAACGTCGGCGGCGCGTGACGGGTTGCGGGGGAAGGGGAGGGGGAGTCTGCCCGTTGAATGCGTTGCCTGGTATAGGGGTTGGCCCATCGGGGTGGTATCCGGCCTCTGTGGACGTGGCGGCGCGCCACGTGCCTATCGGGGAAGCCGGAGGTGTGGATGCCTGCGCAGATGCCGGTGTTGGTGTTGGTGTCGGTGTTTGGAACGCCGCTGGTGTCTGGGCCTGGGCGTACTGCGCCGGGAGTTGCCACGCCACGGCCGCCGGTCCCTTTTCCGCTTCGGTCGCTGCGGCGCTTTCCTGGAGGAGCGCCTGTACTTCGCGCCGTCGATCTTCCAACAGGGTTCTGACTTCGTCGGGGAGCCACAGGCCGTCGTGCAGTGTCACGCCGCCCAGGCGCGTGGCCTCCTCCAGCAATTGCGAAGGCGTCGGCCGACGCGACGGGTCGCGATTGAGGGCAGGCTGTACCAGGAACTTGATCGATTCCGGCAGATCGCTGAGATCGGGTTCTTCGTGTGCGATCCGGTAGGTGACTATCAGTGGTTCGCCAAGTCCGTATGGTCCGACTCCGCGGGCGGCGAACACCAGCACGCAGGCGAGGGAGAACACGTCTGTCGCCGGGGACGGCGCCTGCCCGTGCAGCACCTCCGGAGCGATGTACCCGGGGGTGCCGATCGTCGACTCGGCGGTGGTCAGGGAAGTCTCCATGCCCGCCCGCGCGATGCCGAAGTCGATCACCACGGGCCCGTTCTGGGCCAGTAGCACGTTGTGGGGCTTCAGGTCCCGGTGCACAAGCCCGGCGCGGTGGATCGCGGCCAGGGCCTCCGCCAGGCCCGCGCCCAGCGCCCGCACGGTCATCTCCGGCAGTGGGCCCGTGGCCTGCACGACCTCGTTCAACGCGGGCGCGGGCACGTATTCGGTGGCGAGATACGGCAGCTCGCCGGCGGTGTCGGAGTCCACCACACTCGCCGTGTACACGCCGGACACCGACATCGCGGCGCGCGCCTCGCGGGCGAACCGTTCCCGGTACCCGGGCTCGTCGGCCAGTTCCGGCCGGATCACCTTGACCGCCACGGCACGTCCGGTCGGTGACGTGGCCAAATACACCCGCCCCATGCCACCGTTACCGATCACGGCCCGCACGCGATATGACCCGAGCCGGATCGGATCGTCCCCACCTCTAGCTAGCACGAAGGGCAGCGTAGTACCGCACCGATACCGACTGCCATCGTTCCTGGTCGGACCCTATGAGGGAAAGCGCTCAGGCACAGTCCAGGCAGACCGAGTCCTGGCGCGTGGACGAAGCCAGCCGGCTTCGGTGATGGACCAGGAAGCACCTGGTACAGGTGAACTCATCGGCTTGGCGCGGCAGAACCTGAACAGTCAGCTGCTCGTCCGATAAATCCGCTCCGGGTAGTTCCAGCGACTCGTTGTCGCCCTCCTCCAGATCGGCCAGACCGACAACGACCCTGGTCCGGGTCGCTTTCAGCTCTTCGATGCTGTCCTCGGCGAGGTCGTCGTCGGTTTTACGCGGTGTGTCGTAGTCCGTAGCCATATGGTCTCCTTGAATAGATGCGGTCAGCTACCCAACATGACAGGCGGCCACGGTATTCCTCAGCCCGGGCTGGGCCCGTTTGAAAACGTTGATGCGGGCAAAGGGAGTGAACCGATCCGGAGGAGCCCGTCATGTCACCCACCTTGATAGTCATCATCGTCGCCGTCGTGTTCATCGGCGCGGCAATCGGCGGTCATATCAGGCACAGCCGGTAGCCGCCGGGAGTGCCGGCAGGGCGAACATTTCCAGGCACCATCCATGAACTGGAGAGCATCCATGACTATTGATACCAGCGAGGCCTGGCTTCGCAACGAGGCCGAGCGCGACCTACTGGCCCGCTTGAACAAGATTCAGGTATTGTTCGTCGAGGATCCGAGCGAGTCCGGCCTGGCGGCAGAGCTGCTGGTCCAGGAGATCGCCGGAGTCCTGGCGAGATCCGGTGAGGACCGCAGGAGCGGCCTGGCCGCAGGTTGGCCGGACGGAACAGGCGACACCGAGCGACTGCGGTCGGCCCTGTGGGGGTATCCTCCTTCATCCGCCTGATCCCCCATTCGGGTGAGGGTGGCATTTTGGACGATAGATCAGTTTGGCCTTGGAACACCTGGGCACTCGGGAAGGATTTACCGGCGCCGCAGTGGAAGGTCTTGGTACATGACGTACAACAATCCGAGGGCAGGCGTGGCGGATGAATCAGTGGAGACCTCGTCGGTCGACCTGCTTGGGGTGGACGTGAGCAGGACCGGAGCGAGTGCGGTCGTGTGCCGTATCGACGGCGATCTGGACCTTGGCACTGTGGACGCGGCGCGGGCGGCGCTGGACCGGGCGCTGGTGTCTCGGGCTCAGGTACTGGTGGTGGACTTATCCGGAGTCGAGTTCTGTGATTCGGCCGGCCTCAACATGCTCTTGCAGATCCGGCTCGACGCCATCGCGGCAGGCATGACGGTACGGCTGGCGTCCCCGGCCTCGGCGGTCGCGCGGATCTTCGAGCTCACCGGCGCGGACACCGTCTTCTCCATCCACGCCTCCACGGAGGAGGCAAGTCATGCCTAGCCCAGTCCGGATACGGGCATGAGCGCGGCCGACACCGAGGCCGAGGCACCAGTCCCGGTGCCAGTCCCGGTGCCGGTGCCGGTGCCTGTGCCGGTGTCGAGCACACCGCCGGCCGACCGCCGCCTGGCTCTGGCCGGTGTCCAGAGTCCGGTCGGCGTCGGCCGCGACTTCGTCCGCCACGCGTTGACCGACTGGCACTGGTTCGCCGAACACGCTGATCCGACCCGTCAGTCCCTGGCCGCCGATGTCCTCTTGGTCGTCTCCGAGCTGCTCGCGAACGCGTACATGCACGGGGGCGGACCGGTGGAGTTGACCGTCCGGGTCGACGGCGGGGCGCTGCGCCTCGAAGTGGTCGACGGCGACCCCAGGCTGCCGGTGCCGAGCGCACCGCACCTGTCCGGGCTTCCCGGCGGCCACGGGCTGTACATCATCGAGCAGATCTCGGACCGGTGGGGCGTCGTGGTCGCGGAGACCGGGAAGACGGTATGGGCGGAGGTCGATACGGCCCGGCTGGAGGCCGACATGCCGGCCGCGCCACCGGACCCGATCGAGTTCGCGCCCATCGCGGAACCGACATCGGGGATGCACGCAGAGCCGGTGTGAGGCCGGCTGCGCGCCGAGTCGGAATCAACGGCCGGAGGACGAGCCGCATTCGTCCAGGGCGTGGGCGACGTCCGAGTGGGTCGGCAGCTCCGACTCGTTGATTCCGGCCAGTTCCAGCACTCTGCGGACAATCGGCGAGGGCACGAGGAAGAACGGTGAGTTCGCGCGGGCGGCCGCGGCCTGGCTGGTCAGGACGGTGCGCAACCCGCTGGAGTCCAGGAAGGTGACCCCGCTCAGGTCCAGGACGAGCGGTCGGCCCCGGTTGATCGCCTGGCTGACGGCGGTGTCGACCCCGGCGCAATTCGCCAGGTCGATTTCTCCGACGGCGGTGAGGACGACGATGCCGTCGCCGTGCACTCGCGAGGTGATCGCCAGATCGGTCACGGTGAGGCCTTTCATCGGATGGCTTAGTCCTGGCACATCTTGACAACATTAGTTGTCAAATGCAAAGCGGCGGCCGTCCCCACGCGGTCCCAGCGGGGAATGGTGTTTCCTGGCACGCTGGGGCCATGAATTCTGAACCTGCACAGCGTCGCGCCGGGTGGCGGGCCTCGGCCCGCACCCACCTGCTGGTGTCCCTGGGCGCGGCGGTCCCGGTGGGGGTGGGTGCGGGCTTGCTGGGGGCGGGACGGGCGGCGCCGTTGATCGGCTGGGACGTGTTCGCGGTGGTCTTCTGCAGCTGGGTGTGGTCGAACGTATGGCGTCTGGACGCGCAGGAGACGGCGGGTCACGCCCAGCGGGAAAACCCCAGCCGTGACCTGGCGGACCTGATGGTCCTCGGCGCGGCGGTGGCCAGCCTGGTGGCCGTCGGGGCGGTGCTCTTCGGCGCCGGCCAGGCGGCTGGGGACGGGAAGTATCTGGAGGCGGGCCTCGCGCTGACGTCGGTGTTCGTGTCCTGGACGCTGGTCCACACGGTGTTCACGCTGAAGTACGCGCGCCTGTATTACTCCGACCAGATCGGCGGCATCTCCTTCAACGAGGACGACGATCCGCAGTACAGCGACTTCGCGTATCTGGCGTTCACGATCGGCATGACGTTCCAGGTCTCCGACACCAACATCGGTTCCAAGCAGATCCGGCGCACCGCGCTGCGCCACGCGTGGCTCTCGTTCCCGCTGGGCGCCGTGATCATCGCGACGTCGATCAATCTGGTGTCCGGGCTGGCGAAATGATCCGGCCGGAGATTGCTTGCAATGCGGCGTTCGTCGTACGGCCAAACACCGCGGGCGTGACGTGCCCGAAAGCACGGACATGTCGCGCAACTGGAGTGAGGTCATGGTTGCTGCGGCCTTGCAGGGGGGGGGCTGTATTCGCCGTGATTCACGCGGTCGTGGACAGGGCGAGCGTGAAACCGGGTGAAAAAACTATGCCGTCAGTCTGACTCCGGTGCGCGGCGTGGGCCCGGAACCGTCGTGCGCATCATCGCCTGGGCCCCGTGGTCGGGTGTGTCAGCGGCGCCGACGTGGGCGACGTCCCAGGTCTCGCCGTCCTTACCGGGCTCCGATTGCGGGCCGGGCCCAGTGGAGCCCATGATGTTTCCTTCTTCTGCGCTCAGGCGCGCCTCGGTCGCGGGTGTCGGCATCTTTTCCGGGCCCGGAATCTCCGGCATAATGGCCGCAGCACGCCCATTCACGCAGCCCGTCCGTGTTACCGAAGAAGGTCTAGACCACACGCCGGTCTCGAAACCCGCCTCGCTGCCGCTCCGTCACCCTCCCCTCGGCCACGGCATTGCAAGGCGGACCCCCATGGCGACGTTTCCCACTGACGGCATCGCAACCTTTCTCGATACGAGCGTGCGTGCTCAGGTCTTCGCACGCATACCAGCCAGGCCTGCGGCGGCCGATGCCCGCGGGGTGGCGCACTCCCGGGTGGCCTCGCCCTGGTCGTTGGCGGGCATCGCAGCGCTCGTCTTCACCGGCCCGGCGATCTTCGTCGTGCAGAACCTCCACTCGTCGGCCTCGTCTGCTTCGTCGGCCTCAATGGCTGTCACATTCCTTTCGCTGCACAGCCCGGTGGCGATCGCGGCCGCGCTGCTGTGTCCCGGTGCTATCGGCTGTGCGGTCATCGTTTTGCTCACCACGATGCACGTCGTTCGGGCCAGGCCCGCCGCAGCGCAGCCGCCCGATCCCGTCCGACAGCGTCCCGAGGCGGTTGGTACGGCGATCCGGACGTACACCGCGGTACGGATGCCGAGCACACCCGATCCGAGCCGGACAGCGGTCTGGCACTGGCATCGCGCCACTCGACCGCGTCCTGGCCGGGCCGGCGCCGATGCCCGCCAGCGGGGCACGCGTGGTCCTGCGTCGGCTCGGTTTCCCGGACGGTGACCGGACGGTGACCGGTCGGGCGAATCCGTGGGAACTTGCGGTCTTCAGCTGTTTAAATCTGTCAAGACGGGCATATAGGAGGCCACTATCCACTAGGAGGCCTCGTGCCCACCATCATTATTGTGATCATCGTCGCGGTCATATTCGTCGGCTCGGCGTTCGGCGGCTGGACCCGGTACAAGCAGCGCAAGTTGCGCGCGTCGTTCGGCCCCGAGTTCGAGACCGTGGCCCGGGAGCACGACACCCCGCGGCTGGTCGACCGGGAACTGCGGCGGCGTAAGAGCCTGCACAGCGAACTGAGCTTGCAGCCGATCAACGAGCAGGACCAGGAGTACTACACCACGTCGTGGGATCACTTGCAGAGTGGCTTCCTCGACGACCCGGCAATGGCTCTGGGCAGCGCCGAACAGCTGGTCGAGAAGCTGCTCGACGTCCGTGGGTACCCCGGCGCAGGCCATGAGGAGCAGATCGCGCTGCTGTCAGTGGAGCACGCACACGCACTGACCGACTATCGCGCCGCGCAGTACGTCAGCCGACGCGCAAAGGCGAACCCGGCTTCCACCCCGACCGAGGACCTGCGCCAGGCGCTGCTGTCCTACCACGTGCTGTTCACCGAACTGCTCGCCGGTGCGAGCGTGGCGACGAGCCGTTGACGGTCGGGACTACCGATCGCGCTGTCAGACGTCACGATACCTATGAGCTGGAGGTCAGAATATGAGTACTGAAACCGACGAGGACCGTGCCGAAGTCGGCGCCGCGCCCGCAGTGATCTGGTCAAGCGACGAGGCGGCTGCGGCGCAGGACAAGCTGGTGGCCGAGTCCAGCCCGCTCGACGTCGACGAGGCCGGCCTGGTCTACGGCAGCGGCTCCGCGGCTGTGGTCGCAGGGGCGGATTCCCCTGATGGACCTGATGCCCCCGTGCAGTCCGCGGTGGCTGGAAGACCGCAATTGAGTACCGAAGCTCTGCTGTCCGGCGAGGCCGAGGCGGATTTCCTTCGTGACTGGGCGCAGATTCAGATGTCCTTCGTCGAGGATCCGCGCCAGGCCGTCCAGAGCGCCGACACCCTGGTCCAGGAGATCGGCGCCAGCCTCCGGCAGGCCTTCGAGGACCGCCGCAGCGACCTGGCCGCCGGGTGGCGGGACGGGACGTCCGACACCGAGCAGCTGCGCCTGGCGCTGTGGCAGTACCGCTCCTTCATCAGCGTCGTCATCCCCAAATAGAGCCGCTGCGTGCGGCGATGATCCTCGTTGGGGTGTGTCCGGGGGAGTAGGATGGCCTTGTCACCCGGGACCCCGGCGACAGCGACAGAGTATCCGCACAAATATCGGATCTCCGTATGTCGATCCGGGTCTTTTCATGTGTGTGGACTGGTCCGGTCTGGAATTGTCGAAATCAGCCGGTGCCCGGTAGGCGCGGTGAGATGACCGTGCGGCAGATGCCGGTTCCATCTCATTGCAGGAGTCTTCATGGGAATCGCCGCCAGTAACGTCGCGGCAATCGCCGGCGACGTGGTCGCCGCGTTTCCCCTCAGCGGCTCCGAGTCACACTGCGTCCACGGCGTCGTCGTCACCCGCGGGCCGCGAGCGGTGGTGGCGGGATGGTGAGCGAGCCGATGAGCGCGGTCCTCGTGCTCCTCGGCGACTGCGCGGAGCACGACGCGGGCATGGTCTGCGCGCGGGCCGCTGAAGTGCTCGGAGTCGACGGAGTGTCGGCCGGTCTGGGAACCGGGCCGCAAGGAGCGGTGCTGGCCTGGGGCCGGAACGCGGCCGGCGTCGCCCTGGAAGAACTTGAGTTCACCCTCGGCCTCGGGCCCGGCCTGGAGGCCGTCGCCCAAGGGGTGCCCGTGCTGGTGACCGACGTCGAGATGCAGTCGTCGCGCTGGCCGGGGTTCGTCCCCGGCGCGCTGGACCTGAAGATCCGCGCGGTGTTCGCCTTCCCGCTGCGGATCGGGGCGATCAGCGTCGGGGCGCTCACGGCGCACCGCGCCACGCCGGGGCCGCTGGCGGACGGGCAGGTGGCCGATGCCCTCGCCCTGGCCGAGGCGGTGACCGTGCTGCTGCTGGACCGGGCGTCGCAGGGTACGGGGTCCGGCCCGAGCCGGCCGCGTCCCGGCTGGGGCCAGCCGCCGACTTACCGCGCCGAGGTGCACCAGGCCACCGGCATGATCAGCGCCCAGCTCGGGGTGAGCCTGGCCGAGGCCCTGGTCAGGCTGCGCGCCCACGCCTATTCCCGGGAACGCGCCATCACCGACGTCGCCGCCGACGTGGTGGCCCGCCGACTGCGTTTCGAGACCCCGCAGTGACCTAGCCGCCTTGCCGCCTTTCCCCCTGGCCCTGCGCTGCTGCCGAATGGGGCGTGTGAGAACTACCCTGGAGAGATGAGCATGACCCAAGAACAACAGCTCGCCGAGGCTTTCGTCCAGGCCGCCGACACTCTGGTCGACGACTTCGACGTGATTGACTTTCTGCACACCTTGGCCGAGCACTGCGTGCGGCTGCTGGATGTGGACGCCGCCGGAATGATGCTCGCCGACCACACCGGCCAGCTCCACGCGACCGCCGCGTCCAGCGAGAACGCCCGCCTGCTGGAGTTGTTCGAGCTGCAGTCCGACGCCGGCCCGTCCCTGGACGCCTTCCGCACCGGCACCGCGGTGGTCAACGCCGACCTGCGGGTGAACGAGGAGCGCTGGCCGAAGTTCGCCGAGGCGGCCCGGGCCAACGGCTTCGTCGAAGTGCACGCCCTGCCGATGCGGTTGCGCACCACGGTGATCGGGGCGCTGAACCTGCTGTGCACGACGCCGGGCCCGCTGAGCGAGGACGACGTGCGTACCGGTCAGGCCCTGGCGGACGTGGCCACCATCGGCATCATCTCCCAGCGCACCGTGCACCAGGCCGAACTGCTCTCCGCCCAGCTCCAGCGGGCGCTGAACAGCCGGGTGGCCATCGAGCAGGCCAAGGGCGTGCTCTCCGAACGCCGGCACATCACCGTCGACGAGGCCTTCGAGGTCCTGCGCGGCTACGCGCGCGACAACGACCTGCACTTGTCGGAACTCGCCCACGACGTGGCCAACCAATCCAGTGCCGTCGCCGAACTGGTGCGCGGAACGGGTCCCACCGGTGTCGAGCCCGGGGCGGCCGGGGCCGTCTGACCGCCTTCACAGCGGCCGCTGACGGCTCGGTCCCGCGCCGTCGCGGGTGAAAAGGCGGCCGAGCCACTGGTAGACCAGCAGCACGGGCATCGCCACGAGACCACCTCCGGGAACCCTCCTCGGCCGGGATCCGGGTGTGGCCGAGCGTATACGGACGAGCACCGGCATTTCGCCGCCGTGGCGGCGCGCCGCGGCCGCGGCGGTGCGCTCTCTGGTCGCCTGCGCCAAGACGTCCAACTCCGCCTGCACTGAGCGGTGGACATGGTCGCGTGCGAGTTCGTTTCGGCGCAGTGCCTCGAAAGCGCGCTCAAAGGCCGTCTGGGCCGGGCCGATCTTCCTCGGGTCGCCGTCGCGCAACGCCGCGCGGACACGGCCGTAGGCGGCCTCGCAGCTTTCGTGAGCGGTGAGGACCGCAGCGTCCATGCTCTCGCGGCGGCGCAGCAACTCCTCGGCCCAAGCCCTGGTCACGATCGCCTCCGCGGTGCGGACGGCCTGGTCGTCCGAGACCAGAGCCGGGGCCGGGCTCTGGTCGGTGCGGGCGCTGCGCAGGCGCCGGAACATCACCACGCTCCGATGGGCGGATTCCCTGCGGGGCAGGTGAGAACACAGAGGGGAGAGCGCGGATCGAGGGATGGTTGAGCGTAGTCACCACGGGCCGTCGCCAAGGAGTCCACCTTTTGGAGGAAGGACGGGCAGCGAGGCGATTCACGAAACCGGCGTGGTCTAGACCTATCAAGCGCTCGGTCTGGCTGCATGAGTGAGTGGTGCGCTCCCAAGTATGCACCGGCCTGCCAGGGCAGCGAAAGAGGTCTGCCATCCGGTCGACCACCACGATCGCACTGCTTCGCGCTACTGCGTGGCCAAAGCACCGTTTCGACCTGCCGACTCGGGCAACACGGTTGTCACGGCTACCGAAGCAAGAAAAGAGGAGTCTCGATGACGAGCGATACGACGCAGTTGACGATAGGCAGCGATGTCTGGTGCAACGACAGATTCGAGGGGAAGCTGCAGCGAGTGGTGGTCGAGCCGATCGACCGTGTGCTCACGCACCTGGTCGTGCTGCCGGACCACGGCCGGGAGACGGAGCGTCTCGTCCCGATCGATCTGGTGGACCCCACCGCTTCGGAGGCCGCCGGCGTGATCAGGCTGAGCTGTAGCGACACCGAGTTCGACACGTTCGAGGACGCCCAGGAGACGCAGTTCCTGCCCGGCGCGGCAGACGGTTTGGGATACGCGCAGGAGCAGATGCTCTCCTGGCCCTACTACGGGATCCGGATGGGCGGGGGCATGGGGATCGCGGCCGTGGGAAGCGGCCTCGGCAGGAACGAGGGCCTGGTCGCAGGCTCACAGATGATCACTCGTGACCGGGTGCCCGTCGGCGAGGTGCAGGTCCGGCGCGGCCAGCACGTGCACGCCGAGGACGGCGACATCGGCCGGGTCCAGGGCCTGGTCGTGGACCGCGCCGACCATCACGTGACACACGTGCTCCTGGACGAGGGCCACCTCTGGGGCCACAAGCGCGTGGCCATCCCGATCGGCTCGGTCTCGGACGTCGACGACGGAGTCCGCCTCAACCTCAGCAAGGACGAGGTGCGCGACCTGCCCCCGATCGACCTCGACGAGCAGGGGTAACACCGCTCGACCGGGCCGCCGCGCACCAGGCAGACGCCGGCGACCGGCAAGGAACAGCGCAGCAAGGAGCCATCATACAAACAATGACACAAGAAGGCAGCATCATGGAATACGAAAGCTCATCCGGATCAGGCCTCGCCCGCATCGTCACGGCGGTCTTCGCGATCATCGCCCTCATCCTGATCCTGCACATTGTGTTCGTCCTGGCCGACGTCTCGGCCGCGTCCGCGATCGTCAAGGACATCAACAGCTTCGCCTCGACCCTGGCCTGGGGATTCAAGCACCTGTTCTCGGTCACCGACGCCAAGACGACGGTGTTCCTCAACTACGGTCTGGCCGCGCTCGTCTATCTCGCCATCGGCGGGGTTCTGGGCCGCCTCTTCAACCGTGTATGAATTCATCCGGTACGGCCTGCCGGGCACCCCGCCCGGCGGCCGGACAGCCTTGCGACCAGCATCGGGAGACGCCATGAGCAACCGTCAGTTCCCCCAGGTCATCGTCGGGGTCGAGCGGTCCATCACCGGCCTCGCCGCACTGCGCGCGGCCTGCGCCGAGGCAAGGCGCCGCGGCGTGCCGCTGCACGCGGTGCGGGTGCGGTCCAGCATCTTCGTGCCGGTGGACGACTTCTCCGAGATCGACGCCGCCTTCGACGAGGCGTTCGGCGGATTCCCGGCGGGCCTGGACGTCCGCCGGGAAATGCTCACGCCGCCGGTCTTCAGGGCCCTGACCGACCGGGCGGGACACCCCGAGGACCTGCTCTTCCTCGGTGCGGGCAGCCAGGGCCTCAGTAGCCTGTGGCACCGCATGTGGACACGCTCAATCGTCCGCAGCTGCCTGCACGATGCACGATGCCCGGTCATCGTCGTCTGCGCCTGCGAGATGCACGGCGACGTCCGGTCGCTCCGGCGGATACCGCGCCGGGCCGATATGTGGGTGGCCTTCGAAAACAGCACCCGCCCCAGCAATGCGCACTCCACTCCCAGCAATGCGCGTTCCACTCCAGGCAACGCGCACTCCACCTCGAAAGCCGTCCCGAAGCAGCGGTAATCGGCCGGCACTGACTTTCCATCGCATCCTTCGCATTACCTCATTCTTGGAGTTCTCATGGGCACCCTTGCCTGGATCGTGCTGGGTATCATCGTCGGCCTGATCGCCGAACATCTCGTCACCGGCTACAAATCGCACGGCGTCGTCATCACCTGCGTGATCGGTGTCTGCGGAGCGCTGCTCGGCGGCTGGGTCGCGTCCAAGCTCTTCCACATCCACGGCCTCCACGGCTTCTTCGACATCTCCACCTGGATCACCGCCCTGGCCGGGTCGGTCGTCCTGCTCGCTGCGGTGCAGATGATCGAGGGCCGGTCCGGCGGCCGCAGTCGCACACGCCGCTGAGCGGGTCGGCGGGCGCGGCGTTACCCCCGGCTTTCCGGCAGTCCTAGGATGAGGATATGAGCGTGACCCGCGAACACAGGTTGGTCGAGGCGTTTGTCGAGGCCGCCGATACCCTGGTCGACGACTTCGATGTGATTGATTTCCTGCACACCCTCGCCAAGCGCTGCGTGCAGCTGCTCGACGTGGACGCCGCCGGGTTGATGCTGGCCGACCAGAAAGGCGCGCTGTACGCCGCCGCCTCCTCCTCCGAGAACGCGCGCCTGCTGGAACTGTTCGAACTCCAGGCCGACGCGGGCCCCTGCGTCGACTGCTTCCGCACCGGCCTGCCCGTGGTCAACGCCGACCTGCACGCCAACCGGCAGCGCTGGCCCAGCTTCGCCGAGGCGGCGCAGGCCACCGGGTTCGTCGCCGTGCACGCCCTGCCGCTGCGCCTGCGCACCACGACCATCGGCGCGCTGAACCTCTTCAACGCCCGCCCCGGCCCGCTGAGCGAGGACAACGTACGCACCGGACAGGCCCTGGCCGACGTGGCCACCATCGGCATCCTGGCCCAACGCGGCATCCACCAGGCCGACCTGCTCTCCGCCCAGCTGCAGAACGCCCTGACCAGCCGGGTGATCATCGAGCAGGCCAAAGGCGTGCTGGCCGAACGCCACCGGATCACCGTCGACGAAGCCTTCGCCCGACTGCGCGGCCAGGCCCGCGCCACCAACCGGCACCTGTCCGAGCTCGCCCGCGAAGTGGCCGAAGGCTCCGGTTCGGCCGTCGTCCTGCCGTAGCGGGCCCGGCGGATCGGACGCCCACCCCGCTCGCCCACCCCTGCTGCCATCACCTCCACAGAACGACTTGCCGGGCGGAAGGGTGGCGTTTGACGCATTACCTCTCGTTTTCTTATATCGCCCTGTTACCGTCAGTAACAAGCCCGGTCCTTCGGGCCTCTCCCCAAGACCCCGGGACGCGCCGCCGCCCGCTACCTATCGAGGTCGACGTGGGACCCACCGGCACCGCCCAACCCTCCGCCGAGCACCTGACGATCACCGAATACGACTACGATCTCGGCATTGTCCTGGCCGTGGCCGGGGAACTCGACCTGGCCGGCGGCCCGCTCCTGGCCGAACACCTCGGCAAACTCGGGTCGAACCTCCAGTTCCGTGTCGTCTTGGACCTCACGGACCTGGACTTCTGCGACTGCGCAGGGCTCAGCGTCCTGCTGCGCGCTCACCGCTCTTATGTGGCCGAAGGCGGCTGGCTGCGACTAAGTGGTCTCAAGCCGACCATCTACCGGACCCTGCGCATCACCAAGCTCACCAGGCTCCTACTCTGTTACCCGACCATCGCGGCCGCATTCCACGACGCCGCCATCCCGCCCAGGCCTGAAGACGGCAGCGCAGTCCCACTGCCAGGTCCCGGCCATTCTCGGGACCTTCGGCCCGTCTCAACAGTGGTGGACCAGGGTTAGAGTCGGGACATGACACCGATGACGTCACCGCAGCCACCAGTCCGGGTTTTCCTCATGGACGACCATGAGATCGTCCGGCGGGGACTGCGGGACCTGTTGGAGTCGGAGGGCGAGTTCGAGGTGGTGGGGGAGGCGGCGACCGCGGCGCAGGCCCTGGCCCGGGTTCCGGCGCTCAAACCGCAGGTCGCGGTGCTGGACATGCGCCTGCCGGACGGCGACGGGGTGTCGGTGTGCCGGGAGCTGCGCTCGCGGATGCCGGAACTCGCGTGCCTGATGCTGACGTCGTTCTCGGACGACGAGGCTTTGTTCGACGCGATCCTGGCGGGGGCGTCCGGGTACCTGCTCAAGCAGGTCGGCGGCACGGACCTGGTCGGGGCGGTGCGCACGGTCGCGGCGGGCGGGTCGCTGCTGGACCCGAAACTGACGGCGGCGGTGATGGCGCGCCTGCGCGCGGGGGTGCGCAAGGACCCGCTCGAAGCGCTCACCGCCCAGGAGCGGCGGATCCTGGACCTGATCGGCGAGGGGCTCACCAACCGCCAGATCGGCGAGCGGTTGTTCCTGGCCGAGAAGACGGTGAAGAACTACGTCTCCTCACTGCTGTCCAAACTGGGGATCGAGCGCAGAGTGCAGGCAGCGGTGATGGTCTCCGAGATCAGGGGCGGCTCCGCCCGGGCCGCCGGATGACGCGCCGACCGGGCGTACTCGCCTTCGCCTGACCCGGCGAACGGCCGGGTCAGGCGAAAGCGAGGGGCGGCTCAGGAGCTTGACAGCCGAAGGGCCAGGTGGCCGGTGTCGGCGCCTTCGGGGGCTAGCACGAGCGTGTAAGTGCCCGTGGTCGGCAGGGTGGTCGAGGCGATCGATCCGACGCCGTCGATGACGCAGTCGTCGCTGGCCAGCTTGGCTCCGCCGGGGCCGTCGAGCGCGACCATGTCGCACTGGTTCGCGATGGTCGAACCGCTGATCGCGACGGAGACCTTCTCCCCGGCGGTGCCCTGGAAGGTGAAGCTCGACGTGGTGCCGGGCAGGGCGATGGTCGCGGTGACCGGGGGGCCGCCCGCCGTGATCGTGCCGGTCTGGTTCACGTCGATGAGCAGCCGGATCGACATCTTCCCGGTGGTCGACCCCTTCGGCGTGACCTGGATCGTGTACGTGCCCGAAACGGTCAGCGTCGTGGCAGGGAGGTCGCCGCCGCCGCTGACGACGCACCCGGAGACGATGTCGTTGCCGTCGGGCGCGAGCAGAGTCACCAGGCCGCACTGGTCGGCGAGGGTGGAGCCGGTGAGCGTGGTGAAGACCTGCTGCCCCGGCTGGCCTTGGAAGGTGAAGCTCGACGTGGCGCCGGGCTGTGCGATGTCCGCGGTCACCGCCGGACCGCCCGCGGTGATCGTGCCGGTCTGGTTCACGTCGGTGATCACCTGGACCTGGATGGAACCGGTGGCTCCGTTCTTCGGCTCGATGACGACTGTGTATTGGCCGGTGGTGGGCAGCACGGTCCGGTTGAAGTCGCCGCTGCCGCTGACCGCGCACGCATCGCCGAGGTCGCTGCCGTCCGGGCCGTCCAATTCCGCGAGGCCGCACTGGTCCTGCAGGGTGGAGTGGGTGAGCTCGATGAAGATCTGCTGGCCGGCGGTCCCCTGGAAGTGCAGCCGATCGGTGGAGTTGGGGGAGGTGATGTCGGCAGTCACTGCGGGGCCGTCCTCGGTCAGTGCGCCGGCCACCTGTTCCGGCTGGCCGGCCGCGTCGGCCGCGGCGAAGGCGCTCTGCCCGGTCAGGCCGACGTCGAGTTGGCAGTCCTGCAGAGTGACCGGGTCGACGATGCCGGCTTGCTCGCACGTCGCCGTGGCCTGCGCCAGGTCCGGCAGGCTCGCCACCGAGACGGCCGCGTGCGGGAAGGACTTGTCGGTATAGGTCGCCGTGCTGGTGCCTGCGGTATAGGTGAACAGGGACGTGGCCTGGGTGATCCGCCAGCTGTCGGCGAAGCCCGGATACAGGGTGGTGAACGAGGGGTCGGCGATCGGCGTGCTGCTGCCGTCCGCCTCGACGTCGTCGGCCGGATTGCCGTTGTCGTTGCCGAGCAGGCCCTCAAGGTGCCCGGCGAGGGAGGCGGTCGGCCGGATTGTCACGCGCAGACCCCACCTGCCGATCTCCGAAGCCGTGACCACCGATCCGTCCGGCCAGGTTACCGTGATCACCTCGCCGGCTGTGGTGCTGGCCGCGGTCACTGACCCGCCGTGGGCCAGGCTGATGTCCGCACTGTCGGCCACCTTGCCGTCGACGAGGAGCGACATGCCGTCCGGGGTGGAGTCGATCTCGACCCGGTCGCCGGCGACGTTCATCGCCGTCGCGGTATTCAGAGCGACCGTGGTCGAGCCCGGATACGGCTGCTGGCGGGTCTGGACCTGGAATCCTTCGGCCGGGTCGAGCGCCGCGACGAACTCGCCGGCGCCCTGGAAGTCATAGTGCTCGCCGTCGAAGGTGATCAGGTGCGGATCGCCGTTGGTGGAGCCGCAGCCGGTGCCAGTGCACTGGGGTGACTGCGGCGGGTTCGTGGGCGGGTTCTGGCACGGGGTCGATGCCGGGGGGAGCACGTTATACCCGTAGTACCCGCGAGTGGACAGGCCGAGGTGTGCGAGTAGCAGGTTCTGCGCCTGTGTCGCGAGGACCTCGTTGGTCGTGATGTTAGTGTCCTTCAGGACGCCGTTCGGCCCGGCAACCCAGCAGACCTGCTGGTTTTGCCCGCCGGTCGCGTCCTGGTAGGCGTGGTCGAGTTCGTGGTAGAGCGACGCGCAGGGACTCGTCGGACCTTCGTAGTCGTAGTAGCCGGGGTCCTCGTTCGGGTTCCAGAAGACGACGCTGCCCCAGCCGGGGATGGGGTCGTCGCCGTTCTCGGTGGCGCCGTTCGACCTGCCGGGCTTGGGAACCTCGATCGACACGTTGGTGCCCGAGCCGTTGAGC
>Ga0302314_10001462_pt1 | contig 44342 bp, 38 predicted proteins | sample III_Palsa_N2_3_FD_200533 | JGI IMG/M metagenome (GOLD analysis project Ga0302314, IMG submission 200533) | Peat permafrost microbial communities from Stordalen Mire near Abisko, Sweden - III_Palsa_N2_3 | ecosystem: Environmental > Terrestrial > Soil > Palsa > Peat permafrost | place: Sweden...
GCAGCAGCGCCGGTCGGACGGGGCCCCGGTGCCGGCGCGCGGGCGGCGCCCGGAACCGGACCACCGGCGGCGCGGGCGGCGACGACACCGCGGCCCGACATCACGCCCGGTCGCGGGCTGGCGCCGACCGCGGGTGCGCCATGATTGACCGAGGCGAACTGCGCCCGGTTCGCGGCCGCCGCTTCCTGATGCTGGGACTGCAGCGCGGTCGGCTGAACATGCTGCTCGTGATTGAACGCCTCTTCCTGTGCGGTCGGACGCGCGGCAATGCCGCCGGCGCCGCCGTTGAAGCTGACCCGGCTGGCCGAGGCGGCCGCGACCGGCTGGTTGTAGACGTTATGGACGACGTTGATGTTCACGTTGTTGACCGAGCGGTTATAGGCGAAGACGCCACCATCCCAGCGGCCGCCCAGGTAACCGACGCCGCCATAGCCGAAGCCGTAGTTGATGCCGCCGTAGAAGCCGACGTGCGGGCCCCAGTAACCGGCATTGAACACATAGGCCCCGCCGCTCCAGCCCCAATAGGCCGGCGTCCAGAGCAGGCCCGGCTGCGGCGCCATCACCCAGGTACCCGGCACCCAGTAATAGCCGGCGTCGGCATAGGCCCAATAGCCGGGCGTCCAAATATAGCCCGGCGCCGGCAGCGGCGGCTGCACATAGATCGGCAAGGCCGGCGGCGCGATATCCACCGAGACGAACAGCGCGGCCGAAGCCGGGTGCGGCAACGCGAGCGGCGCGAACGCAAGCCCCGCCAGAAGAACCGAAGAGCGCAGGAAGCGCATGGAGATGATCCCTTCAATCAAAGCCCGGTCCGGCGTCGCAGTCAGATCGCACGTCGCGGAAACAGGCCGTCCCCAGCATAACGTCCGGCGGGGCGTTACAGTCCTCTCAGCCGCAAAAATATACCGCGCCCGGACGCAGGGATGTTTCATCGGCTGCCATCGTAGCCCGGCCGGCAACCAGAAGCCTGCTGGCGACTTGAAACAGACAGGGCCGGCAATAGGATATGGTTTCGTATGGATGCAATGCAGGTGAAACGGACCATGGCGCAGCCGACGCTGTTGCTGATCGTCGAGGACGAGCCGCTGGTCCGCATGGTGATCGCGGATTTTCTGCGCGGCGGCGATTTCGCGGTCATGGAGGCGGGCACGGCCGACGATGCGGTCGGCATGCTGCGCCGGCATCCGGAAATCCAGCTGGTCGTAACCGACATTCTGATGCCCGGCGTGCTCAACGGCTTCGATCTGGCGGAGTGGATCGAGCATCACCGCCCGGACGTCCGCGTGCTGCTGACCTCCGGCTATTTCAACGAGAGCCATCTGCCGTCGCGCCTGAATTGGAGCGACCGGCTGATCCGCAAGCCCTACAGCCTGGCCGAAGTCGCAAGACGGGTAACCGCCCTGCTGGCCGAACCGGCCGCAGATCGGTGAATTGATAGTTTTCGGGTGAACCCGGGCCGCTAAACCCGCGTCGAAAAGTACCTAACTTTCGGATGGCGCGGCGGCGGGGTCTGACGGGACGAGCCCGCCAGCCCCGGCTGCCGGATTAGCGCACCGGGGCTTTGGCGCTTTCGGAGAAGAACAGCGCCTGGCCGATGACGGCCTTCAACGCTTCGATCCGGAACGGCTTGGTCACCAGGAACGCCGGTTCCGGCCGTTCGCCGGTCAGCAGCTGTTCCGGAAACGCCGTGACGAAGATCACGGGCACGTCGAACGACTTCAGGATGTCGTTGACCGCATCCAGGCCCGAGCTGCCGTCGGCCAGCTGAATATCGGCCAGCACCAGGCCCGGGCGGTTGAGACGGACCAGCTCCTGCGCCTCGGTCCGGGTCGAGGCGACGCCGATGACGCGATGGCCCTGGCTTTCGACCAGGGTCTCCAGATCCATGGCGATGATCGGCTCGTCCTCGATGATCAGCACGTCGGTCGCCATCTGCGCCGCCAGCTCTATCTGGGCGGTCGCGATCAGCGCCTTCGCATCCGACGACGAGCAATCGAGCACGCGCGCGACCTGATCCTGCGACAGGCCGTCGACGGCGGTCAGCAGAAAGGCGATGCGCGAGCGGGGCGCCAGCGATTCCAGGCTGTGCCGCGCGGCGTCGCCCAATTGGCGCAGCGCCGATTCCGGCACCAGCGCGTTGACCGGAACCGTCGACCAGACGCGCAGCAGCAGACGATAAAGGCCGGTCCGGATATCTTCCCCGTCGGACAGCAGCCCCGGCTCTTCGACCAGGGTCTGCAGGGTCGCCACCGCATAGGCGTCGCCGCCCGCCTGGCTGCCGGCCAGCGCCCGGGCGAACCGGCGCAGATAGGGAAGGTGTGGAGCGATCTTTGAGGAAATCGACATGAGGTTCCCTGGATGAAAAGGCGCTGGGGTAGCGGAAGCCGCTGGAATATACTGGCTAACCCATGCCGCCGCAGGAGGTTCCTTCCGACCGCCTTCGCAGATGAATGGGAACCATAGCGTCGCCAAGGCTGTTCTGCGGACGGACCCCGATTTCTGAGTCCGGCAAATTCCGTGGATCACGCCTCTCAAGGGGTCGCAATGGACCGGAGAATAAACATGGCCGACGGCGGATTGCCTGAAGCGCACGACTGGAGTTTCCCGATGGCCAAGCGCGCACCGAACGGCAATCTGGAAACCAAGACGCCTGCCTTGAAGGTGGTCGGCGGCACACCGACCCCCCAAAGCATATCGCTGGACGGCGATGTCGAAGCCCACATCGGCGGACGTCTCAGGGCCATGTACGATTCCGTTCTGCGGGAGCCGGTGCCGGATCGGTTCCTCGATCTGTTGCGGCAATTGGACACCAAGATCAGTGCCCAGTCGGACGCCCCGGCGCCCAAGAAGGAGCGGTAAGTCCGACCGCGGGGCTGCCGCCTTCCATGAGGCGTTCGGGTCGCCCGTCGCTGCTCCGGGGATTGCGCTCGCGCATCCTCGCGCTGATGCTGGTCGTGATCGCGCCGATCTTCATCCTGGCCCTGGTCTGGGCGATGAACCGCGACTTGGCGCTCCGCCGCTTTCAATTCCATGCATCCGAGACCGCGACCCAGCTCGCGACCGAGCGGGTCGAACGTCTGCTGGAGGAGGCCGCGGCATTCCAGCCCGGCGACCTCCGCTGCGCCGTTCCGGCCGACCAGCTTTCTCACCATCCGAATTTCGATCAGGGTTTCGTCGTCGGCAACGACAGCGCCCCTTGCGACGGATTGAACGCCGACGCCCAGGAGCGGCTGCGCGCCGACCTATCGGCCGGTCACGCGCCGGCCCTGCTCGACGATGATAGCCGCCTGCTGATCGCCACGCCGATCGACGGCGCGATGCTGGTGTTGCGCGTGGCGCCGGATGCGCTCGATCGCATCCTGCGGCCCGACGCGACACCATTCCTAGGCGGCGTGGCGCTGGTGGCGCCGACGGGTGTCCTGGCCGAACGCCATCGCGCCGACGCGCCGGCCAAATGGTGGCCGACGGCGCTCCCCGCCAATGCCACGCCCGGCGCCTATCCGCTGACCAGCGCCGGCGCTGAGCAATTCCATTATCTGCTGCGGCCGATCGCTCCCCAAAACCTCGTCCGGGTCGTGGCGCTGCAGATCCGTCCGTTCCTCGGCACCGACCACTGGCGGTTCTGGACCACGATCGCCCAAGGCACATTGATCCTGATCGGGCTGATCGCGGGCGCCATCTGGGCGGTCGATCAGTCTGTGCTGCGCTGGATCACCTATCTGCGCCGGATCGCGACCGCACACAGCCGCGGCCATCATTCCGTGCGTGCCAAAGTGATGGCGGCACCGACGGAGCTCGCCGGGCTCGGCCAATCGCTCAACCATATGGCCAACGACGCCGCCCGGCGCGCCGAGCTGCTGCGCGACACCGCCGAGGAAAAGAGCGCGCTGCTGCTGGAGCTGCATCATCGGGTGAAGAATAATTTCCAGGTCATCACCAGCCTGTTGAGCCTGCATCGCCAGGACATGCCGCCGGAACGGCAGGAAGAACTCCGCTTCGTCGAGGATTATGTCCGCGCCATGGCCGTCGCCTATCGCGTCGCCTATGATTCCGGCGACGTCACCGGCGTGCGCATGCAGGACCTGTTGCGCAGCGTAGTCGCGGCCTTGCGGGAATCGACCGAGGCGCCGCCGCATCGGATCGACCTGGCCTTGGATGTCGAGCCGATTTGGATCGATCTCGACCGGGCAATCTCCCTCGGGCTCTATCTGGCGGCGATCCTGCCGCCCTATCTGAAGGCGCTCGCCCACGATCCGACCGCCATGCTGGCAATCACCGCCGAGCGGCGCCAGGGCATGCTGCGGGTTTCGGTCGGCGGCTTGGCGCCCTTCGACGCCGATCGCCCGCCGCTCCGCGCCAAGCTGCTGAAGGCCTATGTGCGCCAGCTGAAGGCCGTGCCGGTGGTGGCGACCGACCCGACCGAAGCCCGCATCGCCGTGCCGCTGGACGAACCGCAACAGGCCCATCGCCTGGCCTCGCTGAAGCCGGTCGAGGCCGAGCTGCCGGCCGCCGCCGGCCGTCGGACGGCCGAGACCAGCATCACGATCGAGGAGATCCGCGAGCGCGAGCAGCGGCTCAATCTGCTGATGCGCGAGATGTCCCACCGCTCGAAGAACATCCTGGCGGTGACCCAGGCGATCGCGCGCCAGAGCCTGACCCAGGCGAGTTCGCTCGACGATTTCGGTCAGCGCTTCTCCGCCCGGCTGCAAAGTCTGGCGCAATCTCACGATCTGTTGACCCAGGTCGAATGGGCCGGCACCCGGCTGAGCGACCTGCTGCGCTCGCAGCTCGGCCATTATATCGACGGCGGCAGCCAAATCTCGGTCGAGGGGCCGGACATCAGTCTGGCGTCGGTCGCGGTGCCCTATCTGGGCCTGGCGCTGCACGAGCTTTCGACCAATGCCGCCAAGCACGGCGCGCTGTCGGTGCCGGAGGGTCGGGTCTCGATCCGCTGGGGCACCACGAACGATCCCGACAAGGGCGAGCGTCTGTGGCTGCGCTGGGCCGAGACGGCCGGTCCGCCGGTGGTGCCGCCGACCCGGCGCGGCTTCGGTACCGACGTCACCCGCCGGCTGGTCGCCCGTGCGCTGCGCGGTACGGTCAATTTCGATTTCGCCGAGACCGGCATCATCTGGGCGCTCGACGCGCCGGCCGCCAACCTGATCGAGAAGCCGGCCGCCTAATATCGCGTGGGTGACGGTCCGGTCGGCGGGGTCGAGGACACGGGGATATCGGGGCCCGGGACCGGCCGGACCGGCGTCAGCGTGTCGGGGCAATCCTCCTTGGCCACAGCAAACCCCGAACCGCCCGAACGTTCCCGGAAATGCTGCCGCCTGAAAGGGTTCCGGAAATAAACCATGGAACCTCCCTCCCCCGGTTTCGGTTTTTCAGTTGGTCGGCAGGTGCCATGAAGGCGCCCCTCGCCGTCCGACCTCAAACCGAAAGGCGGACATGCAGACGGCTCCCCGCATTCTCGCCCTGTCGCCGCTTCATCCCGAAGATCTTGCCGGCTGGTCCGCGCGGCTGCCGTCGATTGCCGCGCTGGGCTTCACGACCGTCGCCCTCATGGCGCCGGCCGAGGCGCAGGACCGGGGGGCACTGGCGCTTCTGACCGCCGCCGCCAAGCAGGCGGGCCTGCGCGTGATGGTCGCCGTGGCCCCCGACGCCGCGGCTCTGGTCGCCGTCCATGATGCGCTCGCCGCCGGAGCCGATGATTTCCTGGCCGTGACCGCCCAGCGCATGGCGGCGTCCGACTGGCGCGCCGTGACCGATGCCGCCCACGTGGCCGCCCCGGGCTGCCTGTTCGCGGCCGAGACGCTCGGTCGCGATGCCCATGATTTCTCGTCGCTGCGCGGCGCCGGCTTCGATCTGCTGCTGAACAGCGTGCGCTGGTGGGACGGCCGCGCCGGCTGGTTCCTGGAACAGCAGGCCGAGACGCGATCGATCGCCGCCTCCCTGGGCTTCCCCGATCTGCCCGGCCTGCCGGTCGAGCCCGGCGACGGCGCCGCCGGCCGGCAGCGACGCTTGATGCTGGCCGCGACGCTGTCATCCGGCCTGATCGTGCCGTCGGCATGGCTGGGCCAAAACGATGTGGCGCTGGCCGAGATCAACCGCCTGAAGGCGCTGCTGCCGTGCCTGAACCACGAAGGCCGGATGGTCCGGCTCGATGCCGGCACCACGCCGGTGACCGCGATCCTGCGCGAGGGGCCGGACGATGCGGTGCTGGTGCTGCTCAACACCGACACGGCCGCCGCCCAGCCGGTCGATCTCGACGCCCTGCTGGGAGCGATCGAGGGCGACGGCATCGATGCCGAGGATGTGACGCCGGGCGCCGCGCCCAGCCTGCTCGCGGCCTCGCCGCTGACCCTGGAGGCGGGGGCTGTCCGGTTGATCCGGATCAGTCGGTTGCACGAGCGTCTGTTTTCCGCCGAAGAGTTGCCGGCGCGCCCCGAACGGCCGACCCGCGTCGTGATCGAGCGGGTGACGCCGGAACTGGATGGCGGCCGCTTTCCGGTCAAGCGCGTGGTCGGCGAGACGCTGGAGGTCCAGGCCGACATCTTCCGCGACGGCCATGACAAGATCGCGGCCGGCCTGTGGTTGCGCTGCCAAGGCGCCGAGGCCTGGCGCATCGTGCCGATGCATCCGATCGACAATGACCGCTGGGGCGGCCGCATCGCGCTCGACCGCATCGGCGACGCCCGCTTCGCGGTCGGCGCCTGGACCGATCCGTTCGCCAGCTGGCGCGACGAGGTGACGAAGAAGCGCGCCGCCGGCCGGCCATTGGCGCTCGAGCTGATCGAGGGCCGCGAATTGATCGAGGCCGCCGTGGCACGCGCCACCGGCGACGACAAGGATCGCCTGGCCGCGGTGCTGGATCATCCGCTGACCCTGGACGAGCCCGCGCGCGCGGGCTTCCTGCTGTCGAACCGCGTGGCCCAGGCCATGGCCCGGGTGCCCGATCAATCGGACCTGACCTTCCAGGAGCCGGTCGGCCGGATCACCGTCGATCGCGAGGGCGCCCGATGCGCCGCCTGGTACGAGATGTTCCCGCGCAGCCAGGGCACCGATCCGACCCGGGCCGCGAGCTTCGCCGAGTGTGCGGCCCGCCTGCCCGAGATCAAGGCCATGGGCTTCGACGTGGTCTATTTCGTGCCCGTCCATCCGATCGGTACCATCAATCGCAAGGGCCGCAACAACAGCACGACGGCGGCGCCGGGCGAGCCCGGCAGCCCCTACGCCATCGGCAGCGCCGCCGGCGGCCATGACGCGATCGATCCGGACCTGGGCACGCTCGACGAGTTCCGCAACTTCGTCCACGCGCTGCACGGTCACGGCATGGAGCTGGCGATGGATTTCGCCGTGCAATGCGCGCCGGACCATCCGTGGCTGACCGAGCATCCAGGCTGGTTCAAGCGCCGGCCCGACGGCACCATCAAATTCGCCGAGAACCCGCCCAAGCGCTACGAGGACATCGTCAACGTCGATTTCGACCAGCCGGATTGGCAGGGCCTGTGGCAGGCCTTGCGCGACGTGGTGCGGTTCTGGGTCGACGAGGGCGTGAAGATCTTCCGCGTCGACAATCCGCACACCAAGCCGGTCGCGTTCTGGCAATGGCTGATCGCCGACATCCGCTCGACCGACCCCGACGTGCTGTTCCTGGCCGAGGCCTTCACCCGGCCGAAAATGATGCGGCGGCTGGCCAAGATCGGCTTCAGCCAGTCCTACAGCTATTTCACCTGGCGCAACGACAAGCGCGAGATCATCGACTATCTGAACGAGCTGACCCAGAGCGAGTCCGCGCAATATTACCGGCCGAACTTCTTCCCGACCACGCCCGACATCCTGCCCTGGTCCCTGCAGACGAGCGGCCGCCCGGGCTTCGTCATCCGCCTGGTGTTGGCCGCGACCCTGTCGCCAGTCTATGGCCTCTACAACAGCTACGAGCTGTGCGAGGCGGAGCCAGTGCCAGGCAAGGAGGAATTCCTCAACTCCGAAAAGTACCAGTACAAGGTTTGGGACTGGGACCGGCCGGGCCATATCAAGGCTGAGATTACGGCGATCAACCGCCTGCGCCGCGACAGCCCGGCGCTCAAGCTGTTCGACAATCTGCGCTTCCATGAAGCCGGCCACGGCGACGTGCTGTTCTACAGCAAGATCACGCCGGATCGGCGGGACCAGGTGCTGATCGCGGTCACGCTCGACCCGAAACATGTCGTGCGCACCGAGATCGTGTTTCCGCTCGATCTGATGGGCCTGCCTTGGGACGCGAGCTTCGAGACCGAGGACCTGTTCACCGGCGAACGCCGTTGGTGGAAGGGTGCGCTGCACGTGGTGCTGCTCGATCCGGAGACCTACCCCGCGATGATCCTGCGCGTCCGCCCTGTTGGAGTAGCCTGATGAGCCGCCGCGAGAAAAACCCCGAAACCATGGCCGCCTCGGCCCGCAAGACCGAGCAGATCCTGATCGAGCGCGACTGGTACAAGGACGCGATCATCTACGAGCTGCACATCAAATCATTCTACGATTCCAACAACGACGGCATCGGCGATTTCGCCGGCTTGACCGAGAAGCTGGATTATCTGCAGGACCTGGGCGTCACCGCGATCTGGCTGCTGCCGTTCTATCCCTCGCCGCTGCGCGACGACGGCTACGACATCGCCGAATACAAGGACGTCAACCCGGCCTACGGCACCATGAGCGACTTCAAGGCGTTCGTGCGCGAGGCTCATCGCCGCGGCTTGCGCGTCATTACCGAGTTGGTGATCAACCATACCTCGGACCAGCATCCCTGGTTCCAACGCGCGCGCGCCGCCAAGCCCGGCTCGAACCACCGCGATTTCTACGTCTGGTCCGATACCGATCAGCGCTACCAGGACACGCGGGTCATCTTCTGCGACACCGAGACGTCGAACTGGGCCTGGGACCCGGTGGCCCAGGCCTATTACTGGCACCGGTTCTATACGCATCAGCCCGACCTGAATTTCGACAATCCGGCGGTCTTGCGCGCCGTGCTGAACGTCATGCGCTTCTGGCTGGACCTGGGCGTCGATGGCTTGCGGCTCGACGCGGTGCCCTATCTGGTCGAGCGCGACGGCACCAACAACGAGAACCTGGAGGAGACCCACGTGATCCTCCGCCAGATCCGCGCCGCGATCGAGGCCGACTATCCCGACAAGATGCTGCTGGCCGAGGCCAACCAATGGCCGGAGGACGTGCTGCCCTATTTCGGCAAGGGCGACGAATGCCACATGGCGTTCCACTTCCCGCTGATGCCGCGCATCTACATGGCGGTGGCCCAAGAGGACCGCCATCCGATCACCGACATCATGCGCCAGACCCCGGATATCCCCGAGGGCTGCCAATGGGCGATCTTCCTGCGCAATCACGACGAGCTGACGCTCGAAATGGTGACCGACCGCGAGCGCGACTATCTGTGGGATTTCTACGCCGGCGACCGGCGCATGCGCATCAACCTGGGCATCCGCCGGCGCCTGGCGCCGCTGATGCAGAACGACCGGCGCCGGATCGATCTGTTGAACTCGATCCTGCTCTCGATGCCCGGCACGCCTGTGCTCTATTACGGCGACGAGATCGGCATGGGCGACAATGTCTATCTGGGCGACCGCGACGGCGTGCGCACACCGATGCAATGGTCGCCCGACCGCAACGGCGGTTTTTCCCGCGCCGATCCCGAGCGGCTGTTCCTACCGGCGGTCCAGGACGCGGAATATGGCTTCCTGTCGGTCAATGTCGAGGCGCAGAGCCGGTCGCCGACCTCGATGCTGAATTCCATGCGGCGTCTGATGGCGGTTCGGCGCGATCTGCGCTCGATGGGGCGCGGCAAGCTCGTCTTCCTATACCCTCAGAACCGCAAGGTCCTGGCCTATATCCGCAGCCTGGAAGACGAGCTGGTGCTCTGCGTGATCAACCTGTCGCGCGCCGCCCAGTCGGTCGAACTGGATCTGACGCCTTATCGCGGCCGGGTGCCGGTCGAACTGCTGGGCCTGTCGAGTTTCCCGCCGGTCAGCGATCGGCCCTATCACCTGACCATGGCCGGCCATAGCTTCTTCTGGTTCAAGCTCATGGAGCCCGGCCGGATCGAGGGCGGCCTGGCCCTGGTCGAGGCCGGGCGCGACAGCGGGCTGGAGCCGATCACGCTGGTGCTGCGCAGCGGCTGGGACGATTTCATGGCCGGGGCCGCGGCGTCCGAGCTGGGCCATACGGTCATGCGCCAGTTCCTGCCGACCCAGCGCTGGTTCGCCGCCAAGGACATCGGCATCGCCGACGCCGAGATCGCGGATGCCGCCGACCTGCCGCGCAGCGACGCCGACGAGGCCTGGAGCCTCGCGATCGTCGAAGCGACGCTCAACAACGGCGTGGTACAGCATTATCTGATGCCGCTGGGCCTGGTCTGGGGCCCCCCAAGTGCCGAGGCCCGGGTCGCGGTGCAGCCGACGACGCTCGCCTATATCCGCCGGTTCCGGGCCGAGGGCGCTTTGTTCGACGGCGGCATCCATGCCGGCTGGGCCCTGGCCGTGATCGACGCGATCGGGTCCGAGCAGTCGCTGCCGTTCCGCGGGGGCGGCAAGGCGCAGTTCCGCGCGACCTCGAAATTCGCCGAGCATCCGTTCCCGAAGGAACCGGCGATCCGGCAGCTGGGCGTCGAGCAATCCAACAGCTCGATCGCGGTGCAGGATTACGGCGTGCTGAAGCTCTATCGGCGCCTGGAAGACGGCGTGCATCCGGAAATCGAGATGTGCCGCTTCCTGACCGAGGAAGCCGGCTATGTCGGCACCCCGGCCTTGCTGGGCACGATCGAACGGGTCGGCCGCGACGGCGAATTGACCGCGCTGGGCGTGTTGACCAGCTATGTCGCCAACCAGGGCGACGCCTGGTCCTATGCCCAGGACCATCTGAAGCGGGTGTTCCAGGAACGCTGGGGCGGCACCGGCCAGCCGGCCGATGCCCAGATCCCGCAGAGCGATCCGCACGCCTATTTCCTGGAGCTGATCGGGCGCCTCGGCCATCAAACCGCGGAACTGCATCGGGCGCTCTGCCCGGCGGGCAAGACCGCGGCCGCCTTCGCACCGGAACCGATCACCGCCGCCGACATGACGGCCTGGCGCGACGCGGTCAGGACCAGCGCCGAGGATATCCTCGACCGGCTGGCGACGCTGCAATCGACGGCACCCGACCCGGCGATCATTCAGTTGCTCGACCTTGGCGACAAGCTGCTGGCCCGGATCGACGTGTCGCGCAACCTGAAGATCGACGCGATGAAGACCCGGCTGCATGGCGACTATCACCTGGGTCAGGTGCTGGTGGCGCAAGCCGATTTCGCCATCATCGATTTCGAGGGCGAGCCCAAGCGCACGACCGAGGAGCGGCGGCGGAAGCACACGCCGATCAAGGACGTCGCCGGCATGATCCGCTCGATCGACTATGCCGCCGCCGCCGCTGTGCGCGCCGCCGCCGACCTGCCGTCGGTCGATAATGCCGCCCTGCAGGCCATGTGCCGGGACTGGCGCGACCGCTCGATCGCGGCCTTCATGGCGGCCTACCGCACCGGCATCGAGGGCGCGGCCAGCTGGCCCAAGGACCCCGCCGGCGCCCGGGCGCTGATCGACCTGATGCTGATCGACAAGGCGCTCTACGAGATCGCCTACGAGCTGGCGAACCGCCCGGCCTGGCTCGCGATTCCGATCCAGGGGATCGTCGATCTTTTGACCGAAGGAAGCGCGCATGTCTGAGACCGCCCGGCGTCTCGACCAGAGCTATCGCAGCGACCCGTTCGGCTATCTGGGCATGCACGAGGCGGGCGGCCTGGTCGTGCGCGCCTTCGTGCCCTGGGCCGACAGCCTGACCCTGCTCGACCGCAAGGACGGCGCCGAGATCGCCTCGTTCGAGCGCAAGACCGACGATGGCTTGTTCGAGGCCCGATTGGGCAAGAGGAAGCGCTTCGACTACCGACTGCGCGCCCGCTCCGAGGACCGCGTGGTCGATTTCGAGGACCCCTACCGCTTCGGTCCGGTGCTGGGCGAGGTCGATCTGCATCTGTTGGGCGAAGGCACCCATCGCCGCGCCTTCAGCCGCTTGGGCGCGCATCCGATGGTGATCGACGGCGTCGACGGCACCGGCTTCGCGGTCTGGGCCCCCAATGCCAGTGCCGTCAGCGTCGTCGGCGGCTTCAACGACTGGGACGGCCGGCGCCATGCCATGCGCAAGCATCCGGGCGCTGGCGTCTGGGACCTGTTCATCCCCGACGTCGCCGCAGGCTCGTCCTATAAATACGAGATCAAGGGACCGGACGGTGCCACGCTGCCGCTCAAGGCCGATCCGGTGGCATTGCAGGCCGAACTGCCGCCGGAGACCGCCTCGGTCGTGGCGGCATTGCCCGGCCATCAATGGCGCGACGCGGCCTGGATGAAGGGCCGGGCCGAGCGCAATGCGCGCGAAGCCGCGATCTCGATCTACGAGCTGCATCTGGGGTCCTGGTCCAAGCATGAGGACGGCCGCTTCCTCAGCTATCGCGAGCTGGCCGACCGGCTGGTGCCCTATGTCGCCAACCTGGGCTTCACCCATATCGAGGTGCTGCCGATCTCGGAATTCCCGTTCGACGGCTCCTGGGGCTATCAGCCGATCGGGCTGTTCGCGCCGACCAGCCGGTTCGGCACGCCCGATGATTTCCGCTCTTTCGTCGATGCCTGCCACGCCGCCGGTTTGGCGCTCTGGCTCGATTGGGTGCCCGGCCATTTCCCGACCGACCAGCATGGGCTGGGCCTGTTCGACGGCACCCATCTCTATGAGCATGCCGATCCGCGCCAGGGTTTCCATCAAGATTGGAACACGCTGATCTTCAACTACGGCCGGCGCGAGGTGGTGAATTACCTGGTCGCCAACGCGCTGTCCTGGCTGGAAAATTTCCATATAGACGGGCTGCGTGTCGATGCCGTCGCCTCCATGCTGTACTTGGATTACAGCCGCAAGGCCGGCGAGTGGGTGCCCAACAAATTCGGCGGCCGCGAAAATTTGGACGCGGTCGATTTCCTCAGGCGCTTCAACGAGCTGGTGTTCGCCGAAGCGCCCGGCGCCACCACGGCGGCCGAGGAATCGACCGCCTGGCCGATGGTGTCGGCGCCGACCTACCTCGGTGGTCTCGGCTTCGGCTTCAAATGGAACATGGGCTGGATGCACGACACGCTCCAGTACATGAGCCTCGACCCGGTCTATCGGAAATACCAGCACAACAAGCTGACCTTCGGCCTGCTCTACGGCTTCTCGGAGAATTTCATTCTGCCGCTGAGCCATGACGAGGTCGTCCATGGCAAGGGCTCGCTCCTGACCAAGATGCCGGGCGACCGCTGGCAGAAATTCGCCAACCTGCGCGCCTATTACGGCTTCATGTGGGCCCATCCGGGCAAGAAGCTGTTGTTCATGGGCTGCGAGTTCGGCCAGGAGCGCGAGTGGAACCACGACACCCAGCTCGACTGGCATCTGCTCGACGATCCGATTCATGCGGGCCTGCACGGGCTGGTGCGCGACCTCAACCATCTCTATCGCGACGAGACGGCGCTACACCGCCTGGACGCGATCCCGGAAGGCTTCGCCTGGGTCGATGCGACCGACAGCGATCAGAGCGTGTTGAGCTTCCTGCGCTTCGACGCCGGCCGGCGCAACATGGCGCTGGTCCTGTGCAATTTCACGCCGATGCCGCGCCATGGCTATCGGGTCGGTGTGCCGCGCGCCGGGCGCTGGAACGAGCGGGTCAATACCGACGCCGAGGCCTATGGCGGCAGCGGCATGGGCAATGGCGGCGGCGTCTGGAGTGAGCCCGTGCCGTCGCATGGCCATGAACAGTCGGTCGTCCTGACCCTGCCGCCGCTCGCGACCCTGATCCTGACGGCGGAGCGTCCATGAACCTGGACCATGCTCCGCCCCCGCATCCGACCTTGCTGCCGGGCAAGCCCTATCCGATGGGGGCGACCTGGGACGGCGCCGGCGTGAATTTTTCCCTGTTCTCGGCCCACGCGACCCGGGTCGATCTGTGCCTGTTCGACCCGACCGGCGGGCGCGAGGTCGCACGCCTGGCCATGCCCGAATATACCGATCAGGCCTGGCACGGCTATCTGCCCGAAGCACGGCCGGGCCTCCTCTACGGCTATCGCTGCCATGGGCCCTACGAGCCCAGGCACGGCCATCGCTTCAACCGGCACAAGCTGCTGCTCGATCCCTATGCCAAGTTGCTGCGCGGGCCCCTGCGCTGGAGCGACGCCCATTTCGGCTTTCGCGCCGGCAGCAGCCGCGACGACCTGAGTTTCGACCGGCGCGACAATGCCCGCGGCATGCCGAAATGCGAGGTGGTCGAGGGCGCCTTCTCCTGGGGCCCCGACCGCCGGCCGCGCACGCCCTGGCCCGAGACCATCATCCTCGAAGCCCATGTGAAGGGCATAACCCAGAGGCACCCGGACGTGGAGCCGCGCGTCCGCGGCACGCTCGCGGGGCTGGTCGCACCGGCGATGCTGGACCATCTGGTCAAACTGGGCGTGACCGCGATCGAGCTGCTGCCGATCCATGCCTTCCTGAACGACCGCAGGCTGGTGCAACAGGGCAAGGTCAATTTCTGGGGCTACAACACATTGGGATTCTTCGCGCCCGATCCGCGCTATCTGGCCGGCGGCGCCATCGACGAGATGAAGACCGCGGTGCGCCGGCTGCACGAGGCCGGGATCGAGGTCATCCTCGATGTGGTCTACAACCACACGGCCGAGGGCGACCATCTGGGCCCGACCCTGTCGTTCCGCGGCATCGACAATCTCAGCTACTACCGGCTGGACCAGGATCGGCGCTTCTATACGGACTATACCGGCACCGGCAACACGCTGAACCTCGACCATCCGCGCGTGCTGCAGCTGGTGATGGACTCGCTGCGCTATTGGGCGACGGAGATGCGGGTCGACGGATTTCGTTTCGATCTCGCAACGACACTCGCGCGCGAGAAGCAGCCGTTCGACCAGGGCAGTGCCTTTCTGGATGCCGTGCGTCAGGACCCGGTGCTGAACGAGATGAAGCTGATCGCCGAGCCCTGGGACCTGGGGCCGGACGGCTATCGGGTCGGCGGCTTTCCGCCCGGCTGGGCCGAATGGAACGGGCAATATCGCGACACCGTCCGCCGGTTCTGGAAAGGCGACGAGGGCATGCTGGCCGACATGGGCAGCCGGCTCGCCGGCTCCTCCGACATCTTCGGCCATGGCGGGCGCCGGCCCTGGGCCTCGATCAATTTCGTCACCGCCCATGACGGCTTCACCTTGCAAGACCTCGTCTCCTACGACGCCAAGCACAATGAGGATAATGGCGAGGACGACCGCGACGGTACCGACGCCAACTACGCCTGGAACTGCGGCGTCGAAGGCCCAAGCGACGACCCGAAGATCCAGGCGCTGCGGCGGCGACAGAAGCGCAACCTGATCGCAGCCCTGCTGCTATCGCTGGGCGTACCGATGCTGCTCGCGGGCGACGAGCTGGGCCGGACCCAGCAGGGCAACAACAACGCCTATTGCCAGGACAATGAGCTGAGCTGGATCGATTGGACCGGCTTGACCGACCATGACCGGCGTTTCCAGTCCTTCGTCATCTTCCTGATCCGCCTGCGCCGCGACCATCATGTGTTCTCGCGTCCACAGTTCCTGCGCGGCGCCGAACAGTCGGACGGGCTGAAGGACATCACCTGGGTGACGCCCGAGGGCCGGGAATATACGCCGGACGACTGGCACAAGCCCTATGCCCGGTGCCTGGGTTATCTGCTGAACGGCCGCGCCGGCGCCTATTACCGCGGGCAGAGCGGCCAGCGCGACGTCGACGTCAGCTTCCTAATCCTGATCAACGCGCATCACGAGGACATCGTGTTCCACGCGCCCGAGACGCCCCGGCCGATGCGCTGGGATGCCCTGGTCGATACCACCGAGGAGACCGGGCTGGTCGACGGCGGGTTGGAGATTTCGGCCCACCGCCCCTTTCCCCTGCGGGCCCGCTCGCTCGCCCTGTTCGTTCATCGGGAGGCCCTTTGATGAAGCGCCACCACCCCCTGCCCTTCGGGGCCGAAATCACCGACGAGGGCGTCCGCTTTCGCCTGTGGGCGCCCGATGCGGAGACCGTGTCGCTGACCCTGCAGGACGGCCGCCAGATCGCCATGCTGATGGAGGCGGACGGCTGGTTCGGCCTGACCACGGCCGAGGCCGCCGTCGGCACGCGCTATCGCTATCGCATCGGCAATGCGTTCTATCCCGATCCGGGTTCGCGCCGGCAACCGGAGAGTGCGCTGGGCTTGAGCGCGGTGGTCGATCCGCAAGCCTATGACTGGACCGACACGGCCTGGGCCGGCGTGCCCTGGGCCGAGGCCGTGATCTACGAACTGCATCCCGGCACCTTCTCCGAGACCGGCGATTTCGACGGCGTGGCGGCGCACCTGGACCATCTGGTCGATCTGGGCGTGACGCTGATCGAATTGATGCCGGTCGCCGATTGCCCCGGCCGCTGGAACTGGGGCTATGACGGCGTGCTGCCGTTCGCGCCGACCGAGCGCTATGGCGGGCCGGAGGCGATGAAGCGGCTGGTCGAGGCCTGCCACAAGCGCGGCGTCGGCGTGATCCTGGACGTGGTCTATAACCACTTCGGTCCATCGGGCAATTTCCTGCATGCCTATGCCAGCCGGTTCTTCACCGAGAAGCACAAGACGCCCTGGGGCGCCGCGATCAATTTCGACGATGCCGGCTCGGCCAACGTGCGCAGCTTCTTCATCGAGAACGCGCTCTATTGGCTCAGGGAATTCCATCTGGACGGCCTGCGCTTCGACGCGGTCCATGCCATCAAGGACGACAGCCTGCCGCCGTTTCTGGACGCGCTGGGCGACCGGATCCGGACCGAGTTTCCCGACCGGCCGATCCATCTGATCCTGGAGAACGACGCCAACGAGACGGATCGGCTGGGCCATGGCGCCGGCGGCATCGGCGCCTATGACGCCCAATGGAACGACGATTTCCACCATGCGCTCCGTGTGGCGCTGACCGGCGCCCAGGGCGGCTATTACGACGATTACGCCGACGATCCGGTCGCCCGCGTCGGTCGCGCGCTGGCCGAGGGCTTCGTCTATCAGGGCGAGCCGTCGGCCCATCGCGGCGGCCAAGCACGGGGCGAGCCGTCAGGCGCGCTGCCGCCGACCGCCTTCGTCAATTTCATCCAGAATCACGACCAGGTCGGCAACCATGCCTATGGCTGGCGCCTGCCGCATTTCGCCGACCGCGACACGCTGCGCGCCGCGGCCGCGATCCTGCTGCTGAGCCCCGGCATTCCGATGCTGTTCATGGGCGAGGAATGGGCGACCGAGCGGCCGTTCCCGTTCTTCTGCGATTTCGACGGCGAGCTCGCCGATGCCGTGCGCAACGGCAGGGCGGCCGAGTTCGCGTCTTTCGCCGAATTCCGCGACCCGGCCGCCCGGGCGCGCATCCCCGATCCGCTGGCCGAGGCGACGTTCCTGTCGGCCAAGCTCGATTGGCCCGTGCTGGCAGAATCGGCGCCGGCCGCCATGCTCGGCCTCTATCGCGATCTGATCGCGCTCCGGCGCCTGCATATCGTGCCGCTGCTGGCCCATAGCGATCGCCCGCGCGGGCAGTTCGTCCGGTTGGGGCCCAGCGGGCTGGAAGTGCGCTGGCGGCTGGATGGCGCCGAGCTGACCATGCTCGCCAATCTTTCCGCCGAGCCGGTCGAGGCGACCCAGCGCGCCGGTCGTGGTCTGGTCATTTACCAAAGCCACGAGGCGAGCGACAGGCTGCCGCCGCGCTATGTCTCGGTCACGGTTCAACTGGGAGGCCGGTCGTGAGCAACTATCGCGCCCTGATCCATCGTCTGGCCGACCATGCCGGCATCGGCACCGATTGGCGCGACGTCTGGGGTAAGACCCACACGACACCGGTCGACAGTCTGGTCGCCTTGCTGGACGCCATGGGCGTGGCGGCCCATAGCGAGGCCAGCGCCAAGACAAGCCTGAAGCGCCGGCGGCACCAGGACGCGGTCCCGGCGACCCTGGTCGTCGATAGCGGCCGCAACGTCGCGGTCCCGCTGCCGGTCTTGAAGAGCCGGCATTGGATCTTCACGTGCGAGCACAGCGTGCCGCTGGAGGGCAAGATCGACGAGGGCGACCGCACGCTGACGCTGGCGCGGGTGCCGGACGGCTATCACCGGCTGGCGTTTCCCGATGACGGGCTCGACATGCAGATCATCGCGTCGCCAGGCTCGTGCCATGTGCCGACCGGTGCCGACGGCCATAGCTGGGGCCTGGCGACCCAGCTCTACAGCCTGCGCTCGGCCGCGCAATGGGGCATCGGCGATTTCACCGATCTGGCCACGCTCGGCGCCGGCGTGGCGCACCAGGGCGGCACCCTGATCGGGGTCAATCCGCTGCATGCTTTATTCCCGGCGGCACCGGACCGAATCAGCCCCTATTCGCCGTCGAGCCGGCTGTTCCTGAACCCGCTCTATATCGACGTCACCGCCGTGCCGGACCTGGCAGCCTCCGCGGAGGCGCGCGAACGGATCGCCGGCAACGAGTTCGGCCATTGCCTGGCCCGGGTCCGCACCTCGGCCCTGGTCGACTACCCGGCGGTCGCCCGCGCCAAATCCGATATCCTGACCATGCTGTGGCAGTCATTCCGCGCGCAGCATCTAGGGTCGACCCAAACCGAGCGCGGCCAGGCGTTCCGCCGGTTTCAGCAGGCGGGCGGCGAGGCCCTCGTCCGTTTCGCCCAGTTCCACGCGCTGCAGGCCGAGCTGATCCGGCGCGACGGCTTCGCCTGGAAGGGCTGGCCGGCAGCGCTCAGTGCGGCCAACGGCGCTGGCGTCGAGGGTTTCGCCGCCGCCCATGAGGATGAAATCCTCTGCCATCAATATCTGCAGTGGGAGGCCGACCGGCAGCTGGGCCGCGCGGTCGGCGTCGCCCAATTGCCGATCGGGCTCTACCGCGATCTGGCGATCGGCGCCGATCCCTATGGCGCCGATACCTGGAGTTCGCCCGAGAGCTATATCACCGGCGCCTCGGTGGGCGCCCCGCCCGATCTGCTCAACCGCCAGGGCCAGAATTGGGGCCTGACCGCCTATAGCCCGATGGCGCTCAAGGCCCAGGCATATGCGCCGTTCATCGCGGCGCTGCGCGCCAACATGCGCCATGCCGGGGCGCTCCGCATCGACCATGTCATGGGGTTGAAGCAGCTCTATCTGGTACCGAACGGCGTCTCAGCCGAGCGCGGCGCCTATATCCGCTATCCGTTCGAAGACATGGTCCGCATCCTGGCGCTGGAGAGCCGGCGCCATCGCTGCCTGGTCGTCGGCGAGGATCTGGGCACGGTGCCGCACGCCTTCCGTCCGCGCATGCAGCGCGCCAACATCCTGTCCTGCCGCATCCTGATGTTCGAGCGCGGCGCCGGCGACCGGTTCAAGCCGCCCTCGGCCTATCCGGCCCTCGCCGCCGCCGCCGCCGGCACCCATGACCTGCCGCCGCTGAAAAGCTGGTGGCTGGGCGCCGATATCCAGGAGCGCCAGGCGCTGGGCCTGTTTCCCAATGCCGTGGCTTTGCATCGCGACGAGGCCGGGCGCGCGCTCGACCGGCAGCGCCTGCTGGCGGCGCTGAAGCGGCAGGGACTGCTGCCGCCGAATCTGGGGACCGAGGGGTTCGACGACCGGCTGATCGAAGCGGTCCATCGCTTCCTGGCGCGCAGCCCGAGCGCCTTGATGCTGGTCCAGGCCGAGGATCTGTTGAGCGTCGAGACCATGGTCAATCTGCCCGGCACCATCGACGAGCATCCGAACTGGCGCCGGCGTCTGCCGCTCACGGTCGAGGAGATGCTGGTCGATCCCCGCTTCAGCGAACTCTCGAGCCTGCGCGAACGACCGCGCCGGGCCGAGCCCCGGAAGAAGCGCCATGCCTGAGCAATCCTGGACACCGCCGCGTGCCACCTATCGCCTGCAGCTGACGCGCGACTTCACCTTCGCCGATGCGGCGGCCCAGGCGCCGTTCCTGGCCCGGCTCGGCGTCAGCCACGCCTATCTGTCGCCGATCCTGACGGCGCGGCCGGGCAGCAGCCATGGCTATGACGTCACCGACCATGCCGAGATCAATCCGGAACTGGGCGGCGAGGACGGCTACCAGGCATTGGTCGGGGCGCTGCGCCGCGAGGGCCTCGGCGTCATCGTCGATATCGTGCCGAACCATATGGGGATCGGCACCGGCAATCGTCGCTGGCTGGACCTGCTGCGCTGGGGCCGGGCCTCGGCCAATGCCGATTTCTTCGATATCGATTGGCACCCACCGCAGCCGGCGCTGACCGACAAGGTGCTGCTGCCGTTCCTCGCGGGCGAGCCCGCGGATCTGGTCGCCGCCGGCGAGATCACGCTCGGCTTCGGCACCGACGGCTTCGCCGTGCGCTATCACGATCACCGCTGGCCGGTGACGCCGACCAGCGTCGGGCCGATCCTGGAATATGCGGCCGCGGGCGCGCCCGAACTACGGCCGCTGGCGCGCGATTTCACGGCGCTCGACGCGCTCGCCCAGGCCGCGGGCGCGCTCCGGTCGCGCGCCGATCAGCTGATGGCCGAACTGATGGATCGGCGCGAGAGCCATCCGGCGATCCAGGCGGCCGTCGCAGCCTGGAACGGCAGCGGCCGCCATCGCCTGACCCAGCTGCTCGACCGCCAATGCTGGCGCCTGGCCGACTGGCACAAGGCGTCGGACCAGATCAACTATCGCCGCTTCTTCGCCATCAACGACCTGATCGCGATCCGCGCCGAACGCCGCGAGGTGTTCGAGGCCAGTCACGACCTGATCCTGGACCTGGTCGGCGACGGCCTGATCGATGGCTTGCGCATCGACCATATCGACGGGCTGGCCGACCCCAAGACCTATCTGGACCGGCTGGCCTCGGCCATGACCGAGCGCGGCCGGCATCCCTACATCCTGGTCGAGAAGATCCTGGGCGCGGGCGAGACCCTGCCCATGGCCTGGACCGCCGCGGGCACCACCGGCTACGACCGGTTGGGCCCGATCGACCGGCTGTTCTGCGATCCGGCCGGCGCCGAGCCGATCGTCCGGCACTATTGCCGCCTGACCGGCCGGCCGGCCGATCCCAACGCCATGCTGCCGGCCGCCAAGCAGCGCTTCCTGGAGACGGAATTCGCCGCCGAGATGACGCGGCTGGCCCAGGCGCTGCACCGGATCGCCGCCGATGCCTGGCCGATCGAGACCCTCCGGGCCGCGGTGATCGCGACCATCGGCGCGCTCAAGGTCTATCGCACCTATGTCGACGGCACGCCGATCGCCGAGGACGGCCGCGCGCGCATCCTGGCGGCGATCGCCGCGGCCGGGACCGACGCGCCGGCGCTGGGTCACTTCCTGGGCGAGGTCCTGACCGGCGACATGCCGGGCGAGCCGGCCCATGGCGTCGCCGTGCTGTTCCAGCAATTGTCGGGTCCTGCCATGGCCAAGGGGCTGGAGGACACGGTGTTCTTTCAGCATGTGCCGTTGCTGGCGCTGAACGAGGTCGGCGGCGAACCGGGGGCGACGGCGCTGTCGATCGCCGATTTCCATGATCTCAACCAGACCAAGCAGCGCATGCGGCCGGACGAGATGATCGCCGGATCGACCCATGACACCAAGCGCGGCGAGGATGCGCGCGCCCGGTTGTTGTGTCTGACCTCGATCGGCGACCAATGGCAGGACCAGCTCGATGCCTGGCTGACCCACACCACTGCGCCCCGGCCGAACGATGCGATCTATTACTATCAGACCGTGATCGGCGCCTGGCCGCCGGGCCTGGCAATGGGCGATGCCGAGGCTCTGGCCGCCTTCAATGCCCGCGTCGGTCCGGCCCTGCTGAAGGCCGCGCGCGAGGCCAAGGAAATGACCGGCTGGAATGAGCCCGACGCGGCGTACGAGGATCGGCTGCAGCGCTTCGTCACCGCGGTCATGCCGCGCGATCTCGGGCCGTTCTGCGAGACCGTCGGCTTCTGGGGCGCCTTGACCTCGCTCTCGGCCACGCTCCTGCGCCTGACCACGCCGGGCGTGCCCGATCTCTATCAGGGTTCCGACGGCTGGAACCTGTCGATGGTCGACCCCGACAACCGTCGGCCGGTCGATTTCCCTGCGGCCGAGCGACGGCTCGACGCCGCGAGGGTCGGCCTCGCCAACCTGGCCCGGCGCTGGCACGACGGCGCCGTCAAAAGCTTCCTGATCCGGCGCGTGCTGGCGTTCCGGCACGAGCACCCGGCCCTGTTCAACGACGGCCGCTATCAGCCGCTGATGATCGACGGCGCCCAGGCGGACCTGCTGGTCGGCTTCGCGCGCGAGGGCGACGGTCATGCGATCGTGCTGGCGCCACGCTTCTGGCCGCAGCTGTGGCCCGATACCGCGGGCCTGCCGCAATGGGGCGATACCAGCCTGACGCTGCCCGGCGGTACCTATCGCAATATCCTGACCGACGCCCGACTGACCATCGACGGCGCCCTGCCGGTCGGCGACCTGCTGGGTGATTTCCCGGTCGGACTGCTGGTCGCGGAGGCATGAGGCAACGCAAAGCCGGGATCGCGGGTTGAGAGCGGATAGGCCACCCTTTCACGGAGGAAATCATGCGATCGACCGCCGGCCTCATCGCTCTCGGGCTCATCCTGTCCGGCACGGCGCTGGCTCAGGTTCCGGCACCGGCACCGGCCCAGGAGCCGTCGCTGCCGGATATGAACAACGCGCCGCCCGACAAGATCGGCCCGCCCCTGGATCAGCACCCGCTGCCGCAGACCGGCGCGGCCACCCCGCTCAGCAGGAAGCTGTCGCGCACCGATGGCGTGGTGCATCCGCCGACCTCGATCGATCCGGGCATGAGCCAGACCCCGCCCGATCCGGGCGAGCGGAGCACGCCCGTGATCAAGCCGCCGTCGCCGGCAGACGGTGTGGCGCCCCAATAATACCGACCGACTGAAGTTTTGACTTCGGGCGGTTGGTATCGCGAGCGACTGCGAGCGCGCGCCGAATGGCGCCTGAGCGACCGTCTGGTATAAGAGAAAGCCCCAGCTGGCGATCCAGTCGGGGCTTCTTTTATCGCTTGGCCACGCGAGCGGGTCTTTTGGTTCGCTCTTCCTCGGGTTTCAAGCCGAGGCCGGCCCATTTCTCCGGCATTTCGACACCGTGCAGTTGGCCTTCCAGCTCGGCCCGGGCGCGCGAGACCCGGCTTTTCATGGTGCCGATCGGGCACTTGGCGATCTCCGCCGCCTCCTCGTAGGAGAAGCCGCTGGCGCCGACCAGGACGAGCGCCTCGCGCTGGGTCGGCGGCAGCTTCCTGAAGGCGGTATTGAAGTCGCGGATCTCGATGCCGATCTCCTGGCCGCCGTCGACGACGGCCAGATCGACCTGATGTTCCATGCTGACTTCGGATTTGCGGCTGCTGCGCCGCATCTCGTTGAAGAAGCGGTTGCGCAGGATGATGATCAGCCAGCCCTTGAGATTGGTTCCCGGCTTGAACTGATGCCGGTTGGCCAGGGCCCGGACGATCGTATCCTGCACAAGATCTTCAGCAAGCGCGTGATTTCGCGCAATCAAATGCGCAAAGGCGCGGAGGTGTGGTAGGTTTTCCACCAACTCCGCCTTGAATTCATCATCGTAGGCCACATTGATCCCCAGTCCTTGATCGGATGTGAGCCGGCGAATTTCCCGATCCTCAAAAGATCGTAGGCGCTCGACTGAATGGTTCTGCTGACCTGGATCAAACGATATTTTTGAATTCAAGGTTCCGCCCAAACGACAATCGGGGCTGTGGCCATTTATTTCGATCTCTTCACGGCCGGGTCTTCGCCGTGGCTGTGGCTCTTGCCGACCAGTTCGGCCTCGCGCAGCGCCTTGCCTTCGGGGCCATCGAGATCGGCCTTGGCCTTGCGCGCCTGGCGCTCGACCGGGCCGGTCTCGGCAAATTGCTTGGCCTTGCGATTATAGGCGCGGGCCGCAGTGCGATTGCCCTCGCCCTCGTTCTGCTGGGTGGAGCCGCCGACCTCGCGTTCGGCCTGCACCCAATGATCCAGGTCGCGGCCCTGGGGCTGACCTTCGGTTTCCCACAGACGATAGGCTTTTTCGCTGATCTGCTGGCGACGTTCGTCCGACATGACCTGGTTCCTCGTCATTTCCCATAGGACGGAAAGCCTGCGGACAGGCCGGAGGTTCCGACAAAAAATGCGGGCGATGCGAAGTTTTCGGCGGTGCCTAGATGATCTCGCGCCGAAGCGTCGCCTCGGGGCTGAGGCCGTAATAGGCGCGCAGGCCCGTGTCGAACTCGACCGCGCCCATGTCGGGCCAATTGTCGGAATCGAAGCCCGGCGCCTGGCGCAGCACGTCCTTGTCGATGTCGATGACGTAGGCATCGACGCCCCGGTCGTAGTTCAGCAGCTCCCAAGGCAGCGCGAACAGCTTGCTGCCGAGACCCAGGAAGCCGCCGAACTCCAGCACGGCGTAGCGGACCGAGCCGTCGAACTTGTCCAGCACCACATCGCGGATGCTGCCCAGATCCTCGTTCGCGGCGTTGGTGACCGCGGTGCCCTGGACCTGGGCGGCGCGGATGATGCGGGCAGGGCCGCGGGGCGACCGGCTGTCGATGATCGGCTGCATGAGGGTTCCTTTCCGGCGGGTTCAGGTGCCGCCTCCTGATCTCTCAACCGACCGGTCGATGGTTGGTTCCAGATCGGGGCGAACCGGCAGGAACGTCCGCGAGGCCTCATAAATGCGCCTGGACGGGATCTGGTTCATTGCCTAGGACGGCAACAGATGTGTCATCAGTCGCTTCGAAACCGGGCGTTAACCCGCCGGGAGCAGGGTTCGGTCGTGACACCATTGTCCAGTCGAGTTGCGCATGCCTCATGAGCCGAGCCTGTCCTGGTGGCAGGGAGCCGCGATCTATCAGATCTATCCGCTGAGCTTTGCCGATTCGAACGGCGATGGATGGGGCGACCTCCCCGGCGTGCTGCAGCATCTGGATTATGTCGCCTCGCTGGGCGTCGATGCGATCTGGCTGTCGCCGTTCTGCCGCTCGCCCATGCGCGATTTCGGCTATGACGTGGCCGACCATACCGCGGTCGACCCGCTGTTCGGCACGATCGAGGATGCGGACGCGGTCATCGCGCGCACCCACCGCCTGGGCCTGAAGATCATTCTGGACCAGGTCTGGAGCCATACCTCCGACCAGCATGCCTGGTTCAAGGACAGTGCCCATGCCCGCACCGGCGACAAGGCCGATTGGTACATCTGGGCCGACCCGCAGCCGGACGGCACGCCGCCCAACAATTGGCTGTCGGTGTTCGGCGGCAGCGCCTGGACCTGGGAGCCGCGGCGCCGACAATATTATCTGCATCATTTCCTGTCGAGCCAGCCGAAGCTCAATATGCGCCATCCGGCGACGCTCGACGCCATCCTGGCGACCGGCCGCTTCTGGCTCGACCGCGGCATCGACGGTTTCCGCCTGGATGCAATCGATTTCATGGCGCATGACCCGGCGCTCGCCAGCAATCCGCCGCTGCCACCGGCAGACGGCAAGATCCCGTCGAAGCCGTTCGCGCTGCAGCGCCACGACCACGACATGCTGCACGAAGACGCGCTCGCCATCATGGAGCGTATCCGCGCGCTGACCGACGAATATCCCGGCACCGTCACGCTCGGCGAGGTGTCGAGCCAGCCCGGCGCCTTCGACCGGATCGCGGAATATACCAAGCCGGGCCGTCTGCATCTGGCCTATACGCTGCGCCTGCTGCGCAGCGGCGTGTCGGCGGCGATCCTGGAGGCGAGCCTGCTCGAGGCCAAGGATGCGATCGCGGGCAACGGCCTGTGCTGGGCGTTCGGCAATCACGATGTCGTCCGGCTGGCCAGCCGCTGGGCCGGCACCGATCCGGCGGCCGAGCGCGCCTTCATGACCCTGCTGGGCTGCCTGCCCGGCCCGATCTGTCTCTATCAGGGCGACGAACTGGGCCTGCCCGAGGCCGATCTGGCCCATGACCAGCTGCGCGACCCGTTCGGCATCGCGTTCTGGCCCGAGTTCAAGGGCCGCGACGGCGGCCGCACGCCGATGCCCTGGCTGGAAAATGCTCCGGCCGGCGGCTTCACCACCGGCACGCCCTGGCTGCCGGTGCCGGACGCGCATCGCGCCCGCGCGGTCGATATCCAGGAGCGCGACCCCGAGAGCGCGCTCGCCCATTGGCGCCGGTTTCTGAAGGCGCGCAAGGCCCTGCCGGCGCTGCTGCGCGGCGGCATCGACGAGATCCATCGCGAGGGCGACGTGCTGAGCTTCGTGCGCCGCCTGGACGATCAGCGCGTGCTGTGCGTGTTCAACCTGGCATCGACGCCCGCCCGCTTCGCCTATTCCGCCTGGGACCGCGAAGAAACCGATCATTTGCTGCCCGGCTGGGGTACGATGGTGTTGACTGCCGGCCGCGCGATTCGCTCGATCGCCGCCTGAGCAGGTCCGGACGGGCCGAACATCCACCGAAAAGTGCGGAACTTCCGTCATGCTTGCGGGGGAACGTTTCCGGACAGCCCTCCGTTTGCCGGGGAAACTGCGGGTTGATGATGGAATCCCGATCGATAGACGCGCCGGAAATCCTCATCATCGAGGACGAACCTCTGATCGCCATGTATATCGAGGACGCGCTGACGCGCGCCGGATATCGCACGGTCGGTCCTTGCGAGACGCTCGAAAGCGCCCTCGAGGCTGCCCGTCGCTTCGAGGGTGCGGGTGCGCTGGTCGATCTGATGCTCGACGGCCGCGATGCCAGCGAAGTGGTCGAGATCCTGGCCAAGCGCAATATCCCCTTCGTGATCATGACCGGACGCGAGGAGACCGCATCCCTGCCGGCCGGCGTCGGCGCTCCGGTCTTGAAAAAGCCGTTCCTGGCCAGCGACCTGCTCGAGACGGTGAAGGCCGTCTGCGCGCGCTGAAGCGTGGCCACGCTCGGCACACCCGATCCGGATCGAGACCTCGGCAAGCGCGCCGCGGATCTCGCCCATGACTTCAACAATATGCTGCTGGCCATGACCGCCTGCCTGGAGCTGATCCGCAGCCGGTCGACGGAGGCGCGCGTCGTCGAGTTCGCCGGCCATGGGCTGGACACGATCGGGCGCGGCCAGGCACTGGTCGATCGCGTGCTGGGCTTGGGCGGCATCGCGCCGCCGGCACCGGAGGGGCGCCCGAGCGAACCGGCCCCACCGCCGCCCTCGACGCAGCAACAACGGACCATCCTGGTCATCGACGATGATATCGACGTTCGGCTGGTGCTGGTCGAACTGCTGCAATCGCTGGGCTATCGCCTGATCGAAGCCGGCGACGCCGCGGCGGGCCTGGCGGCACTCGACCACAAGCCCGACCTGGCGATCGTCGATTGCGAGCTGGGCGGCCAGAGCGGCATCGATATCGCCACCCAGATGCTCGACCGGCGCCCCGGTCTGCCGATCATCTTCGCGACCGGCTATAGCGAGGTCCGCTCGGCCGACCCGCGGCTGGCCGCAGCCCCGTTCCTGCACAAGCCGTTTCGCATCGCCGAGCTGGCCAAGACGGTCAGCATCGCCTTGGGCGCCTGAAACGACAGACGCCGCCGGCTGATCCTTGGTCTGGTCCAGGGTCAGGCGGTTGTTGTTGAGCTTCAGGCTGCCGAACGACACGGCGACATACTGGCCGCAGATGCCGTCGGCCAGAGCGTCTTCCTTTTTTCGGATTGGGCTTCGGTGACGCGACCATGATGCGTCTCCTCGTGAAGGGGTTCCGTGCTTCTCAACACGCATCCCTCGAGGAGGGCTCGCTCAGATCTTCACCAGGTCGTAGGCGGCGGCGATCAGCGCCACATGGGTGAAGGCCTGCGGGAAATTGCCGACCAGGCGGTTGGCGGCCGGATCATATTCCTCGGAAATCAGGCCGACATCGTTGCAGAGCGCCAGCAACCGGTGGAACAGGGCCTGCGCCTCGTCCATGCGACCCTGCCGCTTATAGGCGCTGACCAGCCAGAAGCTGCAGGGCAGGAACACGCCCTCGCCCGGCGGCAGCCCATCAACCGCGGTTTCGGTCCGGTAGCGCAGCACGAAGCCGTCGACCAGCAGATCGCGCTCGATCGCGGCGACGGTGCCGATCACGCGCGGATCGTCGGCCGGCAGGAACCCGACCTGGGCGATCAGCAGCAGGCTCGCGTCGAGCGGGGCCGCACCGAACATCTGGGTAAAGCTGTTCTGCTGCGGGTCGAAGCCCTCGCGGCAGACCGTCTCGTGGATCCGATCGCGCAGCGCGCACCACTCCGCGAGCGGTGCCTCCAGCCCATAGGTCCGCGCGTCCTTGATGACGCGATCCATCGCGACCCAGGCCATGATCTTGGAGAAGGTGAAATGGCGCCGGCCGCCGCGCACCTCCCAGATGCCCTCGTCCGGCTGATCCCAGACATGGGCCAGATGGTCGATCATGGTCCGCTGCAGGTCCCAGGCCGACGGCGGCGAGGCCAGGCCGCTTTCCCGGGCGCGGTGCAGCGCCGCCATGACCTCGCCATAGACATCGAGCTGGACCTGACCGGCGGCGGCATTGCCGACCCGGACCGGGGCGGCACCCTGATAGCCGGTCAGCCAGGGCACTTCCCATTCCATCAATTGGCGCTCGCCGGCGATGCCATACATGATCTGCAACTGGTCCGGCGAGCCGGCGATGCTGCGGTGCAGCCAATCGCGCCAGGCCTGCGCCTCGTCGAAATAGCCGCCGGCCATCAACGCCATCAGCGTCAGGGTCGCGTCGCGCAGCCAGCAGAAGCGATAATCCCAATTGCGCCGACCGCCCAGCTGTTCAGGCAGGGAGGTGGTCGGCGCGGCCACGATGCCACCGGTCTCGCCGAAGGTCAGCGCCTTCAGCGTCAGGAGCGAGCGGCAGACCATGTCCTTATAGTCGCCCTGGTAGCTGCACCGGCCGCTCCAGTCGCGCCAGGCCCGCTCGGTCGCCTCCAGTGCCGCGCCAACATCGATCGGCGCCGGCGGCGCCAGATGGGACGGCGCATAGGTCATGACGAACGGCACGCTCTGGCCGGCCTCGACCGTGAAGTCGGCGGTCGTGGTCAGAGCCTCGCCCTTGAGATCGACCGGACAGCGCAGCGTGATGCCGTTCGGGCCGGCGACGATGCTCAGCCCCGACTTGTCGTCGAGCTGGGTAACCCAGGGCACCGTGATGCCATAGTCGAAGCGCACGCACAGCTCCATCCGCAGCGTGACCCGGCCACGACGGCCTTCGACCAGGCGGATGACCGAGGTGTCGGCCCCGCCCATCGGCATGAAATCCACGAGGGCGACCTCGCCCTCCGCGGTTTCGAACAAAGTCTCCAGCACCAGGGTGCCGGCGCGATAGCGTCGGCTGACCTTGGCATCCGCCGCCGCGGGCGCGATCCGCCAGCGCCCGTTCTCGCGCTTGCCCAGCAGGGCCGCGAAACAGGCGGCACTGTCGAAGCGCGGCCAGCACAACCAGTCGATGGCGCCGTCACGACCGACGAGGGCCGCAGTCCTGCAGTCGCCGATCAGGGCATAGTCTTCGATCGGCAGCGCCTGGTCGGCGAATGGGGGCAAGGGGATCTCCTCAGGTTTGGTGCACTGACAACAGCGGCTTGCCGACAGACGTTCCGGCGCCGTGTCGCCGCAGCGGCCGGGAACGAACCCCCGGCAGAGCTTGTTGCTGGGACGAGGCCGTCCCGGCACACCGATGAAGAGCACCCCCCAAAGGCCAGCGAAGCCCTGCACGTCCCCGAGGCGCGTCAATCGAACACCGCCCGCTGCTGGAGGTCGAGAAGAAGGCCGAGAACGGCTGACCGCCGAAGCAGCGCTTCAAAACGAACAGGGCAGCCGAAGGGATCGGCCGCCCTGTTTTCATTGGCGCTGACGCTGCCGTCAGTCGCTCGGACCGGACGGTGGGTTGAGCGGCTCGCCGGGCAGGCGCGGCGCACCGATCGGCGGCTTGACCTCGCCCGTCGTCGACGAACTGGAGCGATTGGCGCCGGCGCTGTCGACCGACGGCAGCGGCAGATCGACGTTTGCGGGCTTGGCCAGATTCGGCGCACCGGGAATCGCCGTGGTCGGCGTGTCGGCGCCGCTGGGCGTGGGTGGCGTTGCCACGGCCGCCGCTGGCGGCGTGCCCGCGATCTGGGCCTGAGCATAGGCCGGTGCGAGGGCGAGGACGGCGAGCACGAGCAAAGAATTTCGCATGACAAAAACTCCTTCGTGGCGATGGAGCCAACTCGCAAAACCCGCGTAAACCAATGCGGTTCCACGAAAAAAACGATGTCGCAAAAATATCCGCGGAAATGTCCGAAAAAGGATATTGCGCTGCAATCAAGCCGAGGGGCGGGTGTTTTGACTGCGGTTCCCGACGTCGGAAGGCTCCCCACGATGAAGTCACAATCCGCCCGAGCGGTCGCCAATCGCCTCCGTGTGCTGTTCGTGTCGTCGGAGATCTATCCGCTGGGCAAGGGCGCCGTGCCGACCGTGCGCGCGGTCGGCGGCCTCAGGGATTCCGTCACCGCCGTCGGCGCCACGCCGATCGCCGGCGGCAAGGCCAGCGGTTTCCAATTCGACGAGGCCAATGCCGTCAGCATGCTGGACGCGATCGACACGGCGCTGGAATTCTCCGCGCAGCCCGACGCCTGGCGGCAATTGCAGCGCAATGGCATGACCCGCGATTTCTCCTGGCACCGCCCCGCCGCGCGCTGTCGCAAGCTCTACGAGGAGTTGGCGCTCGAGACCGCCTGATCTTCGACAAATGGAACCGATCCGACCGAGCCGGATTGAGCTTCAGACAAAGGAATTCGGAGAACGGTCATGCTGATACTTCTTATCATCCTCATCCTGCTGTTCGGCGGCGGCGGCTTCTACGGCTATAGCCGCAACTATTATGGCGGCGGCGGCATCGGCATCATCGGCGTCGTCATCATCGTGCTGATCGTGCTGGCGCTGTTCGGCGGACCCCATATGGGTTGACCGCCCGGCGCGTTATATCGAACGAAAACGCCCTCGAAGCTTGCGCTTCGGGGGCGTTCTCATATCTGCTTGTCCGCCGGCACTTTCACCCGATAGGAGAACCACCTTGGCCATGCTCGCGACCGCATATCTTAGCCTGCTCGTCGCCATGGCCGTACTCGACGGCTGCTTTCTGGGCTTCATCGCCAAGGATTTCTACCAGCGCAGCGTCGGCCATCTGATGGCGGATACGGTCAACTGGGTGGCGGCGGTCGTGTTCTACCTGCTCTATGCCGCGGGCCTGCTGGCGATGGTGGTGCGGCCGGCGCTGGAGGCCGGCGATTGGAAATCGGCCGCCGGCCGGGGCGCCGTGCTGGGCATGTTCGCCTATATGACCTATGATCTCACCAATCTCGCGACCTTCAAAGGCGTGCCGCTCAGCTTCGCGCTCGTCGATATCGCCTGGGGCGGCGTCATCACGGCGGTCGCCTGCAGCGTTGCCGTGCTCGTCACCCATCGGCTGTTCGGCTGACAGATTGAAATTTGCTAAAATCCAAGGCATTTTGTCGGTTTAAGCAGCAGTTTTTCCTGCACGTAAAGCTTTTGTTTTCGCTTGGGCGGTAGAGTCCGGGATGTGCGGTAGGCTGAGATGCCGAAGCGCACATCCGGGCTCTCCCGAACCTTTTGATCGACATAAAATAGCGTCGGGTCGTGCCGGCCTTCGGTTAAGCGAAAAGGTTCAGCTTCATGTCCATTCCTCCATCAGGCGACGTTTTCAGCATGGTCCTGTTCGGGATTCTGCTGGTCTCAGTCATCGGTTTGGCCGGCTATGTTTGGGTGAAGCTGGGGGGGCGGCCGAAGGTGCTGGATTATCGCGGCATCAAGATCCGCAGCAACGCCGGGTTGCCGACCGGCAAGATCGTGCTGACCGATGCCGCGTGGCAGCCGCTCGGCGAAACCGTGCCGGATCAGTTCGATACCGTCGCCTTGCCGCCCAATTGCGCCGCCGCCCTGCTGTCGCCCCAGGACTTCGCGACCTTCGCCACCCGCAAGACCGAGGCAACCGCCGTGCTGTCGCAGCAGCGCCTGCAGGCTTAAGCCCAGGGATCGTAGCTGCCGAAACTCCAGACGTTGCCTTCCGGATCGCGCGCGGAATAGCCGCGGCCGCCATAGTCCTTGTCGTCCGGGCCGAGGAAGATCTCCGCACCGGCAGCCCGGGCGCGCGCCGCATGGGCGTCGACATCCTCGACGATCAGATAAAGGCCCACGGTCGATCCTCCCGCCTCGGCGGCCGTCTTCATCTTCGCCACGCGCGCATGGTCGGTATCGTAAGCGCTGGAGATCATGACCATCCGGTCGTTCCAGGTCAGTTGCGCGTGGTGGATGATGTGCGGGTCCTTGTCGTCCGGATAGACGGCCTGGCGCTCGAACCCGAAGGCGGCACAGAGAAACTCGATTGCCCGCGGCGCATCGGCATAGCGAAGATTGGGAATGATTTCGTGACGCATGGCCAGCTCCTTGCCGTCATTTCCGCGCGGGCGGGAATCCAGAGTAGCCCATATCCATCACCCCTTGGCCGAGGAAAGCGCTCGCCAGCGCGGCATGGCCGCGGATCTCGTCTGCCGTGCCGTCCGCCCGGCTCCGACCCCGTTCCAGCACCAGACCACGATCGGCGACGCCGAGCGCCACGCCGACCGCCTGCTCGGCCAACAGGATCGTCAGGCCCGCGTCCGCCAGCAGGCGCAGCCGCTGGAACAGATCCTCGACCAGCACCGGTGCCAGCCCGCGTGACGGCTCGTCGAGCAGCAGCAGGCGCGGCGCCGTCATCAGCGCCCTGCCGATCGCCAGCATCTGCTGTTGGCCGCCCGACAGGGTCCAGCCGGCCGCCCTCAGCTTGTCGCGCAAGGCCGGGAGAGCGCCCAAAACCTGGTCGAGACGCCGGCGCCGTTCGGCCGCGCCCACCGTCGCGACCAGCTCCAGATTTTCAGCGACGCTCAGGCCGGGAAACACCCGCCGCCCCTCTGGGCACCAGCCGATACCGGCACGCGACCGGCGTTCCGGCGGCCAGCTGCCGATATCAACGCCGTCCCACCGGATCGAGCCGGCGAGCGGCCGGCGCAGGCCCATCACCGCCTCCAGCAGCTCGGTCTTGCCGGCACCGTTCGGCCCCAGCAGCACGGTGATGCCGGCGTCGAGTTCGAACCCGACCGCGCCGCCGCGCAGGATCTCGACCCGATCGAGCGTCAGCATGGCGCGGTGCCCAGATAGGCCGCGCGCACCGCCGGATCGGCCCGCACCTGGTCCGGCGTGCCGACGAGCGCGATCCGGCCGTCGAGCAGGACCGCGACCCGGTCGACCAACCCCATCAGGAACGCCATGTCATGCTCGACCACCAGCAGGCCGCGGCCCGCGTCGGCGAGTATGCGCAGCAGCAAAGCCAGCTGCTGGCGCTCACCCGCGTCCAGGCCGGCCGCCGGCTCGTCGAGCAGCAGGATGGCGGGATCGAGCGCCAAGGCGCGGGCGATGTCGGGCGACGGTGCCTGCTGCAGCAGCCCCGCCGCCTGGGCCTGAAGCGTTGCCAGATCGGCGGCCGACCCGAAGCCGGCGCAGCCCCGTTTCGCCGCCAGCGCCGCCGCGACCAGATCCAGCGCCGCCATGCCGTCGGGCGGTGCCGGTGATTGGAAACTGCGGGCGACGCCGGCGAGCGCGATCCGGTCGGGCGGCAACCGCTCCAGCCGGCGATCGCCGAGACCGATCGTGCCGCCGTCCGGGCGATCGAGCCCACTGATCAGGTTGATCAATGTCGTCTTGCCGGAGCCATTCGGGCCGATCAGCCCAACGATCTCACCCGGCCGGATCTCCAGCGTCACGCCGCGCAGCACGGCGATGCCGCCGTAGGATTTCTCGACGGCTTCGATGCGCAGGCTGGCGCCGGAAGGAGACATTGCGGCGAGCGCGGCGACCGGCGCGTCGCGGCGGCGCCAGAACCGCTCCAGCGAGCCGATCAGGCCGGCCGGCGCCAGCAGCAGGCAGGCGAACAGGCCGATGCCATAGGCGACGCGATAGGAGGCGCCGAGCGGCCGCAACCATTCCGGCAGATGACCGATCAGCAGGGCGCCGACCACGGCGCCCGCGACCGAGCCGCGCCCGCCGATCACCACCATGGCGAGGCAGCCGACCATGACCGAGAATTCGGCCACGTCGGGCGAGACCAGGCCCAGCACATGCGCCTGCAATGCGCCGCCGGCTCCGGCGAACCCGGCCGCCAGCCCGAAGCCGCGCGCGCGGATCCGCTCGGGATCGAGGCCGCTCGCCCGCGCCAGCTCGGCATCGCCGCGCACCAGCGCCAAGGCCGGCCCGTTGCCGCCCCGCTTCAGCCACAGGGCCAGTGCCGCTGCCGCCCCGACCACACCCCACCCGACCAGCATCGCGGCAGGCCCGCGGCCGAACGTCGGGATGCCGGCAAGCCCATTGGCGCCGCCGGTCAGGCTCTGGGCGTCGACCGCGACCAGGCGGACCAGCACGGCGAAGCCCAGGGTCGCGAGCGCGAAGAAATGCCCCTCCAGCCGCCGCACCGGCAGATGTGCCAGCCCCGCCAACGCGGCTGGCACCAGCACGGCCGCCGGCAGCTCCGCCCAGAGCGGCCAGCCCAGCCGGCCGAGAATGCCGGCCGTATAGGCCCCGATCGCGAAACAGGCGCCCTGAGCCAGCGAAAGGGCACCGGCCTGGCCGAACACCAGCTGATAGCCGATCGCCATCAGCGCAGAAGCGGCGGCGAGCGCCATCAGCCGCTGTTCGTAACCGGAGCCGAACGCCAGCACGGCCACGAGCCAGAGCATGACTGCAAGGCCCGCGAGCGGCGCCGGCCGGATCATGCCCGCCGCCCGAGCGGCGCCGGAAACAACCCGGCCGGCCGCAGCATCAACAGCAGCAGTACCGCGCCATAAAGCGCCGCCGTCGCCACGACCGAGCTCGCATAGCCGGCGACGACGCTCTCGAACAGCGCGATCAGCATCGCACCCGCGACGGCACCCCGGAGCGAGCCCCAGCCACCGATGGTCGCCGCGATATAGGCGCGCAGGATCAGGTCGTTGCCGCTGGTCGGCGTCACAAAATACGGGCCGGACAGCAGCAGCCCGACCGCACCGGCCAGCGCCGTCGCCAACATGAAGCTGGCCGCGATCAGCCGATCGACCGGAATGCCGAGCGCCCGCGCCGTCACCGGGTCCTGGGCGCTCGCGCGCAAGCGCCGGCCGAACTGGGTGCGGGTCAGGAGCCAGCCCTGGGCCAGGCCCAGCACCAGGCAGGCGAACAAGATGCCGAGCGAGGCGCGCGACAGGCCGAGCGGTCCCAGCCGGATCTCGCCCACGCCCAGCAGGGCCGGACCGGCCTGGGGTGCGGCGCCTTCAAGCGCGTTCATCGCCTCTTGCAAGGTCAGGCCGAGCGCCACCGTCGCCAGCAGGCCGAAGATCGGCGGCCGATGGCGGAACGGGCGCCAGGCCAGGACTGAGAACAGCAGCCCGAACCCGGCCATGGCACCCATCACCAGCGGCAGCAGCATCAAGCCCGAGACCGGCAGCACGCGGCCCAGCGCCACCGCGGCATAGCCGCCGAGCATGACCATGTCGCCCTGGGCGAAATTGACGGCACCCGTCGCGTTCAGCACCAGCACGAAGCCCAGCGCCACCAGCGCATAGGCGGCACCCAGCGCCAGGCCGTTCAGCAGCAGCTGTGCGAGCGTCAGCAGCTCAGCCGGCATCGAGCCCGTCATAGTGCTGAACGATCTTGGGAACGCGGCTCAGTCCGTCGTAGCACAGGATGACCGCGCTATGGGCCATGTCGCCATGGCCGTCGGAGGCGTAATGCATGGCAACGCCGTCCCATTGGCCGGCCGAGAGCGCCGCCCGCACCTGCTCGCCGCTGCGGGCGCCCTGGGCCAGGACATCCAACAGCATCTGCGTCCCGTCATATTGCGCCAGCGCATAGGCATCGGGATCGGCGCCGAAAGCCGCGCGATAGTCGGCCAGAAACTTGTCGAGCCGCGGCGAGCCGCCGGAAATCGGCGACGACCCGGATTCGGCGCAGACGCCCTTCAGCTCCTTCGGATCGAGCAAGGCCGCCGTCGCCGGCTGATGCAGGGCCGAGCCGGCGACGACCGGCAGCGTGATGCCGAGCGCCGCCACCTGGCGGATGGCGAGCGCGGTCGAGCCGGCATGGAGATGGAACAGCAGCACGTCGGCGCCCGAGGCCGCGGCCCGGCCCAGGATCGGCGCCAGATCCTTGACGTCGGTATCGATGCCCTCGCTGAACATCAGCGTCGCGCCATGGCGCTTGGCGGATGCTGCGATATAGGTGGCGCCGCTCTGGCCATAGGCGGTGGTCTGGTAAATCAGGGCGAGCTTGCGCTTGCCCAGCTGCTCGACCGCGTAGCGGACATGGGCTTCCTTGGCGAGCTTGTCGGACGGAAAGAAGCGGAACACCCAGGGATTGCCCTGCTCGGTCAGCGACGCCGTGCCCGACACGGTCACGAGCGGCAGCTTTTCCTCGGCCGCCGTCGGCATCAGCGCCAGCATCTGCGTGCCCAGCATCGGCGCCACGATCGCCGGCACCGGGCTGGCATCGAGCGCGCGCAGCAGCGCATTCACCGCATTCTCCGGCGCCGTCGCCGTATCGACGACCTCGCCCGTGGCCAGCCCGGCCGGCGCCTGCTTCAGCGCCAGCAGCGCACCGTTGCGCTGACTGGTGCCCTCCAGCGACAGAAAGCCGGTGACCGGCACCAGGATCGGCAGGCGCACCGGATCGGCCGCCGCATGGGTCGCGACCAGCGCCAGCAGCAGGGTGGCGAGCAGCCTCATCGGGCTTGCGCCAGCGTCACCAGACGGCCGACCAGATCGGCGATCTCGCCGTCGCCCAGATCCTCGGCCGCGTCGCCGATATTGATCTCGGCCATGGCGAGATCCGGCAGCATGGTTTCGGCGAAACGGCCGAACAGCCAGACGCCGCTGTCGCGCGCCAGGGTCAGATGCGCGGCATCGAGCGCCTTGGCCGATGCCGGCATATAGAGCTGGAACGCATTTGTTTGCGGCGGGGCCGGCACGATATGGACGCCCGGCAAATCGGCGAGCGCCACCGCCAAGGCCCGCGCGCGCTGGCGGTAGGCCGGCATCCGCGGCAGGTAATGCTTCAGCCCCTCGGCAGCGCTGATGACGAAGGGAAACGCGGTCCAGAGATTGCCGCCGTGGCGGCCGTTCCAGACCCGTGCAGCGGCGATGAAATCCGCAGGCCCCGCCAGGATCGAGCCGCCGAGCCCACCCAGCCCTTTGTAGAACGAGACATAGACCGAGTCCGCCAGGCCGGCGATCTCGGCAAAGGCGCGATCATAGTGCGGTTGGGCCTCCCATAGGCGGGCGCCGTCGATATGCAACGGCACGCGCTCGGCCCGGCACCAGTCGGAGATCACAACCAGCTCGTCCCACTCCGGCAGCTTGAAGCCGGCGCGGCGCAGCGGCAGCTCGACCGTGACCGCGCCGAATGCCTCGGCGGCGGCGGCGAGATCGGTCTGGGTGAACGGCCGATGGTCCAAGCCAAGGCGCACCGCCTGCAGCCTGTGCAGACGCTCGTAGGCGGAGCGCTCGTCGAAATCGATATGGCTTTTCGGATGCAGCCCGACCGTCTTGCGGCCCGAGCGGTCAGTCCAGACCCGGAGGGCCGCCTGCTGGGCGATGACGCCCTTGGGCATGAAGATCGCGGCCGGCTTGCCCAGCAAGGCCGCGACATCGCGTTCGAGCGCCTGCATCGCCTCGCCTTCGCCATAGACGTCGCGCGGCAAATCGGCGAGCGGCGACTCCCCAAGACGCGCCAATGTCTCGCGGATGTTCTGGCGGCGGTGCCCGGATAAGGCACGGCGACACAGATCTCGGATTTCGGCATGGGCGGTCGACATAACGCTCTCCTGCCGCGGGTCGCGGCCATGATAGGCTTCCTCCGTCGGACCCTAGAAGCGGAACCCATGTCGAGACAAGGCACTGCATTCTTCTTGGCCCTGCTGGTCCTGCCGACGGCCGCCCTGGCGACCGAGAATCTGCTGGATTCCCAGGCGCCCTATTGGGAGGCGGGCCCGCGCGATCAGAAGCTGAGCCAGGCCTGTTCGCTGGGTCGCTTCAACGAGCGGCAGGTCGGTCTCTATGTCGTGCGCCTGCATGCCAAGGCCGGCGGTGCCGCCGTGCTGGGCGTCGCCAAGGGCACCGGCATCAATCTCTATGATCCCGACAAGCTGGCGGTCGTGACCGAGGATTATATGTTCCGCCAGGACGGCACCAGCGCCTGCCAGGTCTTCGTCGGCGGGCGCAAGGCGTTCCTGTCCGAAAAAAACCCGCCGGCCAAGGATACGCCGACGACGCCCCCGGTGCCCCCGCCCGGCACGCCGGCACCGGCGACGCCGGCGCCCGCCCAACCCGCCGTTCCCGGCGCCTCGCCCAAGAACGGGCCGCCGACCTGATCCACCACCCGAGAGAAAAGATGACCATACGCACGATCGCGACGATGATTTTCCTGCTGGCCGTGACAGGGGGCAGCGCTGAGGCCGGTGTGCTGAAAGGCGGCACCTGGACGCCGACCGGCTGCGGCACCGAGCCGACGCCGCCCGCGATCAACGCGTCGAGCCCGGCTGCCTACGACGCGAGTATCAAGCAGGCGAACGCCTACCAGACCGCGGCCAAGCAGTATGAAGACTGCTATTTCAAGGAAGCCCAGGCCGACAGCAACGCCATCAACGCCGCCAGCCAGGACCATCAGCACGAGCTGCAGGCGGCCTACGATAAGCTCGCGGCCGACGCCAAGGCAGGGGCGGACCGGCTGAAAAAGAAACAATAGCGCGCTCGAAAACAAAACGGCCGGCCGAAGCATCCCGCCTCGGCCGGCCGTCGTGTCTTCGCGCCAGCGCTAGATGATGGTGATGCCGAACGCTTCCAGGCCCTTCTTGCCGTCGACCACCTCGACCCGCACGCGCACGCCGGGATCGAGCCCTTGCAGGCCGCTGCGGCGGAGTGCGGTAATATGGATGAAGACGTCCTTGCCGCCGCCGTCGGGCGAAATGAAGCCGTAGCCCTTGCCGGGCTCGAACCATTTCACCGCGCCATCGAGCGAGCCCGTCGGCGTCTGCGGCGCCTCCCGATCATAGCCGCCGCGCGGGCCGGACGGCGCCACGGCGGTCGACAGATCGACATCGATGACATTGACGACCAGCGGGCCCTTGGCCCCGTCGCCGATCTCGCACACGAGCGAGGCACCCTCGCTCACATCCTCGAACCCGGCGCGTCTGAGCGTCGCCATGGGCAGGAACGCGTCCTGCGTCCCATCAGATGGGGTTACGAAACCAAAGCCCTTGCTGGCATTGAACCATTTCACCTTGGCGTCGCAACGACGGCCGGAAGGTGGATCTTCGGTGCGGAAAAAGCCCGGACGACGGTCGTACATGGCGGCTCTATGCTCGGATTTGTCACCTAGAGATCAAGAGCATAACTGAAGAAAACCCGGCGCAACAGTCCTCCACAGGGCCATTGCGCCGGGTTTCTTCGTCAAAATCGCCTATTTTTCCATCCAGGCTTATTCGTAGGCAATAACCTTCTGCCGCTGCTCGCCCAATCCCTGGATACCCAAGTGCATGTCGTCGCCCGGTTTCAGGAACACCGGCGTCGGCTTGATGCCGAGGCCGACGCCCGGCGGCGTGCCGGTCGTGATGACATCGCCCGGGTGGAGCGTCATGAATTGGCTGATGTAATGCACCAGGAAACGCACGCCGAAGATCATGGTCTTGGTCGTGCCGGTCTGGCGGCGCTGACCGGAAACGTCGAGGAACATGTCGAGCGCCTGGATGTCGGCGATCTCGTCCGGCGTCACCAGCCACGGGCCCATCGGGCCGAACGTGTCGGCGCTCTTGCCCTTGGTCCATTGCCCGCCGCGCTCGGCCTGGAATTCGCGCTCCGACACGTCGTTGACGATGCAATAGCCGGCGACATGCTTCAGCGCATCGGCCTCGTCGACGTAGTTCGCCTTGGTGCCGATCACGATCGCCAATTCGACTTCCCAGTCGGTCTTGACCGATTTCTTCGGGATCACGACCGTGTCGTTCGGGCCGACGATCGAGCTGGTCGCCTTCATGAACAGGATCGGCTCTTTCGGCACCGCGGCACCGGTCTCGGCGGCATGGTCGGAATAGTTGAGGCCGACGGCGATGAACTTGCCGACATTGCCGATGCAGGCACCGAGCCGGGGATTGCCGGATACGAGCGGCAGGCTGGCCGGGTCGAGCGCCTTCAGCTTGGCGAGGCCGGCCGGCGACAGCGTATCGCCCGCGATGTCGGCAACCGTGCCGCTGAGATCGCGCAGCTTGCCGGCGGCATCGAGCATGCCCGGCTTTTCCTGGCCCACCGGGCCGTAACGCAACAGCTTCATCTGGTGTCATCCCCCTAGGGTCATACCGCGAGTTCTAAGTCGCGGATTTTGGTCTTGAGGCGGCAGGTTAGGCGATTAACTCAGACTTGTCTCGCGCCGAAGCCAGGAAATCGGCGCGGCGTTTTCGCTCGATCTGCCGGCCCGATCCACCGATGATGGCGCCCATGCCGCTCGATCATTCACCCCGCCTGCTGCCGACCGCCGCCACATCCACCCGCCGCCGGCTCGCCTCGTTCGATATCTTTCGCGGCATGACCGTGGCGGCGATGCTGCTGGTCAATGATCCGGGCGATTGGGGCGCCATCCATGGGCCGCTGCGCCATGCCGAATGGCACGGCTGGACGCCGACCGACCTGATTTTTCCGTTCTTCCTGTTCATGGTCGGCATCACCACCCGCCTGTCGCTGGGCCAGCGCCGGGCCGCGGGGGCCGACCAGGGCGCGCTCGTGCGCCAGATCCTGCGGCGCGGCACCGTGCTGTTCCTGCTGGGCCTGTTGCTCAATTGGTTTCCAGGCTACACGCCGGGTCCCAACGCCGGCGACTGGGTGGCGCGGATCACGGGCCGGCTGCTGCATCTGCGCATCCCGGGCGTGCTGCAGCGCATCGCTATCGCCTATGTCGCCGTCGCCTTCCTGACGCTGAAGACGCCACTGCGGCTGCAGATCCTGCTGATCCCAACGATCCTGCTCGCCTATTGGCTGCTGCTGATGGGCGTGCCGGTGCCGGGCAGCGGCGCCACGGGACTGGCCGCCATCGCGTCCCCTGCGCGCACGCTCGCCGCCGCCCTCGATCGCGCGCTGTTCGACTGGGGACCGCTCGGCAATCACCTGTGGGAACAGAGCCTGACCTCAGATCCGGAGGGGCTGCTGTCGACCCTGCCCGCGCTTGCCACCACTTTGCTCGGCGCCTGCGCCGGCGCCTGGATCGGCCGCGACTTGGCCCTCGACCGGCGGATCGCCGGGCTGGCGCTGGCCGGCGTCGGCGGGATCTTCCTGGGCCTGTTGTGGAACCGGGGGTTTCCGATCAACAAGACCCTTTGGACCAGTTCCTACGTGCTGCTGTCGGCCGGCTTTGCCGCACTGGGGCTGGCCGCGACCATGGCCTTGGTCGACCAGGCCGGCCTCAGGCGCTGGGCCCAGCCGTTGCTGCCGTTCGGGCTCAACCCGATCCTGGCCTATGTCGGGTCGGAGCTGATGGCTGTGCTGATCTATGAGGTCATCCCGGTGCCCGACGCCGGCGGCTGGGTGCCGATCGAAGCCTGGATCTATCGCCACGGCTTTCTGTCCTGGCTCGATCCGGCCGATGCCTCGCTTGGCTTCGCCCTGCTGTTCGTCGTGGTCTGGTGGGCGATCCTGGCGGGTTTTCAGCGCCGCGGCATCATTCTGAAAATTTGAACCGGCTGAGCCCCAGCACCGCCAAGCCGCCGACGAGGCCCCAGAAGGCCGAGCCGATACCGAAGAAGCTGAGGCCGGAGGCCGACAGCAGGAAGGTCACCAGCGCCGCGGTCCGGTCGGCCTCGTCCTTGAGCGCCGCCGACACCGACGCGCCGAACGCGCCCAGCAGGGCCAAGCCTGCCACCGCCTCGATCAGCAGCGGCGGCGCGGTTGCCACCAGGGCGGCCGCCGCGGCGGACAGCAACCCCAGCACCAGATAGCAAATGCCGGCGGTAACTGCGGCGACATAGCGCCGTTCCGGCACCGGATCCGCGTCCGGCCCGGCGCAGAGTGCCGCCGTCACCGCGGCCAGATTGACCGCCAGCGCGCCGAACGGGGCTGACAGCAACGAGGCGACGCCGGTCGAAAGGAAGATCGGCCGCGGTGCCGGCCGGAAACCATAGGTCGCCAGCACGGCCAGCCCCGGCACGTTCTGCGACGCCATGGTGACGACGAACAGCGGCAGCGCCAGCCCGACCACGGCGCCCCAGGAGAACAAGGGCATGGTCAGGACGAGGCCCGGCCACAGATGATCGAGCGCCATGCCCTGGGTTCCGGTCCCGCCGACATCGAAGCCCAACAGCGCCAACGTCACGATCGCGGCCGCCGGCACGGCATAAAGCCGGGCAAAGCGCCCGACCAGCAGCCAGGTCAGCACGACCGGGAAGGCCAGCAGCGGGATGCTGGCGAGCGCCAGGAACGGCGCCAGACAAAGATTGAGCAGAATGCCGCCCAACATCGCATTGGCGAGCGGCGACGGCACGGCCGCGACCAGCCGGCCGAGCGGCTTCCACAGGCCGGCGACGATCACCAGCACCCCGACCACGACGAACGCGCCTTCGACCGCAGCGAACCCGCCCTCGACCGGGCCGGTCGTCGCCAGCAGCGCCGCCCCCGGCGTCGACCAGGCGATGCTGATCGGCATGCGCGTAAACAGGCTGAGCAGAATGGCGGTAACGCTCATGGTGATGCCGAGCGCCAGCAGGCCGGAGGCGGCCTGTTCGGTCGAAGCCCCCATGGCAACCAGGCCGTTGACCACGACCGTGACCGAGCTGCCGTAACCGACCAGCGCCGTGACGATACCGATCGCAACCGCCTGGCGCGAAAATCGGCCCGGCGATTGTAGATTATCTTTTGATCTCATTATTCCCCCCCAAACCATCCTCATGATGAGCGGGGAAAGACGGCGGGATCAATGGCATAAGGGAATGGTCGCCATGATCAACTTGCGCGCGATAGCTGTCGAACATTCTAAAATCACCCGTCAAAGCCGCAAAATTTCGGTGCATTTTTGCGACACGCAAGAGTTTATTGCGAGTTTTGCTTTCAAATACATCAAATCTCCGCGATAGTGCGGAGATGACCGCGACACGCTCCGCTATCGTTGTTCTGACGCTGATCGGCCTTTTGGGGGCCGGCATCGGCGGCGCCATGCCTGCGCGCGCCGACGAGCATCTGACGGCGGGGACCGAACTCAAGACCGATGACGCCCCGGCGAAGCCCGAGGCCCCGGCAAAGCCCAAGCCGCACAAGCGCGTGCCGAAGCAGGAAGCGACGAAGTCGTCGCCGGCCGAACAATATGCCGCTCCGCTCGAGCTTAATTTCGATCCGATGAAGCGGGTGATCCTGAAGGCCGAGCCGTCGATCCCCTATCAGCCGCTGATCAGCAGCAAGCTGCCGCCATCGACCAAGACCGGCGACGACCGCGGCCAGGCCCATCTGGCGCCAGTGCTGCGCGAAGCCTCGACCCCCGACAGTTTCGGCGACCGCGGCAGCTTCATGGATCGGCACGAGTTCGGCATTCAGCTACACGATCATTTCTGATCAGGGCTGACTTTATCCCTGCCGGACGATCTCCAGGATCGCCTGACCATAGCGATCGAGCTTCGATCGCCCGACGCCCGGAATGGCAGCGAGTTCCTCGATATTCCCGGGCCGTTCGACGCTGAGCGCGACCAGCGTCGCGTCATGCAGGATGACATAGGGCGGCACGCCCTGCTCGCGCGACAATTCCAGCCGCCAGTGGCGCAGCGCCTCGAACAGGGTGGCGTCGCTGCCCTCCAGCTCCAGCGCCGCCGTGCCGCGCCGGGCACCGCCTGCAGGTCGGCGCGGCGTCTTTTCTTCCTTGTGCTCGCGAAACTCGACGGCCTGCTCGCCCTTGACCACGGCCGTCGCCTTGGGGCCGAACAGCAGGCCGCCATGGCCCTCGACATCGACCGCCAGATAGCCGCCGGCGACCAGCTGCCGGAAGATCGCGGCCCAGGCGTTGCGGCCGATGTCGCGGCCGACGCCGAAGGTCTTCAGCAGATGATGGCCGCGGTCGATGATCTTGTCGGTTTCCTTGCCGGTCAGCACATCGACCAGATGCTGCACGCCGAAGCGCTGGCCGGTGCGATAGACCGCCGACAGCGCCTTCTGCGCCGCGACCG
>Ga0302314_10001463_pt1 | contig 44327 bp, 47 predicted proteins | sample III_Palsa_N2_3_FD_200533 | JGI IMG/M metagenome (GOLD analysis project Ga0302314, IMG submission 200533) | Peat permafrost microbial communities from Stordalen Mire near Abisko, Sweden - III_Palsa_N2_3 | ecosystem: Environmental > Terrestrial > Soil > Palsa > Peat permafrost | place: Sweden...
AGGCCGAAGGCCTCACGAGTGGGAGATTGGGCGAATGATCGTGGGTCTGGCGCACTATCTGACCGTCGCGGCGATCCTGTTCACCATCGGGGTGCTGGGCATCTTCATCAACCGCAAGAACGTCATCGTTATTTTGATGTCGATCGAGCTGATCCTTTTGGCGGTGAACATCAACCTAGTGTCCTTCTCGGTGTTCCTGCACCAGGTCACCGGCCAGATCTACGCCATGTTCGTGTTGACCGTCGCCGCCGCCGAGGCGGCCGTGGGCCTGGCCATCCTGGTGACCTTCTTCCGCAACCGCGGCGACATCGCGGTCGACGACGTCAATATGATGAAGGGCTGAGCCGCGTTCATGAGCCCTTCGCTGATCGTCTCCGTCGTCGTCCTGGCGCCCCTGCTGGGCGCCTTGATCGCGGGCCTGTTCGGCCGCCGCATCGGTAACAACGCGTCCCAGACCGTCACCACAGGCCTGCTGCTGCTGGCCTGCGCTCTGGGCTGGACCACCTTCTACGAGGTGATTTGGGGCGCCTGGGGCCGTTTCACCGTGGAGCTGGCGCCCTTCATCAATGTCGGGACCTTCCGCTCCGACTGGTCGGTGCGCATCGACAGCCTGTCGGCGGTGATGCTGGTGGTGGTGACCACCGTCTCGGCCCTGGTCCACGTCTACAGCTGGGGTTACATGGCCGACGACGACAGCCGGCCCCGGTTCTTCGCCTATCTGTCCCTGTTCACCTTCGCCATGCTGGCCCTGGTGACCGCGTCGGACTTCATGCAGCTGTTCTTCGGCTGGGAGGGGGTAGGCCTGGCCAGCTACCTTTTGATCGGGTTTTGGTACACCAAGCCGGCGCCGCCGGCGGCCGCCATCAAGGCCTTCATCGTCAACCGGGTCGGGGATTTCGGCTTCGCGCTCGGCATCATGACCACCTATTGGATGTTCGGGACCATCCGGTTCGCGGAGATCTTCCCGGCCGTCGCCGCCCATGCCCACCAGACCTGGTCGTTCGCCGGCTACCTCTGGCAAGGCGTCGACCTGGCCTGCGTGCTGCTCTTCGTCGGCGCCATGGGCAAGTCGGCCCAGTTCTTCCTGCACACCTGGCTGCCCGACGCCATGGAGGGTCCGACCCCGGTCTCGGCCCTGATCCACGCGGCGACCATGGTCACCGCCGGCGTCTATATGGTCTGTCTGCTCTCGCCGATGTTCGAATACGCGCCGGTCGCGAAGAATGTCGTCACCGTGATCGGCGCCGTGACCGCCCTGTTCGCCGCCACCGTCGGCCTGGCCCAGAACGACATCAAGCGGGTGATCGCCTATTCGACCTGTTCTCAGCTGGGCTACATGTTCTTCGCCGCCGGCGTGGGCGCCTACCAGGGCGCGATGTTCCACCTGTTCACGCACGCCTTCTTCAAGGCGTTGCTGTTCCTGGGCGCGGGCAGTGTGATCCTGGGCGTCCACCACGAGCAGGACATGCGCAAGATGGGCGGCCTGTGGCGCTATCTGCCGATCACCTATGCGGTGATGCTGATCGGCACCATCGCCATCACCGGCATGGGGATTCCGGGCGTGGAGCTGGGCTTTGCCGGTTTCTATTCCAAGGACGCGATCATCGACGCGGCCTATGGGGCGGGTCAGCAGAACGGGTTCGCCTATTTCGCCTTCGTCGTCGGCCTGCTGGCCGCCGGCCTGACCGCCTTCTATTCCTGGCGCCTGATCTTCATGACCTTCCACGGGACTCCCAAGTGGGGGCATGACGATCACGGGCACGACGCGCACGCCGCCGATCACGCTCACGACGATCATGGCCACGGCGGGACGCCTCACGAGAGCCCTTGGACCATGCGCATCGCGCTGCTGGCCCTGTCCGTCGGCGCCATCGCCTCGGGCTATCTGTTCCACGAGCAGTTCGTCGGCGAAGGCCGCGAGGCCTTCTGGCGCGCCGCCATCTTCGTCGCGCCGTCCAACCACGTGCTGGACCAGCTTCACGCCACGCCGGCCTGGGTGGTCTGGGCGCCGCTGGTGCTGTCGATCGGCGGTCTTTTGGGCGCCTACTATGTCTACGTCATGCACGAGGGCCTTGGCGCCCGGATCGCCGCGCGGCGCGGGCCCCTGTGGATCCTGTTCTACAACAAGTGGTTTTTCGACGAGATCTACGACGTCATCTTCGTCAAGTCGGCCAAGGCGCTGGGCGACTTCTTCTGGAAGACCGGCGATCAGACCATCATCGATGGCGGCGGTCCCAACGGCTTGGCGGCCATCTCGGCCTTCATCGGCAAACGGGTGGGCCGCTGGCAGACCGGCTATGTCTACCACTATGCGTTCGTGATGCTGCTCGGCGTGGCCGGCCTGCTCTCCTACGCGCTCTATTCCTGGTCGCGGTGAGGGGATCAGAGCATGACCGGCATCCTCAGCCTGACCATCTTCTCGCCGCTGATCGGCGTCGCGGCCATCCTGGTGCTGCGCCTGTTTGGCCGCACCGAGCAGTCGGCGGCCATGGACCAGGCCGCGCGCTGGATCGCCCTGGTGACCACCCTGGCCACCTTCGCCCTGTCCATGCTGCTGGTGGCCGAGTTCAACCCGCACCTGGCCGGCTTCCAGTTCGTCGAGGATTTCAACTGGTTCGGCGGCATCCGCTACCGGATGGGCGTGGACGGGATTTCGCTGCTATTCGTGCCCCTGACCGCCTTCCTTCTGCCCCTGTGCGTCATGGCCAGCTGGACCTCGATCAAGGATCGGGTGCTGGAATACATGATCGCCTTCTTGATCTTGGAGGCCCTGGTCATCGGCGTCTTCTGCGCTCTCGACCTGATCGTTTTCTACCTGTTCTTCGAGGGTCAGCTGATCCCGATGTTCCTGATCATCGGGGTCTGGGGCGGCAAGAACCGGGTCTACGCGGCCTACAAGTTCTTCCTCTACACCCTCTTGGGGTCGGTCCTGATGCTGGCGGCGATCCTGGCCATGGCCGGCATCGCCAAGACCACCTCGATCCCCGACCTGATGAACTACCATTTCGATCCCAAGCTGCAGGGCCTGTTGTGGCTGGCCTTCTTCGCCTCGTTCGCGGTCAAGATGCCGATGTGGCCGGTGCACACCTGGCTGCCGGACGCGCACGTGGAAGCGCCGACGGCCGGTTCGGTGATCCTGGCGGGCATCCTCCTGAAGATGGGCGGGTATGGGTTCCTGCGTTTCTCGCTGCCGATGTTCCCCAACGCCAGCCACGGCTTCACGCCGCTGATCTTCGCCCTGTCGGTGATCGCTGTGGTCTACACTTCGCTGGTCGCCTTCCGTCAGACCGATATCAAAAAGCTGATCGCTTATTCGTCCGTGGCCCACATGGGCTTCGTGACGATGGGCATCTTCTCGGGCAACGCCCTGGGCGAGCAGGGCGCCATCTTCCAGATGCTCAGCCACGGGGTGATCTCCGGCGCGCTCTTCCTCTGCGTTGGCGTGGTTTATGACCGGATGCACACCCGCGAGATCGCCTTCTACGGCGGGCTGACCAACAAGATGCCGCTCTACGCCGCGGTCTTCATGCTGTTCACCATGGGCAATGTCGGCTTGCCGGGCACCTCGGGCTTCGTCGGCGAGATACTGACCATGACCGGGACCTATCATGTGTCCACCTGGACGGCGATCGTGGCCGCCACGGGCGTGATCCTGTCGGCTGCGTATGCTCTGACCCTCTATCGCCGGGTGATGTTCGGCGAGATCACCAATACGGCCCTGGCCTCGATCACCGACCTGAACTGGCGCGAACTGGTGATCTTCTCGCCGCTGATCTTGGGCACACTGCTGCTCGGCGTGCAGCCGGGCCTAGTGATGGACCTGACAGCGGCCTCGGTCGACCGGCTGGTGGCTGCATACAACGCGGTAGGCGGCAGGTGAGGGGAGCGGGCGCCCGATGCTGAGCTGGCACAGCTTCCTGATCTATTGCGGCGTCTATGCGATCGCGATCGCCGTGCCTGGCCCCGGGATCGTGGCCATCGTCGCGCGGGCGCTTGGCGGCGGCTTCAGGTCGGCCCTGCCGGCGATCGCCGGCACCGCCGTGGGCGACTTTGTGCTGATGACCCTGTCGGTCCTGGGCCTGGCTCTGATTGCCCGGATGATGGGAAGCCTATTCCTGGTCGTGAAACTCGCCGGCGCCGCCTATCTGGTCTATCTGGCCTACAAATACTGGACCGCGCGGACCGGGGCCCTGGCCGAGGCGCCCCAGGTCAGCGCCAGCCGGGGCTTCACCGCCCAGTTGATGGTGACCTTGGGCAACCCAAAATCGATCACCTTCTTCGCGGCCCTGCTGCCCGCCGTAGTCGATCTGCACAGCCTGCGGCCGCTCGGCTATGCGCAGTTGGTCGGCGCGACCTTCGTTTTGATCCCCGCCATCACCCTGATCTATGCGGCGTTGGCGGCGCGGGTGCGCGGCCTGATGTCCAGCGAGCGCGCGCAAAAGCGCATGAACCGAACGGCGGCGGTGGTGATGGCCGGCGCCGGACTTGGCGTGGCGGTGAGTTGAGATGATGAACTTTCACGGCCAACTGTCCTACGCCCTGCCGGAACTGTTCCTGGCCGTCTCGATCCTGGTGCTGCTGGTGACGGGCGCCGTGGCAGGTCCGCGCGGCTCGATCTGGGTTTCGGCGCTGGCTGGCGCCGCCCTGCTGATCGCCGCCTTCCTAGCCGCGATCGGCCCGCTCGGAACCGCCTTCGCGGGCGGCTTCGTGGCCGACCAGGCTTCGGTGTTCGCCAAGGTCGCCATCTACGCCATGAGCGCCGTCGGGGTCTTTCTCGGCTTTGGCTGGCTGGACCGGCTGAAGGCTGGTCAGTTCGAATATCCGGTCCTGATCCTGCTGGCGGCCCTGGGCATGGGCATGATGGCCTCTTCCGGCGATCTGATCTCGCTCTATGTCGGGGTCGAGCTGCAATCGCTGGCGCTGTACGTGCTAGCCGCCTTTCGCCGCGACGACGCCAAGGCCTCCGAGGCCGGCCTGAAATATTTCGTGCTGGGCGCGCTGTCGTCGGGCCTGCTGCTCTACGGCGCCTCGCTGATCTACGGCTTCTCCGGCTCGGTGCGGTTTCCACAGATCGCCGCGGCGGTCCATCACGGCGCCAATACCGGCGTCCTGTTCGGCCTGGTTTTCCTGATCTGCGGCCTGGCCTTCAAGGTCTCCGCCGCGCCATTCCACATGTGGACGCCGGACGTCTATGAGGGCGCGCCGACGCCGGTGGTCGGCTTCTTCGCCGCCGCGCCCAAGTTCGCCGCCATGGTGTTGTTCGCCCGCGCCCTGGCCGACGCCTTCCCCGGCGCGGTGGATCAGTGGCGCGAGGTGGTTATCGTCATCGCCGTGATCTCGATGATCCTCGGCGCCTTCGCCGGCCTGGTGCAAAAGAACCTCAAGCGGCTTTGGGCCTATTCCTCGATCGCCAATGTGGGCTACGCCCTGGTCGGTTTGGCCGCCGGCACCCATCAGGGCTTCCAGGCCATGCTGGTCTTCATGGTGCTTTACATGATCGACGTGACTGGCTTCTTTGCCTGCCTGACCGCGCTCAGCCGCGACGGGCGGCCGATGGAGACCATGGACGACATGGCCGGCCTGATGTGCGAGCGGCCGGGCATGGCCCTGGCCATGACCGCGTTCGCCGTCTCCGCCATCGGCTTTCCTCCGTTCTCCGGCTTTTGGGCCAAGGTCTTTGTCTTCCGCGCGATCATCGACGCCGGCTTCGGCTGGGTCGCGGTGGTCGGCCTGGTCTCCAGCGTGGTGGCGGCCTTCTATTATCTGCGCCTGATCAAGGTGATGTGGTTCGATCCCGCGCCGGGCAAGGTCGACGCCGCGCCGGCGGACGCCAAGGCCATCGCCTATGCCGCCGCGCTGTTTTCCTTCCCAGTCGTGCTGTTGGCCCTAACCCAGATCGATCCGCTGACCCGCGCCGCCGCCGCCGCTTTTGGGCTAAGTTGACCGTCGGCCGGGCGCCTGGGGGGGCGGACCTCGCACCGGTCCCCATACTCAGCTTCGACGAGATCGATTCCACCAACGCCGAAGCTCGCCGTCGCGCCGAGGCCGGGGAGGGCGGCGCCGTCTGGATCACCGCCCTTCGCCAGAACGCCGGCCACGGCCGGCGCGGGCGAGCCTGGGAAACCGGCGAAGGCAACCTTGCCGCGACCCTGCTGATGCTCACCGAACGCCCGCCCGCGGAAGCCGCCCAGATCTCCTTCGTCGCCGCCCTGGCCGTGGCCGACATGGCGAGGCTCTATCTGGCCGCCGACCTGATCCGGCTGAAATGGCCCAACGACGTCCTGGTCGGCGGCCGCAAGGCCGCTGGCATCCTGGTCGAGTCCGGCCGCCGCGCCGACGGCGTCTTGTGGCTGGCGACCGGCATCGGCGTCAACCTGGCCAAGGCGCCCGTGGCGGCCGTGCGTCCGGCCACCTGCTTTGCGGATCACGCCTTCGCCCCGCCGCCCGCCCCGCGCGAGGCGCTGGAGCATCTGGCCGCCGCCTTCGCCGGCTGGCTGGGGGTCTGGGACGCCCAGGGCTTCGCGCCCCTGGCGGAGGCCTGGACCCAGCGCGCCCACGGCCTGGGTGGTCCCTGTACCGCCAGACTGGGCGCCGAAACCGTCGAGGGCGTGGCCGAAGGGCTGGATGTGGACGGCGCGCTACGGCTGCGCTTGGCGGACGGCGCAATCCGGCGCATCACCGCCGGCGACGTCTTCTTCGAGGGGCTTTAAGGCATGCTGCTGGCGATCGAGCAGGGCAACACCAACACGCTGTTCGCGGTCCATGACGGCGAACAGTGGATCGCCCAGTGGCGCACGGCCACCGACTCCATGCGCACCGCCGACGAATACGCCGTCTGGCTGCACCAGCTGCTGGAGATGCAGGGGCTGAAGCTAGGCGTGCTGGACACCTGTATCGTTTCCAGCGTGGTGCCGCAGTCGGTGTTCAACCTGCGTAACCTCAGCCGCCGCTATTTGCACATCGAGCCGCTGGTGGTCGGCGAGAACGTCAATCTGGGCGTCGATATCCGCATCGAAAAGCCATCCGAAGCCGGCGCCGACCGGCTGGTCAACGCCATCGGCGCTCATGTCGCCTATCCGGGACCCTTGCTGATCATCGATTCTGGCACGGCCACCACCTTCGATGTCGTCGCCTCCGACGGCGCGTTCGAGGGCGGCGCCATCGCGCCTGGCATCAACCTTTCGATGCAGGCGCTGCATTCGGCGGCCGCCCGCCTGCCGCGGGTGGCGATCCAGCGGCCCAACCATGTGATCGGCAAGGACACCGTCGCGGCGATGCAGTCGGGGGTGTTCTGGGGCTATGTCGCCCTGATTGAAGGGTTGGTCGCCCGGATCAAGTCCGAATACCCCGAACCCCTGACCGTCATCGCCACCGGCGGCGTCGCCTCGCTGTTCGAGGGCGCCACCCTTGTCATCGACCACTTCGATCACGATCTGACCATACGCGGCCTGCTGGAGATCTGGCGCCGCAATCCTCAAACACCACAAAGGCGCAATGAAGCCGAAACCTGACGACGAACTCGTTTTCCTGCCGCTGGGCGGGTCGAACGAGATCGGGATGAATTTTAACTGCTATGGCTATGGTCCGCCCGACGACCGCAAGTGGATCATCGTCGACGTGGGCGTGACCTTCGGCGACCAGACCACGCCCGGCGTCGAAATCATCCTGCCCGACCCCGAATTCATGGAGGAGAACGCCGACGACATCCTCGGCATCATCCTGACCCATGCGCACGAGGACCATATCGGCGCCATGGGCTGGCTGTGGCCGCGCCTGCGCGCGCCGATCTATGCGACGCCGTTCACCGCTTTTCTGCTGCGCGAAAAGATGCGCGAGCGGGGCTGCCTGGACGACGCCGACATCACCGAGGTGCCGCTCAGCGGGACCATCACCCTGGGCCCGTTCGAAGCCACGCTGATCACCCTGACCCACTCGATTCCCGAGCCCAACGGCTTGGCGATCAAGACGCCGCTGGGCACGATCCTGCATACCGGCGACTGGAAGATCGATCCGGACCCGCTGCTGGGCGGCGTCACCGATATCGACGCCATCCGCCGCCTGGGCGATGAGGGCGTGCTGGCCATGGTCTGCGATTCGACCAATGTCTTCGTCGACGGCCACGCCGGCTCGGAAGCCGATGTCCGCGTCCAGATGAACACCTTGATCGGCAGCCTGAAGGGCAAGGTCGCCGTCGCCTGTTTCGCCTCCAACGTGGCGCGGATGGACACTATCATCCGCTCGGCCCAGGCTAACGGGCGCCGGGTCTGCCTGGTCGGCCGATCCATGTTCCGCATGGCCGCGGCGGCTGGCTCGGTGGGCCTGTTCAAGGGTCTGGAACCCTTCCTCAATGACGCCGAGGCCGGGCGCTTCCCGGACGACAAGATCCTCTATCTCTGCACCGGCAGCCAGGGCGAGGCCCGCGCGGCCCTGGCCCGCATCGCCGACGGCGCCCACCCGCACGTCAAGCTGGGCTCGGGCGATCATTGCATCTTTTCCTCGCGGATCATCCCGGGCAACGAGGTGCCGATCCGCAACCTGCAGAACAAGATGGCCGAGCGTGGAATCCGTCTCTACACGGAACGCGATCATCCCGGCATCCACGTCTCCGGCCACCCTTGCCGGGACGAGCTGAAGGAAATGTACGCCTGGGCTCGGCCCCAGATCGCGGTGCCGACCCACGGCGAACGCCGCCATCTGTTGGAGCACGCGGCCCTGGCCCGCGATCTCCAGGTCGCCCAGACGATCGCCCCGCGCAACGGCGACATGGTCCGCCTGGCGCCCGGCCGCGCCGAGGTCATCGACGAGGTGACAGCGGGCCGGCTCTATGTCGACGGTGGCGTGGTCACGGTCGAGAACGGCGACGCGCTTCGCGAGCGCAAGCACGCCTCCCATTCCGGCGTGCTGGCGGTGTCCGTGGTGCTGGACGGCCGCGGCCGGATCGTCTCGGGACCCCAGGTTCGCTCCATCGGCCTGCCCGGCGACGAGGACACCCCGCTGGAGGACGCGCTGGACCAGATGGAACAGGCCGTCGAGGAGATGATCAAGCGTCTGAACAGCGACGAACGCGACGACGACGACGCCGTCGAGGCGGCCATCTCGCGGACCCTGAAAAAAGCCTCGCACCGCATCTGGCAACGCCGCCCGATCGTCGAGGCGACAGTGCTGCGGGTTTAACCGATCCTCGTTCGTTCAGTGGATACTCATGCTGGCGTCTTCAGCGAATGCATCCACGCGCGCTATTTCGGCGAGACGCCCAACTTTTCATCCAAGAACCGCACCGTCGCCCGGTCCGCCCGCAGCCAGGAGTCGTGCCGCAAAAACCCGTGGATCTCGTTCGGCAGCACCATTTCCTCGAACGGCGCGTTCTGAGCTTGCAGGCGCCGGGCCAAGTCGACGGTCTGCTGAAACGGAACGTTGCGGTCGTCGTCGCCCTGGATCAGCAAGACTGGCGAGGTCCAGGTCGCAACGTCCGCGTCGGGCGATGATTTAAACGCCACGGCCATGGCCTCGTCCCGATCGCCGCGCTCGTAGCGGATGTCTGGATTGCCCAGCTCGTCGGCCAGCAACCGCGACCAGTCATGCACCCCGTGCAGATCAACCCCGGCCTTGAAGGTCTCGGAATTGCGAGCCAGGGCCAGGCCGGTGAGGTAGCCGCCGTAGGAGCCGCCCCAGATGCCAATGCGCTTGGGGTCGACGCCGGGGGTCTTTTGCAGGAAGCGCGCCCCGGCCAGCACGTCCTGGTATTCCGCGGCGCCGGCCGGCCCGGCATGGGCGGGATGCTGGTAGCTGCGTCCATAGCCGACCCCGAGCCGATAGTTGACTGACAGGACCACAAAGTCGTGGGCGGCCAGATACTGGTTCACGGCATAGGCGTTGCTGTAATACTCCATGTAGTGCCAACCCAGCAGCATCTGGCGCGGCGGGCCGCCGTGAACGAAGATCACGCCGGGCTTGGCGTCCCCACCGGGGCGCTGGAAAAGCTGGCCATGAACCGGCAGGCCGTCGGGCGCCGTGAACGTCACCGGCTTGGGCGCGATCAACTGGGCCTGGGGAAACTCGGCGGGCGAGCCGCCGGTGTCGAGCGCGCGCCGGCCGGCGCCGGTCAAGCTCGCGACCGCGGCCGTGGGCGGCTGTTGCGCTCCTGTGCTGATGAAGGCGATGTGGTCGTCGCCCGCCGTCACCGGCCGCCACTCGATCGCCTCGCCCGAGGTCAGGGCGCCGGGCTCGGCGCGGTCGACCGGCACGCGGAACAGGTGGCGGCGATCGCCGTCGCCTTCGGTCCGGCCGGTATTGGCGTCATAGACGATTACGCGGCGGTCTCGGGTCAAGCTTAGGTGCTCGACCTGAAAGGCGCCAGGGGTGAGCAACAGTGGCTCGCCGCCGGTCGCCAGGACGGAATAGAGGTGCGGCCAGTTATCCAGTTCGGCCAGGAACACCAGCCGATCGTCCGCCGCCCAGTTCAGATTGGCCTCGCCCTCCACGTCGGGAAACGAGCCGACGAGGGTGTCTGGACTGCGCCAGACGGCCCGGCCCGCGCCACTGGCCACATCCGCCACCCAGATTGACCAGGGCTCGGGAGTTTCGCTGAGGATCGGCTCGGGCGCGCCGCCGTCGCCGCGAACCCGGACAAAAGCGATCCGGGCTCCATCCGGCGACCAGCGCGGCGACTGGTCCTTCGAGGTCGATGGCGCCAGATAGCTCAGCGGCTGGTCCTTGCCGGCATAGACGCCGATGAAGGCGTGATCCTTGCGGTCGGAAACAAAGGCCAGCTTGCCGCCGTCGGGCGACCAGACCAGTTCGCCGTCGTGGCCGCGATCGAAGAACAGGCGCTCGGGCTTGCCCTTGCCGTCCAACGACGCGGTCCAAACCTGATGGTCCTTGATGTAGGCCAGCACGCCGCGCGTCGACAGCGCCGGGGCGTCGGCCTCGTCGATCTTGACCGGCTCGCCGCCGCTCAGACTGACCGTCCAGATCGTCACCTTGGGCTCGTCGACCGAAGCGGTCGGGTCGGGCGCCAGATTGCCCTCGGCCGGCCAGTTGGCGTCGTGGTCGCCGCCGCGCACATAGACCAGCCGCGTCCCGTCCGCCGATAGGGTCAGCTGGGTCAGCTCCTGGCCGTCGTCCTCGGCATAGCGGGTGACCTGGCGCGGCTCGTACTTCGGTCCGCTGGCGACCCAGATATTCCGCACGCCGCGCAGGTTGCGCACCCAGGCGACGGCGTCCGCGTGTTCCGCCGAGGTCATTTCGCTGGCGTAGGGATAGCTCAGCGCCTGGTCGAGGGTGAAGTCGGCGCTCGCCGCCCGCGCCGATCCGCCCACCAGAAGCGCGAACACAAGGGCCGCGGGAACGCAGACGCGACAGAGGCGGCGATTCATCGGCAGGCTCCAGAGATGGTGTTCAGGCCGGCGCGGGCCTGGTTGTCAGGCGCTGACCAGCAGCGACAATTGCCGCTCGACCATGTCGTGGCGGCCCTCGGCGATCTGGCGGTCGAGCAGGCGGGTCGGATAGTCGCCGGTGAAATAGTGGTCGGTGAACTGGGGGTGATCCGGATCGCGCGGCCCGGCCTCCATCGCCCAGTAGAGGCCGTCGACCGACAGGAAGCCCAGGCTGTCGACGTCCAGGAAGCGGACCATCTCCTCCATCGAGCACCGCGCGGCGAGCAGCTTCTCGCGATCGGGCATGTCGATGCCGTAATAGTCCGGCCAGCGGATCGGCGGCGAAGCCGAGCGCAGGTGCACCTCCACGGCGCCCGCCTCGCGCACCATGCGCACCACCCGCACCGAATTGGTGCCGCGCACGATGGAGTCGTCGATCAGCACGACGCGCTTGCCGGCCAGCACGGCGCGATTGGGGCTGAGCTTCATGCGCACCCCCAGTTCGCGGGCGCCTTGCGTCGGCTGGATGAAGGTGCGGCCCACATAGTGGTTGCGAATGATGCCCATCTCGAAAGCCAGTTGGCTGGCCTGGGCGTAGCCCAAGGCCGCCGGCACGCCGGAGTCCGGCACGGGCACCACCACGTCTGCCTCCACGGGGTGTTCTTCGGCCAGTCGCCGGCCCATGCGCTTGCGCACATTGTAGACCGAGCGGCCGTTCACCACGCTGTCGGGGCGGGCGAAATAGACATATTCGAACACGCACGGTCGGGCGCGGGCGGCCGGGAAGGGGCGCAGCGACTCGAACCCTGATTCCGAGATCACCACCATCTCCCCGTGCTCGATGTCGCGCACGAAATTGGCGCCGATCATGTCCAGAGCGCAGGTCTCGGAGGCCAGGACGTGCTTGCCGTCCAGCTCGCCCAGCACCAGCGGGCGGATGCCCAGCGGGTCGCGCACGCCGATCAGCTTCTTGTTGGTCATCGCCACCAGGGCGTAGCCGCCTTCGATCTGCGACAGGGCGTCGATGAACCGCTCGACCAGCTTGGGTTTTCGGGAGCGGGCGATCAGGTGCAGGATCACATCGCTGTCCGAGGTGGACTGGAAGATCGCCCCCTCGGCCACCAGCCGCTCGCGCAGGGTCAGGAAGTTGGTCAGGTTGCCGTTGTGGGCCAGGGCTACGCCGCCGGACTCCATGTCGGCGAACATCGGCTGGATGTTGCGCAGGAAGCTGCCCCCGGCTGTCGAATAGCGGGTATGGCCGATGGCCACGGTGCCGGGCAGTTTGGTGTAAAGATCTGGTCCGGCGAAGGCGTCGCCCACATGGCCCATATGCCGTTCGGTGTGGAATCGTTGGCCGTCGAACGAGGCGATGCCGCAGGCCTCCTGGCCGCGATGCTGCAGGGCGTGCAGGCCCAGCGCCGTGATCGCGCTGGCCTCCGGCGTGTCGTAGATGCCGAAGACACCGCATTCCAGCCGGGGCTGGTCATCGTCGGGATCTCGCTGGTCGTAGGGGTTCGGGGTCGACGGGGTCAGCGTGATTTCTCCACTGCATCGTCCAGGCCCTTGCGGGCGGCGTGACTATAGCCGTTGTCGTCGGTTTGTCCGATAGCGGAACTTGTCGCGGGCTCCGCCGATCCCTTGGCCACCGCGCCGGTGATCGCCGGGGCCAGCCGCCCGGCCAGCGCCGAGCCTTTCGGGGCCAGGGCCAGCAGGGTTCGCGCGCAGTCCGCGGACAGGGGATAGAGCTTGGCCTGACCGACCCAGGCGGGGACGCCGCTGGGCGGCGGAGCCAGGTTGAAGGCCAGATTGAACACCCCAAGGACCACCAGTCCGCGAATCAGGCCAAAGCCGGCGCCGATCACCCGATCCACGGTTCCCAGCGTCTGGGTCGAGTGGACGCCGCGCGTCAGAGCCGAGGCCAGCACCCGCACGAGGATATAGACGGCCAGGAACATGATCAGCACTGCCACGGTATTGGCGGCCCAGGACGGATGCACCGCCGCGCGCGCCATCGGTCCGGTATAGGGCAGGGCGATGATCGCCACCGCCACGGCGATGACGAAGGCCACGACGGTGCTGACCTCGCGCAACGCGCCGCGCGCGAAGCCGACCAGTGTCGAGACCGACAGGATCAGCAGCGCGATAATATCGAACAGGGTCAACGCAACGCTTTCCTCTCCACGATCCGGCCCCTTCGGGATTCGGCTCTCATTCCCACGCGCTTTCGCCGATTCGTCGAACCGCTTCGGCCAGACGGCTTACACCGGCGACCGGAAACGGCGCCATCTCCGCCAACCCCGCCGGACCCAGCGCTCGGCCAAAGCCGAGCTTGGCGGCTTCCTTCAGCCGCGATTCGGTCCGGCTGACCGGCCGGACCTCGCCGGACAGGCTGACCTCGCCAAACACCACGCAGTCCTGGGGCAGGGCCACATCGAGCGCCGACGAGGCCAGAGCCGCCGCCGCCGCCAGATCCGCCGCCGGCTCGCTGATGCGCAGCCCGCCGGCGACGTTCAGGTAGACGTCCCGAGCTCCGAATCCAAGCCCGCAACGCGATTCCAGCACCGCCAGGACCATGGCCAGCCGCCCGGAATCCCAGCCGACCACGGCTCGGCGCGGTGTTCCGTAGGCAGACGGCGCCACCAGGGCCTGGAATTCCACCAGCACCGGGCGCGACCCCTCGATGCCAGCGAACACCGCCGCGCCGGCGGCCCGCTCGCCGCCCTCGTTCAGGAACAGAGCCGAGGGGTTTTTGACCTCGCGCAGGCCCGCATCGCCCATCTCGAACACGCCGATCTCGTCGGTGGCGCCGAATCGATTCTTGGCCGCGCGCAGGATGCGGAACGGATAGCCGCGCTCGCCCTCGAACGACAGCACGGCGTCGACCATGTGCTCCACGACCCTGGGCCCCGCCACCTGGCCATCCTTGGTGACATGACCGACCAGGATCACCGCGACGCCGCGCTTCTTTGCCAGACGGACCAGTTCGCTGGCTGCCGCGCGGACCTGGGTCACCGAGCCGGGGCCGGCCTCGTGGACGTCGCTCCACAGGGTCTGGATCGAGTCGATCACCACCAGGTCGAAATGTTCGCGCTTCAGGCCGTCCAGGATGTCGCGCACGGCGGTTTCCGCCGCCAGCTTCACCGGCGCCTGGGCCAGGCCCATCCGCGCGGCGCGCGCGCGGACCTGTTCCACCGCCTCCTCGCCGGAGATGTAGGCGCAGGAACTTCCCCTGAGCGCCGCCTGGGCGCAGACCTGCAGCAACAGGGTCGACTTGCCGACGCCGGGATCGCCGGACAGCAGCATGGCCGATCCAGGCACGACGCCGCCGCCGCAAACCCGGTCGAACTCGTCGACCCCGGTCAGGATGCGCGCGGGCGGCGCGGCCTCGCTCTGCAAGGTTTCGAAGGCCAGGCCGCGCACTTTGGTCGATCGGCTGGGGGCCAGCGCGCCCGGCGGGCGGCTCTGCGCCTCCTCCACCAGCCCGTTCCAGCCGCCGCACGCGGTGCACTGGCCCGACCATTTGGAATGGACCGCGCCGCAGGCCTGGCAGACATAGACGGCGCCGTCGCGGGCCATGCGGAATCCTTGAGCGCGTTGCTGGGAGGGAGCCTATTTAGGAATTCAGGTCTCGATCCGCCAATTCTGACGCGAGTCGGACGCTAAAGCCTCACGCAACAGTGTTGAATTCCGCGTTACAGCCCGCCGATAACAGGGTTATGCTCGATTTGAGGATTCATATTTTGGGGAGTTGGGGATGAGTATCGCTGAACCGGGACCCGTACGGTCCGAGCCTTTGGTCAACCGCGTCAAAGGCATCTTGATGTCGCCCGCCGCCGAGTGGGACAAGATCGACGTCGAACCCGCGACCGTCCAGGGACTGTATGTTGGCTACGTCGCCATCCTGGCGGCGATCCCCGTTATCGCCCGGTTGATCGGCAGCCTGGTGTTTGGCTATAGCGCGCTTGGCATCGTCTACCGGCCGCCGATCATCGCCTCCGTTATCGGCGCGATCGTGGGCTATGTGCTGGCCCTGGTCATGGTTTTCATTCTGGGCCTGGTCATCGACATGTTGGCGCCCAGCTTCGACGGACAGAAGAACCAAATCCAGGCCTTCAAGGTCGCCGCCTATTCCGGCACCGCCGGTTGGGTCGCCGGGATCGTATTTATCTTTCCACCGCTCGGCCTGCTGGCGGTGCTCGCGGGGTTGTACGGGCTGTACATCCTCTATCTTGGTCTGCCGAAACTGATGAAGGTTCCGCAGGAAAAGGGGCTTGGCTACACCATCGTCACGATCATTGTCGCGGTTGTGCTGTTCATCGTCGTCGGCGCGGTCACCGGCGCGGTCGGCGGCGCGGCGATGCTCGGCTCTGGCGCGTTGAGCCACGTGGGATCGATCGCGCCCGCCACGGGAACCCTCAGCGTGCCCGGCGGCAGCGTCGATCTGGGCAAGCTGAACGCGGCGGCGGAAGCGGCCAGGATCAGCGCCCAGCAGATGCAGGCCGCCAACAGCGGCGGGACGGTCAGCGTCAGTGGGGCGGTCAAGGCGGTGGCCCCGGATGTGCTGAAAGGCTTGCTGCCAGCGGCCCTCCCGTCCGGCTACGCCCGCACCGAGGTCAGCGCCGAAGGCAGCGCGGTCGCCGGCATGTCCAACTCGCATGCCAGCGGGACCTATACGCGGGGCGACGGCCATATCACGCTGGAGGTGTCCGATCTGGCCGCCGCCGGCGCCTTCGCGGGGATGGCTGGCGCGCTGAACGTCGAGTCGTCCAAACAGACCGCGACCGGCTACGAAAAGGTCGGCAAGGTCGATGGCCGCCTGACCACCGAGCAGTATGACAACCAGGCCAAGAGCGGCAAATACTCGGTCATCGTCGCCAACCGCTTCGTGGTCGAGGCCAACGGCTCCGGCGTCGGCATGGACGAACTCAAGGGCGCGGTGTCGAGCGTCGCGATCGGCCAGCTGGAAGGCATGGCCAAGAGCTAGCTGTCTGGAACAGGCGCGCGCCATCAGGCGGGCGCGCGGGCCGCGAAGGCCTTGTGGAATGTCTCGAGGTCGCCGGCCTCCACGTCGGACACCGCCCAGAAGTCCAGTCCGCCTCGGGTCCAGTGGACGACCGAGTAGCTGGTGGGCGCATGATGGGTGAGCCAGGCCGGCGGACCGGCGTGAGTCGGCAGGACGAACAGGTTGATCACATGGGCGCGGCGCCGATAGACCAGGGCCGCCACCACCCGGTGGTCCGCATAGTCCAGCCGGCCGCCGACCAGCGGAAACCCCTGATCCTTCAGGTCGACCACCGGCGGCGCGAAATCGATCTTGCCGTTGAACCAGGGTTTGACCACATGCCGGTCCGAGGTTTCGATGTCGATCAGATGGTTGGCCAGCAGCGAGCGCACGTGGCTGGCGACCAGCTGGTCCTCCAGGCTGGCCGATTGCAGCGGAACCGTCTGGACCACCAGCAGGCTGGCGGCGATCGCGGCGATGGCGCCGGCGGCGGACCAGCCGAATGCGGGACCAGCCCACCCTCTGCGCGGTCCAGGCGCGCGGTCGCGGCGCGCTTCGGCGTCGATGGACGCCTCGATCCGGGCCCGCAGCCCGGGCGGCGCGGGGGTCGAGAGGTCGGCCTCGGCCAGCCGGGCGCGCAGGGCCTGGAGCAGCCGATAGTTCGCCGCGCAGCCTTGGCAGGTCCGCAGATGCCCCTCGACGGCCAGCGCGTTGGCGGCGTCCAGCTCGCCGTCGAGCAGCGCTTGCAGCAAGGATTCTTTTTCGAGGCAGGGACTCATCGCACACCCTCCTCGGTCAGAGCGGACGCCAGCATGCGCCGGGCGCGGGCCAGGCGCGACATCACCGTACCGATCGGAACGGCGGTGATGTCGGCGATTGCCCGGTAGGACATCTCCTGCAACTCGCGCAGCACCAAGGCCTCGCGAAAGGGATCCGGTAAGGCCTCCACGGCCTGGCGCACCGCCGCATGGTCCGCTTCGCGCAGCAGAAGGTCCTCGGCGGTCTCCGCGTCGTCGGCGATCTCTTCGTCGATAGTCTCGGCGGCGAGCGCGTTCCACCGCTTCTGACCGCTCGCCCAATCCAGGAAGCTGGAGCGCACGATGGCGAACAGCCAAGCCTTGGCGTCGCCCCCACGATAGCCGTGAAAGCCCCGAAAGGCGCGCAGATAGGCGTCCTGAACCACGTCCTCGGCGGCGGTTGCGTCGCGGCATAGATATCGCGCGAACGCGTAGGCGGCGTCCAGGTGTGGCAGCAGCAGCCGACGAAACCCGTCCGCATCGCGCGGCGCGGGTTGGTTTGTCTGCGACGCGCCACGAGCCTGGCCCTGGCGCGCGCCCAGGATGGAGCGCACCTCGCCGCCCGCCCGCCCGACGGGCGCGGCGAGCAGGGGGCCAAGGACCAGGACGCGGCCGGACATGCTGTGATCAGTCCTCAGGACGCCTTGACGATGATCTTGGCGGTCATGTGCGGGTGGATCGAGCAGAAATAGGGATACACGCCAGGCGTAGCGAAGGTGAACGAATACTTGTCGTCCGTGTCCATCGGCTTGGAGCGGAAGGTCTGGTGATCGTCCGCCACCGCGGTATGCGGCACGTCGTCCTCGTTGACCCAGGTGACCGTGGTTCCGACGGGGATGACCAGGGTAGGGGGGCTGAAGGTGAAGTTGTCGATCTTAATGGTGATCGGTGCGGGCGTCGCGTGGGCCGAGAGGGCCACGGCCAAGACCAGGCCGCCAAGGCCGCTGGCGATGAGTTTGAACATTGGGATCGTTCCGGAAACTTGAGAGAGGTCAGGCGAGGGGGGTGTCGATCAGGGCGAGCGAGTGAGCGCCGTTCACCACATTGACGGTGCGGATCCCCAGCGACGGGCGCAGCTGGTCGGCGGCGACCTTCAGCGGGCCGGGCGAGGCGCCGGGCGTCCCGGGCGCGGGCTGCGGGAAAGCGGTGGAGCGGGCGGTGTGAAAGCTGACATTGCCCTCCACCTTCTGCTGGATCTGGTGGATGTGGCCGTTCAGCACGGTGACCGAGCCGAACCGGCGCAGAAGGGCCATAGCTGGCTCGGCGTCGTCGGTGCCCCAACCCCACCGCGGATAGAGCGCCCACAGAGGAACATGGGTGAACACCACGATCGGCTGGCTGGCCGAGCGGCCTGCCAGGTCGGCTTTCAGCCAGGCGATCTGGTCGTCGCCCAGATGCCCCGACCCGCCGGCGTTCAGTTGCTTGACGTTGATCAGCGCGACGAAGTGTACGCCGGAATGGTCGAAACTGTACCAGCCGTCGCCCTTGGCGCCCTTGCCGTAGCGTTCCAGGAAGGCCTTGCCTTGGCCCTCGTCCAGCATGTCGTGCTCGCCCGGCACGTGGAAGGTGGTGATCCCCGCTTCGCCCAGGATCTGGTCGGCGTCGTCGAACTCCACGTCCTTGGAGAGCTGCGAGACATCGCCGGTGTGGATGATGAAGTCCGGCTTGTCGGCCATGGCCTTGATCTTGGCCACCGCCTCGCGATAGGTCGCCCGCGCGTCGGGATTGGCCGGCTTGGCGAAGCCGATATGGCTGTCGCTGACCTGCAGGAAGGTGAAGGGCTTCACCTTGCCCCGAGCGGGCGCGGCCAAGGCCTGATCCAGTGAAACCGAAGCGGCCACGCCGCCGCTGACGGTCCATAAGACCCCCGTACCGGCCCAGGCCATGCATTCTAAAAATCGGCGGCGATCAGAGCGTTCGGTCATGGGTGACTCCTGGCTTGCGAGAGGGCTCGCAAGGTCAGACGCCAGTGGCGGCGTCTTTATTCCCGGGGCTGGCCGCGCTTGGTCCTGGCCGTGGTAAGCTGGTAAGGCGGTCGACTTGGCGGCGCGAGCCGCCGCATCCCGCGATTTCGCCGACAACCGTTTCCAGAGGTTTCCTCATGAGACCATTGCTTCTTACGCCGGCGTTGCTGGCATGCGTGATCACCGGCGTGGCGTGCGGCCCCGGGCGCGCGGCCACGGTCTCGACGCCGGAAGCGCTGCTGGCGGCGTTAAGGGAAGCCCCGGGCGGCTCGACGATCTACCTGTCCCCGGGCGACTACGAGGGCGTGACGATCAGCGATGCGCACTTCGCCGCTCCGGTGACGATCACCTCGGCGGATCCCTCGCGCAAGGCCGTCCTGACTGGCCTGAAGGTCTCGAATAGCTCCGGCCTGACCTTTAGCACCCTCGAGCTGGCGGCGAACGGGCCGGGCGGTCCGGTCGATCCGCATTTCGCCTTCAGGTTCGACAACGTGAAGGATGTCCGTTTTCGCGGGCTTGATGTCCACGGGGAGCCGGAGGCGGAGCCATCCACCCAGACCAACGGCTTCGATGTCGCGCGGAGCCAGAATGTCAGCATCGAGCATTGCCGTTTCCACGCCCTCTCCGCGGCGCTGAACTTCAACGACGACGTGGGCGTAGTCGTCGCCCACAACGGATTTTCCCGGCTCGACAAGGGCGGGGTTGAGATGGGCGGATCCTCTGACGTCACCATCGCCGACAACGACTTCACCGACTTCCACGTCAGCCGCAGCACGCATCCCGACGCGATCCAGATTTTCACCCAGGGGTCGAAAGCCAGCGCCCGCGACATCAAGGTCACGGGCAACCTGTTCTATCGGGGCGCCGGCAATCCGGTTCAGGGCGTGTTCGTGCAGGACGAGGTGGGAAACCTGCCGTTCATCAATGTCACCATCCGCGATAACGCGATCATCGGCGGCATGTGGAACTCAATCTATTTGCGGCACGCAACCGGCGCGATCGACGTCGAAGACAATATCGTGGTCAGTTGGGCCGGGCTTGACATGGAAGGCACGGGCAATGCCCTCGCTTTGAAGACGTCGCCGACCACGACGAACTTTCGCGCCTGGATCTGGCTGCGCGGCGATTTCACGGGTGCGACCATCACCGAGAAAGGCAACCGGGCCCAAGCCTATCCAGCGGCCATCGGCGGTTCGCAGGGAATTCCTGGGCGAAACGCCGTGGCCGCGGATGCCGGTGATGGCGGCGCGAAAATACTGCGAGAATGGCTGGCGTCTCACCCTGACCGCGAACTGTTTCCCTCGGGAGCCGGCTAGGTTCCGCCGCACCGACGCTCTCCCCTCAAACCGACGCGCTGATCGGCCCTTCGGCGCGGCCCTGGATGAACTGCTCGACATAGGGGTTGCCCGAGCGGTCGATCTCCCCGGCCGGGCCGCGCCAGACGATGCGGCCGTCCTGCAGCATGGCGATCTCGTCGCCGATCTTGCGGGCCGAGGCCAGGTCGTGGGTGATCGACACCGCCGTGCAGCCCAGGCCTTTGACCTGTTCCACGATCAATTGATTGATCGCGTCGGCGGTGATCGGGTCCAGCCCCGTGGTCGGTTCGTCGAAAATGATGATCTCGGGATTGGCGACCACCGCTCGCGCCAGCCCGACCCGCTTTTGCATCCCGCCCGACAGCTCGCCGGGATAGAGGTCCGCCGCCTCCGCGCCCAGCCGCACCCGCGCCAGGGCCTCGATCGCGCGCTTGCGGGCGACGCCGCGGGGCACGCCGTCGGCGTTGATCAGCCGAAAGGCCACGTTCTCCCAGACGCTCAAACTGTCGAACAGGGCCGCGCCCTGGAACAGCATGCCGAACCGCCCGAACAGGCCGCGTCGCGCGCCGGCGCCAAGGTGCGAGACCTCCTCGCCATCGATCAGCACCTGGCCGGCGTCCGGCTGCATAAGGCCGATGGCGATCTTGATGGTCACCGACTTGCCCTGGCCGGACCCGCCGATGATCACCAGCGAGCGGCCCGGCGCCACGGCCAGGTCCAGCCCGTCCAGCACCGGCGCGGCGCCAAAGCGCTTGCGCACCCCGCGCCATTCCAGCTTGGCGGTTTTCGGATCGGGAGCGTTCTGGTTCATCTGCACCAATTCACCGGTGCGTAAACACTGTGGTCAACAGGTAGTCGGCGGCGAAGATCAGGATCGCGGCCGAGACCACCGCATGGGTGGTCGCCCGCCCCACCCCGCGCGCTCCGCCGGTGGCGTTGAAGCCATGATAGCAGCCCATCAGGGCGACAATGAAGCCGAACACCGCCGCCTTGATCAGCCCCGACTCCACGTCCCAGTTCTGCAGGAAATCCCAGGTGTTGCGCACATAGACCGACGGGTTGAACCCCAGGGTCCGCGTCGCCACCAGCCAGCCGCCGGCGATGCCGATGATGTCGGCAACCAGGGTCAAAAGGGGCAGGGTGATCACCGCCGCCGTCAGCCTGGGCGCGATCAGATAACGGAACGGGTCGGTCGACAGGGTCTGCATCGCGTCGATCTGCTCGGTCGCCCGCATCGCCCCGATCTCCGCCGCGATCGCCGCCGACACCCGGCCCGCCAGCATCAGCGCCGCCAGCACCGGCCCCAGCTCCCGCGTGATCCCCAGGGCCACGATCTGCGGCATGATCTGCTCGGCGTTGAACCGCCCGCCGCCGGTATAGATGTTCAGCGCCAGGGCCGCGCCGGTGAACACCGCCGTCAGCCCCACCACCGGCAGCGAGAAATAGCCGATCGCTAGGATCTGGCGCCCGGTCTGGCCGAAAAACCAGCGCGGCGTCAGCAGCGCCAGCACCCCGCGCGCCGCGAACAGCGCCACCGCGCCCGCCGTCCGCAGCAGGTCCAGCGTGGACCGCCCGATCGCCCTCACTGGATTCATCGCCGCCGCCGGGCTCGAGTCAAACGCGGAAGTCTCATCGCCGTACCCATAGCCGCTGGGGGTTTGACTGCACAAGCCAGGGACTGGGTCCAACGCAACCTGAACCGCCCCCAATTGCTCCCCCTCTGGGGGAGCTGTCGCGAAGCGACGGCGGGGGCTTTGGCCCACCCCATCAAGGCGACGACCCAACCGGAGCCGCGGGCCAGCCCGCCGAAGCCTTGGCGCGACGCGCGCCTATGACAAGCCCGAGCGGTAATGCTATAGTCCCGACCATCGGGCGATCTCCGATTTGAGCAAACGCTAAGACCAGGAGGCCGAAATGAGATCGGTTGCAGTCCTGTATGGAGTGGTTGCGTACGCGATTTTCTTTGTGACGTTTCTCTATGCGATCGGCTTCGTTGGCGATCTGTTGGTTCCCAAAACCATCGACTCGGGAACCGCCGCGCCTGTTGCGGAAGCGTTGATCACCAACGCGCTGTTGCTCGGCCTTTTCGCGGTCCAGCACAGCGCGATGGCGCGACCGGCGTTCAAAAGATGGTGGACCCGGTTTGTCGCCCCGGCGGTGGAGAGGTCGACCTATGTCCTTTTCGCCAGTCTGGCGTTGGTGCTTCTGTTCTCGCTGTGGCGCCCCCTGCCCACGGTCATCTGGAGCCTGCATTCAGGCCCGGTGTTCGTGGCGCTCTGGGTGGTGTTCGTGTTGGGATGGGCGACCGTGCTGCTTTCGACCTTCATGATCAACCACTTCGACCTGTTCGGGTTGCGGCAAGTCTGGGCCTATCGCGCGAGGAAGGAGATTCCGCCATCCGACTTTCGCACGCCCCTCTTCTACAAGGTCGTCAGGCATCCGCTCTATCTCGGCTTCATACTCGCGTTTTGGGCGACGCCCGTGATGACCCAAGGCCACCTGCTCTTCGCCTTGGCGACGACGGCCTACATCCTTATCGCCATACAGTTGGAGGAGCGGGACCTTCTGGCGGCCTTTGGCGCTCAATATCACGACTATCGAACCCGAGTGGGCATGTTGTCGCCAAGGATCAGGCGGACGGATCGCGGTCGAGCCTAGTCGCGCCGGTGGGGAATGGCGCAGACGGACTCCGTCCCCGATCCAACGCCGGACATGGTTCGGGGGACGCAATACTTAACTATCGAGACCGTCCCTTACGCAACCACCGCCCCCGCCTTCACCCTCCGCCCAAACCGCACCCTAACCAGCCAGTAAACCAGCCCCACCGCCACCGCCAACGTCGGCAACAGCAACACCGACGACCCCCGCAAAAACGCCGGCTGGGCCTTGGGCTGGCCGGCGAAGGAGGTCATCAGGATCAGCATGGCGGCGCACATGCGCCAAAGGTGGCGGGTGACGCGCGCCGCGCCGGAAACGCCGCCGCGCACGATCGTGCGCACATCGCCGACGGCGCCGAACGCCGCCAGCCCGCCGAACACCAAGGCCGCCTGGTAGGGCAGGCCGTCCAGCTCGCCATGCGGGCTCATCGCGGCTTGTCCGCCCAGGACCAGGCCGAGCGCGGTCACGCCGAGGCCCAGGGCCAACACATAGACCTCGGCGCGGCCGACCTGGCCCGGCGGCCGCCGGACGGTCATCCAGGCCGTGACGACCAGGTAGAAGGTGACGCCCCCGGCGACCGAGGAAAGCCTCTGCGGCAGGAACGGCGCCACCGTCGCGCCGATCCCGGACATAACCAGCATGCCGGCGAAGAACACGTTGCCCGCCGCGCGGTGCAGGCGACCGCCCTTGGGGGCGAGCATGGCCACGGGGCCGGAAACCAGGCCCACGGACGCCCCGCCGATGTGCAGAAACAGCAGGCTGGCGGCGGCGCTCACCAAAGCGGGCGCATGGGGGCTCATATGGAGGATCATGGCGAATCCCTTCAGAGCTTGGACAAGACCGGATTGAAGAAGACAAACCAGGCGCCCACGGCGCCGACGCTCATCACCGCCGTGGCCGCGACAATGCCGCCGGCCAGGGCCAGCCGTCCGAGCGCGGCGCCGGGCTTCTGGGCGAGGAAATAGAGCTCCAGCATCGCCAGGGGCGCGAGGTAGCAGCCGAAGTTCCAGGTGATGAAGAAGGCGCTCTTCATGCCGGGCTCGGGCAGGCCGGTCGCCAGGCAGACCAGGGCCGCAACGACGAAACCGACGCGCAGGAACCAGACCGCATTGGCCACCATGAAGGTGCGCATCGCCCAGCGGCGGTGGGCGGCGAAATCCCGCGCCAGGGCCGTGCGCCAGGCCAGGCCCGCGAAGATGAGGATCAGCACGCCATCGAGGGAGGTGGCGACCGAGCCGGGCAGGGCCACATAGGCTCCGCGCGCCCAGGTCATCCAAAGGCCGGCCAGGCTGGCGCCGATGGCGGTGGTCAGGAACAGGCGCCCGATCCAGCGATGCACCGCCGGCGCGCGGGCCCGGATCTGGGGGATCAGCTGCAGCGCGCCGCCGAAGGTGACGATCCCGGCCATGACCACATGGGCGCCGAAGGCCAGGTTGCCGACGGCGTCGCCGGCGACATAGCCCATGATCAGGTTGTCGTTGGTCCGCCAAGCCTGGAAGTTACCGGTCAGCGTCGAGGGGTAGTAGAACCGGACGATGTAATAGAGGAACAGCCCCTGGCCGATCACGACCGCCGTGAACCACAGCGTGGTGGCGGCGCTGAGGGCGCTGTCCGCAACGGACTTCGCCATCGGCCTGGACGTTAAGACAGCAGTGCTCACGGGCCATCTCCATTTGAAAGGGCGGTATTGAAGATGCTTGGGCGGGATCAGATCGGTTCGCTGGATCGTCGCAGCCAGACGGCGGCGGCCAGGAACGCGGCGGCGAGGACGAGCCCGATCCACATATGCGGCTGGTCCCAGTCGACGGGGCTGGCGATATGGACGCCCTCATGCTGGCCTTGGAGATAAGCCGCCTGGAAGGGGCCGATCATCCGCAGGCCCAGCCACGACCAGACCGCCCCCGTGCCCAGCGCCAGTTTCTCCACCAGCGCCAGGGCCAGCGGCGCAGCCACCGCCCACAGAAAGGGCGCCCGCTTCGCCCAGGCCGAGACCAGGATCAGCCAGGCATAGAGCGGCGCGTACCAGAGCGTGATGACCGGCAGGCCCTGGAGTATCATCCCCCAGGTGCGCAGGATCGGCAGGTGAGCCCAAAGCGCGCTCGGGCTCTGGCCGCTGGCCGCCACGACCACGGTGCTGACCGCGAGCATGATCAGGTGCGCGCCGACGACCGCCGCCAGCACCACGACCGGCGTGACCAGCATCGGCACGGCCATCTTGGAGGCGACCGTGATCAGGTCCGACACCGGCAGCGATTTCCAGAACAGGATGCTGCGGTCGCGCCGCTCGCCATGCAGGGCGCCCTGGCAATAGAACACCGCCGCCAACAGACCGGTGAAGAACAAGGCGAAGGCGATGAAGTGATAGGGGATGGCCAGCGACTTGCTCGCCAAATTGGCGGCGAATTCACTGGCGGCCCTAACGTCCGGCGGCAGGCTGGCGGTTGCAAGCGTGTTGGTCGCCCCAACGATGCGCGGCAGGTGGTAGGCGCCCAGTACAAAGCCGACCAGCGCGATGGCGGCGACGGCCAGCGGCGCGACATAGACCACGCGGTGCTCCCAAAGCTCGCGCCGCACCGACCAGTAGAACAGGCGGATGCGGGGCAGGGCGGCCGGCGCCGTGGCCTGGGGAGCCATCGGCCCCTGAGCGGCCGTGTCGGTTTCGCTGGTCATGCCGCCGCCTCCTCGGTGGGGGCGCCGCCCATCATCGCCACGAACAGGTCGGCCAGGCTGGGCGTGCGCACCTCGCCCAGCGCCGCCAGCTGTTCGCTCGGGGCGCCGTCGAAGATCATCAGTGTACGGCCGAACAGCCGCCGTTCGTGGATCGGTTTCAGCGCCCGCGCCGCGTCCAGCGTGTCGGGACCGACCATCGCCTCCAGATAGCGGGCCTCGAAGGCCTCCATGCTGGTGTCCAGTACGATGCGCCCGCGATCCAGGAACACCACGTCGGTCAGGATGTGCTGGATCTCCTCGACCTGGTGGGTCGAGACCACGATGGTGCGGCCGCGGTCGAAATAATCGTTCAGCAGGCTGTCGTAGAACGATTTGCGGAACAAAAGGTCCAGGCCCAGCGTCGGCTCGTCCAGCACCAGCAGCCGCGCATCGACCGCCATGACCAGGGCCAGGTGCAGCTGGGTGACCATGCCCTTGGACAGCGCCCGCACGGGGCTCGTCCGCTTGATCGTGGTCTTGGCCAGGAAGCGTTCCGCGGCCGCGCGGTCGAACCTTGGATGCACGCCGGCCATGTAGTCCAGCGCCTGCGAGACCCGCATCCAACGCGGCAGCACGGCGACGTCGGCGATGAAACACACGTCGCGCATCAGCTGGTCGCGCTCGTTCCACGGGTCGCGGCCCAGCACCTTCAGCTCGCCCTGGTGCGGGATCAGTCCCAGGATCGCCTGCAGCGCGGTGCTCTTGCCCGCGCCGTTGGGACCGATCAGCCCCAGGATGCGGCCTTCGCCGACGCTCAGGTTGACGCCGTCCAGCGCCACGGTGGCGCCGAAGCGCTTGCGAAGGTCGCGGGCTTCTATGCAGGCCATGGGCTCAGTCCTCCCCGCGCTGGGTCGATGGGGCGTTCAGCTGTTCTGGCGTCAGGCCCAGCCGCTGGATGGTGGCGTGGATCTGGGGCCACTGCTCGGTCAGGAACCGCTGACGCTCGGCCGCCAGCAGCAGGTCGCGCGCGCCGGTATTGATGAACATGCCCAGGCCCCGCCGCTTCTCGACCAGCTTCTCGCCCTCCAGCTGCTGATAGGCCTTCAGCACTGTCAGCGGATTGACCCGGGACTCGGTGGCCACATTGCGCACCGAGGGCAGTGGATCGCCCTCCTTGAGCAGTCCGTCGAGGATCATGGCCACGACCCGGTCGCGGATCTGGCGGTAGATCGGCTGAGCGTCGTTCCATTCCGGGTCCATGTCCAACCTCGTTATGGTGTTATACATAACTATAACACTATGCGAAAGCAAGCTTAAAATACCTCTCCCGGAGGGAGAGGAAGGGCCCCGTTGGCCGAAGGCCAGCGGGATGGTGAGGGATTACGGACGGACCAGGATCGTCCTGAACCGTCCGTACGCCCTCATCCTCCCGCTCGCTTCGCTCACGGGCCCCTCCTTCTCCCCACGGGAGAAGGGTTGGAGGGCTCCTGAATTACCTCTCCCTGAGGGAGAGGAGGGGCCCCCCGCCGACGCCTTGGCGTGGGCGGGTGGGAAAGTGAGGGATTACGGACGGACCAGGACGATCCGGGCAGGTTGGTGCACCCTTGAATTCCTGTTGCCAGATGCAAACATATGTCTAGCTATATAGCTGAGCATATAATAGGAGCGCACGATGGCGGGAGACCTGTTGAAAGAGCGGGGGTACCTGTTTCTGGGCAGCCGGCTGAAACGCCTGGCGGAGCGGATGCAAAGCGAGGTGGTCCACGTCGGCGAGCGCGCGGGCCTGCCCATCCAGCCCAGCCAATATCCGCTGCTGGCGACGCTCGACCGCTATGGGCCCCAGACCATCGGCGAGCTGACCGAGGCGATGGAGCTCAGCCAGCCGACCGTGACCCGCTCGGTCTCGCGCCTGATCGAGATGGGCCTGGTCGAGGCCGGCCGCCTGCACCGCGACCAGCGTCACAAGACGATTTCCCTGACCCCGGCTGGCCAGTCCGCGATGGCCGCGTCCAAGGCTCTGGTCTGGCCGAGGATTGAGGCGGCGGTGAGCAAGATGCTGGCGCCGCTTTCCGGCTCGTTCCTCGACCAGATCGCCGCGATCGAGGCCATGCTGGCCGAGCGCCCGCTCGACCAGCGGGCCTTCGACCAGGAAACCCGGGACAAGGCCGATGCGGGTCTGTCGATCCGCGAGTTCACAGACGACCTCGCCGGCGCCTTCCGAGACATCAATGTCGAGTGGATCTCATCCATGTACCGCCTCGAACAGGCCGACCGGGACGTGCTGGACAACCCCCGCGCGCGGATCATCGATCCCGGCGGGACGATCCTGTTCGTCGAGGCCGGGGGCCTGGGCGTCGTCGGCGCCTGCGCGCTGCTGAAGACCGGCGATCACCGCTTCGAACTGGCCAAGATGGGCGTCCTGGAGAGCGCGCGCGGTCGCAAGGCCGGGGAGTTCCTGCTGAAGGCGGTCATCGCGCGCGCGCACCAGCTGGGCGCGGACCTGCTCTACCTGCTCAGCAACAAAAATTCCGCGCCCGCCATCCATCTCTACGAGAAGCTCGGCTTCGCGCACGACGACGAGATCATGCGCGAATACGGCGCCCGCTACGCCCGCTGCGACGTGGCGATGCGCTATGTGGCGCCGGCCGCGACCCAGCTCCCGCGAGGGGAGGAGGGTCGCGGCGCACTCGCCCGGTAGGTTCCGCCTATTTCGGGATCTGATTGCTGACGCCGTTTTCCTCGTGGTTCAGCTGCCTCTGCTCGGCGCGGGTGATGTGGCCGCCATCCTTGGACGCATCATAGCGTTCCTGGCCGCGGATGCCGCGGTCCTCGGCGTGCAGATCGCGCGCCTGGGCGCCGGTGAGGGCGCCGTCGCGCCGGTCCTGGCGAATGCGGCGGTTCTGGTTGGCCAGGCGATGGTTCGCTTCGGCGCGGCGCGGGTGGTGTTGCTGCCACCTGGTCTCGGCCGACGCCGCGGACGCGGTAGCGAGCGCAGCCGTCAGCCCGGCGGCGATCATGATCATCTTGACTGTGTTACGCATGAGGCGTTTCCCGTTTCTCTCTGTGGCTCAATCACCATGGTTCGGACCTTGGCGCCCTCAAGCTGAATACAGACCCAGGCGATTGTTCACCGCCTATTCATGAGTCTGAAGACTTGCCGCGAAGGAGGTTCGATTGCTCAAAACCGAGGCCAGCGCTTCACGCCCTTTTCACCGTCGGCAAGACGCCTAAACTGGTACCCAGGGAGGACGCCGTCATGAGCTTCGAGGTGCTGGCCGAAGGGCTGAAATTTCCCGAGGGGCCGATCGCCATGCCCGACGGCTCGGTGATTCTGGTCGAGATCGCGCGCGGGACCCTGACCCGCGTGTGGAACGGCAAGGTCGAGGTGGTGTGCGACCTGGGCGGCGGCCCCAACGGCGCGGCGCTCGGGCCAGACGGGGCGGTCTATGTGGCCAACAATGGCGGCGGCGCCATCGTGGCTGGCGTGCGGGGCAAGCCGCTGGCGCAAGGCGGGATCGACCGGATCGATCTTACGACCGGCAAGGGCGAGCGCCTCTACGACAAGGTTGGCGAGCACGCGCTGTCGGCGCCCAACGACATCGTTTTCGACCGGCAGGGCGGCTTCTGGTTCACCGATTTCGGCCGCCAGAGCGGGCGCGCGCGGCATCTCAGCGGGCTCTATTACGCCCGGCCGGACGGGTCGGAAGTCCGGGAGCTCTCCTTCGGCGGCACCGGCTATAACGGGGTCGGCCTGTCGCCGGACGAGCAGGTGGTCTATGCGGCGGAGACCTTCACCGGGCGCTTGATCGCCTTCGACCTCACAGCCCCAGGCCAGGTCGTCAAGGGCGGCCGGGGCGGGCGCCTGGTCGGAACGGCGCCCGGCCGCGCCTTCTTCGACAGCCTGGCGGTTCAGGCCAACGGGGAGGTCTGCATCGCCTCGATCGCCGACGGGATCACCACCATGTCTCCGACGGGCGCGCTCAGCCAGACCCCGCTGCCCGACCGGATGGTCACCAATATCTGCTTTGGCGGCGAGGATCTCCGCGACGTCTACATCACCATGTCCGGAGTGGGCCAGCTGATCCGGATGCGCTGGCCCGAGCCGGGACTGAAGCTAAACTTCAGCGGGTGAGTGAGGGCGGTTCGGAACGCGCGCCTCGCCGCAACGTTAGTTGCTGCACATAACCTTGAGTGTGAGGCGCCGCCGATGAGCCGCTTGGTTGCCTGGATCGTGGGATTGACGACCGTTCTGGCCGTGGCGGCGCCCCCGGCTTTGGCGCGTCCGCCGCACGTACCCGTCCGCAAAGCCTGCTGCCTGGTCCCAGCGGGAACCGTGGTCCAGGTCGAACTGAGGGACCCGGTCAGCACCAAGGTCAAAAAGCCGGGCGATAGCTTTGCCTTGCGCCTATCGGCGCCATTGATCGTGAACGGACGAATCCTCCTGCGCGCCGGAACGCCGGGCGTCGGACAAGTCGTCGAATCGGCCAGGCCGGGGATCGGAGGCAAGCCCGCGGAATTGGTCCTGGCCGCTCGCTACCTCACCCGCCGCCGCGTCCGCGTGCCGCTGGAAGGTCTGCAACTGGCCGCCGCCGGCCATGACAACTCGCGCGCGGCCCAGATCCTCGGCCTGTCGGGGTTCGCCTTCGCGCCGCTCGGTTTCGCAGGCTTGGCGGTAAAGGGCGGGGATGTGGTGTTCGCCCAGGGCACGAGCGCCACGGCCAAGTTGGCGAACGACATCGTCCTGCCCTCCCTGGGCGCCGCGCCTCCCGACGCCGCGCCGCCCACCGCCGTCGCATTGCGGGCGTCGGTCGAGTCCGGACCGGTATTGGCCGGAGCGACCGTGATCCCGCCACCCCCGGCGGGACAAGGCCAGGTGATCTTCTTCCGTAAGAAGTCGCTTATGGCGACCGGCCAGTGGTTTCATGTGCGCGAGGGCGCCAAGACGATCGGGAAGCTGTCGAACGGGGTCTATTTCGTACAAATCACCACGCCTGGAACGCACACCTACAGCGCGACCTTCGAGCCCGAACTCAAGGACAAGCTCACAATCGAGGTCGATCCGGGCGAGACGTATTTCGTTCAAGGCACGACCACCGTGGGCGTGGTGGTCGGCGCGGCCGACCTGTCCCCTTCCAATCGCGCGGTCTTTCAGAAGGCGTCGAAACACCTGAAACCGGCGGCTCAACCAGCGGCTCAACAGGCCGCGGGCGCCGTAGACAAGGACGGCGGTGACAAGAACGCCGAGAACGGCCAAGGCGCAATCACCACGCCGACAGGCGCCAACAGCGCCAGCCACGACTCCGAATCCAACGCCGGCCCCACCCGGAATTGAGGCGAAGGCCTGTCTGGAAACGAACGGAGCGCCGCATGAACAACGAAAAACCCAAGTCGGCCAAGGAGGTCGAAGAGGCGCTGGACGACATCAAACAGCGCGCGGACAGGCTGGAAAAGCAGATCCAGGACGCCGAAACCAAGCATCCCCCAAGATCGACCATCCCGACGATGGCGGGGTGATTTAGCGCGGCGAAGCTATTCCAGACGCGCGGCGGATCACGAACTTGGGCCGCCGGACGATCCGCACGCCCGACTATCGGCGCCCCTGCCGCCTGGCATAGACGCGACATGAGGAGGAAAACGCGATGTCGCTGCGAATTTCATGCCTGGCGCTCGCTTCCCTGGCCGCGGCCCTGACCGGGCAGGGCGCTCCCGCCGCGATGGCTCAACAGAACGCGGTCGACGAAATGGATGCGGTCACCGTCCACGGCGACTACATCCCCAGCCTGGAAGTCCGGCGTCAGGCGGTGTCCTACGCCGATCTGGACCTGCGGCGCGACGACGGCGCGCGGACGCTGCTGCTGCGGATTCGCGCCGCGGCGCGCACGGTCTGCGAGCCCCAGCCCTCGATCCATGACCTGAGGGATCAGGGCCAGTACCGGGTCTGTTTCTATGACGCCGTCTCGGACGCGGTCTATCGGGTGCATAGTCGCCGGGTCGCGGCGCTGTACGAAGACGAGGGCTGATCGGCGTCGCTGGGGCGTTTCACCGCCCCGTGAAGTCAAGCCAGAGCCGCCGCAAGTGACGCAGCGGCCCCGCGATCGGTTGGTTCAGGTCAATGGATTGTTCGAAATGCAGGCCAAGCTCCGGTGGGCGCCGCCAGACGATTGTCGCGCCATGAGCAATCCCAGCGATGCGTTCGATCAACCAAACCGGCTCGTGGACCAACACATCGGTGCGCAGCCGGACGCGCGCGCCTGTCTCGGTCAAGTCCCTGATCATGCAGTCCGCGGTGAAGTCGGTCAGCCCGTAGACGAGCCTGCCGGCCAGTAGAACCCTTCGCCGATCTGATCCTCGACGGTCCATCTGGGGTTCACGGCAAATCGGCGACTTGGCGAACCAATCGGCGCTCATTGGCCTCGGTCTTGGTCATTTTGTCCGCGCGCGCCGCACTTGACGGGATCCCCGGCGTGAGTTGGAGGCCGCATTAGGGTTGGATGCGAGGACACGACCCCTATCGCCCTACCTCACCTCAAACCGTCCCTCGCGCGCCAAGTTCCCAAACTTGGTCAGATCCTCATTATACGACAGCTTCACCGTCCCGATCGGGCCATGCCGCTGCTTGCCGATGATGATCTCGGCGACGTTGCGGACGCGGTCCATTTCTTCTTGCCAGGTCAGGTGTTCGGCGGTGCCTTCGCGCGGTTCGGCGCGCATCAGATAATAGCTCTCGCGGAAGATCGACATGACCACGTCGGCGTCCTGTTCGATCGAGCCGGATTCGCGCAGGTCCGACAGTTGGGGCCGTTTGTCCTCGCGGTTTTCCACCTGACGCGACAGCTGGGCGCAGGCGATGATCGGGACCTGCAGCTCCTTGGCCAGGGCCTTTAAGCCTTGCGTGATCTGGGTGACTTCCTGGACCCGGTTCTCGTTGCCCCGGCCATCGCCGACGGTGATCAGCTGCAGATAGTCGACGATGATCAGGTCCAGGCCGACCTGGCGCTTCAGCCGCCGCGCGCGGGCCACCAGCTTGGACAGGGACAGGCCGCCCGTGTCGTCGATATAGAGCGGGGCCGACTGGATATCCATCGCCGCATCGCGCACGCGCCCGAACTCGCTGGCGTCGATCTCGCCCTTGCGCAGGCGGTCGGAGGAGACGCCGGACACTTCGGCCAAGAGGCGCATGGCCAGCTGGTCGGCGGACATTTCCAGGGCGTAGAAGGCCACGACGCCGCCATTGACGGTCTTCTTGGTGCCGTCCGGCTGCGGCTCCCAAGCATAGTTCTTGGCCACGTTGAAGGCGATATTGACCGCCAGGGCCGACTTGCCCATCGAGGGGCGCGCCGCCAGGATCAAAAGGTCCGAGGGGTGCAGCCCGCCCAGCTTCTGGTCCAGGTCGACCAGGCCCGTCGCCACGCCCGCCAGCCCGCCGTCGCGGCCGAAAGCCTCGGCCGCCATTTCCACCGCGCCGCGCAGGGCGTCGGCGAAATCCACGAACCCGCTGGAGCTCGAGCCGGTTTCGGCCAGGGCGTAGAGCTGCTGTTCGGCGGTCTCGATCTGGTCGCGGGCGGTTTGGTGGGTTTCGCTGTGGACGGCGTTGGCGGCGATGTCGCCGCCGATGCGGATCAGGTCGCGGCGCAGGGCCAGGTCATAGATCACCCGCGCATATTCCGCCGCGTTGGCCGCGGGCGGGGCGCGGTCGACGAGGTCGGCCAGATAGCGCACGCCGCCCAGCTCCTCGAACGCCGGATCGCGGCGGAAGCGTTCCAGAAGGACGATCGGCTCAGCCAGCTGGCCTTTGCGGATATGATCCTCGATGGCGGCGAACAGGCGGGCGTGGAACGGCTCGTAGAAATGCCGCGCCTGCAGCTGGTCGCTCAGGCGCTCATAGGCGGCGTTGTCGAACAGCAGAGCCCCCAGCAGGGCCTGTTCGGCGTCCAGATTGTGCGGCGTCTGGGCTATGCCGTCCTCGCCGGAGGCGGGACGCAGATCGAGAAGAGGGGCGAGGGCCATGCGTTAACGGTAGCTTAACAAGCGCCGGCGCCGACACTATGGATTCGCGGCGTCCCCAGCAATTTTAGCGGCTGTGGATTGATAACCGGATGCCGCTGAAATCAGCGGCCGGATCGGAGCCGATAGCGCAACGAAATGGAGCGGCCGGTGTTCCCGACCGCCCCATCACGATGTTCAGCGCGCGACCTTACGCGAAGTCCCGGTCGTCGCCTTGGCTTCCCGCGCCGCCTTCCAGCATGTCCGCCGCCGCTTGCGCGGCGAAGGCCTGGTCTTCCTCGAACTGCGAGGTGACGACGTTTTCGCCGCGCGCCTGGCGCTCGGCTTCGTCCTGGCTGCGGGCGATGTTGATATTGACGGTCAGGACGACCTCGGCGTGCAGCTTTACCTTTACCGCATGGACGCCCAGGGTCTTGATCGGCTTGTCCAACACCACCATCGAGCGGTCGATCTTGCCGCCGCTCTCATTGACGATGTCGGCCACGTCGCGGCCGGAGACCGAACCGTACAGCTGACCGCTCTCGCCGGCCTGGCGGATCAGGATATAGGACGATCCGTCCAGGCTCTCGCCGGACTTGGCCGCGGCTTCGCGGGCCTTGGCGTTGCGGGCTTCGATATCGTGCCGCTGGCCTTCGAATACCTTGAGGTTGGCCGTGGTGGCGCGCAGGGCCTTGGCGCGGGGCAGCAGGAAGTTGCGGGCGAACCCGTCCTTCACATTGACCACGTCGCCCAGAATGCCCAGGCGCTCGACCCGTTCGAGCAGAATGACTTTCATGACCTAGATCCCCCTCACTTCACGACGTAGGGGAGCAGGGCCAGGAAGCGGGCGCGCTTGATGGCCTTGGCCAGTTCGCGCTGCTTTTTGGCCGAGACCGCGGTGATGCGCGACGGGACGATCTTGCCGCGCTCGGAGACGTAGCGCTGCAGCAGCTTGACGTCCTTGTAGTCGATCTTCGGCGCGCCGGCGCCCGAGAACGGGCACACCTTGCGGCGGCGGAAGAACGGGCGGCGGGCGCCGCCTGCGGCTGCGCCGGCTTCTGGTGCTGTATCGGTCATTATTCGCGTCCTGCCAGGGTCGGGACATCATCGAAGTCGCGGCGCGGTCCGTCGCGGTCGGGACGGCCTTCGCGATCGCCGCGGCCCTCACGGTCGCGGTCGCGGCGCGCCAGCACCGGCGACAGTTCCAGGTCCAGCTCGTCGACCCGCACGGTCAGATAGCGCAGCACGTCTTCGTTGATCGACAGCTGGCGCTCGACTTCCTTGACCGCCGGCGCCGGGGCGTCGATGGCCAGCAGGGAGTAGTGGCCCTTGCGGTTCTTCTTGATGCGGTAGGTGAGGTTGCGCAGGCCCCAATATTCGATCTTGGCGATGTGGCCGCCGCCCTCTTCGATGAGGTGCTTGATCTGCTCGTTCAGCGCTTCGGCCTGTTGCGGCGAGATGTCCTGCCGCGCGATGACCACGTGTTCGTAGAAAGCCATGTTTTCCTTCTTCCGATGAGGAAGGCGGCGCCCATCCGCCACGGAAGCCGGCGGAGAGACGATGGATCCACACGCGACGCCTTGGACCGGACGCCCAAGACAAAGGGGCTCGCGCGAGACCACCTTCCAGGAAAGGCGGGGCTAATAGAGGGAATAGGGGGGAAAGGCAAGGGTGGGGGCCAAACGTCGACCTGCTTCAGCGCCGCTCACATTGTTCTCTCGTCTTCCCGGAGTTCTCTCGTCTTCCCGGACGGCCTGCAAGGCCGAGCCGGGACCCAGGGGCCAATGCGCCCGGCTCTGGGTCCCGGCTCTCCGCTTCGCTGCGGCCGGGATGACGTACTGTTGCGAACCGCCCCCTACGAGCGGTGATCGGCCTTCCACTTCTTCACCCCGCCCATGGTCTCTTCCACATGCTTGGTCGGATTGCCGGCGCTGTAGGCCAGGACGATCTTGTGGTCGGGGCTGATCACATAGGAGGTGCGGTCGGACATGCCGGGCAACAGCATGGTGGTGGCCTTGTATTCCTTGGCGACCTTCAGGCCGGTGTCGGCGAAGACCGGGAACTTGCCCGAGCAGTACTGGGTCTCGTTGGAGAACACCTGCAGCTGGTCCAGATTGCCGGCGGTGACCCCGATCACGGTCGCGCCTTCCTTCTTGAAGTCGTCGGCGGCCTCGGCGAACAGGTGGGCTTCCAGATTGCAGCCGCCGGTGTGCACCGCCGGGAAGAAGTAGAGCACCACGGGACCGGTTTTCAGCGCCTGGTTGAGATTGAAGCTGGTCGGCTTGCCGGCCATGTAGCCCTGCAAGGTGAAATCGGGCGCGGCGTCATTGACGGCCAAGGCGGCGAGGGCTGGGGTGGCGAGGGCGCCGACGGCGAAGAGCGCGGCCAACAGTGATCTCTTCATGGGAACGGGTCCTTCGAATGGGCTGCGCGTTCGCGGCGCGCGGTTCTACCTACGTTCGATACGGCGCAAACGATCATATCAGGCTCGATCTTGCCGCCCTAGCGCCTTTCCCCTACGCCTGCACGCCACTGTGGTGCAATCGTTGGAGCGTCGAATGAGTCTGGCCTTCATCTTTCCCGGCCAGGGCAGCCAGGCCGTCGGCATGGGCGTCGACCTGGCCGAAGCCTTCGCGTCCGCGCGGGCAGTGTTCGAGGAAGTCGACGAGGCGCTGAAGCAGAAGCTGTCCAAGCTGATGCGCGAAGGGCCCGAGGACGAACTGACCCTGACTGAAAACGCCCAGCCGGCGCTGATGGCGGTCAGCCTGGCGGTGATGCGCGCGCTGGAGGCCGAATTCGGCGTCGCCGTGGACCGCGCCGCCTTCGTGGCCGGCCACAGTCTGGGGGAATATTCCGCGCTGGCCGCGGCGGGCGCGATCAGCCTGGCCGATACCGCCCGGCTGCTCAAGCTGCGCGGTCAGGCGATGCAGCGGGCGGTCCCGGTGGGCGCCGGGGCCATGGCCTCGCTGATCGGGCCCAAGAGCGACGTGGCCCTGGCCGAGGCGGCGGCCCTGGCCGGTTCGGAGGTCGGCGTCTGCGTCGTGGCCAACGACAACAACGCCGGCAATGTGGTGATTTCCGGCGCCAAGGCGGCGGTCGACCGAGCCATCGAGAAAGCCAAGGAGTTGGGCGCGCGGGCCATTCCGCTGAACGTCTCGGCGCCCTTCCACTGCCCGCTGATGCAGCCGGCCGCCGACGAGATGGCCGAGGCTCTGGCCAGAGCGATCATCGTCGCGCCGCGCGCGCCGCTGGTGGCGAACATCACCGCCCGTCCCGGGCACGACCCCGACGCGATCCGCAAATTGCTGGTCGAGCAGGTCACCGGCCGAGTGCGCTGGCGCGAGAGCATGGAATGGCTGGCGGGCGAGGGCGGCGTGACCCGCTTCGCCGAAGCCGGCGCCGGCAAGGTCCTCACCGGCATGGCCAAGCGAATCGCCCCCGACGCCGAGGCCAGCGCGTTGAACACCCCGGCCGATCTGGAAGCGTTCGCGAAGTCTTTGTAGAACCCTTCCCCCTCGATGGGGGAAGGGCAGGGTTGGGGGTGAACACGCCGGGGATGGGGTGAAGAACGCGCTTGGACTCGAACGCAATCTTTTCGTCACCGACGGTGGACTCACCCCCACTCCAACCTCTCCCCCATCCGCCAACGGGAGAGGCTTTCTCGGGACGCCACTGTGTCTAAGTAGGAGCCAGCATGTTCGATCTTTCCGGCAAGACCGCCCTCGTCACCGGAGCCAGCGGCGGCATCGGCGGTCCGATCGCCCGCGCGCTGCATGCCCAAGGCGCCTTTGTCGTGCTGTCCGGCACCCGCGCCGATGTCCTCCAGGCCCTCGCCGACCAGCTTGGCGAGCGCGCGGCCTGCGCCACTTGCGACCTGACCGACTCCACGTCCGTGGACGGCCTGATTGGCCGGGCCGAGGCCGCCGGCGGCGGTCAGGTGGATATACTGGTCGCCAATGCCGGCGTCACCCGCGACGGCTTGATGCTGCGCATGAAGGACGACGACTGGGAGACGGTGCTGAAGGTCAACCTGGAGTCCTATTTCCGCCTGTCGCGGGCGGCGCTGCGCGGCATGATGAAGCGGCGCTGGGGCCGAATCATCGGTATCACGTCAGTAGTCGGCGTGACCGGCAACCCGGGCCAGGCCAACTACGCCGCCTCCAAGGCCGGCATGATCGGCTTTTCCAAATCCCTGGCCCAGGAGGTCGCCAGCCGCAACATCACGGTCAACTGCATCGCCCCCGGCATGATCGCCAGTCCGATGACCGACGCGCTGAATGAACAGCAGAAATCGGCGATTCTGGGCCGCATCCCCGCCGGCAAGCTGGGTCGTGGCGAGGACGTCGCGGCGGCCTGCGTCTATCTGGCGGCGGAGGAGGCCGGCTACGTCACCGGCCAAACCCTGCACGTCAACGGCGGCATGGCCATGATTTAGGCTGAATGCGCCGCGCTGGCCTGTCTAAAAGGAACGTGCTAGGCGACACCTGCCTAGGCGATGCTCTAACTACGGACCCGCGCTCTAGAGAGAGTTTTTTCTACCTCGCCGCGGCGCAACCGCCGGCGGCGTCCCACGAACCAAGAAGAGGTTACTGCGTATGTCCGACACACTCGAACGCGTCCGGAAGATCGTGATCGAACACCTGGACGCCGATCCGGAGAAGGTCACCGAAAAGGCCTCCTTCATCGACGATCTGGGCGCCGACAGTCTCGACAATGTCGAGCTGGTGATGGCTTTCGAAGAAGAATTCGACATCGAAATCCCCGATGACGCCGCCGAACACATTCAAACCGTCGGCGACGCGGTCAAGTTCATCGACGAGCGCCTGGGCGCCTGATCGACGTCTGATCGAAATCGTCTGCTGGCCTAACTGAGCCGTCGCGCCGCGTGCATCTTCGCGGGCGGCGGCTTATGTATTTCGGACCGATCGCTCTTATGAGTTTGGACGGAATCCGGCCAAACTCATAAGAGCGATCGATTCTAGAAGTTCGGAGCGGGATGGGGCCGGAAAACCGGTTCCCACTTTTCCTCATCCCGCTCTGTTGAAGGAGTGATTCATGCGCCGCGTCGTCATTACGGGTCTGGGCATGGTCACGCCGCTGGGCTGGGGTGTCGAGCACACCTGGAAAGCCCTGCTGGCGGGCAAGTCCGGCGCCAATCGCATCACCGCGTTCGACCCGACCGACTATGCGTGCAAGATCGCCTGCGAAGTGCCTCGCATCGACGGGCGCGGCGGCGGATCGCCGGACATGGCCGGCGTCTACGATCCGGACAAGACCATGTCGCCCAGGGACCAGCGGCGCGTCGACGACTTCATCCTCTATGGCATGGCCGCCGTGGACGAAGCGGTGCGCGACGCCGACTGGATGCCGCAGGATGAGCACGAGCGCGAGCGGACCGGCGTGATCATCGGCTCGGGCATCGGCGGCCTGTCGACCATCGCCGACACGGCGGTCGAGCTGCACGAAAAGGGTCCGCGCCGGGTCAGCCCGTTCTTCATTCCCTCGGCCCTGATCAACCTGGCTTCGGGTCAGGCCTCGATCCGCTACGGCTTCAAAGGGCCGAATCATGCGGTCGTCACCGCTTGCGCCACCGGCGCCCATGCGGTGGGCGACGCCTCGCGCCTGATCATGTACGGCGACGCCGACGTGATGATCGCCGGCGGCGCCGAGGCGGCGGTCTGCAAGATCGGCATCGCCGGCTTCATCGCCTGCCGCGCCATGTCGACCAATTTCAACGACACGCCGGAAAAGGGTTCGCGGCCCTACGACAAGGACCGCGACGGGTTCGTCATGGGCGAGGGCGCCGGCGCCCTGGTGCTTGAGGAATACGAGCACGCCAAGGCGCGCGGGGCCAAGATCTACGCCGAGGTGGTGGGCTACGGCCTGGCCGGCGACGCCTATCACATCACCTCGCCCGCCGACGACGGCGACGGCGGCTTTCGCGCGATGAAGGCGGCCATCGGCCATGCCGGCATCGACCCGTCCGACATCGACTATATCAACGCCCACGGCACCTCGACGCCGGTAGGCGACGAGATCGAGCTGGGCGCGGTGGAGCGGCTGCTCGGCCAGGCGGCCGGCAAGACCGCAATGTCCTCCACCAAGTCCGCGATCGGCCACCTGCTGGGCGCCGCCGGCGCGGTCGAGGCGATCTTCTCGGTGCTGGCGATCCGCGATCAGATCGCCCCGCCGACCATCAACCTGGACAACCCCTCGGTGGAGACCGCGATCGACCTGGTCCCGCACAAGGCCAAGCCGATGGCGATCCAATACGCCCTGTCCAACAGCTTCGGGTTTGGCGGCACCAACGCCTCGATCATTCTCAAGAAGGTCTCGTGAGCCAAAAGGACGCGAAAAGGGGCTCGCGGCGAGGCGGGGGGCTACCGCTTCCGCGGTTCCTGGCGATCATGTCTTTAAGCGCCTTCGCGACGCTGGCGGCCGTCGTGGCCCTGGTCGCCCTGATCGGCGGCTGGATCTATGCGGGCGCGGGGCCGGCCGCCCGCCAGGATGGTTCGACCACCGTGATCCTGCGCCAGGGCGCGGGTCTGCCTGAAATCGCCGCCAGTCTGGCGCGCGCGGGGGTGATCCGATCCGGCGCGATCTTCATCGCCGCGACCCAGATCAACGGCGCCGGGCGCCACCTGAAGGCGGGCGAATACGAATTCCCCTCCCGCGCCTCGATGGCCGCGGTGATCGACGAGATCCGCCGCGGCGAGGTGGTCCACCACATGGTGACCATTCCAGAAGGCCTGACCTCGGAACAGGTGGTCGATGTGCTGATGGCCAACGACCTGCTCTCCGGCGCCGCGCCGGTGCCGGCGGAAGGCTCGATCCTGCCGGAAACCTACGAGGTGCGCCGCGGCGAGGACCGGGCCGAGGTGCTGCAACGGATGATGGACGCCCGCGACACGCTGCTGCGCACCCTGTGGGCCCAGCGTCGGCCCGACCTGCCGCTGCAGACCCCGGAGCAGGCGGTCATCCTGGCCTCCATCGTCGAGAAGGAAACCGGTTTGCCTGAGGAGCGGCCCCGGGTCGCGGCGGTGTTCATCAACCGCCTGCAAAAGGGCATCCGGCTGGGTTCCGATCCCACGATCATCTACGGCCTGACTGGCGGAAAACCGCTAGGCCGAGGCATCCGCCAGTCGGAGCTGACCGCCTACACCCCCTACAACACCTATCTGATCGACGGCCTGCCGCCGGGACCGATCTGCAATCCGGGACGCGCCTCCCTGGCCGCCGCCCTGGACCCGCCCCACACCGACGAGCTCTATTTCGTCGCCAGCGGCACGGGCGGGCATGTGTTCGCCAGCACGCTCGAGCAGCATCAGAGGAATGTGGAACACTGGCGCGGGGTGGAACGCCAGGCGAAGGTCGCGGCGGTGGCCGGGGTGCGGCGCTAGCCGGTTGACGGGTTTAGATCGAACCATTCAAACATCCGCTCATCCCGGCGAATGCCGGGACCCAGATCAAAGATCGCCGCGAGTGAATAAGTGCTCACGGATGACTATCGGGTCTCAGCTCTGGTCACGTGTATTATGATCTGGGTCCCGGCATTCGCCGGGATGAGCGGGTTTAGGGGTTATTCTATTTGAGCTGATCCTGCTCTAGACGGCGATAACTGGCATTGAACGCACGGGCGATGTCCGGTCTCGGGAGGCGGGCCAAGGACTCCAATTGACTCATCTCAGCGGTTGGGGGTGACCAGGGCGTTGGTCACGGCGCCGCAATCGAAAGGCGCGATGTCGCCGCCGTGGATCGATCGGTCGTAGGTCACGACGATCGAGACCGGCGCATCGAACTGGCGAAAACCACGCAACACCCAGTCTTTGCGTTGTTCCTGGTCGTGCCGTTCGATGCCCATGGCCCCGAACAGCTGCTTGGCGATCTCGATCTGCCGCTCCCGGTGCGCGCCGGCATATTCGCCGTGACTGCGAAACTCGCGCGATGACGGCACGCCGGCCAGGTTCCGTTCGGTATTGCCGGCCCGGATCCGATCGAGCGGCGCGCCGGCGACCACGTAGAAATTCCAAGGTTGCGTGTTCAGCGACGACGGCGCGCGCATCGCGATCTCGATGATCTCCCTGATCAGGGTCTTGGGCGCCGCGTCGGGCTTGAAGCCGCGAGTGCTTCGCCGCCCCAGGACGACGTCGTCGAAAGTCAGGGCGGGGTCTGCGACTGGTTTCAATGGGTCGTTCCTGTGCATGCACGCTGCGCCCGGCGGCGGGTTGGCCGATCGCTCAAACTGTTACAGCCTTGTCTGCGGCGTTCGCAATATTCGGCAACTGGCGTAGATGTGGCGACGGTTTGCGAGTCGTAGGGAAACCATTCCAAATGGACGCCAAGTGCTAGAGTTTATCCGCTAGATGGCCTTGTCCGGCATGACCGGTTTCGCGCGATGCGAGGGCGTGCTGGGCGCCTGGACCTGGTTCGTCGAGGCGCGCTCGGTCAACGGGCGCAACCTGGAGACCCGCTTTCGCGGACCGCCGGGCTTCGACGGCCTGGAGCGGCTGGCGCGCGAGGCCGCCCAGTCGCGGTTCCAGCGCGGGCAGCTGACCGTCGCGCTGCAGGCCAAGCGGGCCGACAGCGCCGGCGCGGTCCGCGTCAATATCGAGCAGCTCGAACGCTATCTCGACTTGGCCGAACGCTATGTGCGCCAGGGACGCGCCACGCCGCCGGCCATGGATGGTCTCTACGCCCTGCGTGGGGTGGTCGAGGCGGCCGACGACACCGACGAGCCTGACGCGCGCGCCGAGATCGAGGCCGCCATGGCGCGCACGCTGGCCGAGGCTATGGACGCCCTGAAAGCGGCGCGGCTGGAGGAGGGGACGGCCCTGACTCCCGTGCTGGGCGGCCAGGTCGATCGCATCGAAGCCTTGATCGCCCAGGCCGAGACCGAAGCCGGCGGCCAAACCGAGGCGGTCAAGGACCGGTTCGCCCGGCGCCTGTCCGAACTGCTCGACGACCGAACCAATCTCGATGCGCTGGTGGTGCAGGAGGCCGCGGTGCTGGCCGCCAAGGCCGACGTGCGCGAGGAGCTGGACCGCCTGACCAGCCATGTCGCCGCCGCCCGCGCCCTGGTCGCCGGCGACGCCGCGGCCGGCCGACGGCTGGATTTTCTGTCCCAGGAGTTCATGCGCGAGGCCAACACCCTTTGCTCCAAATCGGCGACCATCGCCTTGACGACGATCGGATTGGAGCTGAAGGCGGTGATCGAGCAATTTCGGGAGCAGGTCGCGAATGTCGAATGAACGCCGTCGGCCCCGGCGCGGCCTGATGCTGGTCATCTCCAGCCCCTCGGGCGCCGGCAAGACCTCGCTGTCGCGGCGGCTGGTCGCCGATCACGCCGACCTTTCCCTGTCGATCTCGGCCACCACGCGCGGCCCCAGGCCCGGCGAGCAGGACGGGCGGGAGTATCATTTCGTCAGCCCCGAGGCCTTCGAGCAGAGGGTGGCCGAAAACGCCTTCCTGGAATGGGCCGACGTGCATGAACACCGCTATGGCAGTCCAAAGGCGCCGGTCATGGCGGCGGTGGCGGCCGGCCAGGACGTGTTGTTCGACATAGACTGGCAGGGCGCCCAGGCGATCGCGGCCTCGGCGGCGGAGGATGTCGTGCGGGTCTTCATCCTGCCGCCCAGCATGGCCGAACTCAGCCGCCGCCTGCACGCCCGCGCCCAGGACGCCGAGGACGTCATCCAGCGTCGCCTCGGGCGCGCCTATGACGAGATCGGCCGGTGGGGCGAGTACGACTATGTGATCCTCAACGAGGACTACGACGCCGCCTACGCCGAACTGGCTCACATCTACCACGCTGAGCGCCTGCGGCGGGCGCGCAATCCCTGGCTGGCGCCGTTCGTGCGGGGCCTGCTCGGGGAGCGGCTTTAGCTGAACCCCGTCGGCGGCTGCGATGGCCCTTGGCTACCGCCGGGACAACCGCCTATGGTTGCCGATAGAGGCGGCATGTCTGGAGAGGCGATCATGGCCGGAAAACAGTCACGGAGCCGCATACCCGTGAATGAGGGGGGACCCGACCAGATCGATGTCGAGGTCGGGCTCAGCCTACGCCGCATGCGTCTGGCGCGGGGCTACTCCCAGACCGAATTGGGCGAGGCCCTGGGCATATCGTTCCAACAGATCCAGAAGTACGAACGCGGGGCCAATCGTGTCTCCGCCTCGATGCTGGTGAAGGCCGCGCGTTTCTTGAAGATCCGAACCGTCGACCTATTGCCCTCCGATGATGAGGTGAGGGCCGTGCCCGCCTACGTCCATCGGCTCAGCGAGGTTCGCGGCGTCGCGGAACTGGTCAACGCCTATTGCGCGATGCCGAACCCCATGCTTCGTCGCGCCGTTTTGCGGTTTGTCCGGGCTATGGGCCCGAAGGCGGCTCTGGCGACGGCGGACGGCGACGACGATACGGAGCCACGCGCTCAATAAGCACGCCTCCCAGAATCGCTCCCAGGATCAGAAAGCCGATCGCGAAATTTCCGAAATAGTAGGCGCGGTAGAGCGCGTGAGGATTCACCAGAAACGCAAAATGGGTGAGGACCGCGATAGCCTGAAACGCGGCCGCGCATATCGTCCAGTAG
>Ga0302314_10001464_pt1 | contig 44324 bp, 33 predicted proteins | sample III_Palsa_N2_3_FD_200533 | JGI IMG/M metagenome (GOLD analysis project Ga0302314, IMG submission 200533) | Peat permafrost microbial communities from Stordalen Mire near Abisko, Sweden - III_Palsa_N2_3 | ecosystem: Environmental > Terrestrial > Soil > Palsa > Peat permafrost | place: Sweden...
GACGTTGGGAATCGATTGAGTCATGGAGAGGCTGGAAAGAAAGAAGCGCGGGCGCGGCGCGCATCCCGCATGCAGCGATCCGACGCGTCAGAATGGCGCGTCGGAGCAACGCGTCAGTGTTTCACTTCGCCGATCAGCGCCACCGAATCGAACGCGCGCTGGTTTGCCTGATGACGCCGCATCACAAACCACATCATCACGCAAACGAAGGTGCCGAACAGCACAATGACTGCCGACACCGGCACGTCGAGCCACACCAGCACCGCGTACAGGCACAGCATCACGAGCACCGAAAGGTTCTCATTGAAGTTCTGCACGGCGATCGAGTGGCCGGCGGACAGCAGCACGTGGCCGCGATGCTGCAGCAGCGCATTCATCGGCACGACGAAAAATCCGGACAGGCCACCGACGATCATCAGGAACAGGTACGCGAAGATCAGATACCCCGGCACATGCAGATGGCCGAAGTAAACACCCCAATGCGCGGGGAACAGGCTGCGCGTATAGAACGCCATCAGCATTACCGCGATACCCATCATGATGCCGACCGGCAGCACCGAGAGCGACTTCTTGAGCGGCACGCGCGAGGCGGCGATGATCGCGCCCGCTGCCACGCCGACCGCCACGACCGCCTGCAGGATCGCGCCTTCGGAGAGCGACATGCCGAGCGACACTTCCGCCCACTTCAGCACGATGAATTGCAAGGTCGCGCCCGCGCCCCAGAAGAGGGTTGTGACGGCGAGTGAGATCTGGCCGAGCTTGTCGTGCCAGAGAATCAGGAAGCAGTCGGCGAAATCGGTGACGAGCTTGATCGGGCCGCGTTCCTGTTTCGGATAGCGCGCGCCGGTGTCGGGAATGCGCAGATTGAAGAGCGCGGCAATCACGTAGATCGCCATGATCACGAGCATCGCCGCTTCAGCCGGCGTGTTGACGGTGGGAATATGGTGCTTGAGGATGTGCGAAGCGATATGCGGGCTGATCAGCGCGCCACCTAATACCGTGCCGAGAATGATCGAGCCGACCGTGGTGCCTTCGATCCAGCCGTTTGCCGCGACGAGCCGGTCAGGCGGCAGCAGTTCGGTGAGAATGCCGTATTTGGCGGGCGAATACGCCGCAGCGCCGAACCCGACTATGCCATACGCAATCAGCGGATGGGCGCCGACCAGCATCGTGAAGCAGCCGACCACCTTGATGGTATTGGTGACGAACATCACGCGTCCCTTCGGACGCGAGTCGGCGAAGGCGCCGACGAAGGCAGCAAGAACGACGTACGACAGCACAAAAAACAGCTTGAGCAGCGGCGTCATCCAGTTCGGGGCGTGGAGGTCTTTCAGCAGTGCAATAGCAGCGATCAGAAGCGCATTGTCGGCCAGCGACGAAAAAAACTGCGCGGCCATGATGGTGTAAAAACCTTTTTTCATCTGATGCGATGCTGTCCTCGCTGCGGTCCGTCCGCCCCGGCCGTGTGCAAGGCGTCCGGGCTTATTCCGTTCGAAATGGGTTGTGCGCACGGCTTTATATCATGAAAATAGCTGGATTCGGACTAGCAGAATCCTTGATCGCACCGCCCAGCGGGCTCCTGAGCACTGAAAACGCACTGTAAGCTCCTGATTCGCAAGCGTCTTTACGAAAATCTCCCATGCCGCGCCCCCTCTCAGCCACCATTCACACCGCTGCACTCGCCAATAACCTCGCCGTCGTCCGCCGTTACGCCCCAAAATCTAAGATTTGGGCTGTCGTCAAGGCTAACGCCTATGGGCATGGCCTCGCACGAGCCTTTCCCGGTCTGCGCGCAACCGACGGCTTTGGATTGCTCGACCTCGAAGAAGCGGTGAAGTTGCGTGAATTGGGGTGGGCCGGGCCAATTTTGTTGCTGGAAGGCTTTTTCCGCCCCACCGATATCGACGTGATCGACCGCTACAGCCTGAGCACGGCGCTGCATTCGGACGAGCAGTTGCGCATGCTGGAAATGGCGCGCCTGTCGAAGCCGGTCAATATTCAGTTGAAAATGAATACCGGCATGAACCGCCTCGGCTACACGCCGGAGCGTTTCCGGGCGGCGTGGGAGCGGGCGCGCGCCTGCCAGGGCGTCGGCCAGATCACGCTGATGACGCATTTCTCGGACGCCGATGGTGAGCGCGGCGTCGCCTATCAGATGGAAGCCTTCGAGCGCGGCGCACAGGGCATCGCGGGGGCGCGCAGTCTCGCGAATTCGGCGGCCACGCTGTGGCATCCGGCGTCACATTTCGACTGGGTGCGCCCGGGCATCATCCTGTACGGCGCGTCGCCGTCCGGCGTCACCCGGGCCATCGAGGGCACGGGCCTGCAGCCGGCCATGACGCTCGCCTCGGAATTGATCGCGGTGCAGAACATCGCCGAGGGTCAGACCGTGGGCTACGGCTCGATCTTCAAGGCGCGTGGGCCGATGCGGATCGGCGTGGTGGCCTGCGGCTATGCCGACGGCTATCCGCGCGTTGCGCCGGAAGGCACGCCGGCGATCGTCGATGGCGTGCGCACGCGGCTTGTCGGCCGGGTGTCGATGGATATGCTGACCGTCGATCTGACGCCGTGTCCGACGGCGGGCGTCGGCTCGCGCGTCGAATTGTGGGGCAACGCGCTGCCGATCGACGACGTCGCGCAGGCGTGCGGCACGATCGGCTACGAGCTGATGTGCGCCGTGGCGCCGCGGGTGCCGGTGCGGGCGGAATAAACGCAGATCAAGCGCTGCGGTCGGGTTGCCAGCGCTGGCGCAATCAGGCATCAAACCAGACATCACACCACATACATAACAGGCAAGGGCGCGTGGCTAAACAGAAGACGATGTACACCTGCACCGAATGTGGCGGGCAGGCACCCAAGTGGCAGGGCCAGTGCCCGGCATGTCAGGCGTGGAATACGTTGGTGGAGACGGTGGCTGAATCGCCGTCCGCGCATCGCTTTCAGTCGTTGGCAAAGAGCGCACCGGTGCAGCGCCTCGCGGATATCGAAGCGTCGGACGTGCCGCGCTTTTCCACGGGGGTAAGCGAATTCGACCGGGTACTGGGCGGCGGCCTGGTGCCGGGCGGCGTGGTGCTGATCGGCGGCGATCCGGGCATCGGCAAATCGACGCTGTTGCTGCAGTCGCTCGGGGAAATCGCCCACGACCGGCGCGCACTGTATATCAGCGGCGAAGAATCGGCTGCGCAGATTGCATTGCGGGCGCAGCGGCTGTCGCTTCTCGACCCAGGCTCCAAGGCGAGCGAGTTGCGGCTCCTCGCCGAAATCCAGCTCGAAAAAATCCAGGCGACGATCCAGAGCGAACGGCCCGACGTGGCCGTGATCGATTCGATCCAGACAGTCTATTCCGAGGCGCTGACTTCGGCGCCGGGCTCGGTTGCCCAAGTCCGCGAGTGCGCGGCGCAACTGACGCGCATCGCCAAGCAGTCGGGCACGGCCATCATCATGGTCGGCCACGTGACCAAGGAAGGCAATCTGGCGGGTCCGCGTGTGCTTGAACACATCGTCGATACCGTGCTGTACTTCGAAGGCGACACCCACTCGTCGTTCCGTCTGGTGCGGGCGTTCAAGAACCGCTTCGGCGCGGTCAACGAACTGGGCGTGTTCGCGATGACCGAGCGCGGTCTGCGCGGCGTGGCTAATCCGTCGGCGCTGTTTCTGTCGCAACATGAGCAGGTCGTGCCGGGCTCGTGCGTGCTGGTGACGCAGGAAGGCTCTCGGCCGCTGCTCGTGGAAGTGCAGGCGCTGGTGGACGCCGCCAATGTGCCCAATCCCAGGCGGCTCGCGGTGGGGCTGGAACAGAACCGTCTGGCGATGCTGCTCGCGGTGCTGCACCGGCACGCCGGCATCGCCTGCTTCGATCAGGACGTGTTTCTGAATGCGGTGGGTGGGGTCAAGATCACCGAGCCGGCTGCCGATCTCGCCGTGCTGCTCGCGATCCATTCGTCGATGCGAAACAAGGCGCTGCCGAAGGGCCTGATCGTGTTTGGCGAAGTGGGGCTGGCAGGCGAGATCCGGCCGTCGCCGCGCGGCCAGGACCGGCTCAAGGAAGCCGCCAAGCTGGGCTTCTCGATCGCGCTGATTCCTAAGGCGAATGCGCCGAAGCAACCTATTGACGGCTTACAGGTTATTGCTGTCGACCGGCTCGAACAGGCCATCGATCGGGTCAGGACGCTAGAGTAGGCACCGTTTGCTGCACATTTAAGCAGCCATTGTTGCGTAATGCTCCGTAAATAACTCGGTCGCGCCTGTAACCAACGCCACACGCGTATTCCCTAAGCTGGGCGGGTCTGCCATCCCTCTCAAGCGGAAAAGGATCGCGCCTTGAAACAGTCTCATGAAACCCTGACCGAGCGTGCGCTGCAGGTGCGCGGCTGCCGCGTCTCCGCGCCCATCCGCCAGCCCTGGGGCGGAGCCTGCCGGATCGTCGAATGGATCGATACCACCGGCCAGATTTCGCGCCGCGTCGTTGCTGAAAACGTGACGCCGGATGAAGTACGCGCGACGATTGACCGGCATGTCGAAGGTCGTAAATACCTGCTGTACGACGACGAACGTGCGCCGCGGCAGACTTTGCCACGGCGGTAGGGCCCTCGGTTACCCCCGCAGCCCGTCTGCCTCATCCGGTTCTTCGCCCACGCTCACCTCAGCGTCGGGGTTGAAGAGCGGGTGCTGGGCCGCTTCCGCGGCCGTCAGCACTGGTGATACGCAGCAATCGAGCGGTTCCAGCAAGCGCGTCCAATCTTCCAGCGGCCGGCTCGCAATCAGGTCCGCGACGTCCTTTATCAGCGCGAGGGCATCCGGGCCGGCGATTGCCTGCCCGACGCTCCAGTGCCGGAACGCCCACTCCGGGCGATCGAGCGCATGGCACAGGGTTTCCCAGAATTTGAGTTCGAGTGCCGCGACCGCGAGCCAGCGCCCATCCTGCGTCCGGTACAGGTTGTAGCAGGCCACGCCGCCGTTCAGCAGGCCGCCACCGGCTGGCGGCGCGGCGCCGTCGTTGGCGAGCGAGACCTGGGCGAGGAAGTTGTTCGCGTGGGTGGTGTGCGTCATCGAAACGTCGACGAAGCGGCCGTTGCCGCCGCGCGCCACGCACCACAGCGCGGCTAGAATCTGCTCGACTGCGCTCGAGGCGCCGCCCAGCAGGTCGGCAATCTGGAAGTTCGGCAGGATGGGCGCGCCGTCGCGGCTCGCCAGTTGTTCCAGCACGCCCGCGTAGGCGATGTAGTTCAGGTCGTGTCCGGCGTGGCCGGCGAAGGGGCCCGTTGAACCGTAGCCGCTGATCGCGCAATAGACGAGTTTCGGATTGAGCGCGCTCAAGGTTTCGTAGCCGATGCCGAGCCGCTCCATCACACCCGGCCGGAAGCTTTCGATGAGCACGTCGGCTTCCCGCGCCAGCGCGCGCAGCACGGTGCGCCCGGCTTCGGATTTGAGATCGAGCCGCGTCTCGCGCTTGCCGCGGTTGACCATCCGGTAGAAGACGCCGGGGCGGCCGGCGACGCGATCGCTCGACGCCTGCAGCATCGTGCGGGTGGGGTCGCCGGCACCGGGCGCTTCGATCTTCAGCACGTCCGCGCCCATTTCCGCGAGGCGCAGGGCCGCGACGGGGCCGGGCAACAGGCGCGTCAGATCGAGTACGCGCAGGCCATGCAATGCAGCGGGAGACGTCAAAGCGAACCTCTCTCTCGTTGTAGAAAACGCGGGGCCGCCCCAAGTTTTCCGCCCCGCAGGAAGTCCCCTTGGGGGGCCGGCGCGAAGCGCCAGGGTTGGGGACTCTCTCCTAACGCTGGGCCGGCCTCACCCGGCACGCCTAACCGATTTGTTCGAGCTCCTCATGCGTATCGAGCCATTCGGCTTCGAGCGTTTCGAGGCGCGCGTTCACATCCGCCTGACGGCGAATCGCCTCCGTCAGTCTGGTCTTCTGCTCCGGATCGTAACTGGCCGGATCGGCAACGAACGCATCCAGCGTCGCTTTTTCCGCGTTCAGCGCGTCCATTTCCTTTTCGATCTTGTTGATGCGGTTTTGCAGTGGCTTCTTCAGGTGCGACAGCTTCTGGCGCGTTTCGGCGTCCTGACGGCGCTGTTCCTTGCGGCTCGCCGTGCTGTCTTCGCCGCTGCCATTACTGTTGCCGTTCGCCGCATTGCCTGCACTAGCGGTCTTCAGCGCTGCACGCTGGTCGGCGGCGTGCTGCAGCAGCCAGTCGCGGTAGTCGTCGAGGTCGCCGTCGAACGGCTGCAGCTGGTGTTTGGCCACCAGCATGAATTGATCGGTGGTGGCGCGCAACAGATGGCGGTCGTGTGAGACGAGAATCAGCGTGCCTTCGAACTGGGCGAGCGCCATGGTCAACGCGTGACGGGTTTCCAGATCCAGGTGGTTGGTCGGCTCGTCGAGTAGCAGGAGGTTCGGCTTTTGCCAGATCACGAGCGCGAGCGTGAGACGCGCTTTTTCGCCGCCCGAAAACGGTGCAATCGCGGCCGTCGCCATCTCCCCGGAGAAGTTGAAGCCGCCGAGGAAGTCACGCAGTTCCTGCTCCCGCGTGTCCGGCGCGAGCCGCGCCAGATGCTGCAACGCCGAGTCTTGCGGGCGCAGCGTTTCGAGCTGATGCTGCGCGAAGTAGCCGATGCGCAGCCCCTTGCCTTCGCGGACATCGCCGCTGAGCGGATCGAGCGTGCCGGCAAGCGTCTTGATGAGCGTCGATTTACCCTGGCCGTTCGCACCGAGCAAGCCGATGCGCTGGCCGTTCTGGATCGACAGGTTGACGTGCTCGACGATCGGGATCTCGCCGCTTTCATTGTGGTAGCCGCAACGCACGCCTTCCATCACCATCATCGGGTTGGGCGCGGAATCCGGGGTGCGGAACTCGAACGTGAAGGGCGACGACGCATGCGCGGGCGCAATCAGCTCCATCTTTTCGAGCGCCTTCACCCGGCTTTGCGCCTGGCGTGCCTTGGTGGCCTGCGCCTTGAACCGGTTGATGTAGCTTTGCAGGTGTTCGACCGTGCGCTGCTGCTTTTCATAGGCGCTCTGCTGCAGCGCGATCTGCTGTGCGCGCAGGATTTCGAACTGCGAATAGTTGCCGCCGTAACGCTTGATCTGCTGGTGCTCCAGATGCAGCGTGACGTTGCAGACCGAATCGAGAAATTCGCGGTCGTGCGAGATGACGATCAGCGTGCCCGGATAGCGGTACAGCCAGTCTTCGAGCCAGACGATGGCGTCGAGGTCCAGGTGATTGGTTGGCTCGTCGAGCAGAAGCAGGTCGGAGCGGCACATCAGCGCCTGGGCGAGATTCAGCCGCATGCGCCAGCCGCCTGAGAAGCTCGCGACCGGCAGACGCGTTTGCTCGAGCGTAAAGCCCAAGCCGAGCAGGAGCGCTTCGGCGCGCGCCGGGGCGGTGTAACCATCGGCGTCGGCAAAGGCGGCGTGGGCTTCGCCTTCAGCGGCGCCGTCATGGGCGGCCGAGGCCGCCGCAATGGCCGCTTCGATGGCGCGCAACGCGGCGTCGCCATCGAGCGTGTAGGCGAGCGCGGTTTTGTCGACGGCGGGGGTTTCCTGCGCCACGTGCGCGATCTGCCAGGACGGCGGCATGGCGAAATCGCCGGCGTCCGCGTGCAGTTCGCCGAGCAGCACGGCAAACAGGGTCGACTTGCCCGCGCCATTCGCCCCGACCAGCCCGGCTTTCTCGCCGGGATTCAGGGTGAAGGTGGTTTGTTCGAAGAGCGGCTTGGTGCCGCGCGCGAGACTGAACTGGTTAAAGCGGATCACAAAGAGGCCGGGCTGGAAAAAACGCTATTTTAGACTGCTGGAGCCCCGCCAGGGATCGGCCGTTCGACCGACTGTGCGCGGGGAGCTTTTCGCTTAGACTGACGCCTTTCGCAACCATGTTGCATGGGACAGGAGTAAGCGCTAAAGCGCCAACTCCTGTCGACACAGGAGAGGGCCTATGGCATCGATCTATTCGTTCTCGGCGCGCACGCTAGGCGGCGAGGAAGTCAGTCTGGAACAGTACCGCGGCAAGGTGCTGCTGATCGTCAACACGGCGAGCGAATGCGGCTTCACCCCGCAATACGCCGGCCTGCAGAAGGTGTACGAAGCCTATGCGGGGCGTGACTTCGTGGTGCTCGGCTTTCCGTGCAACCAGTTCGGCAAGCAGGAACCCGGCGACGCAACGCAGATCGGCAGCTTCTGTGAGAAGAACTATGGTGTGAGCTTCCCGATGTTCGAGAAGATCGACGTGAACGGCGCAAACGCGCACCCGCTGTACCGGTATCTCACCGGCGAAGCGCCTGGGCTGCTCGGGCTCGAAGGCATCAAGTGGAATTTCACCAAGTTTCTGGTGGGGCGCGACGGCACGGTCGTCAAACGCTACGCGCCGGTGACGAAGCCGGATGCGATTACCGGCGACATCGAGAAGCTGCTCTAACCTCTGCAGAGGGGTTCTGGCCACGCTGACGGGAGGGCACAAGGGTGAGGCCAGAACCGTGTGGCCATCGTGGCTGATGTGACCTGCGTTGGCGGTCAACGTGGCGAGCGGGCGGGTGGGGAGAACGTGCCGAGCGCGGCGACAGCGCAGAACGCGGCCAAGCTGGCCAGCCTGACGGACGCGACTAAAGAATCGGCGAAAACAGTCTGGCCACGTGCATGATCACGCGGCGGAGCGCCGGTGCCTGGCGGTACTCGCTGCGATCGATCTCGTACGCCTGTTCAAAGTCGCGCAGCAACATCGCTTCGACTTCGGCGGCAAAGCCTCGGTCCACGGTCAGCACCATGATCTCGAAGTTCAGGCGGAACGAACGGTTGTCGAGGTTCGCGCTACCCACGGCCGCGGCCACGTTGTCGATCAGCACGACCTTCTGATGCAGGAAGCCGGGCCGATAGCGGAAGATCCTGATGCCCGCGCGCACTGAATCGTAGGCGTACAGCTTCGACGCTTCGAACACCACGTAATGGTCGCGCCGGCTCGGAATCAGGATGCGCACGTCCACGCCGCGCAGCACGGCCAGACGCAGCGCGGAAAACACCGCTTCGTCGGGCACGAGATACGGCGTGGTAATCCATATGCGTTCGCGCGCCGCATTGATCGCCTCGACGAAGAACAGCGAGCAGGTCTCCTGCTTGTCAGCCGGGCCCGTCGGCATGACGATGCAATGCATGCCTTCGCCGTCGGGCACGTACGCCGGCATGTCGAACGGCGGCAGCGTCTGGGTGGCCCAGTACCAGTCCTCGGTGAACACGAACTGGATGCTCGCGACCACCGGCCCGCGCACCTCGATATGCGTATCGCGCCACGGCGAGAGCGGCGGTTTGGCGCCGAGATACTCCACGCCGACGTTATGGCCGCCGACGAACGCACGCTCACCGTCCACCGAGACGATCTTGCGGTGATTGCGGAAGTTGAGCTGGAAGCGGTTGACGAAGCGGCGATGCGTGGCGAACGGATGCACCTCCACACCAGCCGCCCGCAATGTGTTCACGTAACGGTGCGGCAGATCGAAGCTGCCGATGCTGTCGTACAGGAAATAGATGCGTACGCCTTGCGCGGCTTTGGCCAGCAGCGCGTCTTTGAGCATCTCGCCGAGCGCGTCGTCGCGCACGATGAAGAACTGCACGATGATGTAGCTGCGTGCATGGTCGATCGCTTCGAGGATCGCGGCGAAAGTGGCTTCGCCGTTCACCAGCGTGCGCACCGAATTGCCCGGCAGGAAAGGCATGCCGCCCAGATGCGTGAGGGAGCGCACGAGCTGGTGTCCGAGTTCCTCGGTCGGATGGCCGGCGGAGGAGGCGTGCTCGTCCCATGCCCGGGGGTGTGCTTGTGTGCGCAGCGATTCGTTCTCGATACGGCGCGCGTCGGCGTAACCCTGGAACTTGCTGCGGCCGAGGAACAGATACGGCACCACCGTCAGATAGGGCATTGCCACCAGCGATACCGCCCATGCCACCGCGCCTTGCGAGGTACGCGTGTTCAGAATGGCATGGCACGCCGCGATCACGCCGAGCAGATGGGCGAGGGCGACGAGCGGGGCGATATGAAGGAAATCGAATTGCATAGGCACGCGAAGGATTTTTTATGCGCTTCCCGACCGTCAGGCGTGACGGCAGGGAAGTCAATCGCGCTCATCTTACCGAACCCGTTCGCGTTGCGGTCGGGTTCGGCAGATTCTTTGCCTATCGTTGCAGTCGCAACGGGGGAGGACGCGTGCCAGCAGCCGGCGGCGCGTCAGGCGCTTCAGCGTGGCAAATCAGCTCGGCAGATCAGCCGCCTGGATCAGGAACACGTTATCGTCGCCCGCGCTGGTCGACAGCCACACGAGGTCGAGACCGCCAAACGCCGCTTCGACGTTAGCGCGCTCGTTGCCGATCTCGATCACCAGCACGCCGTCGTCCGTCAGCCAGTTACGCGCCTGCGAGATGATCCGGCGCACGATATCCATGCCGTCCGCGCCGCCCGCCAGCGCCATCTCTGGCTCATGCCGGTACTCGGCCGGCAGCGCCGCCATCGAGTCCGCGTTGACGTACGGCGGGTTGGTGATGATCACTTCGTAGCGGCGCTCGGGCAGCGGCGCGAACAGGTCGCCTTCGAAGAGCGCGATGCGCTCGTCGAGCTTGTACTCGTCCACATTGCGCGTCGCGACTTCCAGCGCCGGCTTCGACAGGTCGACCGCATCAATATCCGCGTTCGGGAACGCATGCGCGGCGAGGATCGCGAGGCACCCGGACCCGGTGCACAGCTCGAGCACCGCGCCGACCTGTTCCGGATCTTCGACGTACGGTTGCAGACCATCCTGCAGCAGTTCGCCGATAAACGAGCGCGGCACGATCACGCGTTCGTCGACGTGAAAGCGGAAGCCGTGCATCCACGCTTCCTGCGTGATGTAGGCCGCCGGCACGCGTTCGGTCGCACGGCGCTCGATCACGCTCAGTACCGCGTCGATTTCCGCCGCGGTCAGCTTCGCGTCGAGAAACGGCTCGAGCAGGTCCAGCGGCAGATGCAGCGTATGCAGCACCAGATAGGCGGCTTCGTCGTAAGCGTTGGCCGAGACATGGCCGAACGACAGCTCGGCCTGGTTAAAGCGCGTCACTGCGAAACGCAGCAGGTCGCGGACGGTGGAAAACGGGAGCGTCATCGCGGAGGTGTCCTTGGCGGGCTTGGGTTAAGCGACCAGTTGTTCGAGCACGCGGCGGTACACGTTCTTGAGCGGCTCGATATGGGTGACGTCGATATGTTCGTCGATCTTGTGGATGGTGGCGTTCAGCGGGCCGAATTCGACCACCTGTTCGCAGATGCGCGCAATGAAGCGGCCGTCGGACGTGCCGCCGGTGGTCGACAGTTCGGTCGTCACGCCGGTTTCGTCCTTGATTGCCTGGGCGAGCGCGTTCGACAGGTCGCCGCGCGGCGTCAGGAACGGCAGGCCGCTCACCGACCACTGCAGATCGTATTCGAGGTCGTGCTTGTCGAGAATCGCATGCACGCGGCTTTGCAGGCCTTCCACCGTGCTCGCCGTCGAAAAGCGGAAGTTGAACATCACATCGGCATGGCCCGGAATCACATTGCTCGCGCCGGTGCCGCTGTGGATGTTCGACACCTGCCAGGTGGTGGGCGGGAAATATTCGTTACCGTCGTCCCAGCGTTCGGCCACCAGCTCCGTCAGCGCGGGCGCCAGCAGATGCACCGGATTTTTCGCCAGATGCGGATAGGCGATATGGCCTTGCACGCCCTTGACGGTGAGCTTGCCGGACATCGAGCCGCGCCGGCCGTTCTTCACCATATCGCCGAACTGCACGCTCGAAGTCGGCTCGCCGACGATGCAGTAGTCGAGCCGCTCGCCACGCGCCTTCAGCGCTTCGACGACCTTCACGGTGCCGTCGGTGGCGGGGCCTTCTTCGTCGCTCGTGATCAGGAACGCGATCGAGCCGCGATGCTCAGGATGCGCCGCCACGAACTCTTCGCTCGCCACCACAAAACCGGCAATCGAGGTCTTCATGTCGGCGGCGCCGCGCCCGTACAGCATGCCGTCGCGATGGGTTGGCTCGAACGGCGGCGAACTCCATTGTTCGAGCGGGCCGGTCGGCACCACGTCGGTATGGCCGGCGAACACGAGCAGCTTGCCGCGCGTGCCGTCGACGCCGCGTTTGACGGCCCATAGGTTGGTCACGCCGTGCGATTCGATGGTCTCGCATTCGAAGCCGAGCGCCGCGAGGCGTTCGATCAGGATGCGCTGGCAATGCTGATCGTCAGGTGTGACGGAAGCGCGCGCGATCAGTTGTTCGGTAAGGGCAAGGGTGCCGGACATGGATTCAGTACAAGCCACTTTGAAATGAAAAAATGCCGGCTGCAGGTGAATCACCGCAGCCGGCAACAGCTTCCTATGCACGCAGTGCCCGAGTTCGAGGCCGTTTTTACTAACCCGGCGAGGGCATCGCGTCCAACGCGTTCTTTGACCACCCGATCCTGACGCAGGCTCAGCGAAGCAAGCAACGGGCGCCGGATCGACGCTCAGGCAAACAGCGCTTCGTAGTCTTCAGCAGAAAAACCGAGCGTCTTGACCCGCCCGTTGACCACCACCACGGGCCGCTTGATCACCGAAGGCTTGTGGATCATCAACGCGATCGCACCCGACTCGCTATCCGCAGCGGCTTTCATGTCGTCGGACAGGCCGCGCCAGGTCGTGCCGCGGCGGTTCAGCAAGGCGTCGAGCTTGACGTCCTTCAGCCAGTCCTGCACGAGCGGCGCCGTGACGCCGGCCTTCTTGAAATCGTGAAACTCGAACTCGACGCCGTGTTCTTCCAGCCACACGCGGGCCTTCTTCACGGTGTCGCAGTTCGGGATGCCGTAGACGACGGTCTTGTTGGCGCGTGCCATCAGTCGCCTCGCAGCAGCTCGTTGAGACCGACCTTGGCGCGCGTTTTCGCGTCGACCTTCTTGACGATCACCGCGCAATACAGGCTATGCGAGCCATCCTTGGACGGCAGATTGCCCGCCACCACCACCGAGCCGGCAGGGATGCGGCCGTACGAGACTTCGCCGGTTTCGCGGTCGTAAACCTTGGTGCTCTGGCCGAGGTATACGCCCATCGAGATCACCGAGTTTTCTTCGATGATCACGCCTTCAACGACTTCCGAACGCGCGCCGATGAAGCAGTTGTCTTCAATGATGACCGGGTTGGCCTGCAGCGGCTCCAGCACACCGCCGATACCCACGCCACCCGACAGATGAACGTTCTTGCCGATCTGTGCGCAGGAGCCGACGGTGGCCCACGTGTCGATCATCGTGCCTTCGTCGACGTAAGCGCCGATGTTCGTGTACGACGGCATCAGCACGACGTTCTTCGCGATGAACGAACCGCGGCGCGCAATGGCGGGCGGCACCACGCGGAAGCCGCCGGCCGCGAAGTCTTCAGCGGTGTAGTTGGCGAACTTCGAGGGCACCTTGTCGTAGAACTGCGAGTAACCACCGGCGGCCATCGGCGCGTTGTCTCCCAGACGGAACGACAGCAGCACAGCCTTCTTCAGCCATTGATTGACGACCCAGTCACCGTCTTTCTTCTCGGCGACGCGCAATGCACCTTTGTCGAGCTGTTCGATGGCGTGTGCGACGGCCTCACGCACTTCGGCGGGGGCGGCCTTCGGCGACAGCTCTGCGCGGTTTTCCCAGGCGGTATCGATGATCTGCTGAAGTTGTTGCGACATATTCGTGAGTAGTGGCGAGAATTGATGGGAAATGGAGTTGAAGCCTGAAGAAGCGGAGCGGCGCGCGGGGCGCGTTCAGCGCTTGAGCGTCCGGCAAAAGTCGACGATCCGCTTGGCGCCCTCAGTGCATTCGTCGACATCGGCGACGAGCGCGAGGCGCACGAAATTGCGGCCGGGGTTCGTATTGTGCGCAGTACGCGCGAGATACGAGCCTGGCAGAACCGTCACATTATAGTCGGCGTAGAGGCGCTGGGCGAACTCGGTATCCGACAGGCCAGTGTGCGACACGTCGGCCCAGAGATAAAAGGCGGCATCCGGCAGACGCACGTCGAGCACCTCGGCCAGCATTGGCGTGACGGTGGAAAACTTTTGCACGTACTTCGCGCGGTTCTCGCGCACATGCGTCTCGTCGTTCCAGGCCGCGATGCTCGCAGCTTGATACACCGTCGACAAGGCGGTGCCGTGGTATGTCCGGTATAGCAGGAATTGCTTGAGGATCGCTGCATCGCCCGCCACGAAGCCCGAGCGCATGCCCGGTACGTTCGAGCGCTTCGACAGGCTCGAGAGCATGACCAGCCGCTCGAAGTTGCGGCCGAGCTTGTGTGCCGCTTCCAGCCCGCCGAGCGGTGGTTTGGCTTCGTCGAAATAGATTTCCGAGTAGCACTCATCGGAGGCGATCACGAAGCCATAGCGGTCGGACAGCGCGAACAGTTCGCGCCAGTCTTCGAGCGTCAGCACGGCGCCGGTTGGATTGCCTGGCGAGCAGACGTAGAGCAGTTGCGTGCGCGCCCAGATATCCTCAGGAATCGAGGCGTAATCGCAGGCGAAATTGCGGGCCGGATCGCTATTGACGAAATACGGCTGCGCGCCTGCCAGCAGCGCGGCGCCTTCGTAGATCTGGTAGAACGGGTTCGGGCAGAGTACGATCGCGGGCTCGCCTGACGTGTTTCGCTTCGGGTCGATCACGGTCTGCGCGAGCGCAAACAGCGCCTCGCGCGAGCCGGCGACCGGCAGCACCTCGGTGGCCGGGTCGACCGGCGGCAGGTTGTAGCGCTTCGTGACCCAGTTCGCAATCGACTCGCGCAATGCCGGCGAGCCCAGCGTGGCCGGATACGCCGCCAGGCCGCCGAGCGAGGCGATCACTGCGTCGCGAATCAGCGCCGGGGTCGGATGTTTCGGCTCGCCAATGCCAAAGCTGATGTGCGGCAGGGCGGCGGGCGGCGTGACATCCTTGAAAAGCACGCGTAGCTTTTCGAAGGGATAGGTCTGGAGGGAGTCGAGTAACGGGTTCACTTGGCGGATCGGGCCTGATCGAAGACGGGCGGAGACAGGTGACGGACACGCGCGGTGGCGACAATCACGGTGTGCTACGGTGATTGCGCGGCACCAGCGGCGGACCGATGATTATAGCGTGGCGCAAGGCCTCGCGGTCTGGGCCCTTGCAGGGCTGCGCACGGTTCTGACGGCTGCGCGGCAGGACGACGGCCGTTGCGCCGCAGCCCGGTGGCAGGCAAGGCGCGCGCTGGACGCGTGCCCATGCAATGTGACAAGTGAAGCGGCCCAGGTCAGACGGCTCGCGCAAAGAGAACTCGGAGAGACAATGCGGGTGGTAGTCGAAGTCAGAACAGGTATCGAAGGAAGGCGGGCCGCCGTCCTTCGTGGCAGAGGCGTGCCTCACTGCAGAGGCGCCGGGCAATGAACAACTCCATGGACAACTGGATCCGCACCAGTTGGCCCACGCTCGCCATCATGCTGGGCGCGTCGGTGTGGGGCATGATCTGGTACCCGCTGCGCATGCTGGCCGCGCTCGGCGTGACCGGCACGGCCGCGAGCGCGCTCACCAGCGGCGCCGGCTGCCTGTTCGTGCTGCTGGTGCGCCACCGCGCCATCCGCACGGTCCGCTGGCACTGGCTGCTGCCCGCCTTGGCGTTGGCCGCAGGCGTCACGAATCTCGGCTTCGTGTGGGGGTCGATCCACGGCCAGGTCATGCGCGTCCTGCTGCTCTTCTACCTCACCCCGGCGTGGACCGCGCTGTTCGCACACTTCATCCTGCATGAACGTCTGACGTGGACTGGCGCAGCGCTCGCAGCGCTGTCGCTGGCGGGCGCGATGGCGATGCTCTGGTCGCCGCAGATCGGATTGCCGGTGCCCGGCAATCTGGCCGAGTGGGGCGGCCTCGCTGGCGGCATGGGATTCGCCATGAGCAACGTGCTGATCCTGAAGACGAGCCGGGATTTGCCCGAGATGAAGGCAGAAATGCGCACTGCGACGATTTTCGGCGGCGCGGCCATTTTCGGCGCCTGTGCGTCGTTGTTCGAAGCGATGCCTGCTCCGCCCACCGGCGCGCATCTGGGCACCGCGGCGCTGCTGGTGCTGGGCCTCGGTTTCCTGCTGGCGTCGAACAACATGCTGGTGCAATACGGCGTGGCGCGCATCCCGGCCAACCGGGCGTCGATCATCATGCTGTTCGAAATCGTGGTGACGGCGCTCTCGGCGTGGCTCTTTGCCGGGGAAACGCCCGGCCCGCGCGAATGGGCGGGCGGCGCATGCATCGTACTGGCGTCCGCGCTGTCGAGCTGGGTGCATCGGACGCGGAGCCAGCCGGCGGTGAGTAGCGAGGCCGCTTACGCTCCCGTTGCCCAAGGCGCTTCTGAATCTGCTTCTCAAGCCGCCCCTGGCGCAGCCGCTCAAGCCGTTTCTCACCCCGACGGCCGGGCCCGAAACCGGCTCGCAAGCGGGTCGACGCATCAATCAGGCGCCTGAGCGCCAGAATGGCTCACGGGCGATGGTATGATTGCCCCTGCTTGCCGATGCACGCCTTGCCGGGCGTGTGCGGCGCCCGTATCGCGGGGTTGGCATGGGCCGTTTCGCAGTAGCTGCGAACGGCTCGCGCGGCCCTTGCGGTTCACCTTCATTTTCCCTTTTCAATCAGCGATATCGCCGTGCGTCTGACCTCGATCAAACTCGCTGGCTTCAAATCATTCGTCGATCCCACGCATTTCCAGGTTCCGGGCCAGCTCGTCGGCGTGGTCGGTCCCAATGGTTGCGGCAAGTCCAATATCATCGATGCCGTGCGCTGGGTGCTCGGCGAATCGCGCGCCTCCGAGCTGCGCGGCGAGTCGATGCAGGACGTGATCTTCAATGGCTCCACCGCGCGCAAGCCGGGTAGCCGCGCCAGCGTCGAACTCGTGTTCGACAACGCCGACGGCCGCGCCGCCGGCCAGTGGGGGCAGTATGCCGAAATCGCCGTCAAGCGCGTGCTGACGCGCGACGGCACCTCGAGCTACTACATCAACAACCTGCCGGCGCGTCGCCGCGACATTCAGGACATCTTCCTCGGCACCGGCCTCGGGCCGCGTGCGTACGCCATCATCGGGCAGGGCATGATTGCCCGCCTGATCGAGGCGAAGCCGGAAGAACTGCGCGTGTTTCTCGAAGAAGCCGCCGGGGTGTCGAAGTACAAGGAACGCCGCCGCGAGACAGAGAGCCGTCTGCACGACACGCGCGAGAATCTGACGCGGGTGGAAGACATCGTCCGCGAACTCGGCGCCAACCTGGAAAAGCTCGAAGGCCAGGCCGTCGTCGCGACGAAGTTCAAGGAACTGCAGGCCGACGGCGAAACGAAGCAGCGCCTGCTATGGTTGCTGCGCAAGAACGAAGCCGGCGGCGAGCAGGAACGCCAGCAACGCGCCATCGAGCAGGCGCAGATCGACCTCGAAGCCCACACCGCCAAGCTGCGCGAAGTCGAGGCGCAACTGGAAACGCTGCGGGTGGCGCACTACTCGGCGAGCGATGCAATGCAGGGCGCGCAAGGCGCGCTCTATGAAGCGAACGCCGAAGTCAGCCGCCTCGAAGCTGAGATCAAGTTCATCGTCGAGTCGCGCAATCGTGTGCAGGCGCAGATTGCCGCGCTGAGCGCACAGCGCGAGCAGTGGCTGTCGCAGGCGCAGAAGGCCCAAGGCGATCTCGAGGACGCTGAGGAACAATTGGCGGTGGCCGAAGAAAAGGCCGCGCTCGCCGAAGACGAAGCCGCCGCGAAGCACGACGCCATGCCGGCGCTCGAAGCGCGCTGGCGCGATGCGCAGACGCAACTGAACGAAGAGCGCGGCGGCATTGCGCAGACCGAGCAGGCACTCAAGCTCGAAGCCGCGCATCAGCGCAACGCTGACCAGCAACTGCAGCAGTTGCAGCAGCGTCATGAGCGGTTGAAGTCGGAAGCGGGCGGTCTCGACGCACCCGACGAGGCGCAGCTCGAAGAGCTGCGCATGCAGTTGGCCGAGCACGAAGAGATTCTGCATGACGCGCAGGCGCGGCTTGCCGACGCCCAGGAAACGCTGCCACGCCTCGATGGCGAACGGCGCAGCGCGCAGGAACGCGTGCAGGCGGAAACGGCGCAGATTCATCAGCTTGACGCGCGCCTTGCCGCCCTCAAGCAATTGCAGGAAAACGTCCAGACCGAAGGCAAGATCCAGCCCTGGTTGGAGAAGCACGAGCTGAACAGCCTGCCGCGTCTGTGGAAGAAGCTGCACGTCGAAGCCGGTTGGGAAACCGCGCTCGAAGCCGTGCTGCGCGAGCGGCTCGCCGCGCTCGAAGTATCGAATCTCGACTGGGTCAAGGCGTTCGCCACCGATGCGCCGCCCGCCAAGCTCGCGTTCTACGCGCCGCCGCTGGCCGCTGCGGCGGTGGCGAGTGCGAACACGCTGCGCCCGCTGCTGTCGCTGGTACGCATCGACGACGCCGGTTTGCGTGCAGTGCTGAACGACTGGCTCGGCCTCGCCTTTGTCGCAGACGATCTGGCCCAGGCGCTGGCGATGCGCTCGCAACTGCCCGAGGGTGGTTCGTTTGTCGTCAAGGCGGGCCATGTGGTGACGCGCGTCGGCGTGCAACTGTACGCCGCCGATTCCGAGCAGGCCGGCATGCTGGCCCGTCAGCAGGAAATCGAGAACCTGACGCGCCAGGTGCGCGCCCAGGCACTGCTCGCGGATGAAGCCAAGTCAGCTGCGATTCGCGCCGAGGCCGCTCATACGCAGGCCTCGCAGACGTTGACGGATGTGCGCCAGCAGGCCGAGCGCGCCACCCAGCGCGTGCATGCGCTGCAGATGGATGTGCTCAAGCTCACCCAGGCGCATGAGCGCTACATGCAGCGCAGCACGCAGATCCGCGAAGAACTCGAGGAGATCACCGGCCAGATCGACGAGCAGCGTGCGTTGCGCGGCGAGTCGGAGGCGAACTTCGAGCGTCACGACGCGGAGCTGGCCGAGTTGCAGGCGCGTTTCGAAGACAACCAGTTGGCCTTCGAAGCGCTCGACGAAGAACTGACCGCCGCGCGTGCGCAGTCGCGCGATCTCGACCGGGCAGCCACCGATGCACGCTTTGCCGCGCGCAACATGGCGAACCGTATCGATGAGTTGAAACGCAGCATCCAGGTCGCGCACGAGCAGAGCGAGCGCGTGGCGGCCTCGCTGGAAGATGCGCGCGCCGAGCTCGAAACGATCAACGAGCAGACCGCGCATACGGGCCTGCAGGGCGCACTCGAAATTCGTGCAGTCAAGGAAGAGGCGCTGCATGCTGCGCGTCTCGAACTGGATGACCTGACGGCCAAACTGCGTGCCGCCGACGAGACGCGTCTCACCGCCGAGCGCGCGCTGCAGCCGCTACGCGACCGCATCACCGAACTGCAACTGAAGGAACAGGCTGCGCGCCTGAACGGGGAACAGTTCATCGAGCAGCTCGCCGCCGCGGGTGTCGACGAGGCCGAATTGCAGGCCAAGCTGACGCCGGACATGAAGCCCTCCTACCTGCAAGGTGAAGTCACGCGTTTGAACAACGCCATTGCCGCGCTAGGGCCGGTCAACATGGCCGCGCTCGACGAGCTGAAGGCCGCCACCGAGCGCAAGAGTTTCCTCGATGCGCAGTCGGCTGATCTGAACAGCGCGATCGAAACGCTGGAAGACGCGATCCATAAGATTGACCAGGAAACCCGCACGCTGCTGCAGGGCACCTTCGATCAGGTGAACCAGCATTTCGGCGAACTGTTCCCGCGTCTCTTTGGCGGCGGTCAGGCGAAGCTGATTATGACCGGCGACGAAATTCTCGACGCCGGCGTGCAGGTGATGGCGCAACCGCCAGGCAAGAAGAACTCTACGATTCACCTGCTGTCAGGCGGCGAAAAAGCGCTGACCGCGACCGCGCTGGTGTTCGCAATGTTTCAGCTGAATCCCGCGCCGTTCTGTCTGCTCGACGAAGTGGACGCGCCGCTCGACGACGCCAATACGGAGCGCTTTGCCAATCTCGTGCGCGCGATGTCGGACAAGACCCAGTTCCTGTTCATTTCGCACAACAAGATCGCGATGGAAATGGCCCAGCAACTGATCGGCGTGACGATGCAGGAGCAGGGCGTGTCGCGGATCGTCGCGGTCGATATGGAAAGCGCCGCGGGTTTCGCCCAGAATATCGTTTGAGCTGGGACGGCGTGAGCCTGCGCCCCCGCTGCGGCCTGAGTGCCGCGCGGCGCAGGCGGGGTGCCGCACAAACAGAAGAATTGCTGATGGAGCATGCATGGACGAGTTGACACTCGGTTTGATCGGCGCGGGTGCCGTGGTGGTCGGGGGCGTGGTGGTGTACAACGCATGGCAAGGCGCGAAGGTGCGTCGCCGGATGCCGCGGCCGATGCCGGCCGACACCGCCGAGGCCTTTGCGCGGGACGATCAGGAAGAACAAAGCCCGTTCATCGAACCGGCGAGACCCACTCAGCGGCGCGAGCCCGTGTCGCCGGATGACGCGGGCGATGCAGGGTCGCGTGTTGAACCTACATTCGGCACGGCCGCACCGGCCGACACGCCCGCCGATATCCAGGCGGAGACAACTACGCCGAACGGTTATCCCGAGCCGGAAGGCGAGGCTACAGCAGGCGGCGTCGACGAACCGGTCGAGCCGATCCTGCCCGCCGCGACGACGATTTCTTCCGCGCCGCCAGCCATCGTGGATCGCCGGATTGATTGCATCGTGCCGATTCGCCTCGCTGGCCCGCTGGCGGGCGATAAGGTGATCCCGCTTGCGCAGCGCCTGCGCCGTGCGGGTAGCAAGCCGGTTCATATCGAAGGCAAGCCGGAAGGTGGCGGCGCCTGGGAGTTGCTGCAAAACGGCGTGCGCTACGAAGAATTGCGCGCAGCGGCGCAACTGGCCAACCGCAGTGGGCCGCTCAACGAACTGGAGTTCTCCGAGTTCGTGACTGGCGTGCAGCAGTTTGCTGATGCGATCGACGCGGCGCCCGAATTCCCCGACATGATGGAGACGGTGGCGATGGCGCGCGAACTGGATGGTTTCGCCGCCCAGTGCGACGCGCAACTGTCAATCAACGTGCTGTCCGACGGCGCGCCGTGGTCGGCGAATTACGTGCAGGCCGTGGCGTCGCAGGACGGTCTGCTGCTCTCGCGCGACGGCACCCGTTTCGTCAAGCTCGACGCGAAGCAGAGCCCGGTGTTCATGCTGCAGTTCGGCGATACCAATTTCCTGCGCGACGACCTCACGTACAAGGGCGGCCAGATGATCACGCTGGTGCTCGACGTGCCGGTGGCCGACGAGGACATCCTGCCGTTCCGTCTGATGTGCGACTACGCGAAGTCGCTGTCTGAGCGGATTGGTGGCCGTGTCGTGGACGATGGCCGCCGTCCGCTGCCGGAGACCGCGCTGCTCGCGATCGAAAAGCAACTGATGACCTTGTACGCCAAGCTCGAGCAGGCGGGTATTCCGGCGGGCTCGCCGGCCACGCGCCGCCTGTTCAGCCAGTAAGCTGTTGTTATGCGACGCGCGCCTCGCCGCTTGATGCAGTAGCGGTACGGGGCGCGTTGCGGATCTGCCCAGCGGCGTCGTTGCGCTGCGAGCGTCCCCTGGAATCCGCCTCGTTTCAGTCCACCTCCTTCGGCCAATCCGCGCCGCTGATCCACGCCTTCAGCGCGGCTGCCACCGCTTCATCCTGACCGTAAAAGCCGTGATGCCCCATCGCCTCGCATGGGTTGCCGCGCGCGCTTCCGCCACTTACCGCGATCAGATCGTGACCGTCGGCCGCAATTCGCTTCGCAGCGCTGAACGAACATAGATAGCAGCCGTCGTCGACGTGGTGAACGAAGAGCTGCCGTGCATGGATCTCGCCGTAGTTGAAGCCGGCCAGCGGCAGCGCCTGGCCACGTGCCGGACTGCTTAATGTCGAGGTGTGGATCACGGCGTCCCAGGTATCGGGCAGGGCACGCCCGAGGAACGCCGACGAAATCGTCCCGCGGCTCGTGCCGACCAGCACCAGCGTGGCCGTTGGGAAGCGGACCCGCAGGTCGGCTGCGACCCGGGCCACATCTTGCGCGTGACGCGGCGACGCTCGAAACGTGTCCGAGTAACCGCCGGGCTGGTCGGACGGCACATCGACCAGTGCAATGGCAAAACGGTCGTCGACCAGCAAGGTGCGAGCACGCACGAGAAAATTGTTCTTCAGACGCAGGCTGATGGTGCCGTCGCTTGCCTGCGCAAGTTGCAGGGCCCCGTCGCCGCCGGCGAACATGACGAGGATCCAGTCGGGGTGACTGCCGTCCTTCTGCGTTAGCAGGTAAGAGATCGACGCGCTATCGGCCACGGGCACGCTGACCACCTGTTCCAGTGCACGGACAGGCGACGCGTAGAGGACGCACAGCAGGGCACACAACGTTACGGCGAGCGAAGCCAGCCGCTTGAGGTTGTGCTTGATCGCTGACGGGTCGGGCATGTTGGATCCTGTGGTTGATGTGCCGGTCCGGCACGCGGCTCACCTGTTCACGATCGCATCGCGCCGCAGGCTCGTCAATGCGGCGCCGTGCACGTTAGCCGTTCGGCCAATGTCCACGACAGACGGTTCCTGCGATAATCGGAGGTCTGATTTCACCAGCGAATCTCCCGATAGCATGGCCCGAACTAGCGTCCCAAACCCTGCAACCAGCGCTCCGGCGGAACGTGCCGTGTGGTTGCGCGCGGAACTCGAACGCGCGAACCACGCGTACTACGTACTCGACCAGCCGGACCTGCCGGATGCGGAATACGACAAGCTCTTCAAGGCGCTGCAACAGATCGAGACGGAGCACCCGGATCTGATCACGCCGGATTCGCCTACCCAGCGCGTCGGCGGCGAGGCCGCGAGCGGCTTCGAGCCGGTGGTGCACGACCAGCCGATGCTGTCGCTGAACAACGGCTTCGCCGACGAAGACATCGCTGCGTTCGATAAACGCGTTGCCGACGCGCTCGGCAAAACGCCCATCAGCTACGCGTGCGAACTCAAGTTCGATGGACTGGCCATTTCGCTGCGCTATGTCGATGGCCGCTTCGTGCAGGCCTCCACACGCGGCGACGGCGCGACCGGCGAAGACGTCACGGAGAACGTCCGCACGATCCGCTCCATTCCGCTCACGCTTAAAGGCAAACGCGTGCCGAAGCTGCTCGACGTGCGCGGCGAAGTCCTGATGTTCAAGCGCGACTTCGAACGTATGAACGAACGGCAACGCACGGCAGCGCTCAAGGAATTCGCCAATCCCCGCAACGCGGCGGCCGGCAGCTTGCGCCAGCTCGATCCGAAGATCACGGCGCAGCGTCCGTTGTCGTTCTTCGCGTACGGCATTGGCGTGCTGGATGGCGAGCCGATGCCCGCTACCCATAGCGCGCTGCTCGACCGGTATGCCGAATTGGGCTTGCCGGTCAACAGCGAGCGGGCGGTCGTGCAGGGCGCTGAAGGGCTGCTGGAGTTTTTCCGGGCGGTCGGGGAGAAGCGCGACGCGCTGCCGTACGACATCGACGGCGTGGTGTACAAGGTCAACGCCCGCGAAGAACAGGACGCGCTCGGTTTCGTGTCGCGCGCGCCGCGTTTCGCGCTGGCGCACAAATTTCCCGCGCAGGAAGCGTTGACAAAGCTGCTGGCAATCGATGTGCAGGTTGGCCGCACCGGTGCGATCACGCCTGTGGCGCGTCTCGAGCCGGTGTTCGTCGGGGGCGCGACCGTGACCAATGCCACGCTGCACAATGAGGACGAGGTGCGGCGCAAGGACATCCGCATCGGCGACACCGTGATCGTGCGGCGAGCCGGTGATGTGATTCCAGAGGTGGTGAGCGCGCTCATGGATCGCCGGCCCGCGGATGCCGCCGAGTTCGTGATGCCCACGCAGTGCCCGGTGTGCGGCTCGGCCATCGAACGCCTGCCCGACGAGGCGATCGCCCGTTGCACCGGCGGCCTGTTCTGTCCGGCGCAGCGCAAACAGTCGTTGTGGCATTTCGCCCAGCGGCGAGCGCTGGATATCGACGGCCTCGGCGAAAAGATCATCGATCAACTGGTCGAACTGAACCTCGTGCGCACGCCGGCCGACCTGTTCAACCTCGGTTTCGCGACGCTGGCCGAGCTGGACCGTTTCGCCGAAAAGTCCGCGCAGAACCTGCTGGACTCGCTCGAAAAGGCCAAGCACACCACACTCGCCCGTTTCCTTTACGCGCTTGGGATTCGCCAGGTCGGCGAATCGACGGCGAAGGACCTGGCCAAGCACTTCGGTTCGCTCGATCCGATTATGGACGCTACGGTCGAAGAACTACTGGAAGTGAATGACGTGGGACCCGTGGTGGCCGAGTCGATTCATCAGTTTTTTGCCGAAGAGCACAACCGCACAGTGATCGAGCAGTTGCGCGCGCCGGGCAAGGTGACCTGGCCTGAAGGCCCGCCCGCGCCGAAAGCCCCACAGGGCGTGTTGGCCGGCAAGACAGTCGTGCTGACCGGTACATTGCCGTCTCTGGCGCGCGAAGAAGCGAAGGAAATGCTTGAAGCCGCAGGCGCAAAGGTGGCCGGTTCGGTGTCGAAGAAAACCGATTACGTGGTGGCGGGCGCAGACGCAGGCAGCAAACTGGCCAAAGCTGAGGAACTTGGCGTCCCTGTGCTCGACGAAGATGGTATGCGTAAGCTCCTGGAGGGGCAGATAACATGATCCGCGAAATTCTCAAGATGGGCGATCCGCGCCTTTTGCGCATCGCCGCCCCGGTCGACCATTTCGACACCCCCGAGTTGCATGCCCTCGTGCAGGACATGTTCGAGACCATGCATGATGCAAACGGCGCAGGACTCGCCGCGCCGCAGATCGGTGTCGACCTGCAGCTCGTGATTTTCGGCTTCGGTCATAACGAACGCTATCCGGATGCGCCGCCGGTGCCGGAAACAGTCCTGATCAACCCGACCATCACGCCGGTGTCTCAGGACATGGAAGAGGGCTGGGAGGGTTGCCTGTCGGTGCCGGGGCTGCGCGGAGCCGTCAGCCGTTTCTCGATGATCCGCTATCACGGCTTCGATCAGTACGGCAAACCGATCGACCGCGTCGCCGAGGGCTTTCACGCGCGCGTCGTGCAGCACGAGTGCGATCACCTGATCGGCAAGCTGTATCCGATGCGGATCAACGACTTTGCGAAGTTCGGTTTCACCGAAGTGCTGTTTCCGGATATGGATCCGAATAGCGACGACTGAACGGGTAAGGGAGCAGGCCCGCGCAGCACCTGCTGCACCGCCCGGTCGGTATGGGAACCTCTGCGCCCCATAAAAAGAAAGCCCACGCATTCGCGTGGGCTTTATCACGTTCGCCGAGCTTTATGCTGCGGTGCTCAACGAGCGCGTTAGTGGCAGCGTACGATCAGAACGACTCATCCGCCGACAGATAACGCCATTGACCCGGCGGCAGCGCGCCGAGCGGCACGCTACCCATCCGCACGCGCTTCAAGCCCACCACTTCCAGGCCGACCTGTTCGCACATGCGGCGAATCTGCCGCTTCTTGCCCTCGCGCAGCACGAAGCGCAACTGCTCGCTGTTCTGCCAGCTTACTTTGGCGGGCTTGAGCGGCACGTCGTCGAGTTCCAGGCCGTGACGCAGCAGTTCCAGACTTTCGAGCGGAAAGTGCTGATCGATCTCGGCCGTCATCTCGCCGTAGGTCACGCGAACCAGATACTCCTTCTCGACTTCCGAATGACCACCGATCAGCCGTTTTGCAATCCGGCCGTCCTGGGTCAGCACCAGCAGCCCGGTAGAGTCGATGTCGAGCCGGCCCGCCGGAGCAAGCTGACGCACATGCGACACCGAGAAGCGGATGTCCGAGTGGTCGCCTTCCCAGCGGTTATCCGGCGTGACGAGCGTGACGGCCGGCTGATAGCCGTCTTCGGCCTGACCCGAGACGTAGCCCACCGGCTTGTGCACGAGGATCGTGACGAGGCGCGCCTGGATCGCCTGGGCCGCCGGATCGATCTCGATGCGCTGATCGGGGCGGACCTTGGAGCCGAGCGTGTCGATCGTTACGCCGTCGACCTTCACCCAGCCGTTTTCGATCCATTCGTCAGCCTCGCGGCGCGAGCACAGGCCGAGTTCCGACATCAGCTTGGAAAGGCGCAAGGTGCCCGGGGCGTCGTCATGGTCGCGACGATGCGCGGCGGGGCGCGGTGCGGATTCTTCCGAACGGGCCGGTCTCGCCGCCGGGGCTGCGTTGCGCGGTGCCTTGTCGGCGCGTGCCGGACGCTCGCGGTCGCCGAAGCGGCCGCCTGGAGCGGCGTTGTCGTTGCTGCGCGGCGCGCGTGCGCCGGCAGGGCGATCACTCCGAACGCCGCGATCGGTGCGCTCCGAGTGCTCTGTGCGCGCCGGACGATCGCCGAACCCGCGTGCAGCGGGTGCTCGCGTGCCGCGGTCATCGCGCGGAGCGCGTTCCGGACGATCCCCGTAGGCACGTTTGACGGGTGTGGCGAACGAGCGCTCGCCGCGTTCGCTCGAAGCCGGACGCTCGTCACGCCGGCTATCGCGCTCGCCTGCCGGATCCCGGCGCGCGCTTTCGTCACGCGGCGCCCGGTCGAACGTGCGGCGCGGCTCGGAGCCTGCGCGGTCGGCGCCAAAACGTGGACGCTCGGATGTGCCAGGCCCACGCGACTCGTCGCGTTCGGTCCGCGCAGGGCGTTCACCACGCGGGCCGGTGTTGAAGCTACCACCGGTGCGCGGGGGGCTGGGACGGCGCGTGTCGTCGGCCCCGCGCGGGCCACGAGGAGCGCCAGTAGCCGGCCGGCGCGTGCTGTCATCACGTGCAAAGCGGGCTGGCCGCTCGCCGCGGTCGCGATCTCCACGTTCACCTTCAGCGCGGCGCGGTGCACCGGCAGAACCTTCGCGGCGCGGTGCGCGTTCAGTACGCTCGCTGTCAAACCGCCGCGGCGCACGCTCAGTACGCTCACCCTCGGTCCGACGGGGCGCGCCAGCAAACCCTTCGCGGCGCGGTGCGCGTTCAGTACGCTCGCTGTCAAACCGCCGCGGCGCACCCGCATCGCCATCGCGGCGCGGCGGTCGATCCGACTGCGCGCGCCGTGCAGCGCCACTGCTGCCCGCATCGCGGTCGCGCGAAAACGAACCTTCAGCGCGCGGCGGCCGTGTGCCGCTTTGCGCGCGGCCACCGCCGCCCGCAGCGCCCGCGGGCTTGCCCGCCGGCCGTTTGCCGGCGCCTGCCGACGCCCCTTCGCGCGCGCCGGCCGGTGTGGCGGGTCGCGGCCCGGCAGGGCGCGTCGGCTTACGCGCGGTCGTACTGCCCGAGCGAACAGGGGCGCGTTCGGACGAAGCCGACCGCGGATGCTTGGCTGTCAATTTGACTCGCATGGAATCTCACACTGCGATCGCGCGCAGCAGTTCGGTTTCGACCTGAATTTGCAGGCGGTTGTCCGAGAGGCCGCGTCCGTCCAGCAGGAACACGTCCTCTACGCGTTCGCCGAGCGTATTGATCCGCGCCGATTGGACGCCGACCTGGTGCTCGGCCAGCACGCGCGCGACCGAATAAAGAAGGCCTGGCCGGTCGTTCGCCGACACGGACAGGATGTAGTACTGGCCACGATCGTCAGCCCGAAGGTCGACGCGCGGCGTAACAGGGAAGGTCCGCGACAGGCGCGACAAGCGCCCCTTCGACGGATCCGGCAGCAGGGTGCCGTCCGCCGTGAGGCGCGCGGTCAGTTCCTGCTCGACCAGATTGGCGATGTCGCGATAATGCACGTCGTCTTCGGTGTGCTGGACGATAAAGTTGTCCAGCGCGTAACCGTGGCGGGTCGTGCTGACGCGGGCATCGAGAACCGACAGCGCGTTCTTGTCGAAATACGCGCAAATGCCGGCAAACAGGTCAGGGCGGTCCTTGACGTAGACCAGCACCTGCAAGGCGTCGCCGACCGGCGACGGGCGCGCCCGGACGATCGGCGTAGGCGTCTCCACATGGCGATACAGCACGCGCGTTTGCCACGCGATGTCCGCCGCGTCGTGACGCAGGAAGTAGCCGATATCGAGCTTGTCCCATAGCGCCTGGTGGGCATTCTCCGGCACCGTTTCGAGCCGCAGCAGCGCGAGCGCCTCTTCCTGGCGCGACTTCAGTTCGGAATGCGCGTCAGGACGCGCGCCGCCGAGCACGGCAAGCGTAGCCTTGTACAGATCTTCAAGGAGCTTGCCTTTCCACGTGTTCCAGACCTTCGGGCTGGTGCCGCGAATGTCCGCGACGGTCAGCAGGTAGAGCGCGCTCAGGTGCCGCTCGTTGCCAACCAGTTCCGCAAACCGCTTGATGACCTCGGGGTCGCTCGTGTCCTGCTTCTGCGCCACCTGGCTCATGGTCAGATGATGCTGAACCAGCCACACCGCCAGTTCGCCATCGCCGTTGTCCATGCCGTGTTCGCGGCAGAAACGGCGCGTGTCGGCCATGCCGAGCGTCGAATGATCGCCGCCCCGGCCTTTGGCGATGTCATGGAACAGCGCCGCCACGTACAGCACCCATGGGCGCTCGAAGTTGGCCATCAACTGGCTGCAGAACGGGTATTCGTGCGCGTGCTCGGCCACCGCAAAACGGCGCAGGTTGCGCAGCACCATCAGGATATGCTGGTCGACCGTGTAGACGTGATACAGGTCGTGCTGCATCTGCCCGACGATGCGGCGGAAGTTCAGCAGGTAGCGTCCCAGGACGCTGGTCTGGTTCATCAGCCGCAGCGCGTGGGTGATACCGGCGGGCTCCTTGAGGATGTCCATGAACAGGCGCCGGTTTTCGGGGTCGCGGCGCCAGTGCTGATCCATCAGGTCACGGGCGTTGTAGATCGCCCGCAGCGTGCGCGCGGACAGACCCTTCACACCGGGCGTCTGCTCGTATAGCAGGAACGCTTCGAGTATGGCATTCGGCTCGCGCTCGAACACGTCGTCACGGGCGATTTCCAGCATGCCCTGTTTCTCGACGAAGCGATCCGACAGCACGCGCGTGATGCCGCTCGTGTTCGGGAATAGTTGCGCCTCGATGTTCTGGATCAGGATCGTCGCCAACTGGGTGACCGCTTTGGCCGCCCAGTAGTAACGGCGCATCAACTGTTCGCTGGCGCGCTTGGTGGCGGTGGGCTTGTAGCCGAAGCTCTCGGCCACCGCCGTCTGCAGGTCGAACACGAGGATGTCCTGGCGGCGCCCTGCAGTCACGTGCAGCCGGGCGCGCAGCGCTTTCAGAAACCCTTCGTTGCGCTCCAGTTCACGCGCTTCGCGTTCGGTAACCAGGCCACGCGCTTCGAGCTCCTGCCAACTGCTGCCGAAGCCGGCCGCCTGGGTGACCCACAGGATCAGTTGCAGGTCGCGCAGGCCACCGGGGCTTTCCTTGATGTTCGGCTCGAGCGCGTACGGCGTGTCCTGAAACTTGGCATGCCGTTGGCGCATTTCCAGCACTTTTGCCTGGAAGAACGCCCGCGGATCAAGCGCTGCGCGATAGTGTTGCGCGAAGTCTTCGAACAGCGTCGTGCTGCCGGTGATGCGGCGCGCTTCCAGCAACGAGGTGCGCACGGTGACGTCGTTGGCCGCCTCTTCGAGACACTGCGAGACGGAGCGCACGCTGCTGCCGAGTTCCAGCCCCAGATCCCACGCGAGACTAATAAAGCGCTCGATGCGCGTCTCCAGATGCGCCACCGGCTGATCGGGCAGCAGCACGAGGATGTCGATGTCCGAATGCGGTGCGAGCTCGCCGCGCCCATACCCGCCGACCGCCAGCAGCGCGAGGGAAGGGGGCATATCGCAGGTTTTCCATGCAGCACGCAGCGACTCGTCAGTGGTGCGTGCGAGCGCGCCCATCAACGACTCGACGTTGGTGGCCAGCTTGAAGCGTTCCAGCAACTTGGCTTTGGCCACCTTGTAGTCCGCCTTGAGCGACGTGGCATCGGAAAGGGGAACGGCTGGAACACTGCTCATGGGCGCGCGCGAATGGGAGCTCAGGACCGTCAGGCCGTGGTGGCCGAGGCGACGACCGGCGGCCGTGCCGGCGTGCCGGCCGAGACCGTCAGTACCTCATGGCCGCTTTCGGTGACGAGCACCGTGTGCTCCCACTGCGCGGACAGGCTGCGGTCCTTGGTCTTCACGGTCCATTGATCCGGCATGGTGCGAATATCGCGCCGGCCGGCGTTGATCATGGGCTCGATCGTGAAAATCATGCCCGCCTGCAGTTCGAAGCCCGTGCCCGGACGGCCGTAGTGCAGGATCTGCGGATCCTCGTGGAACACCGTGCTGATCCCATGGCCGCAATATTCGCGCACCACGCTGTAGCCTTGCCCCTCGGCATGGCGTTGGATCGCGTAGCCGATGTCGCCGAGATGCGCGCCTGGCCGGACTTGGTCGATGCCGAGCCACATGCACTCAAAGGTGGTCTGCACGAGACGCTTCGCGAGAATCGAGCCTTCGCCGACGATAAACATGCGGCTTGTATCGCCGAAGTAGCCTTCCTTGATCACGGTGATGTCGATATTCAGCGCATCGCCGTTCTTGAGCGTCTTGTCGCCCGGAATGCCGTGGCAGATCACGTCGTTGACCGAAATGCAGGTGGCTTTTGGATACGGCGGGTAGCCGGGCGGCTGATAGTTCAGCGGCGCCGGGACCGTACCCTGTTCCTTCAGCATGTACTCGTGACACAGACGGTCGAGCTCGCCGGTTGTGATGCCGGCGGTCACGAACGGTGTAATGTAGTCGAGCACTTCGCTTGCAAGGCGGCAGGCGACGCGCATCTGCGCGATATCGTGTTCGTTTTTGAGCGTAATAGCCATGAGTCGGGCCTGAAATGCGGTTATTTAAAGATTATCGCACCATATTCCTGCGTTCGCAGGGTTTTGAGAGGGCGGCCGGCCGATCGGACCGGGCGGTTCTCGCTCCCAGCAGGTGCAACCGGCTGCCGGATTAGGGGCTACCGGGCAGGTTGAGTCTGCCGATAGTCGCGTGCTATAATCTCTGGCTAAGTCGCTCCACATTATGTGACTTCGTGGAAACGACTGGCCCGTAGCGATAGTTGCCTGCGCTGCGGGGCGTTTTCAGGCTGTGCTGATGCGGCGCTCTCCTTCAGTGGCGGGGCTCAGCGGCATAACCCAAGGCAGCAGACTCGCAAGCCGGCAGCACCCAGGGTGTCCGCCGCGTCAGGTCCTCGCGAACGCAAAAGCGGCGAAGACGGCGCGGCCGATACGGCAGCCGGCTTAAGACCCAACCCTAGCGGAGATTTACATGGCAGTTACCATGCGTCAAATGCTGGAAGCAGGTGTCCACTTCGGTCACCAAACGCGCTTCTGGAACCCGAAGATGGCCCCCTTCATTTTCGGCCATCGCAACAAGATTCACATCATCAACCTCGAAAAGACGCTGCCGATGTACAACGACGCACTGAAGTATGTGCGTCAACTGGCAGCTAACCGCGGCACGATCCTGTTCGTCGGCACGAAGCGTCAATCGCGCGACACGATCGCCGAAGAGGCACAACGCGCTGGCATGCCGTTCGTCAACGCACGCTGGCTCGGCGGCATGCTGACCAACTTCAAGACGCTGAAGGTTTCGATCAAGCGCCTGAAGGACATGGAAGCAGCGCTGGAAGCCGGTGAAACGGAGCGCATGAGCAAGAAGGAAGCGCTCCTGTTCGAACGTGAAATCGCCAAGCTGCAAAAGTCGATTGGCGGCGTGAAAGACATGGGCGGCATTCCGGACGCAATTTTCGTGGTTGACGTCGGCTACCACAAGATTGCCGTGACCGAAGCTAACAAGCTCGGCGTGCCGGTTATCGCTGTGGTCGACACGAACCACTCGCCGGAAGGCATCGACTACGTGATCCCGGGTAACGACGACGCCAGCAAGGCCGTCGCCCTGTACACGCAAGGCGTGGCTGACGCGATCCTCGAAGGCCGTGCAAACGCGGTCAACGAAGTGGTGCAGGCAGCACGTGGCGGTGACGGCGACGAGTTCGTCGAGGTCAACTCGGAAGCGTAAGGCTGCCCTGTGTCCGGCAAAAAAGGGGGCTTTCTACAGGCCCCCTTTTTTTAAGTCATGACACCTGGCTACAGCGCGAGAAAAATACGCGTTGTGCGGAAACGAATTCTTGCCGCCGGCATCGAAGTGCGGGCGGCGTGTGAAAGACAGACTCAAGGAGCGAATGATGGCGGCAATTACCGCAAGCATGGTTGCAGAACTGCGCGCGAAGACCGATGCGCCGATGATGGAATGCAAGAAGGCGCTGACGGAAGCCGACGGCAACATGGAGCGTGCTGAAGAACTGCTGCGCGTGAAGCTCGGCAACAAGGCCAGCAAGGCCGCGTCGCGCGTGACGGCTGAAGGCGTGATCTCCTCGTTCATCGGCGGCAACGTCGGTGCAATCGTCGAACTGAACTGCGAAACCGACTTCGTTTCGAAGAACGACGACTTCCTGGCTTTCTCCAAGCAGATCGCTGAACTGGTCGCCCAGCAAAACCCGGCTGACGTCGCTGCGCTGGCAGCCCTGCCGCTGGAAGGCTCGACGGTCGACGCAGTGCGCCTCGCGCTGGTCGGCAAGATCGGTGAAAACCTGTCGATCCGCCGTTTCGTGCGTTTCGAGACTGCCAACAAGCTGGCTGCGTACCTGCACGGCACGCGCATCGGTGTGCTGGTCGAGTACACCGGCGCGGACGAGCAGGTCGGCAAGGACGTCGCAATGCACATCGCGGCTATGAAGCCTGTCTCGCTGTCGTCGGACGAAGTCCCGGCAGATCTGATCGCCAAGGAACGCAGCATCGCTGAACAGAAGGCCGCTGAATCGGGCAAGCCGGCTGAAATCGTCGCCAAGATGGTCGACGGCAGCGTGCAGAAGTACCTGAAGGAAGTGTCGCTGCTGAACCAGACGTTCGTTAAGAACGACAAGCAGACAATCGAACAGATGCTAAAGGCAGCAAGCTCGAGCGTGCAGAAGTTCGCGCTGTTCGTGGTCGGCGAAGGCATTGAGAAGAAGCAGGACGACTTCGCAGCCGAAGTGGCCGCACAAGTTGCTGCTGCAAAGCAACAATAAGCATTACCCGGGCTTCACCGCAATACCGTTGGACCCGCGGCGGGGCAAGACTCTGCCGCGGTCGGCGGCGCCGCAAGGCTGCCTGCGGGTTGACCCTCGCCGTGCGGCCGCCTCTGGCGAACCCTGGGGTTCGTCAATTTGGCGACGCTTGCCCGAATCAGCATTTCACCCCTACAGTTAGTTTCTTGTTGTTGCCCTGTTCTGCGCGATCTGGATACCCCTATGCCCACTGCCTATAAACGCGTCCTGCTCAAACTCTCCGGCGAAGCTCTGATGGGCGATGATGCCTTCGGCATCAATCGCGCAACGATCGAACGAATGGTGGCGGACGTGGCCGAGGTAGTGCGGCTCGGTACGCAACTGGCCGTGGTGATCGGTGGCGGCAATATTTTCCGTGGCGTGGCGGGCGGTGCAGCGGGTATGGACCGTGCGACAGCCGACTACATGGGGATGCTCGCCACCATGATGAACGCGCTGGCGCTGCAGGACGCGATGCGCCACGCCGGTATCGAGGCGCGCGTGCAATCGGCGCTGCGCATGGACCAGGTGGTTGAGCCGTACATCCGCCCGCGGGCGATCCGCCAGCTTGAAGAAGGCAAGGTCGTGATTTTCGCGGCCGGCACCGGCAACCCGTTCTTCACGACGGACACCGCTGCCGCGCTGCGCGGCTCCGAAGTCGGCGCGGAAGTCGTGCTGAAGGCTACCAAGGTGGACGGCGTCTACTCGGCCGACCCCAAGAAAGACCCGACGGCAACGCGCTACACGACGATCAGCTTCGACGAGGCGATCGGCCGCAATCTGCAGGTGATGGACGCGACGGCTTTCGCGCTGTGCCGCGACCAGAAACTGCCGATCCGCGTGTTTTCGATTGTCAAACCGGGTGCGCTAAAGCGCATTGTGCAAGGCGAGGACGAGGGTACTCTCGTCCACGTGTAAACTCTCGTTCACATAACGTGGGCTTTAACGCGGGCTCGGGCCGCCGCTGTACGCGCGCTGGCCGGCTCGCACCGTTTTGAAGGTTCGGAGGTTTAAAAATGTCTGTGGCTGATATCAGGAAGGGCGTCGAGCAGAAGATGCAGCGCTCGATCGACGCGTTCAAGAACGATCTGTCGAAGATCCGCACGGGCCGTGCGCACACGGGCCTGCTCGATCACATCCAGGTCGACTATTACGGCTCGCCGGTGCCGATCTCACAGGTCGCGAACCTGACGCTGATCGACGCCCGTACGATCGGCGTGCAGCCGTGGGAAAAGAAGATGGTGCCGGTCGTCGAAAAGGCGATCCGCGAATCCGATCTGGGCCTGAACCCGGCCACGCAAGGCGACGTGATCCGCGTGCCGATGCCCGCGTTGACCGAAGAACGCCGCCGCGAGCTGACCAAGGTCGCACGCAGCGAAGCGGAGACGGCCAAGATTGCGGTGCGCAATCTGCGTCGCGACGCCAACGAGCAGCTCAAGAAGCTCGTGAAAGACAAGGAAATCTCCGAAGACGACGAGCGTCGTGCCGGCGACGACGTCCAGAAGCTGACGGACAAGTTCGTGTCGGAAATCGACAAGCTCGTGACGACCAAAGAAGCCGAGATCATGACGGTCTGAGGCCGTCAGGCATCAGCATCTTCAGGTCTTTACTTCTCTTTTGCAGTCACTGTCCCGACGGCCATGACCTATACCAGCTCAACCGTTCGCGTGCCTGATGTCGCGGCGGTGCCGCGACATATCGCGATCATCATGGACGGCAACGGCCGTTGGGCAACGCAGCGCCGCCTGCCGCGCGTGGCAGGCCATTCGCGCGGCGTCGACGCGGTGCGTGCCGCCGTCGAGGCGTGTGCACGTTCCGGTGTCGAATATCTGACGCTGTTCGCCTTCAGCTCCGAGAACTGGCGCCGTCCGAACGACGAAGTGTCGTTCCTGATGCGTCTGTTCGTGACCGCGCTGGAGCGCGAGATCGGCAAGCTGCACGCCAACGGCATTCGCCTGCGCGTGGTCGGCGATCTGTCCATGTTCGACAAGCGCATCCAGGATCTGATCCGCCGCGCCGAGACCAAGACCGCCCGCAATACCCGTCTCACTTTGACCATTGCCGCCAACTACGGCGGCCGCTGGGACATCATGCAGGCCACCCGCAAGCTGGCCGAACAATCGGCGCTGGCGGGCGAGGCCGTCGAGGTCAACGAGGAATCGTTCGCCGAGCACCTGGCCATGGCGTATGCGCCGGAACCCGACCTCTTTATCCGCACGGGCGGCGAGCAGCGCATCAGCAACTTCCTGCTGTGGCAGCTGGCCTATACCGAGTTCTACTTCACCGATACCTTCTGGCCGGATTTCGACGCCGAGGCGCTGCGCCACGCGATCGATTCCTACGCGGAGCGCGAACGCCGCTTCGGCCGCACCAGTGCTCAACTCGAGCCGCAATCGCAAAACGTCGATTCGCTTCCATGCTAAAAACCCGTGTTATCACGGCGATCGTTCTGCTGGCGGTGTTTTTGCCGGTCACGCTGTTCGCGCCGGTGGGCGCGTTCGGCGCGTTGATCGCGTTCGTGCTCGTCTTTGCCGCGTGGGAATGGGCGCGCCTGCTGAAAGTGGGCGGCGTCGGTCCGGTCATCTACGCACTGGTCGCGGCGGTGGCGTTGGTGGCGAGCACGAAACTTGGCACAGAAGTGCATCCGCCGCGCTCCCTGTTCCAGGCCGCCGCGGTCTTCTGGGTGCTGGCCGGCCCCTACGTCCTGTTGCGCAAGCCGACGCTCGCGCAGGGCGCCTGGCGCCTGTTTCTGTTTCTGGCTGGCATTGTCGTGTTTGTCGCCTGCTGGCATGCGCTTGTCGCGGCACGCGTAGAGGGCGTGCCGTTTGTTCTGTCCCTGTTGCTAGTGGTCTGGCTGGCCGATATCGGCGCATACTTTGCCGGTAAGGCCTTCGGCCGGCACAAGCTTGCGCCGGCCATCAGCCCCGGTAAGACCTGGGAAGGCGCCGTCGGCGGCTGGCTGGCTGTCGTGATCGTTGCTTCAGCGGCTATAGTGCTGCATGCGTTCGAACCGACCCTGTATTCTGCGTTGCTGGAGCGCCTCGGCGCTGTCCGCACGCTCGTTGTCCTGACGATTCTGGTGGTTTTCAGCGTCGTCGGCGATCTGTTCGAATCGATGTTAAAACGTCAGGCCGGCGTGAAAGATTCAAGCGGCCTGCTGCCGGGGCACGGTGGCGTCCTTGACCGCGTCGATGCACTATTGCCGGTGCTGCCGCTTGCAATGCTGCTGCTCGGCTAGAGAAAGAGATATGCAAAAACGTCTGACACTGCTCGGTTCCACGGGCTCGATTGGAGATAGCACGCTAGACGTCGTCGCGCGTCATCCCGAGCGCTTTTTGGTCTATGCGCTGACCGCACATCGCAACGGCGACAAGCTCGTCGAACAATGCCTGCGCTTCCATCCCGAGGTGGCCGTGGTCGGCGACGCCGCAACCGCGGCGCAAGTCGCGGCGAAGTTGCGCGAGGCCAACTGCAAGACCGAAGTGACCTACGGTCCGCAGGCGCTCGTCGATGTGTCGAAGAGTGAAGGCTGCGACACGGTCGTGGCGGCCATCGTCGGCGCCGCGGGTCTTGCCCCCAGTCTTGCCGCCGCGCGCGCCGGCAAGCGCATCCTGCTCGCCAACAAGGAAGCGCTGGTGATGTCCGGTGCGATCTTCATGGATGCGGTGCGCGATCACGGGGCCGTGCTGCTGCCGGTCGACAGCGAACACAACGCAATCTTCCAGTGCCTGCCGCGCGAAGCGGCGCTGCACGGCGGGGTGTCGAAGATCATTCTGACCGCCTCGGGCGGCCCGTTCCGCACGCGCGAGCCGGCGAGTCTCGTCAACGTGACGCCCGACGAGGCCTGCAAGCATCCGAACTGGGTAATGGGCCGCAAGATTTCGGTCGACTCGGCGACGATGATGAACAAGGGCCTCGAAGTCATCGAGGCGCACTGGCTGTTCGCGTTGCCAGGCGAGCGGATCGAGGTGCTGATTCACCCGCAGAGTGTGATCCATTCGATGGTCTCGTACGCCGACGGCTCGGTACTCGCGCAGCTGGGCAACCCCGACATGCGCACGCCGATCGCGCACGCCCTCGCTTTCCCAGACCGGATCGATTCGGGTGTGGCTCAACTCGATCTCGTGCAGGTCGCGTCGCTGTCGTTCGAAAAGCCCGATTACGCGCGTTTCCCGTGTCTCGCGCTGGCCATGAAAGCGCTCGCCGAGGGCGGTATCGCGAGTGCGGCGTTGAACGCTGCCAACGAGGTGGCTGTCGAGGCGTTCCTCGAGCGCAAGATTGGCTTCATGGCGATCGCCCAGGTGGTCGACGCGGTGCTGAACGCGCTACCCAACGGCAGCGCGCAGGCGCTGGAAGACGTGATCGAAGCCGACGCGGCCGCGCGCCGGGCAGCTGCAGACTTTATCCAGCGTCTGCCGCACGACGCCGTTCGCGCGGAACGTGCCGTACAGTGAGGCGAATATGAACCTGCTGATCGAAGTGCTCGCCTTCGCGGTCGCGATCGGCGTGCTGGTGGTGGTTCACGAGTACGGCCACTACAGCGTCGCCCGCATGTGCGGTGTGAAAGTGCTGCGCTTTTCGATCGGTTTCGGCAAACCACTGGTTCAGTGGGTCAGTCCGAAGACGGGCACGGAATGGACGATTGCCGCGTTGCCGTTGGGCGGCTACGTGAAGATGCTCGACGAGCGTGAAGCCGGCGCGCCGATTTCCCCCGAAGCGCTGCCGCACGCCTTCAATCGCCAGCATGTCGCCAAGCGCTTCGCGATTGTCGCGGCCGGGCCGGTCGCCAATTTCATCCTTGCCATCGTGCTGTTCGCCGCCGTGTTTGCCACCGGTGTGAGCGAGCCGGCTGCGATCGTCGCGGCGCCGGCGCCGAATACGGCTGCGGCGCTCGCCGGGTTCGACGGCGGTGAGACGGTGGTCGCCGTGCGCAATGCGGATGCCGGTTCCAGCGAGCGGGTTCGTTCATGGTCCGACCTGCGGTGGAAGCTGCTGGGTGCTGCGTTCGATCACCGCCGCGTCATTCTGAGTGCAAAGGACAGCCATGGGACGTTCGACTTCCCATTGGATTTGCGTGACGTGTCGGAGAAGGACGTCGACGACGATTTCATGTCGCATCTCGGCTTCGAGCCGGGTGGCGGCAAGCTGATCGTTGCGGGCATCCAGGCCGGCAGCGCCGCGCAACACGCGGGCCTCGCAGCGGGTGACCGTCTCGTGTCGATCGACGGTAAGCCGACCGACAACGCCACGGCTTTCATCGCCTATGTCAAGACGCACGCGGGCAAGGCCATCACCTTGCAAGTTGAGCGTGGCGGCAATGCACAGCAAGCTGGCAAGACCGAGGACATTCACGTCGTACCGCTCGCGCAGCACGACGACGCCACCGGTCAGCAGGTCGGCCGGATCGGCGCGGAACTGGCGACCCAGGTGCCGTCCTTCCAGGTTCGCTATGGCCCGATCGAGAGTCTGCAACTGGGCGCCCACCGCACGTGGGATCTCGCAGCGTATTCGGTGCGCATGTTTGGCCGGATGATTACCGGTGAGGCATCGCTGAAAAACCTGTCAGGCCCGGTGACGATTGCCGACTACGCAGGCAAGAGTGCAAGGCTCGGTCCGTCAGCATTCCTGTCATTCCTGGCCCTTGTCAGTATCAGTCTGGGCGTACTTAACCTACTCCCAATTCCGGTATTGGACGGGGGGCATCTGTTATATTATTTGGTTGAAGCTGCAACCGGCAAAGCGGTCTCCGACCGCTGGCAGCTCGTTCTCCAGAGAGCCGGGCTGGCCTGTATCGTCGCTTTGTCGGCGATCGCGCTTTTCAACGATCTGGCTCGTCTGATCCATTTTTAAAGTGTCTGGCGGCGCTCACGAAAGGCGGCCGTCTGGCCTGATTTAGCTATACATTGGGGAAGTACGTTGTTGAAACCTCATCGCTTTGTTCCTAAGACGGTAGCAGCCGCTGCATTAGCTGCGCATGGACTGGTGGCCCACGCAACTTCGCCTTTCGTGGTGCGAGACATCCGCATCGAGGGGTTGCAACGCGTCGAACCGAGCACCGTGTTCGCGTATCTGCCCATCCGGGAAGGCGACGTTTTCTCCGACGACAAGGCCTCCGAAGCGATTCGCGCGTTATACGCTACGGGTTTCTTCAACGACGTGAAGGTCGTTATTGAAGGCGATATCGTGATCGTGCATGTGGTAGAGCGTCCGGCCATCGGCTCGATCGATTTCGCCGGTCTGCACGAATTTGACAAGGACAATCTGACCAAGGCACTGCGCTCGGTCGGTCTGTCGCAAGGCCGTTATTACGACAAGGCGCTGACCGACAAGGCCGAACAGGAACTCAAGCGTCAGTACCTGACGCGCGGCTACTACGCGGCCGAAGTCAAGACCACCATCACGCCAATCGACCGTGATCGCGTGGCGCTGCTGTTTTCGGTGGAAGAAGGTCCGAGCGCAAAGATTCGCCAGATCAATTTCATCGGCAACAAGGCATTCAACAGCGGCACGTTGCTCGACGAGATGCAACTGTCCACGCCGAACTGGTTCTCGTGGTACACCAAAAACGACCTGTACGCAAAAGACAAGCTGACCGGCGATCTCGAGAACGTTCGCTCGTATTACCTGAACCGCGGTTATCTCGAGTTCTCGATTGATTCGACCCAGGTGTCAATCACGCCAGACAAGCGAGACATGTACCTGACGATCACGGTGCATGAGGGCGAGCCGTACACGATTTCCGGCATCCATCTGGCGGGCAATCTGCTGGACCGCGAAGCCGAGTTGGACCAGCTCGTCAAGATCAAGGCCGGTGACCGTTTCTCGGCCGAAAAACTGCAGGCCGCCACCAAGGCACTCGTCGACAAGCTCGGCGAGTACGGGTATGCATTCGCCACGGTGAATGCACAGCCGCTGATCGACCAGCAACACCATAAGGTCGACCTCACGCTGCAGGTCGATCCGAGCCGCCGTGTGTATGTGCGCCGCATCAACGTGGTGCGCCGCGAAATGCGCCAGCTGGAAAGCTCCTGGTTCGATTCGAACCACCTCGCGCTGTCGAAAGACCGCGTGAACCGCCTCGGCTACTTTTCTGACGTCGGCGTGACGACTGTGCCCGTGGAAGGCACGCCTGATCAGGTCGATGTGAACGTCAAGGTCACGGAAAAGCCGACCGGCTCGATCACGCTGGGCCTGGGTTACGGTTCCGGCGAAGGCCCGATCCTGTCGGCGGGGGTGTCGCAAGACAACGTGTTCGGTTCGGGCACCAGCCTCGGCGTCAATATCAACACCGCGAAGACGTACCGCACGTTGACCGTCACCCAGATCGACCCGTATTTCACGGTGGACGGCATCAAGCGCATTACGGACGTTTACTATCGCACGCAGCAGCCGCTGTATTACTCCACGGATTCGAGCTTCAAGATCGTCACCGTAGGCGGCGATCTCAAGTTCGGCATTCCCTTCTCGGAAGTCGATACGGTATATTTCGGCGCGGGCCTCGAGCAGAACCAGCTCGATGTGGACTCGGCTACGCCGCAAAGCTATATCGACTACGTCAACGAATTCGGCCGGGTGTCGAACAACGTGCCGATCACGGTGGGCTGGTCACGGGACGCGCGCGACAGCGCACTTGTGCCGAGCCGCGGTTACTTCACCCAGGCGAACGCGGAATATGGCACACCGGCTGGCGGCACGCAGTATTACAAGGCCGATATCAACGCGCAGTATTATTATTCGTTTGCGCGCGGTTTTGTGCTGGGTTTCAACTTCCAGGGCGGCTATGGCAACGGCCTGGGCGGAAAACCTTACCCGATCTTCAAGAATTACTATGCAGGCGGGATTGGGTCGGTGCGAGGCTACGAGCCGAGTTCGCTGGGTCCGCGTGACGCCTCGACGGGCGACCCGATCGGCGGCTCGAAGCTGCTGGTGGGCAATGTCGAGTTGACATTCCCGTTGCCGGGCACGGGTTACGATCGCACTCTGCGAGTCTTTTCGTTCCTTGACGCGGGTAATGTCTGGGGCGATGTGGGCAACAGCATCGGCGCGAACGGCTTGCGGTACGGCTACGGCGTGGGACTCGCATGGATCTCGCCGATCGGGCCGCTCAAGCTGAGCCTGGGTTTCCCGCTGACGAAGCACGACGGCGACCAGTACCAGAAATTCCAGTTCCAGATCGGGACGGCATTCTGATTGGACGGTCCGGGCTAATCCCCGGACCTCTTTACAGTATTGAGAGGATGACTTTGCGAACCGGTATGTTTTCGAAACGTGCGACGTGCGCGCTGGCGCTGGCAATGACTTTGGGCGTTGGCGTAGCGCACGCGCAGGAAGCCAGGATTGCGGCCGTCAACTCGGATCGTATCCTGCGCGAGTCGGCTGCCGCGAAGGCTGCACAGACCAAGCTGGAGGCCGAGTTCGCAAAACGCGACAAGGACCTGCAGGATATGGCGCAGAAGCTGAAGTCGATGTCCGACTCGCTTGACAAGAACGGTGCCTCGATGGCGCCTGCCGACCGCGCCGAGAAGCAGCGCGACCTGTCGCAGCTGGATACCGACTTTCAGCGCAAGCAGCGTGAATTCCGTGAAGACCTGAACCAGCGCCGCAACGAAGAGCTGGCCGCCGTCCTCGACCGTGCCAACAAGGTGATCAAGCAAATTGCCGAGCAGCAGCACTACGACCTGATCGTTCAGGAAGCGGTGTATGTCAGCCCGCGTATCGACATTACCGACCAGGTGCTGAAGGCGCTTGCGGCGGCGCCGAGCAATGGCACCTCGGGCACCTTGGGCGGGTCGTCCACGAACAACGGCAACTGAACAGCAGGAGCAGTACACGCATGGCTTTTACGCTCGAGGAGATCGTCCAGCAGTTCGGCGGCGAAGTAGTCGGAGACCGGTCGCAGCGCGTAGGCAGTCTGGCACCGCTCGACCAGGCTGGCCCGAACCAGCTGGCGTTCCTCGCCAACCCGAAGTATCTGTCTCAGGTCGAGACCACCCGCGCAGGCGCGGTGCTGATCAGCGCCGACGATCTTGCGAAGTTGACCGAGCAGGGCGCCCGTAATTTCATCGTCACGCCCAATCCCTACGCTTACTTCGCGCGTATCGCGCAGGCGTTCATCGATCTGGCCGCGCCAAAAGCCACGCCGGGCATGCACGCCAGCGCGACGATCGATCCGTCGGCGCAGATTGCACCGAGCGCGGTGATCGGGCCGCATGTCACGGTCGAAGCCGGCGCGGTAATCGGCGAGCATGTGCGGCTGGATGCGAACGTGGTGATCGGCCGCGGCACGCGGATCGGCGCCGGCTCGCACCTCTATCCGAACGTCAGCGTGTACCACGGTTGCAAGATAGGCGAACGGGTGATCATTCATGCCGGCGCGGTGATCGGTTCCGACGGTTTCGGTTTTGCGCCGGATTTCGTCGGTGACGGCGAAGCTCGCACCGGTAGCTGGGTGAAGATTCCCCAGGTCGGCGGCGTGTCGATTGCCCCGGATGTCGAAATCGGCGCGAATACGACGATCGACCGTGGCGCGATGGCCGATACCGTGATCGAAGAATGCGTGAAGATCGACAATCTGGTGCAGATCGGTCATAACTGCCGGATCGGCGCCTACACGGTGATCGCTGGTTGCGCAGGCATCGCCGGCAGCACAAATATTGGCCGGCATTGCATGATTGGCGGCGCGGTTGGCATTGCCGGACACGTTACACTGGCCGATTATGTGATCGTCACGGCGAAGTCGGGTGTCTCGAAGTCGCTATTGAAGCCTGGCATGTACACGAGCGCGTTCCCGGCCGTGAATCACGCCGACTGGAACAAGAGCGCTGCATTGCTGCGCAACATCGACAAGCTGCGCGACCGTATCAAGGCGCTGGAAGCGGCCGCGGCGGACAGCGCGCCGGGCAACAAGGCGTGAGCGCTCGTTAGGCAACCGCCGGGTATCAAGCAGGAAGCGTCGGTTGCAGTGACCGGGCAGCATGGGCTGTCGGGTCACGGAAAGCGACGGCAGCACGCGTTACCAATCCACCGAACCCGTATCCGCAGTCATCTTCGCGCAGTCAATGCGTGAGCAGAAACACCATGAGCACCGAAAAAATCAATCTCGACATTCATAAGATTCTCACGCTGCTGCCCCATCGCTATCCGATTCTGCTGGTTGATCGGGTGCTCGAACTCGAGCCGCACAAGAGCATCAAAGCGCTGAAGAACGTGTCGATCAACGAGCCGTACTTCATGGGCCACTTCCCGAGCCGTCCGGTGATGCCGGGCGTGCTGATCCTCGAAGCGCTGGCGCAAACCGCCGCGCTGCTGACGTTCTCGGAAGAACCGCATGATCCGGGCAACACGCTTTACCTGTTCGTCGGCATCGACAATGCGCGCTTCAAGCGCGTCGTGGAGCCGGGCGATCAGCTCATTCTGAACGCAACGTTCGAACGGCATATGCGCGGCATCTGGAAGTTCAAGGCACGCGCTGAGGTAGATGGCGCGGTTGCGGCGGAAGCCGACCTGATGTGCGCAGTCCGCCATACAGACACGGACGGCCAGTAGTCGTAGGCCGGTAACGCTGGGCCGCCGGCGGACGTCCTGTCATGGATCTCCGTCTGGGGGGCGGCCAGCAATGGAATGCCGGTCAGGCGGCACACGCCGGCGCGGCATCCAGATAACGCAACGGAATCAGAAGCGAGGGCGCATGAGCAGGATTCATCCCACTGCAATCGTCGAGCCGGGCGCGCAGCTCGACGAAACGGTTGAAATCGGACCGTATGCCATTGTCGGCCCACACGTCACCATTGGCGCGGGCACGACGGTCGGTTCGCACAGCGTGATCGAAGGTCACACGACCATTGGCGAAGAAAACCGCATTGGCCACTATGCATCGGTCGGTGGCCGGCCGCAGGACATGAAGTACCGGGACGAGCCGACCCGGCTTGTCATCGGCAACCGCAACACCGTTCGTGAGTTCACCACGATCCACACCGGCACGGTTCAGGACGCGGGCGTCACCACGCTCGGCGACGACAACTGGATCATGGCCTACGTGCACATCGGCCACGACTGCCATGTGGGCAGCAACGTGATCCTGTCGAGCAACGCGCAGATGGCCGGCCACGTGACGATCGGCGATTACGCCATTGTCGGTGGCATGTCGGGCGTGCACCAGTACGTGCGCATCGGCGCGCATTCGATGCTGGGCGGCGCGTCGGCACTCGTGCAGGACATCCCGCCGTTCGTGATTGCCGCCGGCAACAAGGCGGAGCCGCACGGCATCAATGTCGAGGGTCTGCGCCGG
>Ga0302314_10001465_pt1 | contig 44295 bp, 44 predicted proteins | sample III_Palsa_N2_3_FD_200533 | JGI IMG/M metagenome (GOLD analysis project Ga0302314, IMG submission 200533) | Peat permafrost microbial communities from Stordalen Mire near Abisko, Sweden - III_Palsa_N2_3 | ecosystem: Environmental > Terrestrial > Soil > Palsa > Peat permafrost | place: Sweden...
CACGGGGAACGCAACTGGGACTACCGCTACTGCTGGATGCGCGACGCCTCGTTCACGCTGTGGGGCCTGCATGCGCTCGGGTTGGACTGGGAGGCCGACGACTTCATCCAGTACGTGGCGGACCTCGAGCGCAACGAGGACGGCTCGCTGCAAATCATGTACGGGATCACGGGGACCCGGGACCTGGAGGAGTCGGTGCTCGAGCACCTCAAGGGCTACGAAGGCGCGCGCCCGGTGCGGGTCGGCAACGGCGCGTACAACCAGCACCAGAACGACGTGTTCGGCGCGGTGCTCGACTCGGTGTACCTGCACTCCAAGAAGCGCGACCACATCCCCGAGCGCCTGTGGCCGGTGCTCACCGATCAAGTGCAATGCGCCGCAAAGGTCTGGCAGGAGCCCGATCAGGGCATCTGGGAGGCGCGCGGAGAGCCTCGTCACTACGTTTCGTCAAAGCTGATGTGCTGGGTGGCGATGGATCGCGGGGCACGGCTGGCCGAACGCCGGGGCGAGGAGGAACAGGCTGAAAAATGGCAGGCGGTGGCCGACGAAATCCGCGAGGACATCCTGCAGCGCGGCGTGGACAAGCGCGGGGTGTTCCGCCAGCATTACGACACCGACGCGCTCGACGCCTCCACCCTGTTGATTCCACTACTTCGTTTCCTGCCCCCGGACGACGAGCGCGTATGTGCCACCGTGAACGCGATCCGCGAGGAGTTGACCGAGCAAGGTCTCGTCCTGCGCTATCGCACCGACGAGACCGACGACGGCCTGAGCGGCGCTGAGGGGACGTTCCTGATCTGCTCGTTCTGGCTGGTCTCCGCGCTCTCGGAGATCGGCGAGCGGCGTGAGGCCGAGCACCTCTGCGAGCGGCTGCTCTCCTATTCCTCGCACCTCGGTCTGTACGGGGAGGAGCTCGAGGCGTCCTCGGGGCGCCATCTCGGCAACTACCCGCAAGCGTTCACGCACCTCGCGCTGATCAACGCGGTCACCCACGTGATCAAGGCCCAGCAGGCTGCCTGAGGGTCGCGGGTCTCCGCGTCTCTATTGAAGTTCTCGGCTTCTTGCACGTCTGCCAGGCGTCGCAAGGAAGCCACGCTTCAGCGCACGAAGCGATCGAGCCGCTCGACGGCGATCGTCTCGCGCAGCGTCTGTAGCGCGTCGTGCTTGGGGTGCCATTTCAGCTGGCGTCGGGCCTTGGCGACGTCCATGATCACGGGCTCGCGGAATGCCGCGACCCACTGGGCCTGGGCGGGCAGGAAGCCCAGCCGCCCGACCATCTCGGCCACTGCGTCCACCGCGAGCTCGGGTACGGGGATCGAGTACCAGCCGAGCTCGCGCGCGAGGTCTTTCACCGTCAGCACGCCCGATCCTGCGAGGTTGTAGAGGCCCGGCTTGCCACGGCCGAGCACCGCGGCGCGCATCGCGCTGGCGACATCGTCGTGGTGGACGAGCTGAAAGGGCACGCCGGGATCGGGCAGCACCGGCCTGAGGATCGGCACGCCGTCGAGCAGGCGCAGGACAGGCCCGGGCAGCCGTTCGGAGATCTGGGTGTAGGGAAGGCTGTCGATCAAGAGCGGCGCGTCCGGGCCGGCGACGATGCACGGTCGCAGCACATAGGGGACGGTTGCGGCGCCGCTCAGCACCTCTCCCAGCATCGCCTCGACCTCGGCCTTCTGGGCTGAGTAGTAGTGAGCCGTGGTGCCGCGTGCGGGCACCTCCTCGGTCAGCGGCTGGGGATTGTCGCCGTGGAATCCATATGCGGCGACGGAGGAGGCGTAGACCAACCGTTTGGCCTCGGCGGAGACGGCTGCCTGAAAGACGTTGCGCGAGCCCTCCAGGTTTACCGCGCGGGTCTCCCGCGGGCCGCCCATGATCATGAACGCCAGGTGTACGACCACGTCCGCGTTTGCCACCAGCTCGGCAACGGCCGCGGGGTCCAGGACGTTGCCCTGCCGGTAGGAGACCTTCTTCCAGCCGTGCGCGCCCGGGTCGAATGGCCGCCGCGCCATCCCGAGTACATGCCTCACCTCGGAGGATCGCTCGAGCGCTCTGAGCACAGCCCGCCCGATCTCGCCCGTAGGCCCAGTGACGGCGACCGTCAGGCCAGAGCGTTTCGGCGTGCGTGCCGCGGTGGGCATCTCTACTTTCTAGCGCACCGCTGGGCCGGCTACGGATCGTCGTAGCCGGGCTCGCCCGGGAGCAGCACCCGGGCGACCTCCCCCTCGACCACGACTCGCGGTTGAATCGGCCGCACCTCACGGCCGCGGGCATAGGCCAACAGCTCATCCGCCGAAGAGAACGCGTCGAGCTGTTCGAGGTGCTTGATCGTCGGGAACACGAGCAGGATCTGCTCGTTGCGGTGGGCCTCGAGTGCAGCCGCGGGCGTAAACCAACCCAGATCGACGCACTCCTCGCCGTCCACCAGTGGCTCCTGTCCGGCGGGGAGCGGCGCGAGGAAGAAATGGGTGTCAAAGCGCGTGCGGACCTCGGCCGGTGTGATCCAGCGCGAGAACTTCACGAGCGCGTCGGGATCATCGAGCACGATCGCGGCCTCCTCGCGCAGCTCGCGGATCGCCGCCGCCCGGTGGGCGCTGTCGCCCTCGCCCTCGCCCGTGTCCACGGCGCCTCCCGGGAACACCCACGCGCCGCCCATGAACCGAGCGGCGGGCGTGCGCTTGACCAGCAGCACTTCGAGCGTCCGCGCGCCGCCGCGCAGCAGGATCACGGTCGCCGCCTGGCGTGCGGACGTGGCTTTCCCCGGGTTGTACTCCTCTCCTCTAGCCGGGCGCCTGTCGTCGTGCGTGCTCATCCGCCGACCCTACCGTCGTGGCGGAGGGCCGGTAATCTTTCGTCGATGACGACCACCACCCTGCAGCGCTGGATCTGCGAGTCCTGCGGCTACATCTACGACCCCGAAGAGGGTGATCCAGACGGGGGCATCCCCACGGGAACCGCCTTTGAGGACATCCCGGACACGTGGTTCTGCCCGGTCTGCGGAGCCCGCAAGCGCGACTTCGTCCTCTACGAGGATTGATCTGAGCGACTGGGAGGCACTGCTCGCGTTCGACTGCGAGCACGTCTGGCATCCCTACGGGGCGCTGCCCGGCGCGCAGGCGCCGCTGCCGGTCGCTTCGGCCGAGGGGGTGCGTCTGAAGCTCGCGGATGGGCGCGAGCTGATCGACGGTATGTCCTCGTGGTGGTGTGCGATCCACGGCTACCGCCACCCTGCGCTTGACGTCGCCGTTCGAGAGCAACTCGGGCGGATGGCGCATGTGATGTTCGGTGGGCTCACCCATGAGCCGGCAGTGCGTCTTGCGGAGCGCCTGGTGGAGATCGCGCCCGCCGGGTTGGAGCAGGTGTTCTTCGCTGATTCCGGCTCGGTCTCGGTCGAGGTTGCGATCAAGCTGTGCCTGCAGTTCCAACGGGCGAAGGGCCACCCCGAGCGCCGGCGGCTGCTGACCGTGCGCGGGGGCTACCACGGCGACACGTTCGGCGCGATGGCGGTCTGTGACCCGGTCGGCGGGATGCACAACCTGTTCACGGGCGTGCTTCCCGAGCACGTGTTCGCCGATCGTCCCCCAGATGGATTTGACGCGGGTCTCGACGATGCCTGGGCAGAGCACGTCAGCGAGCTCCTCGCGCGATATTCCCACGAGCTGGCGGCGGTGATCGTCGAGCCCGTCGTGCAGGGGGCAGGGGGGATACGGTTCCATGCTCCGGAGTGCGTCGCGCTGCTGCGGCGTCTGTGCGACGAGCACGGACTGCTGCTGGTGCTCGACGAGATCGCCACGGGCTTCGGACGCACCGGTGCGCTGTTCGCATGCGAGCACGCCGGCGTGACGCCCGACGTGATGTGTGTCGGCAAGGCTTTGACCGGCGGCTACCTCACGCTCGCCGCGACGCTCTGCACGCGGGCGGTATCCGACGCGGTCTCATCGGGTGAGGGTCGCGGGCTGATGCATGGGCCGACTTTCATGGCGAATCCCCTCGCGTGCTCTGTTGCGTTGGCCTCGCTAGACCTGCTTGCCGACGGGAATTGGCACGAGCGCGTGGCGATGATTGAAGATGGTCTGCGCGCCGGGCTCGAACCTGCTGGGGAGTTGCCGAGAGTGGTGGATGTGCGCGTACTCGGTGCGATCGGCGTGGTGCAGATGCGTGAGGAGGTGGACGTCGCGGCGGTGACCGCTGTGGCCGTCAAGCACGGCGTGTGGTTGCGGCCGTTCCGCGATCTGATCTACACGATGCCTCCCTACGTGATCGTCGAGGATGATCTGGCGCGCGTGACCGGGGCGATGGTGGCAGCGGCTCAATAAGCTATCGCGCTGATGGCGAGCCTCATAGCGATCCCACTGGCCTCTGCGATCACTTACTTCCAGGCGATCGTGCTCGGCGTTCTGCAGGGCGTGACCGAGCTCTTCCCGATCTCGAGCCTCGGGCACACGGTGCTGTTCCCGACGCTGTTCGGGTGGAATCACGTGGTGGACATCCAATCCCAGTCGGAGTCTCCGTGGCTGGCGTTCGTCGTGATGTTGCACGTCGGCAGCGCGCTTGGGCTGTTGTTCTACTACCGCCGCGACTGGGTGGAGATCGTCGGTGCGTTCTTTAACACCTTGAAAACCCGCCGCGCCGGGACGAGCAATGAGCGGCTGGCGTGGCTGATCATCATCGCAAGCATCCCCGCAGGGGTGCTGGGGCTGGTGTTTGAGCACCAGCTGCGTACGCTGACCGCCAAGCCCGAAATCGCCGCGGCGTTCCTGATGGTCAACGGCCTGGTGCTGTTTGCGGCCGAGCGCTTTCGCCGCCGCGCGCAGGTGCGCGAACTGGCCGTGAAGGAGGGTGCGAAGCCCGACGGTGGCCGCGAGCTGGACACGCTCGAGTATCGCGAGGCGTTCGTGGTCGGCGTGGCGCAGTCGACCGCGCTGGTGGCGGGCATCAGCCGTGACGGCGTGACGATGGGCGCCGGCCTGGCGCGCGGCCTGGACCACAGCGATTCGGCCCGCTTCGCATTCCTGCTCGCCACGCCGATCATCCTCGCCGCCGGGCTCGTGAAGCTGCCCGATCTGCTCGGGAGCCTCGGCGACGGCGTGCGCGGCCAGGCGCTCGTGGCCTGCGTGGCGGCGGCGGTGACGGCGGTCTTCACTGTGCGTTTCCTCGTCAACTACTTCAAAACCAAAACGCTGATCCCCTTCGCCATCTACTGCCTGGTGTTCGGTGCGTTCATGCTCGTCTACACGCTGGCGTAGCCCGTCGTGGCGGACCGCTCGCCGGCGCGGGGCGCCTGCATACCGCCATCCACCACTACGTAACAACGGCTCCAGCCACCATCATGTGACGCGATGCCGGCTCCGAAGATCCCCCAGAAGATGTTCGAGACCCGCAGTCAGGCCTGGCAGGAGGTCGGCCTGTTGCGCCAGATCAGCCCGAAAGTGGTCAAGCGCGCGCGGCTGGAGGCGCTCGTGCTGCTGCCGCTGTTCGTCGGCATCGTGATCCTCTACGACAACCGCGTCAGCCTGCTGGGGACCCCGGGCCCGCACGGCCACGCGGCGAGGTCGCTCGAAGAACCGTTGGAAGCGGCCGTGCGGGTGCTGACGGTGCTCGCGCTGATGATCCTCGGCTGGGCGATCGCGCGCGACATCGGTCGCGGTCTCGGCCCGCCGTTGTTCCGGCGCCTGGACCCGGCGACTGCTGGGACGGTCGGGTTCGTGATCCGCCTGAGCACGGTCGTCGTGGCGCTGTTCGTCGCGTTGCGGGTCGCGGGCATCGAAGCGAAAACCCTGGCGCTCGGCACCGCCTTCACGGCCGTGATCTTCGGGTTGGCGGCACAGCAGACGCTCGGCAACCTGATCGCCGGCACGGTCCTCTTGAGCGCGCGGCCCTTCCGCGTCGGCGAGCGCGTGCGCCTGCAGGGCGGGCCGCTGGCCGGCCAGCTCGAGGGGACGGTGAGCTCGCTGGGGCTGCTGTATACGACGTTCGCGACGGGCGACGATTCGATCCTGGTTCCGAACAGCGTCGTGCTGAACGTGGCGGTGCTGCCGCTGCGCGAGCCCGAGGCGGTCAACCTGCGCGCGCGCCTGCGCGCCGGGATGACGCCCGGCGATCTGCAGGAGATCCTCGAGAAGTCCTTGGAGACGCCGCTGCGCGACGCGCCGCGGATCACGCTGGAGGAGCTCGACGGCGACGAGGTGGTCGTGCGGATCTCCGCGACCCCGAAGGTCGCCTCGGAAGGACGTCATCTGGCGAGCGAGCTGCTCGGCATCGTCTCGCGCGAGACGCGCTCCGCCGGCGCGGAGCTGCGCACGCCGTAGCGCCGACCGACCGCCCGTCGGAGCGCCGCGTTCGCTCAGGCACCGACGGCCGTCGGGGCCGCCCGCACGCCGTAGCGCAGGAACAGGCCGGAGTCGTGCTCGAGCACGCCGCGCAGCTCGAGTGCGACCGGGGGCGAGAGCTCGGGCCCGGCGAGGATCCGCAGCGCCTCGGGATGGGTGGGGTTCCCGTCATCGGGATCGCCTCCCGCGAGCAGGGGGGAAAGCGAGAGGAATAGCTCGTCGACGAGCCCGGCGCCGAGCAGCTGCGCGTTGAGGTGCGGGCCGCCCTCGCAGAGCAGCGTGCGCACGTCGAAGCGCGCGCGCAGCTCGGCCAGGGCGGCGGGCAGGTCGAGCAGCCCGTCGCACGCGGCCCGGATGTAGTGGACCTCGGCCGCGCTCGCGGGCAGGCTGGCCGCCGAGGAGGTCAGGATCGCCACCTTCGCGGCCGGCTCGGCGAGCAGTGGGATCTCGGCGTCCAGCGTGAGGCGCCCAGAGACGATGCACGCGAGTGGCTCTGCGCTGAGACCCTGCTCGACTCTGCGCGCACGGCGAGAGGCGTCGGGGATGATCCTGCCGTAGCGCTCGACGCGCACAGTCGCCGCCCCGGCCATGACCGCGTCGACGGCCGTCCGCAGCGCGTGGAACAGCGCCCGGTCGGCGGAGCCGCTGATCGGGCCCGAGCGCCCGTCGAGCGTCGCGTGGCCGTCTGCGGTGCTGACCATGTTCAGCATCACATAGGGGCGGTTGGGTGGGCCGGAGGCTGCCAATCCGTCCAGCCCGAAGTCCGCCACGATCTCATCGGCGGTGGCCGGCGCGCCTGCCGGGAGCAGGCGTTTCAGGGTGAGCGGTTTTGGGCCGCCGGGGTTGGGATTCTGCTCGTCGGCGGCGTCCATAAGCCCACGATAATGCCTGCCGTGGCGCGGGTCATCTCACCTCAGCCCATGAACCTGATTGTGCAGACTGCAACATCTCCACAACACACGCAGCTGGGGACCTGCTACGGTCGTCTCGTCTGGCCGGCGCATAAGACCGGCGAAAGCAGTGCAAGCGCTCGCAGGTCGAAGCTCAAAAGCATCCTCCGCGTCGCAGCACGAAACATAACGTGGAGGAGTACCCACATGCCTACTGGCACAGTAAAGTGGTTCAGCGACGACAAGGGGTTTGGTTTCATCACCCCCGATGACGGCGACAAGGACCTGTTTGTCCATCACACCGGCATCAACGGTGAGGGTTACCGCTCGCTGCAGGAGGGCTCGAAGGTCTCATATGACCCGGAGCAGGGCGACAAGGGCCCCAAGGCCGTTAACGTCCAGTCGATCTAGTTTCTGTTAGCGAGGTTTGGACCTCGCGAGCATGAATGCGACTTTCCGAGGGCCCGCGGCGACGCGGGCTCTCGCAGTTAAGGACAGGCGCACACGCGCGCCGGCCTGGACCGAGAGCCGCGCGGGCGTGATCGGGGCGAGCGCGCTGGCGGCGATCGTGCTCTGCGCGGCGCTGGTCGTGGTGTTCGCCGCGGACCGCCCGAGCCTGTTCAGCGCCACGACGCACACGGGCTTCTTTCCGCACTGGATGGCCGGTCCGCTGGGCGGGCTGATCCCGGGGCTGACGCGCAGCCCGACGAAGCTGAAGTACATGTTCACGGGGGCGCTAGTCGTGATGTACGTGAGCTACGTGGTCGCCTTGAAGTACGTGCCGATGCTGCGCGCGCGCTGGGCGATCGGCGCCGTGCTGGCGGTGCACGCCTGTTTCTTCCTGGCGCCCCCGCTGGCGCTAACCGACGTGTTCAACTACGTCAACTACGGGCGTATGGAGGTCGTGCACCACCTCAACCCGTACACGACGATCCCGATCCTCGAGCCGCACGGCGACCCGAGCTACTACCTGTCGAACTGGCATCAGCTGCTGAGCCCGTACGGCCCGCTATTCACGATGATGACCTTCGCGCTGGTCCCGCTCGGCGTGGCGGTGTCGTTCTGGGCGATCAAGGCGATCCTCGCCGCGGTCAGCCTTGGCACGATCTTCCTCGTGTGGAAGTGCGCGCGCCTGTTGGGCCGCGATCCGATCGCGGCGATCGTGCTCGTCGGGCTGAACCCGATCGTGCTCGTCTGGGGTCTGGGGGGCGACCACAACGACTTCCTGATGGTGTTCTGCATCGTGCTGGGCTTCTACCTGCTGCTGTGCTCCGGGGCATGGGTGGCGGGGGATGAGCAGGCGGCGGTGGATCCGCAGGTGGGGCGGTCCGAGGATCGGGCTGGATGGCGCGGGAGCGTGCTCGGCTGGCTGTGGCCGCTCGCGCCGCTGCAGCTCGGCGCGGGCATGGCGTTCGTGGCCGCGGCGGCGATCAAGGCGTCGGGGGCGATCCTGATCCCCGTGGTGCTGGCGGCGCTGCTGCGGGCGCCGCGCCGCGTCGTGCAGATCGTGCTCGGCATGGTCGCGGCGGGCGTGGCGGTTGCCGTGGCGAGCCTGATCGCCTTCGGCCTCCATGTCCCCGACCTCAGCACCCAGAGCAAACTCGTGACGAGCCTGAGCGCGCCGAACCTGCTCGGCCTGGCGCTCGGCTCAGGCGGCGAGACCGAAAAACTGCGCGTAGTGCTGAGCGGCGTGCTGATCCTGGTGGTGCTGGGCTGCTGCGTGCTCGCCTGGCGCCGTAGGGACGCGATCACGGCCAGCGGCTGGGTGACGGTCGCGCTGCTGTTGACGCTCGGCTGGGTGCTGCCCTGGTATGTGCTTTGGGTGCTGCCACTGGCGGCGCTGTCGGACTCGCGGAGGCTGCGCACGACAGCGCTTGTCCTCGGCGTCTACCTGATCATCGCCTGGGCCCCGGCCTCGGGGATCCTGTGGGACAAGATCGGCTTCCACCCCGAAAAGACCTCCTTGGGTCGGTTGCACCAGCGCTACGTGAAGGAGCTTTTGAACTAATCCGCGTCTGTCGAGGGCGGCCGGCGAGCACTCTTGCGCTGGCTCGCGCGGCGCTTGGCGTCCAGGCGCCGCGTACGCGAGGCTGCGGTCGGGCGGGTGGGGCGCCGCTTGCGGGGGACGACCAGCGCCCGCGCGAGGCGCTCGGCCAGCCGGTTCAGCGCGAGCTCGCGGTTGCGGGTCTGCGAGCGCTCGTCCTGGGCGACCGCGACGACGCGCTCGCCCGCGCGTGCCAGGACGCGCGTGCGTTGTGCTTTGCTGAGTGAAGCCGAGGCGAGCACATCGAAGCTCGCTTCCACGCGTGAGGCGGTCACGTTGGCGTGCTGGCCGCCCGGACCGGAGGAGCGGCTCGCACGAATCAGGATCTCCCCTAAGGGGATCGTCAGTTCACGGTTGACGCGCAGCTGTTTCTGACGGTCTTCGTCAGTCGTGCTCACCGGCGCCGCCGTCCCAGCTCATTTCGGCTGCCCTCCGGAGAGATCGTGAAGAGCTTTGACCCGCTGCTCCTCGCCCTCGGGCACGCGTCCGTCGCGACCGATGTAGCCGTTCTTGCCACCGGCGATTAGATAGACCGCATCGACCTCGCCCGGGTTGCGCACCTTGCGCACCGTCGGGGCGTCGACGCGAGCGAGCGAGCCCTCCTCCATGCGGTGGATGGTGCCGTCGCCGAACTCCATCTCGATCGCGCCGCGATGGACGAAGTACAACTCCTCCTGCTCGTCGTGGTAGTGAAAGCCGCTCTCGACGCCCGGCGGCATCACGATCGCGTTTACCCCGAACGCGGCGACCCCGAGGCCCTTGCGGACCTTGCGAAAGCCGGGACCGTCGCCCAGTGCGTCAAGATTGCCGACGGCGTAGCCCTCGCCTGTGGTTACACCGGGATACTCGGAAGCCTCCATTACATCTCTCCTCCTCGGTCGGTTCTCAGTGGTCGGCGACGGAGCCGCCTTCGGGCTCAAGCGGCCGGTCCTCGTCAGCCCATCGTCGCAGGCCGCCGTCCATCGAGTAGGCCTGGAAGCCGGAGGCCCTGAACGCCTGGGCGGCCATCGTCGAGCGTCCGCCCACGCGGCAGTAGAAGATCACGGGCCGCTCGCGATCGACGGTGCTGGCCTCGGCGGTGAGGTGGTTCAGCTCGATGTGGCGCGTGCCGGCGATGTGGCCGGCCTCGCGCTCGTAGGCCTCGCGCACGTCGATCACCTGCAGGGTGGGATCCTCCTCCAGCCACTCCGCCACGCGCGCGGGATCGACGTCGATATCGGTCGCTGGTGTCATCGCGAGATGAGCGTAGCTAGGATCCAGAGCGATGCAGGCCGTCAGCGACGTCTACACGATTCCTCAGGAGAACCTCGACTTCTGCGCGACGATTGGCCAGATCGCGCGCGAGAAGATCGCGCCGCGCTCGGCTGAGATCGACGAGCGGGCCGAGTACCCGTGGGATATCCGCAGGATCCTCTCCGAGCAGGACATTCTCGGGCTGCCGTTTCCGAGCGAGTACGGGGGCACGGGCACGGGCACGCTGATGCTGAACATGGCGGTCGAGGAGATCGCGAAGGTCGACGCCTCCTGCGCGCTGATCCTGATGGTGCAGGAGCTCGGCACGCTGCCGATCCAGCTGTTCGGCAGCGATGAGCTGAAGGAACGCTTCCTGCCGAAGTGCGCTTCGGGTGAGTGGTCACCCGCGTTCGCGCTTTCAGAGCCCGAGGCCGGCTCGGACCCCGCCGGCATGAAAACGACCGCCGTGCTCGCCGGCGACGAGTGGGTGATCAACGGCACGAAGAACTGGATCTCCAACCTCGGCGTCGCGGACTTCTACATCACCTTCGCCGTCACCGACCGCGAGTCGAAACGGATCACCGCGTTCGTCGTCGAGGCCGACCGCCCCGGCTTCTCCGTCGGCAAGCTCGAGCACAAGCTCGGCATCCGCGCGTCGCCGACCGGCCAGCCGATCTTCGAGGACGTCAGGGTGCCGCGGGAGAACGTGATCGGCGAGGTCGGCCGCGGCCTGCGGGTCGCGCTGGGAACGCTTGAGCGCACGCGCCTCGGCGCCGCCGCGCAGGCCGTCGGGATCGCCCAGGGCGCGACCGACTACGCGGTCGCCTACGCCCGCGAGCGTCGCCAGTTCGGGCAGGCGATCAACGAGTTCCAGGGGATCCAGTTCAAGCTCGCCGACATGGAAATCCGTACCGCGGCGGCCCGCGAGTTGCTGTACAAGGCCTGCGCGATGGCCGATCAAGGTCACCCGGAGAGCGCGAAGTACTCCTCGATGGCCAAGGTCTTCACTTCTGACACGGCGATGGCCGTTACCGTGGAGGCTGTGCAGGTACTGGGCGGCTACGGCTACGTGAAGGAGTACCCGGTGGAGCGGATGATGCGAGACGCGAAGATCACGCAGATCTACGAGGGCACGAACGAGATTCAGCGGCTCGTGATTGCCCGTACGCTGAAATAACCGACGGTCCCCGGCGATGCGTGCGTCTAAGCCCTCCGCCACCTCTCCTCAGCTGCGACGCGTGGGCGTGGCCGCGCTAATCGCGATGTCTTTGGGCCTGGTTGTGATCGTCGTCGGTCAAGGCTTCAGCTCGATCGGCGCGGTCAAGGCGGTGGAGGATGTCGCGCTCGGGATATTTGTGATCGCGGCGTTGATGGGTGTCGTTGCGTTCATCGCCGTGCGGATGGCGGACTGGCGCGAACCCGAGTCCGAGGCCGAGTTCGAAGCGCTCGTCAACCGCTCGGAGACACTCGCCCGCGAAGGGCTCGCGGTGGATCCCGACGAAAACGAGTTCCTCGAGCTCGATCCTCTCAACGACGATGACTTCGAGGAGCTCGTGCGCGACGCGCTGGACGACTTGCCTGACCTCTTGCGCAACGCCCTGGAGCACGTCGCCGTCGTGATCTCCGACGGCGGTCGGCGCCGCGGCGCCTACGGTCTCTACCAGGGGGGTCAGACTCGCCGCGACGATACGCACGACCGGATCGTGATCTTCCGGGACACATTGCGGCGGGATTTCGGGCACGACGCGGATCTCCTGCGCGACCAGGTCGTGCGCACGGTGCGCCACGAGCTCGCCCACCATGTCGGCTTCGACGAGTTGGGCGTTAGCAGGCTGGATTTGTAGGCGATCACATAGGATTCGCCTTCCGGTGCCCCCGGTAAACAACTAAGGAGAAGAGCAACAGATGCCTGAAGCAGTGATCGTCGACGCCATTCGCACGCCCATCGGACGCGCGGTGAAGGGCTCGCTGAAGTCCGTCCGTGCCGACGACCTGGCGGCGATCCCGCTGCGGGCGCTGATCGAGCGCAACCCGCAGCTCGACCAGAGCACGATCGGCGACGTGATGATGGGCTGCGGCTACGGCGAGGGCGAGGCCGGCTACAACATCGGCCGCCTGGCGTCGCTGCTGGCGGGCATCGACTACCACGTGCCGGGTTGCACCGTCAACCGCTTCTGCGCCTCCTCGCTGCAGACGACGCGGATGGCCTTCCACGCGATCAAGGTCGGCGAGGGCGACACGTACATCGCCGCCGGCGTCGAGGCCGTCTCGCGCGCCGGACAGGGCGCTCCGTTCGAGTTCCATCCGCTGCTCGATGGCTCGGAGGGCTCGCTCTACAACGCGTACATCTCGATGGGCATGACTGCGGAGAACGTCGCGGATGAGCGCAACGTCAGCCGCGAGGCGCAGGACGAATGGGCGCTTGTCTCTCAGACGCGCGCGGTCGCCGCGCAGGAATCGGGGCATTTCGACAAGGAGATCGTCCCGGTGACCGTGCCGGCGCACAAAGACCTCGACCGGGAGGGCAATGAGATCGACGTGCCCGAGACGGTCGTCTCCAAGGACGACGGCCCGCGCGCGGGGACGACGCTGGAGAAGCTCGCGTCGCTGAAGCCGGTGTTCAAGGAGGGCGGCTCGGTGACTGCGGGGAACGCCTGTCCGCTCAACGACGGCGCCGCGGCGCTGCTCGTGATGAGCGACGAGAAGGCTAAGGCGGCGGGCTTTACGCCGCGCGCGCGAATCGTCGCCTCGACGGTCGCGGCGATTCGCCCCGAGGTGATGGGCCTCGGTCCGATCCCGGCGATCGAGGCGCTGCTGAAGAACACGAGCATGACGATGAGCGACATCGATGTTGTCGAGATCAACGAGGCGTTCGCCGCGCAGATCGTGCCGTGCAAAGAGACGCTTGGTATTCCTGACGAGAAGCTCAACCCGTTCGGCGGCGCGATCGCGTTGGGTCATCCGTTCGGCATGACCGGCGCGCGGATCATGACGACGCTGCTGAACGACCTCGAGACGCTCGACGGGACCTACGGCATCGAGTCGATGTGCGTCGCCGGCGGCATGGGCATGGCGATGCTCGTCGAACGCCTGAAGTAGCGCAGGATCGGGACGTTTTCATTCCGTCCGAGAATCCGGACGGAATGAAAAGTCCGACCTGCTTGGCCGAGAAGTAAGACCTACAGGCTATTGGCGGACGGGCTCTAGCGCGGAGGCATGCGCAGCGCGCCGTCGAGCCGGATCGTCTCGCCGTTGAGCATCCGGTTCTCGACGATCTGACAGGCGAGCTGAGCGTACTCTGGCGGCTGGCCGAGGCGCTGAGGAAAGGGGACGCCGGCGCCGAGCTTTTGGCGGGCCTCCTCGGGCAGCGCGGCGAGCAGAGGGGTGTCGAACAGGCCAGGGGCGATCGTGTTGACGCGGATCCCGTACTGCGAGAGGTCGCGCGCTGCCGGGAGCGTCATGCCGACGACGCCGCCCTTCGAGGCGGAGTAGGCGATCTGGCCGACCTGACCGTCATAGGCGGCGATCGAGGCGGTGGTCACGAGGACGCCGCGTTCGTTGTCTTCGGCCGGGTCGTTGGCGATCATCGCTGTGGCGGCGTAGCGGAGCACGGTGAAGGTCCCGATCAGGTTGATCTGGAGGATCGTCTCGAACGGCATCAGTGGGTGTGGGCCCTTGGAGCCAGCTAGCTTCTGCGCCCAGCCGGTCCCCGCGCAGCACACGGCGATTCGCAGGCCGCCCTCGCCAGTGTTCGCGGCCTGTTGCACAGCTGCCTCGACCTGGCTCTCCTCGCGCACGTCGCAGGCGACGAACTCCAAGCCGAGGTCAGACGCGAGCGCCTGACCCTTCTCGGCGTTCACGTCCGCGATCGTCACGTCCGCGCCGTTGCCGTGCAGGGCGCGCACGGTGGCCTCACCGAGTCCGGAGGCTCCACCGACGACGATTGCCGAGCTGTTCTGAATCCGCACGGTCGCGGAGCCTATTGGACGGCGTGAGAGAGGGTCAGCGCGAACAGCTCGTCGGGATCGGTGAACCAGCGCACGAGCTCGAGCCCCGCGGCGGAGAGGTCTCCCTGCAGCCGCTTCGGGGTGAACTTCGCGCTGATCTCCGTGCGCACATCCTCGCCCGCGTCGAAGTGTACGGGCAGATCGAGCGCGCGCACTATCGTCGTGTGCTCGCGGCGGGAGCGCAGGCGCATCTCGATCCACTCGTGCTCGGTGTCGAACAGGGCGATGTGGTCGAAGTCCTCAGGGTCGAAGTCGGCGTCGAGCTCGCGGTTCAGCACGCGCAGGACGTTGAGGTTGAATTCGGCGGTGACGCCCTGCTCGTCGTCGTAGGCGGCCTCAAGAACGCCCGGATCCTTGACTAGGTCGGTGCCCATCAGCAGATGGTCGTCGGGGCCGAGCAGGCGCCCGATCGAGCGCAGGAAGCGCCGGCGGCTACCGGGCTGGAAGTTGCCGACGGTGCCGCCGAGGAACGCGACGATCCGCGGCCCGATCGACTCCGGCACCCCGTCGAGATGGCGCTCGAAGTCGCCGATCACGCCGTGCACGCGTAGTCCCGGGTACTCCTCGGTGAGCGTCTCCGCGCAGTCGCGAACCATGCTCTCGGTCACGTCCACCGGCACGTAGCGCTGCAGCGTCCCGGCGGCGTACAGCGCGTCCAATAGCACGCGTGTCTTCGCGGCTGTGCCCGAGCCGAGCTCGACGAGCTCCACCGCGCCCGTCAACGCCGCTAGCTCGGTCGCGGTCTGCTCGAGGATCGCGCGCTCGGCGCGCGTCGGGTAGTACTCCGGCAGCTCGCAAATCTGGTCGAACAGCTCGGCCCCGCGCGCGTCGTAGAAGTGCTTAGGCGGGAGTTCCTTGAAGGGTCGCGTCAGGCCGTCGAGCACGTCCTCGGCCAGCGAGCGTTCCTGTCCTCCGTCCAGGTGCGAGTCGATCCGGATCATCTCCTCGGGGTTAGCGATCGGCTCCATTCAGACTCCTTCGATCTCCCGCGCCGAGAGCGGCTCGGTGTTGGTTCGCGTGCGTCGCATCACGCTGCGCCGTCCCGCGCCAAGCGCACGCCGGCGAAAATCTGCCGGCGCAGGGGCAGATCCCAGTTGCGGAATCTCAGGCTCGCGACGCGGGGATGCGTCGCCCAGGAGCCGCCGCGCAGCACGCGGTAATCCTCGCCAAAGAACACCTCGGAGTACTCGCGATAGGGGTAGGCGCGGAAGCCGGGATAGCCGTGGAACGTGCTGCTCGTCCACTCCCACACCTGACCGATCGCCGCCGGCGTCTCCGTCTGGAGCTCCGAGGTCGTCGCTCGCTCCCACTCGGCCTCGGTGGGCAGGCGCGCGTCGTGTGCTCTGGCGAAGGCGTCGGCCTCGAACCAGGAGACGTGGCAGGCGGGCGCCTCGGCGCGACCTGCCGCGATCTGAGGATGTTGGGCGATGTCGTACTGGAGCTTCCAGGCCCAGCCCTCGTCCGACCACCACTCGCGCCGCTCGTAGCCGCCGTCCTCGCTGAATTCCATCCAGCTAGCGTTACTCACCGGCCGTCGCGCGATCTGGAAGTCGGCTACATCCACAGTGTGGCGGGGGCGCTCGTTGTCGTAGGCGAAGCCCTCGTCGCCGGCGCCTATCGCAAAGGGTCCCGCGGGCAGCTCGATCCACTCGTGCTCCCCGTCGGTCGGCGGCGGCAGTGGCCGATCGCGCTTGGCCAGCTCACCGGTGGGCAGCAGCCCGGCGATCGCCATCGTCTGGCGCATCGTCTCTGCGTGCTGGAGCTCGTGGCGGAGCACCATCTCGCAGATCGTCCCGTCGCCGAGCCCCTCGCGCGCGATCGCCGCGGCGGTGCGGGCGCGGACGGCAGCTAGATAGTCACGCGCCGCGGCCGGCCCGAGCGCCTCGATTTCCCCGCGCACCGCGCGCGGCGTCTCGAACGCGTCATACAGCTCCGCCAGGTCTCCTCGCAGCAGCTCGAGGCCGGCGTGGCGCTGGCCCAGCCACAGATCCTCGTAGGCGGCGATGTGGCCGAGATCCCAGACGAGCGGGCTCATGATCGGCGAGTGCACCTGCTCGAGGTCTTCGTCGCTGACTCCGACGATCAGCTTGAGCGTATCTTCGCGGGCCTCGTCCAGGGCGGCGAGCGCCTGTGCGACGTCAGGTGAAGCCGGCGCGCGATCGGCGGGGAGCTCTGCGTTCTGGAAAGCGGTACTCGACATAGCGTCGGTGTTTTCGAGGGCGGTGGTTCTCGACATGGCGTTGGGAGGCTCACACGACGGGACTGCTCACTCTACGACGTAGAACAGGTAGTTGGCTCACTCTAGTTCGCATAGTTCACAATTCGTTAATGAATCGCGTATGACGGGCCTCGGCGCCTACACCAGGCCCGGCGGCGGCGAGGCGGCGTCGTCGACGATCACCGTCAGCCGGTCGCGCACGAGCAGGCTCGCCGGCACGTGATTGCTCGGCTCGGCCAGCGCCGCCGCGATGGCGTCGGCCTTGCCCGCGCCGGTCGCCAGCAGCAGGCAGCGCCGCGCGGCGCGCAGTACCCCGAGGCTCAGCGTGATCCGCTCGGGCGGCGGCTTGGGCGATTCGTGGACGCCCAGACAGAGCGTCTCTGCGCCCGCGTCGAGCGTCGGCGCTCCCGGGAACAGCGACGCGACATGGCCGTCGGGGCCGATACCGAGCGCGATCAGGTCGAGCACCGGCAACGCGGGCGGGCTCGGCGGGCTCGTCTGCTCAGACGCGAAGCTCGCCCGCAACGCCTCGGCGTAGCGCCGCGCGCCCTCATCCGGGCCGAGCTCGCCCTCCATGCGGTGGACCCGCGCGGGGTCGATCCCGGCGGGCCGCAACAGCGTCTCGGCGGCGAGCCGGTAGTTGCTTTCCTCGTCCTCGGGCGGTACGCAGCGCTCGTCGGCGAACCAGATCTCCACGCCGTCCCATCTGTCCAGGGCGGAGGCGAGCAGTTCGTAGGTGCGCGCCGGGGTCGAGCCCCCTGAGAGCGCGAGGTGCGCTACGCCGCGTTGCTCGCGGGCGATCTCGAGCGCGCGGGCGATCTCGATCGCGGCGCGCTCAGCCGTGGCCTCGGGGCAGGCGTTGGTCGTGATCCGTGTCATCGGTTGACTTCCTTTCTCATGGCAGCATCTGCTGGGCGGCCTGCAGCGCGGGCCGGTAGGTGGGGTCGCGCAACAACGCCTGGCGGATGCCCTCGCCGAGGATCCCGGCCTCGCCGCGCGAGGCTCCGAGAATCGTCCACTCGTGCTCTCTACCCTCGGCATCGCGCTGGTGAGCGCGTAGGCCGCCCGTGCCGCGGTCCAGGCGCAGCTGGATGCCGGAGGCGGTCTCGATGCTCAGCCCTGCCAGGCCGCGCACGAGCTGCTCGGGCGCGGCCTGGAGACGCAGGGCGATCTCCTGGCGCTCTGCCTGCGCGGTACCGCTCAGCACATCGCCCTCGGCCCGCATCGGGCTCAGCTGCCAGCCCAGCCGCGAGGCCAGCCAGCCGATCAAAAGCATTGCCGCGACCGTCGAGTCGGGGTGATGACGAATCGTGATCGACGTAATCTGGTCGAGCTCTCCGCGCAGCGCCGGTGGGTCGAAGGTGGCCGCGATCCGCTCGCGCCACGGGGTCGAGCGCAGCCATGCGAGGTCGACGACGTAGAGGCGATCCGAAAGCGTGTTGGCACGATCGATCGCCTCGTGCCAGACGGGCTCGTCGACCGAATCGAGCAGCGTCGCCTGGGCGAGCGGCAGCAGCGCCTGCACCGCCTCGGGGTGGCCGTGGGGGGACCAGAGCAGCGTCGGCAGGTCGCTGACGACGAGCGGATCGGCGATCGTCAACAGGTCGTCGAGGTGGCGATCGCCGAGTTCGACGATCACGGTCTCGTGCAGCAGCACGATGTCCCCGGGCTTGGCCTCGCCTTCGGCCGCCACGCTCGCGTGCGCGTCAAGGCGCGTGCGCTTGGGGTCGTAAGAGAGCACGACCAGGCGCGAGGCGTGGTAGCGGCCGACACCGCGCAGGCGGTTGGCGATCTCCCCGCTCCATTCGCTCTCGACGAACGCGACCATGTTGAGCACGCGCGCGGGCAGGAAGCCGCCGTCCTCGGAATGGCGCTCGGCGAGCAGCTCGCGCAGCGCCGCTTCGATCGCGTCCGGCGTCGTCCCCCGCTCGCTCCAAACCGCGTCGCTGACGGCCGGCATCAGATCAGATCGCGCGCCAGTGGTGGCCGTCGAGCAGCAGGTCGTTTGCCACCTCAGGTCCCTGTGAGCCGGCTTCGTATTGAGGCAGGGGGCCCCCCGCGCTTTCCCACGCCTGCAGGATTGGGTCGCAGATGCGCCACTGAGCCTCGACCTCGTCGTTGCGGGTGAACAGCGTCGGATCGCCGCGCATCGCGTCCATGATCAGCCGCTCGTAGGCCTCCGGCGACTGCGACATGAACGATGTGCCGTAGAGAAACTCCATGTTCACCGAGCGGATTCGCATGCGGCTGCCGGGGATCTTCGCACCGAGCTGCAGCGTGACGCCCTCGTTGGGCTGGAGCGTGAGCACCAGCTGGTTGGGTTTGACTCCCAGCGACCCGTCCTGGGAGAAGGCGAGATGGGGGACGGGCTTCAACGTGACGGCGATCTCGGTGATCTTGCGCGCCAGGCGCTTGCCGGCGCGCAGGTAGAAGGGCACGCCGGCCCAGCGCCAGTTGTCGACTTCCAGGCGCAGCGCGGCGAACGTCTCCGTCGTCGAGCCCTCGTGCACGCCCTCCTCTTCGAGGTAGCCGGGCACGTCCTCGCCGCCCGAGTGCCCTGGGGAGTACTGCGCGTGTACGGCGATCTCGGGGATCTCTTCGGGCTTTGGCGCGTGGATCGCATGGAGCACCTTGACCTTCTCGTTGCGCACTTCCTCGGCGGTGAAGCTCACCGGCGGCTCCATAGCGACGTGGCAGAGCAGCTGCAGCATGTGGTTCTGGATCAGGTCGCGCAGCGCTCCGGTCTGGTCGTAGAAGCCGGCGCGGGTGCCGATCCCGATGTCCTCGGCAGCGGTGATCTGCACGGAGTCGATGTAGTTACGGTTCCAGAGTGGCTCGAACATGCCGTTGGCGAAGCGGAACGCCATCATGTTCTGGACCGTCTCCTTGCCCAGGTAGTGATCGATGCGGAAGATCTGCGTCTCCTCGAACACGTCGAGCACCTGGCGGTTGAGCTCGAGCGCCTCCTGTAGCGAGGTGCCGAATGGCTTCTCGATGATCACCCGCACCTCGGCGTCGTCATGAGAGGACAGGCCGCGCTCGCCGAGTTGCTCGACGATCAGCGGGAAGAAGTTGGGGGCGGTCGACAGGTAGAAGGCGCGGTTGAGCGATTCCCCGGCCTCCCGGTCGAACCCATCAAGCACCTGCTCGAGCTCTGCGTAGACCGACTCCTCGTTGAATTCACCGGGTACGTAGTTGACGTTCTTGAGGAAGCCCTGCAGCACGTCCCCGTCGGGCGTGCGCCGCGAGAAGCGGCGGATCGCCTGCTCGCACTCCTCGCGGTAGTCGTCGTTCTCTTTCTCTTTCCTCGACACCCCGATGAGGTGGAAGCGCTCGGGCAGCGCGCCCTCGTGCGCAAGGTTGTAGAGCGCGGGCAGCAGTTTGCGCTTGGCAAGATCGCCGGTCGCGCCGAAGATTACGAGCGTCGTCGGCGCGACGGGCAGGCGCTCGAGCCCTGCGACGAGCGGGTTCTCAGCCTGCTCGACGGCGCTCACCGGGCGCTCACTTACCGCTCGACTTCACCGCGTGGCCGCCGAACTGGTTGCGCAGCGCCGCGAGCACGCGGTCGGCGAAGTCGCCGTTGCCGCGCGAGCGCAGGCGCGCGTACAGCGAGGCGGTGATCACCGGAGTCGGCACGTCGTGGGCGGTGGCATCCTCGATCGTCCAGCGGCCCTCGCCGGAGTCCTCGGTGTAGCCCTCGATCTTCTCGAGGCCGTTGCCGTCGGCTTCGAACGCGCGCGCGGCCAGTTCGCACAGCCACGAGCGCACGACCGAGCCCTGTCCCCAGAGGTGCGCGATCTTCGCGTTGTCGAGCTCGAACTCGCACTTGTCGAACAGGTCGAAGCCCTCTGCGTAGGCCTGCATCAGGCCGTACTCGACGCCGTTGTGGACCATCTTCACGTAATGCCCGGTGCCGGAGGGGCCGAAGCGCAGCCACCCGCGCGGGCCGATCGCGGCGACGCTCTGCTCATTGGTCTCGGGTGCGAGCACGTCGAGGATCGGCGCCAGCTGCCTGACGGCTTTCGGCGGGCCGCCGACCATCATGCAGTAGCCGACCTCCAACCCCCAGACGCCGCCGGATGTGCCGACGTCGACGTAGTTGATGCCGAGCTTTTTCAGAACCTTTGCGCGGCGCTTGTCGTCGGTCCACTTCGAGTTACCGCCGTCGACGATCGTGTCGCCGGCGTCGAGCAGCTTCGCGAGCTTGTCGACCGTCTCCTGGGTGGGATCGCCGGCGGGCACCATGATCCACACCAGGCGTGGCGCCCGCAGCTGCTTGACGAGCTCCTTCAGGGAGGATGCCCCCGCGGCGCCGTGCTTGACGGCCTGCTTGACCGCCCGCTCGTCGAAGTCGAAGGCGACGACCTCGTGGACGGAGTCGCGGCGGATGCGGTGGACCATGTTGCCGCCCATCTTTCCCAGTCCGACGAACCCGATCTGGGTCACGGCGTCCTCTGCGTCCTGCATCACAGCTTTCGGGGTCACAGCATCTCCTTGATCTTGGCGGTGAGTGCGCGCAGTGCCTGGGCGGGATCGTCTCCGTGCAGGCGCACACGCTCGGCGGGCAACTCCAGGGAGCGCAGCGTTTCCAGGTCGCCGATCGCCTGGGCGTTCTTCAACGTTGTGAACGTGAAGGGCTTGCCGGGGATCTCGACGTCCTCGGGCCCGTCGTGGATCAATTGCAGGAAGCGCCCGGTCTTCGGCCCGCCCTTGTGGAACTGGCCGGTGGAGTGCAGGAAGCGCGGGCCGTAGCCGAACGTGGTCGTCGCCTTCGTCGCGGCGCGAATCGTCTCGCGCAGCTCCGTGGCGGCCGTGTCGAACTCAGGGGAGGGTTGTAAATAACCCATGATCGCGACGTAGCAGGGCGGGGCTGCATCCCCAAGCAACGTGCGCAGCGCCGCATCATCGGCGTCAGCGATCTCGGGCAGCTCGTGCTCGGCTTCGTATCCGGATAGCACGCGGTTGGTGGCGTCCTTCGCCTGTTGCACGTTGGGCTGGTCGAAGGGGTTGATCTGAAGACCCCAGCCGACGACCGCGACCGCGAGCTCGGCGAGCAGGAACACGCGGCCGAGGTCAGGGGGTCCCACGGTCGGAATCGTGAACACGGGGTGGCCGTCCTGCGCGAGCGCCTGAACCTTCCGCTCGAGCTCGGCGTCGGGCGCATGGACATCCGGTAGGTAGGCAAACACGCGGTCCTCGCCGTAGACGGCGGGCTCGCCGAGCGGCTCGTCGGCGACCGGGAGGACGCCCGTGCCGTGCTTGCCTGTGGACTCCGCGACGAGCTGCTCGAGCCACAGCCCCAGGCCGGGCAGAGTCTCGGAGATGATGAACGTGAGCTTGTCGCGTCCGGCTTGCGCGAGGCCGCTCAGGGCCGCCCCCAGCCATACCGCCGCCGGCAGCCCACTCGAATCCGAGTTGCCGCCCGAGTCTCCCGAGCCCGTCTCCTGCTCGAGCCCGGTCTCCCAGGCGCTCGGCGCTCCCTCCAAGAGCGAGAGCACGGGGACCCCCATCAGCGCGCCCGGCACGACGCCGAAGGCGGACAGCGCGCTGTAGCGCCCGCCGATGTTCGGATCTCCGGCGAACGTCCGCCGGAAGGCGTGCTTGGCGGCGAGCGCTTCCAGGCCCGAGCCGGGATCTGTGATCGCGACGAACCGGTTGCCCTCCTCGACGAGCGAGAAGAAGTACGCGAACAGCGACAGCGGCTCGATTGTGCCGCCGGACTTCGACGAGACGACGAACAGCGTTCGTTGGAGGTCCACCGCGCTCTCGATCGCACGGATCCTGGTGGCGTCTGTCGAGTCCAGCACGTGCAGCCGCGCGCGGGGCTCTCCAGTGCCGGCGAACGAGCGGCGCAGGACCTCCGGGGCGAGCGAGGAGCCACCCATGCCCAGCAGGACGATGTCTTCCAGTTCGTCATCGTGCGCCTCCGCGGCGAACAGCTCTAGAGCGCCGAGCTCCCCGAGCATCCGCTGCGCGATCGTCAGCCAGCCGAGGCGGTTCGCGAGCTCCGGAGTGCCGGAGGGACCCCAGAGCGCGGCGTCTTCGCGGGCGATCCTGCCGGCCACGTCCTCCTCGGAGGCCCGCGCGAGCTGCTCCGCGACGGCGGTCTGGAGAGCGTCGGGAATGCGGGCCTCGACGGTGAGGGTGGGGTCGCTCACGCCAGGATCGTAGTCGGCTTGGGCGCTCGTGTAGGTTTCGCCGGGATATGAGCCCCGATCAACCCCAACAGCTGCCCGACCGCAACCTCGCGCTGGAGCTCGTGCGCGTCACCGAGGCGGCCGCCTTGGCGACGGCGCCGCTGGTCGGGATGGGCGACAAGCTGGCGGCCGACCAGGCCGCGGTCGATGGCATGCGTTACGCGCTGCGGTCAGTGTCGATGGACGGCCTGGTCGTGATCGGCGAGGGCGAGAAGGACGAGGCGCCGATGCTCTACAACGGCGAGCAGATTGGCGACGGGTCCCCGCCGCAGGTCGATATCGCGGTCGATCCCCTGGAGGGCACGACGCTCGCGGCACACGGCATGCCGAGCGCGCTTGCGGTGATCGCGCTGTCGACCCGCGGCACGATGTTCGACCCGGGGCCGTGTGTGTACATGGAGAAGATGGCGGGCTCGCCCGAGATCGCCGACCTGCTCGACCTCGACCGGCCGCTGGGAGAGACGGTGAAGCTGATCGCCGAGCGCAAGGGCACGCAGGTCGGGGACGTGATGGTCGTGGTGCTCGACCGCCCGCGCCACGAGGAGACCGTGAAGGCGATCCGCGAGGCGGGCGCGCGCGTCAGATTGATTGCCCACGGGGACGTCTCGGCGTCGCTGCTGGCGGTCACTGAGCGCTCGCCGGTCGACCTCTTGTGGGGTATCGGCGGCACCCCCGAGGGCGTGATCTCCGCGGCGGCGATCAAGTGTTTGGGGGGGCAGTTGTTAGGACGGGTGTGGCCACGCGACGAGCAGGAGCGCGCGGCCGCATTGGAGGCCGGGTACGACCTGACGCGGGTGCTCGACCGTGACGATCTGGTGGCCGGCGAGGATGTGTTCTTCTCGGCGACCGGGATCACCGACGGCGATGTGCTGCAGGGGGTGCGCTATCCGAGCGCCGGTGGCGCGACGACGGAGTCATTGGTGATGCGCACGCGCTCGGGCACCGTGCGGCGGATTCGCGCGCAGCACGACCGCGCGAAGCTGCGCGCGGTCAGCGGCGGCGACGATCGCTTCGGCTGATCAGCGTCCCAACGGCAGGATCTCCTCGTCCTCGGCCGGCGGGGCTGGGTCGGGCACGTCCTCGATGCCTCCCGCGAAGCGGCCGACGCGTGACTCGGCCAGGTCGAGACGGGCGAGCGAGCGCAGGAAGCCGTGGGTGACGATCACGTGGATGCGCGACTGGGTCTCCCGGTAGAACCAGCGCCCGATCCCGGAGGCAATCGACGGGTAGAAGTTCGAGACCTCGACCTCAATGTGCAGGCGCGCGCTGGCCTGGTGGGTTGGGTCCTCGCTGGGGCGGCGGCGCACGTCGATCTGCAGGTAGCCGTCCTTATGGCGTCCGGCCCGAGCGACGAGCAAGCCACGGGTGATGCGCCAGCGTACGACCCCACGTTGCTCGTCCATCTCGTATTCGGGTGCGCGAAAACTCAGCAGCTTTAACGGCGGCAGGAGCAGTACGACGAAGCGCTCGCGCTCGGTGTAGCGAACGCGGACCAGGCCAAGCGTTACACGTGAGAGAAAGCGCCAGTAGGTGCGCGCGAGCCGCTCCAGGTGCAGCGGAGTCCAGATCTGGCGAAGGGCGTCCTCGGGCAGGCATATGTCCGCGGCCTGCACTGAGTGCACCGCGCCGGTGCGCTTGTCTTCGGAGGTGTGGTCTTCGAGGTTGGCGATCGTAGCGAGCTTCATCGCCTGCAGGCTATCTCTGCGCCGGTGCGCGCCGTGTTGGATGGAATCGGAGCGAGTATCCGTCGGTAGATGCGGCAATTGAAAGGCTCGTGTCCGCGGTTGCTGATATCCAGGGTATGTGAGTGATGACCTTTTGGACTCGCGTCTCGCCGACCGTCTTACCCGAGCGGCGCGAGCGGCCCAGGCGTTGAGCGAGACGTTGTGGGAGGCGCTGCAGGAGGAGCTGAGCGACCCGTGTGGGCAGCATGTGGCGGAGCTGTCCGAGCAGCTCGGCGAGGTGGCGGCGATCCTCGTCTCGCTGGCGCGGATGGAGGTCCGCGGGCGGGGGTCCGGGGAGTCCGCAATGGCCGCCGGGCGGGGAGCACCGGCCGTAGAGTCCGTTGCGTCAGCGGGGCCGCGGTCGCGCGACGCGCGCGGCCTGGGCGAGCCATCCGAGCCGCGGGAGCCATTCCCGCCGAGTGGCCCGGCATCGCACGTCGCACGAGCAATGACATACGGCGAACCATCCTCGGAGGAGGAGGAGCTCGCACCGCCTGGCGAGCCGCCAGAGACCCAAGCGTCGCCCTCCCCGGCTGTGCTCATCGACGAACTGGCTTCAGCGGAGTTCGAGCCGCCCGCTTCGACGGCGCCCGAATTCTCGCGCGCGCCGGCCTCGCCCCCGCTTGAGAGCTCGCGGTCGGCTCACCGCCCTATCGCTGGAACACGGCCTCGCGAAGGCGATCCTCCGCGCAAGGTGAGACCGCAGATCGAGATCAGAGACGTACGTGGAGGTGAGGAGGGACCCGCCGCCTGGATCGGCTCGATCGGGCGCCGGCTGGAGCGCCGCGAGCAGGATGGATTGCCGTTCGCGGTGCTGCTTGTCGAGCTTGTCGACCTCGAGCGCCTGCATGATCCCGAACCCTCGGGCGAGGTGTCCCGCCTGACGGGACATGTGGAGGACGCGCTCGCGCGAGAGCTGCGCCCGGCCGATTCGCTTACGCGTGAGGGTCCGGGCAGGTACTGGCTCCTGGCGCCACAGACAGACGCAACTGGCGCCCAGATACTGGTGGAGCGAATTACGCGCGCGGTGAGATCCTCGGCGAGCCATCGCGGGACGCCACTGGAGGTGGCGGTCGGCGTCGCGGTATGCCCCGATGACGGACGACGCGCATCAGAGCTGGCCGCGCACGCGGATGTCGGGCTCTACGCCGCCCGCGCCGCCAGCCGGTCCTCGACCAGGTAGGCCATCCGCCTCCTCGAGAATGCTTCAGCCGGTGCTCTGCAAGGTCCCGGCCTCGGCGGCGGCTGGCTCGAGCACGCTCCAACCCACGCGCCAGGCCAGGTAGGCGGCGGTCCAGCAGAGTGCGAGCGCGACCAGCGCATGGAGCAGGCGGGGGTGGCGCCCCCACCAGGTGCCCCAGCGTGTTGTTAGGGCACGACCCGAACCGTTTGTCGCATTCGTGCGAGCGGCCATGTGCAGCGGCAACCCGAGCAGCACCCAGGCGAGCAGGTTCGTCCAATTGCGTGGACGCAGCGAGCGGGCGGGTTTGCTTTCCATGCCGCTTCATCGGCGGCGAGGAAGAGGAGATTGAGCGGTTCAGCCCGCCGCGGCTGCGCCGCCGGTGAGGGCGGCGGCGGGCGAGACAGGGGGCAGGCCGAGGGTCGGCGTGTTGGGGACGGCGCCGACGATCGCCGTGGCGATGTGGACGGTTTCTTCGATCCCCAGCGCCTGGGCGGCGGCCGCGGTCAGATCCCAGTCGGCGCCGTTGGCGTAGGGCCCGCGATCCACCACCGGCACGGTCAGACCCTGGCCGTGGTAGGTGACCTTCACAAGCGTGCCACAGGGGAGCTTGCGGTTGGCCACCCCGACGGTGGCAGGGGTCAGGGTCTGCCCGCAGGCTGTTTGCTGACCGTAGAAGCCGGGTCCAAACCACGTCGCGAGCGCGGTCTTGTGGCCCTTTGTAACCGGCGTGGGACTAGATCCTGGGGTCGCGTCGGCCGACGGACCGGCGGCGCCACCGGTGCTCGCGAAAGCGCCCACGGTGAGCACGCCGGCGCTGAGGAGCGCAGCGAGCAGGGCAAGAAGGATCGTTGTGAATCGAAATCGCATCGTTATCGAGCGCCTACGGGGTGAGCTGACGGGCTCGCGCGGTCAATTTCGACGGCGCTACGGCCAAAAGAGGCCGATTCGCCCCAACGGACCTGAGCCGATCCGTAATTGGGTCCCCCGTCTTCCGCAACCTGGGTCACGGAAGCTCGGCGTGGGGCGGCAGTATACAGACAGCCTTGACGGACCTCTCAGTTGAGCGGCAGACGCGCAAAGACATCCTTGAGCAGGCGCCCGCCGGTTGAGAGACCTGACTTGGTGAGCTCGCCGGCAAGCTCGGCCGCGGAGCTCAACAGGTCGACGCCGCCCGGCGGCTGCACCGGGCCGCTGACGGGATCGCCCTCGGTCTCGAAGCCCTGCCGTGGGGCCGCATCTTGAAGGCGCTTGGCTTTGACCTTCGACTTCAACGGCTGCTTCTTAGCCAGAATCGGCTTAGGTGCGGGCGTGGGCTCCGCTTTTGTTGAGATCGTCGAGGGTGGCTTGCGTGCGGGGGCGGGGCCGGGCTGCGCCGTTGTGGAGGCCACCCGGCGAGGCTTGCGTGCGGGGGCGTCGGTGGGCTCCACTTTTACCGAGGTCGTCCGGCGCGCGGCATCGCGTCGCGCGCTGGAACGCTGAGGGCGGGTGCGAGGCAGGTTGGCGAGAACTCCCTCGGATGCGCGCGTATCCTTGCGCTTGGCTTTCTTCTTGGCGCTCTTCTTGGCCTTCGATCCCCCCCGACCGCTGGATGTATCGCTCATGGCGCGTTAGCATAGGGATCCAGAAAGATGCAGCTCCAGTTGTAACGTTGGGCAGGCTTCGGCCGTAGTGTCCGATGGAGTACGTCCTCAGCCAGAGTCCGGTGTGGTGCGCGCAGTCGCCCCCGGGTTGCCCAGCGACAGAAGAAACGGAAATCGATGTCAGTAGCAGAAATGCAGGAGCTCGATGAGGTAAAGGGTCTGCTGGCCAAAGGGCAGCAGGTGGGTGTGCTGACCTACGCCGAGATCACGACGGCGATGTCCGAGCTCGACTTGGACGAGTCCGACGTCGAGGAGCTGCACGGGTTCCTGGAGAAATCGGAGATCGAGCTCGTCGAGGAGATCGACCCGGCGACGGCGGCGGCCTCCCAGGTCGAGCGCGCCCCGGACAAGCGTGGCCGGCGCAAAGCGAAAGCCACGCTGGACCTGAAGCCGGATATGACGACCGACTCGCTGCAGCTGTTCCTCAAGGACATCGGCAAGGTGCGCCTGCTGACCGCCCAGGAGGAGGTGGATCTGGCGAAGCGGATCGAGCGCGGCGATCTGGACGCGAAGCAGAAGATGGTCGAGTCGAACCTGCGACTGGTGGTGTCGATCGCGAAGAACTACCGCAACCAGGGTCTGCCGTTCCTCGACCTGATCCAGGAGGGCACGCTCGGGCTCGTAAGAGCGGCGGAGAAGTTCGACTATCGCAAGGGCTTCAAGTTCTCCACGTACGCGACCTGGTGGATCCGCCAGGCGATCGCGCGGGCGCTGGCGGACAAGGCGCGCACGATCCGGATCCCAGTGCATGTGGTGGAGAAGCTGAACAAGATCGGCCGCGCCGAGCGCAAGTTGGTAACCGAGTTGGGGCGCGAGCCGACCGCGGCGGAGATCGCCGAGGTCACGGGGATCGACCCCGAGGAGGTCGACTCGATCAAGCGCTCCGCGCAGGCGCCGGTGTCGCTGGAGAAGCCGGTCGGCGACGAGGAGGAGTCGGAGTTCGGACAGTTCATCGCTGACGAGCGCGCGGAGTCCCCGTATGAGCGCGCGGCGGAGATCCTGACGAAGGAGGCGTTGCGCGAGGCGCTCGAGAACCTCAGCTACCGCGAACGGCGCGTGCTCGAGCTGCGCTACGGCCTCGGCGGCGAGCACCCGCGGACGCTCGACGAGGTGGGTCGCACGTTCAACGTGACCCGCGAGCGGATTCGCCAGATCGAGAACCAATCATTGAAGAAGCTGCAGTCTTTGGCTGAGGCGCAAAAGCTCCGCGACGTGGCGTAGCGCCGTCCAGCACCCCCCTGACCGCTAAAGCCCCGCGGGCCCGGTGCCGATGCGGGAAACATGTTCGACGTGCAAGAGGCCTTGAAGGAGCTCGTCAAGCGCGAGGGCTCGGATCTGCACCTGAAGGTGGGCAGCACGCCGCTGTACAGAGTGCACGGGCACCTGGCGGCCGAGCCGGGTGGGGATGTTCTGAGCGCGGAGGACACCGAGCGGACGCTGCACGAGCTGCTGCACGACGAAACGAAGCTGCACGAATTCGGCGAGGAGCACGAGGTCGACTTCTCGTTCGAAATCGAGGGTGTGGCGCGCTACCGCATCAACGCCTTCCGCCAGCGCGGAGTGATCTCACTGGCCTGTCGCGCGATCCCGCACAAGATCTCGACGATCGACGAGCTGTCGCTGCCGTCGGTCGTGAAGGACCTCGCCGACGAAGAGCGCGGGATCATCCTGCTGACGGGGACGACTGGCTCGGGTAAGAGCACCACCCTGGCGGCGATGATCGATCATATAAACGAAACGACGAGCAAGCACGTCGTGACGATCGAGGACCCGATCGAGTTCGTGCACACGGACAAGAAATCGGTGATCAACCAGCGCGAGGTGGGCATGGACACGGCCTCCTTCAAGCGCGCGCTGCGAAGGGTGCTGCGCCAGGACCCGGATGTGATCCTGATCGGGGAGATGCGCGACGAGGAGACCGTGCAGACGGCGCTCTCGGCGGCCGAGACCGGGCACCTCGTGCTCTCGACGATCCACACGGTGGACGCGCCCGAGTCGATCAACCGGATGCTCGACTTCTTCCCGCCGCACCAGCATGGCCAGGCGCGCAGCATGATCGCGGGCACGATCAAGGGCGTGATCTCCCAGCGGCTGGTCCCTGGCGCCGACGGCGGCCGCGTGGCGGTCTGCGAGATTCTGCGGATGACCGGCCGCGTGCGCGACATGATCGTCGACCCTTCGCAGACGGGCAAGCTGATGGAGGTGATCGCCTCGGGCAGCTACTACGGGATGCAGACCTTCGACCAGGCGCTGTTCGGACACGTGAAGGCCGGCCGGGTGACGTTCGAGGACGCGATGAAGGTCGCCTCGAATCCGTCCGACTTCAAGCTCTTGATGCAGGCCGATGGGCGCAGGGGGACGACGATGGAGGACGTGGCGGCTGCGGAGGAGCGTCGCGAGACGAACTCCGATCCGGCGAACGACCCCCGTCCCGTCCCGAGCTCACCGCTCACCGTCGCTTAGCTCGTCTTACTTCAGTTGGTAAAGTAACGGTTGGAATGGCCGTTGACGAAACATGCCCGGTGTGCCGCACGGCGGAAGTCGTGTGCGGCAAGTGGACGCTTTTGCTCGTCAGGGATCTAGCCGACGGCTGCTCGCGCTTCTGTGAGCTGGAGCGCTCGCTTCAGGGAATCAGCCCGCGCACGCTGTCGCTGCGGCTGCGGGCGCTGGAGGAGGAGGGGATCATCGAGCGGCACACCTTCGGAGAGGTGCCCCCGCGCGTGGAGTACGCGCTCACGGAGAAGGGTCGCGCGCTGTTGCCGATCGTCGAGGGGATGCGCTCCTACGGCGAAGAGTGGCTGGGCGAAGGCAGCTCGGTCGCGGTCGCGCTCGCGGTTGCGTAGGAGTCCGGCCTGCAAGACAGGCTGCGTCCGAGAACGTCGAGCAGGAGCTCCGAACGCGGGGCCGAAGTGTGCAGAGGATGCGTTCACGTCAGCTGGAGACAGCGCTCACGGAGTTCGTCGCGCAGGCGGCTGACCGGCTGCAGGCGGAGATTGACGGCGGCGTTGAGGTCGGCTTCGAGCTCTCAGAGAAACCGCCCCGTCGTGGCGAGGGCGCCGCGCGGCTCTACAGCTACCGCGCGCTGACAGGCGCGTTCATCGAGGAGCACGCGACGAAGCTCGCGAGCCTGCCCGCCCACGCCGAGGCGACGAGCCTGCTGGTGGACTTCGACGGGCTTGATCGTTATCTGGTGGGGATGGGCGGAGGCGCTGATCTCGCTCGGATGAAGGCCTACGCTCGCGCGGGCGCGGCGCTGAGACTGCTGCTGGAGGATGTGTTCGACGAACAGACCAACTTCGACCGCCGCTCGGCGCCGGCCCAGTACCAGGAGCACGTCGAGAAAGCCCTGGCGAGGCTCGAGCAGTCCGCGGGCGCGAGCGGGAGTGAGATGACGCTGCTTGCGACGCTGCATGGGCTGACGATCGCCTCCGAGGAGCTCGCATTGACAAAAGGCCTGACGATCGCCCAGCCGGGCGCTCTACGCGGTGTGCCAGACGGCGCTGGCTCCCCGGCCTTTGCCGCGGCCGCCGCCGGAGTCTCCGGCTCAGACCGGATGTCCTCCCACGCGGAGGCAGACCATCTGCTGGTCGTGTTCACGGCCGACGAGGACGATGTGGACGACGCGGTCGCGCGGGGGCGCGAGGTGCTGAAGGACCTGCTGCGCGCGCTGCGCCTGTTCGGTGACGGCCGCGTGACGCTCGGCGCGCTCGCATGGGCGCGGGTGGGCGCCGGCTCGTGGAATCCAGTGGCGCTCGGCGCGGGTGGCCGCCCGCACGGCATGCTGGTGGTGAGCGCCGAGCAGGAGGACGAGCTGCGCGCGTTCTGCAACCTCGTCTCCCGCCGCGCGCCCGACGGCAACGAGCTTGCCTGGGCATTGCGGCGCTTCGAGCTCGGCTGCGAGCGTGCGAGCGCGTATGAGGCGCTGAGCGACCATCTGCTGGCGCTGCGCGCGCTACTCGAGCCTGAGGGCCCGGCGAGCGGCCTGTTGGCGGGGCGAATCGCCGCGCTGTGCGCGACACTGGAGGACCGTGCGAAGCTTGCGAAGCGGATGCTCAAGGCGCAGACGCTCGAGCGCGCCGCGATCGCCGGCACGGCCGACGAGCACACCGCCGGGCTGAACCTCGCGCGCGAAGTCGCCGACCACCTGCGGGCGCTCCTGCGCGACTTGATCTGCGGCCACCTCGATCAGAACCTCGTTGCGCTCGCGGACGAGCTGCTGGCGACGCCCGAGCCCGCCGAGCCCGCCGTGGAGGAGACGGACGCGGTCGACATCCCCGAGCCCGCCCCGATCCCCGCGGGGCACCCGCTCGACCAGCTTACGCAGAGCGCGCTCCCCGTCTGAGACGCCGTCAGCTAAAGAGATAGCCCGCGATTCGGGCCAGGCCCGCGAGATCCTGGATCTCCTCGTCTAGATACGGCACGATCACGGGGTTGGGCTCGTCGAGCTCGCGGCCGAGGTGGGCGATCGTGTCGCGGTCGCGGCGCGCGAGCACGTCGAAGTCGGCCAGGTTGTGCGCCACCCTCCGCGCGAGCGCCTCGCCGAGGCCGGACGCGAGCGATGCCTCGACCGCCTCGGCGGAGTGCCCGCCGAGGCCGTGCAGGTGGACGCGGTTGACGATCGTCGCGTCGCACTTCATCCGCTCCCCCCGCAGCTGCTCGGCGAGGAACAGCGCCTCGCGCGCGGGCTCGTGCTCAGGGGATGTGACGATCAGGAAGCTCGTCTCGGGGTCGCGCAGCAGCTCCGCGACGCCGCGGATGCGCTCGCCGAAACCGTCGATCACGCCTGACAGCGATTTGAAGAAGGTCGAGAGCTCGCCGAGCATGTCGACGCCGGTCACGCGCGCGAAGATCGCGAACACGAGGCCCGTGCTGCGACCGAGGAAGCGCGCAGCCAGGCCGCCCGGCGCGAGGAACACCTTCAGGGCGCGACCTTCCAGGAAGTGCAGCATGTTCTCGGGGGCTCTCAGGAAGTCAAGCGCGTTGCGCGAGGGTGGCGTGTCGAGCACGATCACGTCGAATTCGTGTTCTGTTGACAGCTCATACAGCTTCGTCACCGCGCCGAGCTCCTGCACGCCCGAGACCGCCGATGACAGCTCTCGGTAGACGGGGTTTGCGAGGATCTCCTCGCGTGAGCCCTCGTCGGGCGCCAAGCGCGCGATCACGTCGTCGAACGTCCGTTTCACGTCGAGCGCCATCGCCCATAGCTCCCCCGGCTCGGCGACCCCCTGTTCCGCCAGCAGCTGCGGGTCGATCCGCCGCGGCTCGCCCGAGAGCTCGCCGAGGCCCAGCGCGGCCGCCAGCCTGCGCGCGGGATCGATCGTCACGACGGCGACCTTCGCCCCGCGCGCGGCCAGGCCGAAGCCGAGCGCCGCCGAGGTCGTCGTCTTGCCGACACCGCCGGCGCCGAGGCACACGACCACGCGCTTGCCCTGCAAACGCTTCGCCAGCTGTGGGGAATGCTTGGGCATGGGTTGATCCTAGATCGAGCATGCAGGAATCGCGCATCCCTGTGCGAATAACCCCGAGATCGGCTTTCCAATCGAGTAGGAGTCTCCTGTGGACGGTAAGGCCAGGGTCATCGCGTTCGCCAACCAGAAGGGCGGGGTGGCCAAGACGACCACCACGCTGAACCTCGCCGCCGCTTTTGCGGAGGAGGGTCATCGGGTGCTGTGCGTCGACATGGACCCGCAGGGCAACCTGACGATGTCGCAAGGCATCGATCCGGACACGCTCGAGAAATCGATGTACGACGTGCTCGTCCACAAAGTCTCGATTCGGGAGGTGATTCGCAAGCGCGAGATCGACATCGCCTGCGCCTCGATCGATCTGGCCGGGGCGGAGATCGCGATGTCGACGATGATCGGACGCGAGCGCTCGCTGCAGAAGGCATTCGAACCGATCCTCGAGGACTACGATTTCATCTGCATCGACACACCGCCGAGCCTCGGATTGCTGACGATCAACGCGCTCACGGCCGCCGACAAGGTGATCGTCCCCGTGCAGTGCGAGTATCTATCGATGCGTGGGCTCATCCAACTGCAGAACACGCTCGCGATGATCCGCGAGAACCTCAACCCCGGCGTCGACATCGAGGGTATCCTGCCGACGTTGGTCGATTCGCGCACGATCCACGCCAAGGAGGCGATCGAGATCCTCGAGGAGAACTTCGGCGACCGCGTGTTCGCCTCGCGCATCCGCAAGACCGTTCGCTTCGCGGAGGCCCCCGTCAAGGGCATGTCGGTGCTCAAGTACGAGCCCGACGGCGTCGCCGCCCAGTCCTACCGACAGCTCGCCCAGGAGGTTCTCACCAATGGCCAATCCTAAACGGGCTTCGATGCGCGAAGGGCCTCTGGCGGCGCTGTTCAGGAAGACCGAAGGCGAGGACGGCGAGCCTGCGTCCGCGAGCGAGCCGGCGTCCGCGCCCGAGGCGGCGACCCCCGCGGCCGCCGCGACTCTCCACCCGCGCGAGAGCGGCCTGCCGCACCCGGCGCTGCGAGCCTCCTCGACCAAAACCGACGAAGACGCGCGTGAGGACAGCGTGCCCACGCCGCGCGAGCGCCTGCGCCATGCCTTCTCCTCGGAGATCCCAGAGAACGTGATGGACCGTCCCGCTGCGCGCCCGGTGATGGACGACTACTCGCGCGAGCATCCCGCGAGCGCTCCGATGGGCACCACGGGAGCGGTCGGACAGCCCGTGATCCGCGTCGTGGGCGTCGGCGGCGCCGGCGTGAACGCGGTCAATCGGATGGTCGAGGCGGAGGTCGAGGGCGTCGAGTTCCTCGCCGTCAACACCGACCTGCAGTCCCTGCAGCAGTCGACCGCCGACGTCACGCTGCACATAGGCGCCGAGCTCACGCGCGGCCTCGGCTCGGGCTCGGACGCCGAGGTCGGCCGCGCGGCGGCGATGGAGGACTACGACCGTGTGAAGGCCCTGCTGAAGGGGTCGGACATGATCTTCATCACGGCCGGAGCCGGTGGTGGCACGGGGACCGGCGCGGCGCCGGTCGTCGCGCGGATCTCACGCGAACTCGGCGCTTTGACGGTCGCGATCGTGACCAAGCCGTTCGGCTTCGAGGGCTCACGGCGCGGCGAGCAGGCCGAGCGCGGCGTCGCCGCGCTGGCGGAGGAGGTCGACACGCTGATCGTCGTCCCGAACAACCGTTTGCTGTCCGTGCTCGACAAGCAGACCGCGATGGTCGAGGCGTTCCGCGTCGCCGACGACGTCCTGCGCCAGGGCGTGCAGGGCATCTCCGACCTCGTCACTTTGCCCGGTCTGATCAACCTCGACTTCGCCGACGTGCGCACGATCATGTCCTCCGCCGGCAACGCTCTTTTGGGGATCGGGATGGGCGCCGGCGGCGAGCAGCGCGCGGTCGACGCCGCGATGCAAGCGGTCGCCTCGCCGCTGCTCGAAACCTCGATGGAGGGCGCGCGGTCGATCCTTTTGTCGATCACGGGCGGGCGCGATCTGTCGCTGTGGGAGGTCAACGAGGCCGCGAAGGCCGTCTCCGAGGCCGCGCACCCCGACGCGAACATCATCTTCGGCGCGATGGTCGACGACAAGCTCGACGACCAGGTCTGGGTCACTGTCGTCGCCACCGGCTACGGCGAGCAGGGCCGGCGCAACAGCGTCAACCGCCTGAACGAGGAGCCAGCGGGCGAGCCCCGCGTGCGGCGCACCGGTGGCGGTGCGTCTCGTCCCCCCGCTCCGCGTCGCGGCGGCCTTGCGGTAGATGAACTAGAAGTCCCTGAGTTCATCCCGAATTTGTAAGCCTCGAGACCTCTAGGCTTCGCTTGATGGGCGCAGCTGAGAAGGGTGTGGTCGCCGCCGGTCACCCGCTGACTGCCGAGGCCGGTGCGAGGGTGTTGCGGGAAGGCGGCAACGCGGTCGATGCGGCGGTGGGGGCGATGCTGACCTCGTTCGCGGCCGAGCAGCTGCTGACCGGGCTCGGTGCCGGCGGGTACATGCTCGTGGCGGGGGGCGGCGAGGAGCCGACGTTGCTGGACTTCTTTGTGGAGGCGCCGTCTCGCAGGTCTTCAGGGGCCGATGAGGCTCATGGGGACGCTGAGGATGGACCACCCCCGGCCGAGCTGCGAGCAGTCGACGTGTCCTTTGGGGATGCCGCCCAGGTATTCCACATTGGGCCGGCCTCGTGTGGGGTATACGGGACGCCTGCAGGGGTGTGTGCAGCGATCGAGCGCTGGGGAACTGTGCCGCTGCAGGAGCTGGCGGCGCCGGCGGCGGCGCTCGCGCGCGAGGGCGTGCAGCTGAACTTCGGGCAGGCGTACATCGCGAAGATCCTCGCCGACCTGCTCACCTCGACGCCGGAGTGCGCGGCGCTGTGGGCGCCCTCCGGCCACGTGCTCCAGGAGGGCGAGCTGCTGCGCAACCCCGAGCTCAGCGAGGCGCTTTTGCTGCTCGGGCGGGAGGGCGCTGAGCCCTTCTACCGCGGCGAGATCGCGGCGACCGTGTGCGACTGGATGGCCGCGCGCGGTGCCGCGCTCTCCAGTGAGAACCTCGCCGGCTACCGCGCCGTGGCGCGCGAGCCCGTGGGCGTGCGCTACCGCGACCGCGAGGTTCTCACCAACCCGCCGCCCTCGGCCGGGGGCACGCTGCTGGCCTACGCGCTCGCGCTGCTCGACCGCGGCCCCACGCCGCCGGGTCTGGGAGATGTCGTGGCGGCGATGGACGCCGCCCAGGTGCAGCGCACGCCGGAGTTCGTCGAAGGGCTCAGCGAGGTCGGCTTTCTCGAGCGCTTCCTCGCGCGGAATCTCGGCTCGACGACGCACATCTCGGTGCTCGACTCAGACGGGCGCGCGTGCTCCGTGACCTGCAGCAACGGCGAGGGCTCGGGCGTCGTTGTCCTCGGCACGGGGATCCACCTGAACAACGTGATGGGCGAGCAGGACCTGAACCCACTTGGTTTCCATCGCCACCCGGCCGGGCGGCGGATGCCGAGCATGATGGCTCCCACGGTCGTCCTGCGCGACGGGGAGGTCGAGCTCGTGCTCGGCAGCGCCGGCTCCAACCGCATCCGCTCGGCGTTGCTCCAGACGATCGTTGGCGTCGTCGACCACGGGCTCGCCGCCCGCGCGGCGGTGCAGGCGCCGCGCGTGCATCCGGAGGACGGCACGCTCTACGCCGAGCCGGGGATCGATCTCGAGCGCCTCACGGGTCCGATCGTCGAGTTCGGAGACCTCAACCTGTTCTTCGGCGGCGTCCAGGCGGTGCTTCGTCGTGACGGCACGATCGAGGGCGCCGGCGACCCCCGGCGTGGGGGGGTGGCCGTGAGGGCGTGAGGGCGTGAGGGCTCAGCCGAAACGCACCTTGCCGTTGGAGCGTGCGCGGGCCTGGGTGCGGTCAACTAGCTCCAAGCGCTTGATCGCGGCGCGGAGCAGAAGCGCGAGCAGGCGCAGGCGGGCGTTCTCGGAGCGCAGCTCGATCAGCTCCTGCTTGGCATCGGGGCCGAACTCCACGGTGGCGGCCATCCGGTAGGCGTTCATCGCCTCCAGGTCGTCGTCCTCGAGCTGCTGGTCGGTGGCCTGATCGACGAGCTCCGCGTACAGCTCACGGGTGGCCTGAGCAGCCTCGGCGTCGGTCTCCTCCTCCTCATCGGTGAGGAACTCGATCATCCCGGCCGGATATTGCAGATCGTCATGGCGCTCGATCAGGCGGAAAGGGCGGGTGCCGTGGGCGAGGATGTTCAAGCGGCCGTCGTACATACGCTCCAGGACCTCCTTGATCTCGCACGCGCACCCCACCTGCTTGAGCTCGTCCTCGGAGCGCCACACGATTCCGAATTCCCGCTCGGTGAGCAAACACTCCTCGATCATCCGGCGGTAGCGGTCCTCGAAGACGTGCAGCGGCACGCTCTCGGTGGGCAGCGCGACGATCGGAAGTGGGAACAGGGGAAAGTCGAGGACGAGGCGATCGGGCATGCGCCCAGTCTAGGCGCGAGTTCTACGCCGCGGGCTTGTGCGCGGCGATCATCAGGTTGTAGAAGATCGCCGGCGGCAGTCGCGACTCGAGCAGGCGACGGTCGAGCTCTTGGAAGAAGAGGTAGCCGCGGTAGGCGTACTGGCGCCAGGCCCAGGGGACGTCGAACGGATCGGCGGTCGCCTCGAGCGTTCGGTTGGTCCAGCCGAACCAGTTGGCCAAGAGCTCCTCGCCGGTAACTCGTACCTGCTCAAAGCCGGCTCCGTGAGCCAGCTGGGAGAGTTCGGTGGGGGCAAAGGCGTGGACATCGACGACGCCCTCGAGCGCCGCGTCGGGCGCGCCGCCATCGGCCGGCGGCGCCGGGCGGGCGCCGATCGCGCGGCGCCATAGCGGCGCCAGCATGCCGGCGGCGCGCTTGGGCACGTTTGCCAGGCGGTCGCCGTAGCGGGATGGCTCGCCGGCGAACAGCAGCGTGCCGCCGGGTGCGAGCACGCGCTCGAACTCGGCGAACGCGCGCGGCAGGTCGGGGATGTGGTGGAGGATCGCGTGGCCGAGCACGAGATCGAAGCTCTGATCCGCAAACGGCAGCTGCTCTGCGTCAGCGGGGATGGTCCGCGCCTGCAGGCCCAGCCGCTCGGCGTTGGTGGCGAGGCTCGCGAGCATGCCCGGGGAGATGTCGCTGCAGGTCGCCTGCTCGATCAGGCCGGCTCGCATCATGTTGAGCGTGAAGTAACCGGTCCCCGAGCCGATCTCGAGCGACCGTGGGTAGTGGCCGGGCTTGTCTCCAAGGGCCTTGCGCACCTTGGCGAAGACCTGATCGCGGCCGAGCTCGCCGAAGTCGATCCCCCACTTGGAGTCGTAGTGATCGGCGGCCACGTCGTGGTAGCGCGTGTTGACGTCGCGGATCTCCTCGTCCGTGAGAGCGGGTGGCACGGAGCGGCACCATATACTCGCGCGCCGTGTCCGCGTCTTCCTACGAGCAGCGTGACCAGCCGGAGGGCGTCCCGCCGCTGGCGCTGACGGGGGAGCGCACGCTGCCCGATGTACCGGAGGAGAACTACTGGTTTCGCCGTCATCAGGCGGTGTATGAATGGATCGCCGCGCGGGTTGCCGGGGAGCGCGTGATCGACATGGCTTGCGGTGAGGGCTACGGCTCGGACGTGCTGGCTGCAAGCGCCGCGAGCGTGGTCGGTGTAGACGCCAACCCAGAGGCGCACGAGCACGCGCGGCTGCGCTACCGCCGCGGCAACCTGCGCTTCGAGCGCGATCTGGTCGAGAGCTTCGCCGAGCAGGCCGATGCGGTCGTGTTCCTGCAGACGATCGAGCATCTCCAGGACCCGGACGCGGTGCTCGAGCATTTCCGCTCACTCGTCGGAGAGTGGGGGACGGTTTACCTGTCGACGCCGAACGTGCGCACGCTCGCGCCGAATGGCGCCGAGCGCTCGGACAACCCGTGGCACGTGCACGAGTACCGCGCCGAGGAGTTCGAGCGGCTGTGCCGGAGGCATTTCGGCTCGGTGGCACTGTTCGGCCTGTTCCACGCCCGCAAGCTGCGTGTTCACGAGTTCGCGCTGCGTGCGGGCTGGGATGAGCTGCATCCTCGCCTCGGCCTCACCGAGCGCTTCTACGGCTGGTTCACACCGGCGATCGCCGCGCAGGACTTCGCCCTGCGCCCGCGAGGGCAGGCTGACCTGGAGCGGGCGCTGGACTTCGTCGCGGTGTGCCGGTAGTGAAGCCGCGCCAGGATCGTGGCGCGCTTGCGATCGTGCTGCACACGCACATGCCCTACGTCGAGGGCTTCGGCACGTGGCCGTTCGGCGAGGAGTGGCTGTGGGAGGCGATGGCCGGCTGTTACCTGCCGCTGCTCGACCTACTCGAGGCGGGTGCGCCGCTGTCGCTGTCGCTGACGCCGGTGCTGTGCGATCAGCTGCAAGCCGCGGGGGTGAAGGAGCGCTTCGAGGCGTTCGTGGGCGACGTGCGCCGCTACACGCACGAGGAGGACGCGAAAGGGCTGCGCGCCGGAGGACACGAGGACCTCGCGTGCGAGGTCGAACGCTCGTGGAGAGACTACGAACGGGCGCTCGAGCGTTTCGGTAGCCGCGGCGGGGATCTGCTGGGGGCGCTCGCCCCGTATGCCCAATGGACCTCCTCGGCCACCCACGCCGTACTGCCGTTGCTCGCCACCGATGCCGGCGTGCGCGCGCAGGTCCAGACTGGCGTCGACTCTTATCGAGCCCGCTTCGGCGAGGACGGCTGGCGGGGAGGCTTTTGGCTGCCGGAGTGTGCGTACGCGCCGTGGCTGATACCGGCCCTCGCAGACGCGGGGGTGCGCGCCAGCTGCGTCGAGCTGACCAACCGTTTTGAGTCGGGCGCGCGCGAGCACCTGCGGCCGCTCGTGGGCGAGGACGGCGTGACGCTCGTGCCGATCGACCGCGCGAGCATCGAGCTCGTCTGGAGCGATGGCGGATATCCGGCCGACGGCCGCTATCGCGACTACCACCATCACACCGTCCACCACCACACACCGTGGGGCAACGACGGAGAGGCCTACGACCACGCGCAGGCGGTCGCGCTCGCCAAGGAGCACGCCGTGGACTTTGTGACCCGCACCCGCGAGCGCTTGCGCCGCGACGGGACCGGTCTGCCCGGGGGCGGCTTAGCGGTGTGTGCGTTGGATACCGAGCTGCTCGGCCACTGGTGGTATGAGGGCATCACGTGGTTGGAGGCGGTCGTGGAGGAGTGCTCGCGACAGGGGCTCGAGTTAATACGCCTCGACGACGCGCTTGAGCGATTGGAGCCGGCCCCACTCGGCGACGCCGAGGCGTGGCAGGCAAGCAGCTGGGGTCGCGACGGCGACCTGTCGACGTGGTCGGGACCGCGGGTCGCCGAGCTGGCGTTTGCGACGCGCGCGGCCGAGCTTGCAGTCGTGGCCGCGGGCGCGACGGCGGGGCCGGCCGCGGTGCGCGAGTTGCTGGCGCTGCAGGCGAGCGACTGGACGTTCATGCTCTCCCGCGGCCTGGCGGTCCCCTACGCGCGTGAGCGGTTCGAGGGGCACCGTCGGGAGCTTCAGCGCGCGCTGGCGGCGGGGCCGGCGGCAAATCCGGACAGCCTGCACAACCTTGCGATGCATGTTCGCCCGGCGTCGCTGCTGGCGCCATGAGGCGGTGCCGATCGTCCCTGCGTCGATCCCGGCTTTTTGAATGAGGAGCCTGGACTGACCTCAACGGCCGGGAGGTCTGGTAGCGTGCCAGCGCTGTAGGTGCTTGCATCAACGAGCGCCATATTCCATAGATGCCGTCTACCCACTGGGGGGTTTTCGATGAGAAGGTCTTTGTCCTCGTCGCGCCGCGACGCTACCGATCAGGTGAGCGCAGGGATGCGGCAGCCTCGCAGCAGACCGCGCAACGCCGCTTCTCGCCGGATGCTCGCCGTGCTGGTGGGGTGCATTGCGCTGTTCGCGGTCGCTCCGGTCGCCGCACAGGCCGCCACTGCGACGCTCGAAGGTACGGTGACCGCCGTCAAAGGCGGGGCCACCCTGACTGGGATCGAAGTCACGGCGACAAGCGAAAGTGGCGGCACGTTCGGCTCTGCCACCACCGCTGGGGGTGGAACCTACAAAATCATCGGGCTGTCGACTGGGGGATACAAGGTCAAGTTTCATGACCCCGCGAACAAATACGTCGATCAGGAAAAAGCGATCGATCTCGCGGCGGGCCCAAACACGCTCAGCGCCGCGCTGCAGGAACCCGGCACGATCTCCGGGAGGGTGACAAGCGCCGCCACCGGGAGTGGGCTGGGGAACATTCAGGTTCGTCTAAGGCTGAGCGGGACCGGTGAAGAAGAAAGCTCGGCGACCACCAATGGCGAAGGCTATTACACGGTGGGGGACCTGTCGCCCGGCGACTACTCGATCGACTTCTTTTCCTTTGAAAGCTCCTATATCTCTCAGAGCACTACGACGACGGTCGTAGAAGGTGAGGTGGACACGGTCAACGTCGCGCTGAAGGAAGGCGGCAAGATCTCGGGCACTGTGACCAGCGCCGTCACGCACGGCGGGTTGGCGAAAATCACAGTCGCTGCGTTCAATTCGAATCCTGAAGAGGGAGGATACGGCGAAGCGAAAACCAATGCGAACGGCGAATACACGGTGACTGGGCTGCCGAACGGCTCCTATAAGGTTCGCTTCGAATGGGAATATTCCGAAGCCGAAGTAAAAGAATTCGAAAAAGCAAAAGCACCTCGATTCATACCTAAATACATCACGCAGTACTTCAACGATCAGCCCTCGGAAGCGACCGCCAATGCGGTGGGGGCCAGCGAAGAGAACACAACATCGGGAATCAACGCGGCGATGGTGCCCGCGGCGCCGGCCAATACTGCTCTGCCGGTCGTGTCGGGGACGCCCACGGTGGGGGACCTGCTGTCGTGCTCGAGCGGATCGTGGACGGGAGAATCTGAACAGACGTTGGCGGTAGGCTGGCCGCTGACGACGCCGTTCGCCTATCAATGGCAGCGCGACGGCGTCGCGATCGCCGGCGCCACGTCACCCGCCTACCTCGTGCAGGCGGCCGACGTGGGACATAGCCTGGCGTGTGAAGTCGGGGCGACCAACTACGCCGGCCACTCAAGCGCCAAGAGCAACCCGGTCGCGGTGACGTTGCCGGCTGTGACGGTCTCGAGCGCCAAGGTCGTCGTGTCCGGCGGTTCGGCGCGGGTGCCGATCGCCTGCGCGAACGCGGCCTGCGCGGGAGCGATCGAACTGACCGGGCAGATCTCGGTCAAGGGCAAGAAGAAGGCTAAGAAGAAGACAGTGGTGCTCGCCAAGGGCTCGTACTCGCTCGCTGCGGGGAAGAAGGCGACGATCGTCGTTCGCCTGACGGCGGCGGGCAAGAGCGCGCTCGCCAAGGCGAAGGGCCACAAGCTGTCCGCCAAGGCCAGCGTGACCGTGACCGGTGGGACGACGGTGAAGAAGTCGGTCGCGCTCAGCCAGGCGGGGAAAAAGAAGTAAAGAGGACCCGCGTGGCCGCTGGCCTCGCGAGCGTGGCGCGTCATACAGCGTCGCGCTCGCCGGGGCCCTGGCGCCTACTCCCAGCGCAGCCGCCGCGGCGCCTCGCGCATGCGAATCAGCCGCGCGGGGGAGCCGCCGACGACGGCGTTGGCCGGCACTTCCTTCGTGACGACCGAAGAGGTTCCGACGATTGCGTTCTCACCCACCTCCACGCCGCGCAGGATGCAGGCGCCGTATCCAAGCCAGACGTTGTGGCCCACGCGGACGTCGCGCTTGTAGATGCCCTGCAGCCGAATCGGCCGCTCGACCTCGACGACGCCATGGTCGAAGTCGATCAGCATCACGCGGTCGGCGACGATGCACTCGCGACCGATCGAGACGTGCTGGAAGGCCGAGATCGTGCACTCCTGGCCCATCACGGTCTTCGCCCCGATCGACACTTCGCCCTCGTGGACGCGGATCTTGGTGCCGTGGCCGAGCCAGGCCCAGCGGCCGATGTGCAGCGTCGCGTGGCGGCCGATCTCGAGCTGCACGCCGGGACAGATGAAGCAGATGCCATCGGTCTGCAATCGCTTGCCGTGGCGGAGCTTGAGGAACAAGAAGCGCGCGAGCAAGTGCAGGTAGGCGCGGCTGAGCATGTGGTTGGCGCGCATGAACCGCAACAAAGCCAGCGGACCACCATGCGGCGACTCGGGCGCCCTGCGCACGGCCTCGGCGATCTCCTCGGCGGCCGTCGGGGTCGGCGGGTCGGCGACTAGGGGCTCCATCGCCGTCGAATCGTATTGCCCTGCGATGATTGCGCCCGCGATGAGCGAGGAGACCCTGGCGCAGCGACTGCTCGACGGCGACCGCCGCGCGCTGGCGCGCGCGATCACGCTGGTCGAGGACGACCGCCCGGAGGGTTGGGAGTTGGTGAAGGAGGTCTATCCGCACACCGGCAAAGCGGCTGTTGTCGGCTTCACCGGACCGCCGGGGGTGGGCAAGTCGACCTTGATCGGCGCGCTGACGAAGGCCCAGCGCGAGGCCGGGAGGACGGTCGGGGTGCTCTCGATCGACCCCTCGTCGCCGTTCACGCAAGGGGCGTTGCTCGGCGACAGGATCCGCCTCTCTGAGCACTTCCTCGACCAGGGTGTGTTCATCCGCTCGATGGCCAACCGCGGGGCGTTGGGCGGGCTCTCGGAGGCCGCGCTGCAGGCCGCGTTGCTGCTCGACGCGGCGGGCCGAGAAGACGTGTTCGTGGAGACGGTGGGTGTGGGTCAGGCGGAGATCGACATCATCGATCACGCCGACACGATCGTGCTCGTGCTGATGCCCGGCTCGGGCGACTCGATCCAGGCATTGAAGGCCGGGGTGATGGAGATCCCCGATGTGATCGTGATCAACAAGGCCGATCACCCGTTGACGGACACAATGGTGCGTGAGATCAGGGGGGTGCTGTCGCTGGCCAACCTCGACCGCTCGCCAGAGGAGGCGGCGAAGCGCTGGCGGGTTCCGATCGTGAAGACCGAGGCGACCCAAGGCGCGGGCATCGAGGAGCTGGTGGAGCTGCTGAGAGAGCACCGCAAGTACATCCTCGCCGCGGGCCAGCTCCAGGAAAGGCGCAGGCGCAATCTGCACAACGAGGTCCTCGCGATCGCCACAGCCCGCATGCGCAGGCGCCTGGAGGAGGAGTTGAGCGAGGACGCCGAGTTCAAGCGCCTCTTGGAGGAAGTAGTCGAGCGCCGCTTGGATCCGGCGAGCGCGGCTACGACTTTGCTGGAGCGCGGCGTCTAAGCCCCCAGCGCCCGCGCGATCACCATCTGCTGGACCTCGTCGGTGCCCTCGCCGATCGTGAGGATCTTCGCGTCGCGGTAGAAGCGGCAGACGGGGTACTCCTCGATGAAGCCGT
>Ga0302314_10001467_pt1 | contig 44284 bp, 39 predicted proteins | sample III_Palsa_N2_3_FD_200533 | JGI IMG/M metagenome (GOLD analysis project Ga0302314, IMG submission 200533) | Peat permafrost microbial communities from Stordalen Mire near Abisko, Sweden - III_Palsa_N2_3 | ecosystem: Environmental > Terrestrial > Soil > Palsa > Peat permafrost | place: Sweden...
ACCGCGGTGGCGGCGTCGGCGGTGGCGGCGATCGTCCCACCGCACGCCCCGGCGAGACCGTCCGCTATTCCGCGCTTAACCCGCGCCCCGCGCCTCGCGACGGCGCCCGTCCGCAGGGCGGCCCGCGCCCGCCCGGCAGCGGCATGGGCCGTCCGGCGCCAGCGCCGGCCGGTCCCGAGATCCAGCGCGCCACGCGCCAGACCCCGCGCCCCGGCAGCCTGAACCTCGACCGCCGTCCCGACTTCGACGAAGACGCCGAGAGCCGTCGCGGCAAGGCAGGGGCGGCGGCGACCAAGGCAGTCTCGCGCACCAAGGGCGAACCGAAGCGCCGCGAAGGCCGCCTCACCATCCAGGCCCTAGCCGGAGACGACGAGGACGCGGTCGAACGCATGCGCTCGCTGGCCTCGGTCCGCCGGGCCCGGGAACGCGAACGCGAAAAGCGCAAGGGCGGCGGGGTCGAAGCGGACAAGACCGGCCGCGAAGTGGTGATCCCCGACGTGATCACGGTGCAGGAACTGGCCGGCCGGATGGCCGTGCGCGGCGTCGAGATCATAAAGTTCCTCATGCGTGAGGGGCTGATGCTGAAGATCAATGACGTGATCGACAGCGACACCGCCGAGCTGGTCGCCAGCGAATTCGGCCACACCGTGCGCCGCGTCTCTGAAAGCGACGTCGAAGTGGGCTTCATCGGCGACGAGGACGTAGACGACCATCTGGTCACGCGTCCGCCGGTGGTCACCATCATGGGCCACGTCGACCACGGTAAGACCAGCCTGCTCGACGCGCTGCGCTCCACCGACGTGGCGGGCGGCGAGCACGGCGGCATCACCCAGCACATCGGCGCCTATCAGGTGCGCCTGGCCAGCGGCCAGCGCGTCACCTTCCTCGACACCCCCGGCCACGCCGCCTTCTCGGCGATGCGGGCCAGAGGCGCCAACGTCACCGACATTGTGATCCTGGTGGTGGCGGCCGACGACGGCGTGATGCCGCAGACGATCGAAGCGATCCAGCACGCCAAGGCGGCCGGCGCGCCGATGATCGTGGCGATCAACAAGATCGACAAACCCGACGCCGATCCCCGCAAGGTGATCAACGAGCTGCTGCAGTACGAGATCGTGGTCGAAAGCCTGGGCGGTGAAACCCAGGTGATCGAGGTCTCCGCCACCCAGAAGCTGGGCCTGGACGACCTGATCGAGGCGATCCTGGTGCAGGCCGAGGTGATGGACCTGAAGGCCAATCCCGACCGTTCGGCCGAGGGCGTTGTAATCGAATCCAAGGTCGATCGCGGCCGCGGCGCCGTGGCGACCGTGCTGGTCAAGCGCGGCACGCTGAAGCGCGGCGACATCGTGGTGGCCGGCGACAGCTGGGGCCGGGTGCGCGCCCTGCTCAACGAGCGCGACGAACAACTGCCCAGCGCCGAACCCTCGACCCCGGTCGAAGTGCTCGGCCTCGACGGCGCCGCCGGACCTGGCGAGCCGTTCGCGGTGGTGGAAGACGAGGCCCGGGCCCGCGAACTCACCGAGTACCGCATCCGGGTCAAGCGCGAACGCGCCGGCGGCTCGGTCGGCGGCGGCTCCTCGCTGGCCGAGATGATGGCCAAGCTCGCGGACAAGAAGGTCAGCGAACTGCCGCTGCTGATCAAGGCGGACGTGCAGGGCTCGGCCGAGGCGATCGTCACCTCGCTGGACAAGATCGGCACCGACGAGGTCCGCGCCCGGATCATCCTTTCCGGCGCCGGCCAGATCAACGAGAGCGACGTGATGCTGGCCAAGGGCTCCGGCGCCCCGGTGCTCGGCTTCAACGTCCGCGCCTCGCGTCAGGCCCGCGACCTCGCCGAGCGCGAGGGCGTCGAGATCCGCTACTACGCGATCATCTACGATCTGCTGGATGACATCAAAGGCGTGCTCTCGGGCATGCTGGCGCCGATGCAGCGCGAAACCTTCCTGGGCAACGCTCAGGTGCTGCAGGTGTTCGACATCACCAAGGTCGGCAAGGTGGCCGGCTGCCGCGTCACGGAAGGCACGGTGCGCAAGGGATCGCGCGTCCGGATCGTCCGCGAAGGCATCGTGGTGCTCGAACTGGGCGTGCTGCAGACCCTGAAGCGCTTCAAGGACGAGGTGAACGAAGTCACCTCCGGCCAGGAATGCGGCATGGCCTTCCAGGGCTTCCAGGACATCAAGGAAGGCGACTTCATCGAGTGCTTCAACCTCGAAGAGGTCAAGCGCTCGCTGTAACCCGCTCATCCTGTCGAAATTGCGAGAGCGCCAGCCCGTCAAGGCTGGCGCTCTTTGCATTTGATGCAGGGGAAACGCGAAGCTCGCTAAGAGCGCGAAGAACGCTAAGGGGCGCTCCGCGCCCGCCAATCCCCACGATTTTTGGTGATGATCGGCGCGCAAGGCGCGCCCTTCGCGAGCTTCGTGCTCTTCGCGTTAAACCTTAAATCCCATCAGCAGCGCGGCTCCCCCGGGCTAACTCAAGTTTTAACGCAGAGGCCGCGAAGGAGACGCGGAGACCGCAGAGGAGTTCGGCCCTGCTCCGCGTCCTCCGCGGTGAGACTTTTCTCGCCTGCGGCGCGCACGGCCAGCCAGGTAGAAGACATGCGCCTTAGGCGGGTGTTTTTGGAAACGGGGCGGCTGCCCTACCGACATAGCCAAACCGCTTCGAACCGGCCTCAGCGCCCTTCCCAGGCGCCTGGCGGGGCTATCCAATCTCAGTTGTCCGCTTTAGCGTCGCCCCAAGGCGAAGACGAGGAACCGGCCCATGGCGAGCGAGACCCTGCACCCCGAAACCCTGGCGCTGCATGCCGGCTGGCGGGCTGATCCGGAGACCGGGGCGGTGGCGGTGCCGATCTACCAGACCACCTCGTTCCAGTTCGAGAGCACCGAGCACGCCTCGGCGCTGTTCGCGCTGCAGAAGGGCGGCAACATCTACACCCGCATCGGCAACCCCACGACCGGGGTGCTGGAAAGCCGGATGGCGGCGATCGAGGGCGGCGTCGCCGGGCTGGCGCTGGCGTCGGGCCAGGCCGCCTCGGCCTTCTCGATCCAGACCCTGGCCCGCGCCGGCGACAACATCGTCAGCTCGACCGACCTCTACGGCGGCACCTGGAACCTGTTCGCCAACACCCTGAAAGACCAGGGCATCGAGGTGCGGTTCGTCGATCCGGCCGACCCGGAAGCGTTCCGCCGCGCCACCGACGACAAGACCCGCGCCTACTACGCCGAGACCCTGCCCAACCCGAAGCTGACCGTGTTCCCGATCGCCGAAGTGGCCGCCATCGGCACGCCGCTCGGCATCCCGCTGATCATGGACAACACCGCCGCGCCCCTGCTCTGCCGGCCGATCGACCACGGCGCGGCGATCGTGGTCTATTCCACCACCAAATACGTCGGCGGCCACGGCACCTCGATTGGCGGCCTGATCATCGACAGCGGCAAGTTCGACTGGGCGGCGCACCCGGCCCGCCAGCCGATGCTCAACACCCCCGATCCCAGCTACCACGGCGCGGTCTGGGTCGAGGCAGTGAAGCCGCTGGGACCGATCGCCTATGTAATCCGCGCCCGCACCGTGCTGCTGCGCGACCTCGGCGCGGCGATGAGCCCGTTCAACGCGTTCCAGTTCCTGCAAGGGCTGGAGACCCTGCCGCTACGGATGCCGCGGCACTGCGAGAATACGGCGAAGGTCGCCGAATGGCTGAAGAACCGCGCCGGCGTCACCAAGGTGATCCACCCCTCGACGCTGTCGGCCGAAGGCAAGGCCAGGGCCGAGAAATATCTGAAGGGCGGGCTTGGCGGCATGGTCGGTTTCGAGCTGGCGGGGGGGCGCGAGGCCGGCCGCAAGTTCATCGACGGGCTGAAGCTGCTCTACCACGTGGCCAACATCGGCGACGCGCGCAGCCTCGCCATCCACCCGGCCAGCACCACTCACTCCCAGCTCAGCGCCGAGGAGCAGCTCGCGACCGGCGTCACCGAAGGCTACGTGCGCCTATCGATCGGGCTGGAGCATATCGACGATATCCTGGCCGACCTCGACCAGGCGCTGGCGGCGGCGGGCTGAGGCGCGGGTCGTGCTTTCCAAGGTCAGAGCGGCGGTCGGTCCGGGAGCGTTCGCGCTCAGCCTGCTGCTTGCGGCGCCGCTCCGCGCCGCCGAGCCGCTGAACGAGCAGACCCAGTCGACCGTCGGCTACCCCACCGCCGCGGCGGCGCTGGCGGCGCTGCACGCCAAGCCCGGCGTCGAATTCTCGACCCAGGACGGCTGGACCATCGCCGCCGACGCCGACACGAACACGGTCTGGTCGTTCCCGCCGGAGCACGATCCGGCCTATCCGGCGGTGGTGAAGCGCCAGCTCACCGCGGCGCCGAACGGGTCGGTCGACGTGCACATGGACGTACTCTGCGCGGCCTCGAAGACCGCCTGCGACGACCTGGTGCGGGCGTTCGAGCGGATGAACGACGAAGCCCAGGCCCAGCTCAAGGGCGGCTGAGCCAACCCGGAGGAAAATCATGTTCACGACCCGCCAAACCGGCCTGGAACACATCGATGAAGTCTTGGCCGACATCGACCAGGCGCTGGCGGCGAACTGACCGCCGGAGGCGATTTGATGAGACTGTTGGCTATAGTGTCGGCACAGTTCGCAGTCGGCTTCTGGCTTGTCGGCATCGCCGCAGCTCAGCCAGCGCCGCTGCCCGAGCAACCCGATTCTACGATAGGCTATCCGACCGTCGATGCGGCGCTCGCGGGTCTCCATGCCAAACCCGGCGTCGTCTTCTCAACGAACAGGGGATGGACGATCGCCGTCGACGAAACTTCGCGAACAATCTGGTCGTTCGCTCCGCCCGATAGTCACGCCTACCCGGCTGCGGTGAAGCGCCAAGTGGCGCCGGCCGTCGGAGGCGGTTCGACAATTGAGATGACCGTCTTGTGTGACGGTCCAAAAGCAGCCTGTGACGATCTCGTGCGTACGTTTCAGCAATTGAACGCTCAGGTCGGTCGCGGGCGATAAGCGGACGTCAGATTCCGGAGGGACCATGTTTGCTACCAGCTACGAAACCATCGTCTGCGACACGCCGCGCCCGGCGGTGGCGCGCATCACGCTCAATCGCGAAAAGCAGATGAACGCCTACAACTGGGCCATGACCCAGGAGCTGCAGGCCGCGATCGGCGCCTATCGCGACGACGACGCCCTGCGCGCCCTGGTGATCGCCGGCGCCGGGCCCCGCGCCTTCTGCACCGGCGGCGACATCTCCGGCGTCGACGCCGAGCATGGCCGCAAGGTCCGCGACCAGCCGATGGGCCATGGCCGCGAGATGCGGGACGGCATGCAGGCAGTGCTCGCCTTGCTGAAGAAGATCGACAAGCCGTCGGTGGCGATGATCCAGGGCTATGCGGTGGCCGGCGGCCTGGCGCTGGCGCTGGCCTGCGACTTCCGCTTCGCCGGGCCGGAGGCGCGGCTCGGCGACACCTCCGGCCGCTTCGGCCTGCTGCCGGACGAAGGCGGCGCCTGGCTCTTCCCGCACATCATGGGCTTCGACCGGGCGCTGAAGATGTCGCTGCTGCACGAGGTCTACGACGCGAAGACCGCCTTCGGCCTCGGCCTGATCACCGAACTGGTGGAGGGCGACCTGGAGGCCCGCGCGCTGGAATTCGCCCAAGCCCTGGCGGCGAAGGCGCCGCTGGCGGTGCGGATGGTCAAGACCATGATGACCCGGGCGCTGGAGGGAACGTTCGAGTCCTCGCTCGGCGACGCCCAGCTGGCGGTAATGGTCACCAATCCGAGCCAGGACGTCCGCGAAGGCGGCCTCGCGTTTCGGGAGAAGCGCGCGCCGAAGTTTCAGGGGCGGTGAGCGGCGCAGGCAAGAAAGTTTGAACGCAGAGGTCGCGGAGGAGGCGCAGAGGACGCTGAGCAAGAGCCCAGAATCTCCGCGATCTCCGCGCCTCCGCTGCGAACTCCGCGTTAAGACTTGCGTGAGCCCGACGCAGGCGCGCTGCCGACAGGATCGAAGAATCCAACGCGAAGAGCACGAAGCTCGCGAAGGGCGCGCTTTGCGCGCCGGTCAGTCATCCAAGACCGTTGGAATTAGCCGGGCGCGAAGCGCCCCTTTGCGGTCCTTGGCGTCTTCGCGTTTAACCTCTCGCCCTCGCTCCGAGCACAACCCTCCCCGGACCGTCCTACGGTCCGACGATCGCGTCCGCCATCAGCGTCTGGGTGGTCTTCTGCAGCGGGGGGGCTGTTTCAGAGAGTAGCTGCACCAGGCCGACGTACAGCAGGTCGTTGGCCGGATCGACCCAGAACCAGGTGCCCGCCGCGCCGTCCCAGTGGTAGGTGCCCTTGCCCACCGGCACGCCGGCCTTGTCCGGGTCGGTGAACACCGCGCCGTTGAAGCCGTAGCCGAAGCCGGGGCGAATCTGCTGGTGGCCGACGCCGTAGCCGGTTTCCAGCATCTCCTCGGCCAGATGGTTGGTCATCTGCTGCTTCAGCGCCGCGGCGCTGACGATGCGCTTGCCGTCCAGTTCGCCGCCGTTCAGCAGCATCTGCGCGAAGCGGGCGTAGTCCGCCAGGGTGGAGACCAGGCCGCCGCCGCCGTTGGCGACTGCCGGCGGCGTGTCGTGATCGCGGCCCAGCAGCGGCGGCGACACCAGCAGGCGCTTCTGCGTCGGCGACCAGCGATAGAGCGTCGCCAGCCGATTGCGCTTCTCCGGCGGAGTGTGGAAGGCGGTGTCGACCATGCCGAGCGGCTCGAAGATTCGAGTGCGCATGAACTCGGGCAGGCTCTGACCGGACAGCTTCTCGACGATCGCGCCCTGCACGTCCATCGAGAGGCTGTAGAGCCACTTCGAGCCGGGCTGATACGCCAGCGGCAGGCTCGCCACCTTGTCGGCGAACTCGGCCAGCGTCGCAGACTGCCAGACCTGCTTGTCCTGGTAGAGTTTATCCAGCGGCTCCTGCGGGTTGAAGCCGTAGCTGAGCCCCGCGGTGTGGGTCATCAGCTCGCGCATCGTCGGCGTGTGCTCGGCGGCGACGGTCTTGGCCGCGCCCGCCTCATCGACGCCGTCGAATACCCGCGCCGCGCCAAACGCCGGCAGGTGCTTGGCGATCGGATCGTCCGGCGACCACAGCCCCTCGTCGTGCAGGATGGCCATAGCGATGCCGGTCACCGGCTTGGTCATCGAGAAGATGCGGAAGATGGTGTCCAGCGCCAGCGGCTCGCCGCTTTCCAAGTCCTTCTTGCCCATCACGCTGGTGTGGACGGTCTTGCCATGCCGCGCGACCAGGGTGACGACGCCGGCCAGCAGCCCCTTGTCGATGATCCCCTGCAGATAGGCGTCGATCGCCTCGAGGCCGGCGGTGGAAAGGCCGACCGATTCAGGGGTGGCAAGCTGGGCAGGCGCGGTGAGAGTCTCGGACATGGCGAACTCCGGAGGATGTCGGCCAACCCATACGCCAATCGACGGCCCGGTTCCTACGGTGACGTAGCGTCGCCTCAGCCGGCGATCAGCACCTCGGTCGTGACCAGGGTGACGCCGGCCGCGGCGAAGGCGGCGTTCTGGCGCTCGATCTTCTGTTCGGCCGTCTCCTCGCCCCAGCCGATGGTGCTGTGCGCGTCGGACACCACGACCACCTTCAGCCCGGACGCCGCGGCGCCGGCCACGGTGGCCGCGACGCACTCGTCGGTCTGGGCGCCGAGCAGCACGACTTCGCCGGCGCCCTGCGCCATCACCCATTCGCCCAGCGCTGCATTGCTGAACGCGTCGCCGACGCTCTTGGCGAAGGTCGGCTCGTCCGCCGCCTGGCCCAGCGCCGGCAGCACCGGCCAACCCGCCGCGCCAGGCGCCAGGCTGTCGCCCGCTCGTCCGTCGTGCCGGACGAACGCGACGTTGTGGCTGGTGCGCCGCGCCCATTCCAGCACCGCTTTTACGCGCTCCACCAGCGTCTCAGCGTCGTGCAGCGGCGGGTCGGCGACGCCGTCGAACATGCCGATCTGCAAGTCGATCACCAGGACGGGGGCGGCGGGCGCCAGGGCGTGCTCAGTCATGCGGGCAGTATATCGAGCGGAGGCGGCCGATCTATGTCAGCAGCGATCGCGCGATCAAGCTCGAGACTTACCCTATGCGTAGTGCGTCGATGCCCCGCTGACCGTGAGCTGCGACGGCGCGTAGGTCGCGTACGGCGCGAGCCCGTTGCGTTCCAGGCCGCTGAGCAGTCCCGGTTCCGGCGCGAAGCTCGACATCGCCTGGACCAGCGCCTGGGTGTGCGGAGTCGTCCCCGCCCCACTCCGCCCGCTCGTTTCGCCGCCCGCTCCGACTGGCGCGGTTTCGGACGGTCGTGTGCCCGACGCGGCGGGCGCCGTCGCCGTTGTCGCCGGCGGATCGCCTACGATCACGTTGCCGAAGAAGCCCGAGCTGGCCTTGTCGCTGGTCACCTGCATGGTCACGCTGAAACTGAGCGTGTTGCCACTCAGGGCGCCGGTCGCCAGCGAGCCGAGGTCGACCGCGTGATTGGTGAAGTAGCTCTTGGCGGCCGCCGCGGTCGCGAAACTATCGGTGAAGACCGTGGTCCCATCGGCCACCACGTTCACTGTCACGCCGGTGACGCCGGCGCCAACGGCCTTGCCGCCGTAGAAGCCGATGACGAGATCCTTGCGCGAGGCCAGCTTGGTCAGGTCGACCGTCTCGCTGATCGTGCTGGTGGTGGTTTCCGAGCCGGTTCCGCCGCTCGAATAGGAGCCGCCCAGTTCGCCGACCGCGAAGAACACCGGCGAGGTTCCGAACTTGGTCTTGATCGCCGCATTGGACGCCAGGACGGCGTTGGTCACCGTGGCGCTGGGCGCGCCGGATTCGAACGCGACCGCCGTCGACGTGCTGTTGAACGCCGGCAGAGCGCCGACGATCGAAGCGGCCGCCGACGCCGTGCTCGTCCCATCCACGGTCCCGGTGGCGCTGGTCCCAACGGACTGGATCAAGCTACCAGTCACGAGCGAGGTCGACGCCGCCGCCGAATAGTTCCCGCCGGCGCCGCTGCTCACGGTCTTCGCGGTGGCGACCCCCGCGGTGGTTCCGGCGCCGCCGGTCGCGGTTGAGTAGGCGTAGACCGACGAACCGGACGACGACGTCGCCGTCGTTGTTGCGCTCGCCGCGCCCCCGGCCCCAGCCTTTCCGCCGTTGTTGGCGGCGCCCCCGGCCGCGCCGGTGGCAGTGGTCGAGGCGTTGTTGATCGCGGCGCCGGTGAGCGTCAGGCTCGCGGTGGCCGCGCCGCCCGCTGCGCCGCCGGTTCCGTCGAACCCGTTGCCGCCGCCGCCGCCGCTGGCGGACGCCGAACCGTTAACCACGCCGCTCTTGGTGCTGCTCTTGGTATCGTTGAACGAGAACGACGACGTCGCCGCTCCGCCCGCGCCGGCGGTTCCGCCGTAGCTGTCGCCGCCCGCCCCGCCCGCCGCATTCTGCGTGAGATTCAGCGTCCCGCCACTCGTCGAGCCGGTCACCCCGTTGGCGACGGTCTCCGCCGCGCCCGCGCCGCCGTTCGCCTTGTCGTCGCCCGAGCCACCGGCGCCGCCGTTGAGATAGAGCGACACGGATTGGGTTCCGGCCCCGGAATCGGCGGCGCTCGCCGTACCGGTGGCGACGCCCCCGGCGCCGCCCGCGTGGCCGGTCAGATCGCCGTTGCCGCCATGGCCGCCGTCGGCAGTCGCCGTCGCGTAACCGCCGGCAGCGTCCGTGCTCTTAGCCTTCGCCGACGCGGCGCCGCCGGCGCCGCCGGCGCCGTTGGAGCCCACGCTGCCGCCGTTTGCGGCCGAGGCGGTCGCGTTGTTGTAGACGGCGGCGGGCCCGGTCATCGTGCTGGAGGCGGTCGCGGCGCCCCCGGCGGCGCCGGCGGCGTCGAGCGCGGTCGAGCCCGCCGCACCGCCGTTGGCGCTGACGTTCGAATAGAGATAGTTGGTCGCCGCGCTGCCGCTGAGGGTCAGCGTGGCCGTGCCAGCCCCGCCAGCAGCCCCCGCGCTCTCCCCGAAGCCATTGCCGCCATTGCCGCCATTGCCGGCGACAGAGGCCGAGATCGTGTTGCTGGTGGTGTCGGTGAGCGAGACGGTCGAGGATCCCGCGCCAGCCGCGCCGGCCTTGCCGCCGACGCTGCCGCCGCCCGAGCCGCCGTTGGCCGTCTGGCCTATACCCAGAGAGTTGTCCGCCGTTTTGCCCGTCGCGGCGTTGCTCAGCGTGCTCGCCGCGCCCGCGCCGCCGTTGGCGTAGTCGTTGCCGTTGCCGCCGTCGCCGCCCGTCTGGACAACGCTGGCGGTGGCCGAATTGGCGCTGCTGGCGGTCGAACTGGCGGAGGTCTTGGCGACGCCGCCGGCGCCGCCCGTGTGTGAGGCGCCCTGCGCTGCGCCGCCGGTCCCGCCGATCGCGGTGGCGCTGGCCAGGCCGTAGTATCCGGTCTGGGTGGCCTTCGACGTCGCCGCCCCGCCGATGGCCCCATTGCCGTTCAGCGTGGCCCCGCCGCCGCCGCCGCCGGCGGCATAGGCGTAGGCGGTTCCATAGCCGGCCGCGGCTGTAACGCTTGAGGTCGAATTGGCCGCGCCGCCGGCGGCCGCGCCGTTCAGATTAGCTTGGACGTTGCCGCCAAGACCGCCGTAGGACGTAGCCGAGCCGGAGACTCCGCCCGCACCCGTCAGCGTGGTGGCGGCCGTTCCCGCGCCGCCCACCGCGCCGGCCGAACCGTTCGTGCCATAGCCGCCGTTGCCGCCGTAGGCGGTCGCCGTGGCCTGCAGATAGCCGCTCGCCGTCTTGCTTTTCGTATCGTTGTCGGAAATCACCGACGTCCCCGCGCCAGCCGCGCCGGCTTTCCCGCCGGAGCTGCCGCCCCCGCTGCCGGCGCTGGTTTGCTGGCTCAGGTACAGATTTCCGCCCGCCGTGGTTCCGGCGGCGGCGTTGGTGGCGCTGGACGACGCGCCCGCGCCACCGTTGGCGCCTTGCGAGCCGGTCCCGCCGTTACCGCCGTACTGAATGTCGGAAACGACTATCTGGCCTGAGCTGGTCCCGGTCGCCGTGGCATGCGCGGCGCCCGCCGCCCCCGCGCCGCCCGAAAATCCGGCGCCGTCGCCGTTGCCGCCGCTCCCGCCGGTGGCCTGCGCCAGGTCGCCGCCGGAACTCGCTGTCACAACGGCGGTGCTGGACGCGGTCGCGCCGGCGCCCCCCGATCCATCGAAAAACGCCGTGCCGCCGGATCCACCGCCGGAATAGACGTCAAGATTGCCGTAGCCGGCGGATGTCTCGGTTCCTTTGGAAACGCCCGTGCCGCCAGCGGCGCCGTTGGCCCGGGTGTAGGATGCGCCGCCGGCGCCGCCGCTGGCGCTGGCCGTGCCGCTGACCGTCTGCGTGCCGGTCAAGGTGAGCGTGGCGGCGCCAGCCGCGCCGGCGACGCCGCTCGAGCCGCCATGGCCGGCGCCGCCGGCGCCGGCGCCGGCGTCGCTGACGCCGACGAGGTCGGATGTCTGGGTCACGCTCTTGGTATCGTCGTCCGTCAAGGTTGAGGTCGCCGCGCCGGCAGCGCCCGCCTTACCGCCGGTGCTGGCGCCGCCGCTGCCGCCATCCGCCTGCTGATTGAGCTGCAGATATCCACCGTCGGTGACGCCCTTGACGGCGTTGGTGACCGTAGAGGCGGCCCCGGCGCCGCCGTTCGCGCCATCGGCGCCGCTTCCGCCGTTGCCACCGCCCTGCACGATGAAGGCGCTGCTCGACCCGTTGTTCGAAGCCGTCATCACCGCCGTCGCGGCTCCAACGCCGCCAGCGCCGCCCGAGTGACCTGCGCCGTCTCCGCCGCCGCCATTGCCGCCATCGGCGACCGCGGACACCGCGCCCGAGCCGGCCACGCCCGTGGCCGTGCTGGTGGCCGCGCCGCCAACGCCGCCATTGCCGTTAAGCTCAGCTGTCCCGCCCGCGCCGCCGACGGCGTCAGCCGGGATGTAGACATAGGGGGCAGTGACCTTCATCACCGACTTCGCTGTGCCGCCCGCACCGGCATTGGCGTTCTCGACGGCGTTTCCACCAGCGCCCCCAACCGCCTCCACCACGCCGCCGTAGCCGTCGGAAATGCTGCCCGTCGAGGTGATGGTGGCCGCCACGGACCCGGCGCCGCCGTTCGCGCCGGCGGAACCGTAGCCGACGCCGCCCTGACCCCCGACCGCGTAGACCGTCACCGGCAAGGTCGCGCTGGTGGTGTCCGAGTAAGTCAGGGTGGAACTCGCGGCGCCGCCAGCGCCGGCCTTGCCCCCGTAGCTCGCACCACCCGCGCCGCCGCGGGCCTCCTGGTCGAGCGACAAGGAGCCGCTCAGGGTCGATCCCTTTACCGCGTTGGTGACCGATTCGGCGCCGCCCGCGCCGCCATTTGCGTCGTTGGTTCCGGTCCCGCCCTGGCCGCCGTCGTCCAAGACCACGACGTCCGCGGAGCCCGCACTCTTGAGCGTCGCGGTGCTCGTGGCGCTCCCCGTCCCGCCGGCGCCGGCGGTATTTCCGCTGCCGTCGCCGACCCCGCCGGCGCCGCCGACCGCCTCGGCGACACCGTCCAGGTTGTTCAGCGCGGTGATGTTCGCCGCCGCCGTCGCATTGCCGCCGACGACCCCCGGGGCGGCTGTGCCCGAGCCGCCCGCGCCGCCGGTGGCCTCGGAGGTCGCGTTAAGTTGCTGATTTTTGGTCGCCGCCGCGACATCGCTGAAGGTCAGGCTCGAACTCGCCGCGCCGGCGGCGCCCGCCGTTCCCGTATCGGCGGCCCCGCCAGCGCCGCCAATGGCGGATTGCGACAGATAGAGCGCTCCGCCGTCGGTTGAACCGCTTGTTGCGTTGGTGATCGTGCTCGCCGCGCCGGCGCCGCCCTTGGCGCCGTCGGTCGCCGCGCCGCCGGCGCCGCCGATCTGGGTCACCGATACCGAAGCCTGGCCGTTGCTGGCGACGGTGACCGCCCCCTTGGCGCTGGCGACCCCGCCGGCGCCGCCGGTGTGCCCGGCGCCGTCGCCCGCGCCCCCGGCGCCGCCGGTCGCGGTCGAATAGCCGGCGTCGCCGCGCGTCGCGTTCAAGGTCAGACCCGACGTCGCCGCGCCGCCGGCCACGCCGGACGCGCCGATCCCGGCCCCGCCCGCGCCGCCGGTCGCCAAGGCGCTCGCGGTCACGCCCTCGCTCCGGTCAGTGTTCTCGGCGTCATTGAAGGCGATCGTGGACGACGCCGTTCCTGCGGCGCCCGCAACACCGCCGGCGCTCGACCCGCCATCGCCGCCAGTGATCTGTTGCGTCAGATCGAGCTGGCCGCCGTTGGTCGAGCCGGAGACGGCATTGGTCGCCGAGACGCTCGCCCCGGCGCCGCCCGTCGCCTTGCTGGTTCCAGCGCCCCCGCCGCCGCCGGTCCTGTAGACGCTGGCGCTGGCGTTGCTGTCCGACGTGATGGTCACTGTCGCGGCGCCTGCGGCGCTCCCGCCGGCGCCGCCCGTCTTTCCGGCTCCATCGCTTGCGCCGCCAGTGCCGCCGAAGACCGTCGCCGTCGCGCCGGCGGGTCCGCCCGCGGTCAACGTGTCGGTTGCGTCCGCGGCCCCGCCGGCCGCCGCGGTCCCACCGCTGGTGGCGGCCCCGCCGGCGCCGCCGTCCGCTTCCGATTTGGAGCTGATACTCGAACTCGTGGTGTCGGCAGTCGCAAGTGTCGAGGTTGCGCTGCCTGCCGCACCCGCGGCGGCGCCCGCGCTGGCGCCGCCATCCCCGCCCGTCGCAACCTGCGTCAGGTTCACGCTGCCCCCGGGCGCGGTGGCGATCACCGCATTTTTTAGCAGCGAGGATGCCCCGACGCCGCCCTTGGCCGAAGCGAGCCCCGCCCCGCCGTCGCCGCCGAACTGATCGGCTTCGACGGTCGCGGTCGCGAGATCCGCGGTCATCAGCTGCGCGGTCGCGGCGCCGGTCGCACCCGCACCACCGGTGGCGCCGCTACCGCTCGCCGAGCCTCCATCGCCGCCGACAGCGACGCTATAGAGCGTGACGGCCGTGCTTTGGGTCGCGCTGGCCGTGTCGTTGAACGTCAGTTTGGAGGTCGCCGCCCCGGCCGCGCCGACCAATCCGATGTTGCTGGAGCCGCCGGCCCCGCCATCGGCTTCCTGCGATAGGACCAGACTACCCCCATGCGTCCTCCCGGTCACGGCGTTGGTCACGGTGCTGGCCGCCCCGGCGCCGCCTTTCGCGCCGCCCGTGCCGGCGCCGCCCGCGCCGCCGATCTGCAGCACCGAGGCGGACGCTGCACCCGAGAGCGTCGATATTGCGGTGGCCTTGGCGACCCCTGCCGCGCCGGCGCCAGCGGTAACGCCCGAGCCATTGCCACCGCCGCCCGCGCCGCCGGTGGCGTTCGCGGTGGCGTAGGCGCCGTAAAGCTCGGTGATCGAAATCGTCGCGGCGCCGCCCGCGCCGACGACGCCGGCCGAACCGGCGGAGCCGGTCCCGCCCGCCCCGCCCGTGGCGTCGACTTCGCCGGTGACGTCGGCCGAAGGCGTCAGGCTCGCGGTGTCGTTCACGGTGAGGCTCGATGCGCCGGCCCCCGCCGCGCCGGCCTTGCCGCCCGCGCTGCCGCCCCCCGCGCCGCCAACCGCTTCTTGAGTGAGGTAGAGGTATGCGCCGTCGGTCACGCCGGTCACGCGATTGGTCATAGAGGCGCCGGCGCCGGCGCCGCCCCCCGCACTGCCGGTTCCCGAGCCGCCGGCGCCGCCGATTTCGGTCGCGTCGATCTCGGCTTCGTAACCGGACGCATTGCCGCTCGCGGTCGACGTCGCGACGCCGCCGGCGCCGCCGACCTTGCCCGTCCCGTTCGCGCCACCGCCGGCGCCGCCTTCGGCGTGGGCGTAACTCGATACGCTGTAGCCAACAGCCGAGGACGTGCTGGTCGCCGCCCCGCCGAGGCCGCCCGAGGCCGTCGCGGCGGCCGTGCCCCCATCGCCGCCATAAGCAAAGGCGGCGCCTTCGACCGAGTCGGCGCCGGTTACATTGGACGTCGCTGCGCCGCTTCCGCCGGCGGCGCCGGCCGTTCCGGCCGAGCCGGAGCCGCCATCGCCGCCCGAAGCACTGATGTCCGTTTCAATCAGGCCGCTCTCGTCGGCGCTGGTGGTGTCGTTCAGGTTCAGGACCGAACTGCCCGAGCCGGCCGCGCCGGCCGTGCCGCCGGCGCTCGCGCCGCCATCGCCGCCGTGGCCGACCTGTTCGAGCAGCAGCGTACCGCCGTCGGTCATGCCGGAGACGGCGTTGGTCATCGAACTCGACGCGCCCGCCCCGCCGGACGCGCTGTTGGTTCCGACCCCGCCGCTGCCGCCAATTTCAATGGCGTCTGCCTCGGCGTAGCCGTCGGAATCGGGCGAGCCCACCGCTGCGGCCGTCTCACCGACGCCCGATATGGCACGGGCCGAGGCCTTGGCGACGCCGCCGGCGCCGGCGACCTTGGTGCTGCCGCTCGCGGCGCCGCCGAATCCGCCTGTGGCTTCGGACTGCGAGTCCGCCGCGCCCAGCATGTTGGTCTGGACCACCCCCGCCATCGCGGCGCCGCCGACGCCGCCGTCGCCGCTCAAGCCGTTGGTCCCGGCGCCGCCCCGGCCGCCGGTCCCGCCGATCGCTTCGTCTTCGCCGAGCAGTTGGAACACCGTGTCGATCTCAAGCGTGACGCCGGCGTTGGCGGCCCCGCCGGCGCCGCCGACACCCCCCGCGCGCCCGCTGCCGCCGCCGCCGCCGACTCCGCCGACACCGCCGGTCCCACCCTCCGCGAGGGTGGTGTTGAACAGATCGGTCGATTTCGTCAGGCCGGCGTTCGCCTCGCCGCCGGCGCCGCCGGTTCCACCTGGCTGCCCCTCGGCCCCGGTCGGGCCAGTCGCACCGGTAGGTCCGCTCGCAACGACGCGCATGTCACATTCCCCCAACAGCCCGCTGGGTTCAGCCGGGCCTAGCTCAAGACCACAAGGTGTGCGGCTCAGTGCGCAGGCGAGTCATCATCCATTTGCACTATGCGGGACGCGATTCTGGGCGCGGCGCGATTCTCGGCCAAACCGGCCCCGATTGGTCAGCGCGCCTCTGCGCCGGTCTGTTGCGCGCGACAGGGTGACGTCCGAGCACGGTCACGGATCGCGGATTGACCCAAACACCCGGCTAAGTCTCTTGGTTGCGAGGCGGCCGACTCGCGCCTGACCTCTTGGGATGCAATGACGGACGCCTTCGCCGACCGTCCAGCGACACGCTTGGCCACCCGGCTCGCCTTCCTGGTCGCGGGCTTCGGGGTCGCCTGCTGGGCGCCGCTCGTGCCCTTCGCCAAAGCGCGACTCGGTGTCGACGACGCTCAGCTTGGACTGCTGCTGCTGTGCGTGGGCGTCGGGTCCTTGCTGGCGATGCCGATCACCGGCGCGGTCGGCGCCCGCATGGGCAGTCGTCCGATGATCCTGCTGGGCGGCGTGGGGCTCAGCGTCCTGCTGCCAGCGCTGGCGTTCGCGGATTCGCCCTTGCTGCTCGGCCTGTCGCTGCTGCTGTTCGGCGCGTCGCTCGGGACCATCGACGTGGCCATGAACGCCCACGCGGTCGAAGTCGAGGCCGCGGCCGGGACGCCGCTAATGTCCGGCTTCCACGCCCTGTTCAGCATCGGCGGGTTCGCCGGGGCCGGCGCGATCACCCTGCTGTTGTCGCTCGGCCTCGCGCCGGGGTGGTCGGCGGTCTGCGCGGCCGTGCTGATGCTGGCGGCCATGGTCGGCGCCGACCGAGGTCTGCTGCGGACGAGAGGAGCCCTCGGCGAGAGCGTGTTCGCGTTTCCGAGAGGCGTCGTGCTGCTGATCGCCGGTCTCGCGGCCGTCGCGTTTCTGGTCGAAGGCGCGATGCTGGACTGGGGTGCGCTGCTGATCACCCGCGAGGGCCTGGTGACGGCCGCACAGGGCGGGCTCGGCTTCATGCTGTTCTCGATCGCCATGACCGCCGGTCGCTTGTCCGGCGACGCGATCGTCGGGCGGCTGGGTGGACGCCGGGTGCTGATCGCCGGCGGCGTTGTCACCGTGGCCGGCTTCGTCGTGCTGCTGACCGCGCCGATCGGACTGGTCGCGATGGCGGGATTCCTGCTGATCGGGCTCGGCGCCTCGAACGTGGTGCCGGTGCTGTTCAGCGCCACGGGGCGGCAGCGGGTGATGTCGCCCAGCCTGGCCATCGCCGCGATCACCACGACGGCCTACGCCGGCGTGCTGGCCGGCCCGGCGCTGGTCGGGTTCGTCTCGCAGGCGATCGGCCTTGCCGGCGCATTCTGGGTGCTGGCGGCGCTGATGTGCCTTGCGCCGTTGTTCGCCGCGACGGCGGCGCAGGAACAGCCTTAGCAGCGCGCGAAATCGATGCTCTCTCGCTCTCTGGCCCCACCGCCCAGGCTCTGCTACATCCGAGCGATGACACTGGTTCGGACGGCATCGCGAATTAAACGCCCGGCGTGACGCCGCCGGACGACCATCCAGCGCGCGCCGGGATCACCTTAGACCTTGTCATCCCGGACAACGGAGCGCCGCAGGCGCGTAGGCCGATCCGGGACCGAAACCCTCGCTGGAGCCGTCATGTCAGACGACGCCGATAAGCCGCTGCGGGACTACCGCGAGACGGTGTTCCTGCCCACCACGCCCTTCCCCATGCGCGCCGGCCTGCCTCAGGCCGAGCCCAAGCTGCTGGAGAAGCTGGGCGACCTCTATCCGCTGCTGCGCGCCAACCGCCAGGCCAGGGGCGCGCCGCTCTATGTGCTGCACGACGGCCCGCCCTACGCCAACGGCGCGATCCACATCGGCCACGCGCTCAACAAGATCCTGAAGGACTTCGTGGTCCGCTCGCGCTTCGCGCTCGGCTTCGACGTCGACTACGTGCCCGGCTGGGACTGCCACGGCCTGCCGATCGAGTGGAAGATCGAGGAAGAGTTCGGCAAGGAGGGCCGCAAGAAGGGCGAGGTCTCCAAGGCCGAGTTCCGCGCCCGCTGTCGCGACTACGCCGCGCACTGGATCGCCGAGCAGGGCCGCGAGTTCAAGCGCCTGGGCGTGCTGGGCGACTGGGACCACCGCTACGCGACGATGGACTTCAAGAGCGAAGCGGCGATCGTCGCCGAGTTCCACAAGTTCATCGCCAGCCACCAACTCTATCGCGGCGCCAAGCCGGTGATGTGGAGCCCGGTGGAACGCACCGCCCTGGCCGACGCCGAGGTGGAGTACCACGACCACGTCAGCCCGACGATCTGGGTCAAATTCCCGGTGATCGAGGGCTCGGATGCGACCACCGGCGGGTCGGTGGTGATCTGGACCACCACGCCCTGGACCATCCCCGGCAATCGGGCGATCTCGTACAATCCCGACATCGCCTACGCCGCCTATCGGGTCGAGGCGCTGGAGCAGGACCTCGCCTTCGCGCCCTGGGCCAAGCCCGGCGACGTGCTGGTGCTCGCCGACAAGCTGGCGGCCGACGTGTTCGCCGCCGCCAAGGTGGCTAAGTGGCTGCGGCTGGAAGCGGTCGATCCGCGCGGCATGGTCTGCGCCCACCCGCTCGCCGCGCTCGACGCCGGCTACGGCTTTCCCGTACCGCTGCTGGCCGGCGATCACGTCACCGACGACGCCGGCACGGGCTTCGTCCATACCGCCCCCGGTCACGGCGCCGAGGACTATCTGGTCTGGCTCGCCCACGGCCACCGCGAAATCCCCGAGACCGTCGACGAGGACGGGGCCTACGAGCCGGACGTGCCCCTGTTCGCCGGCCTGAAGGTGCTGGAAACCGAAGGCAAAAAGGTCGGGAAGTTCGGTCCTGCCAACGATGCGGTGATCAAGGCGCTGATCGAGGCCGGGACCCTGCTGGCGCGGGGCCGGCTGGAGCACAGTTACCCCCACTCCTGGCGCTCCAAGGCCCCAGTGATCTACCGCGCGACGCCGCAGTGGTTCGTGCGCATGGACGAGCCGCTCGACGACGAGGCGCACGGCGGCAAGACCCTGCGCGAGACCGCGCTGGCGGCCATCGACGCCACCGCCTTCTACCCGCCGCGCCTCGCCAACCGCATCCGCTCGATGGTCGAGAGCCGGCCGGACTGGCTGGTCAGCCGCCAGCGCGCCTGGGGCTCGCCGCTCGCCATGTTCGTCGACAAGGAGACCGGCCAGCCGCTGCTGGACGACCTGGTCAACGAGCGGATCGTGAACCTGATCGCCGACGAGGGCGCCGACGCCTGGTTCACCCGGCCCTCGCGCGACTTCCTCGGCAACCACGACGCCGAGCGCTACGAGAAAGTCGAGGACATCCTCGACGTCTGGTTCGACAGTGGCTCGACCCACGCCTTCGTGCTGGAGAACCGGCCGCACACGCACTGGCCCGCCGACCTCTACCTCGAGGGCGCCGACCAACACCGCGGCTGGTTCCAGTCGTCGCTGCTGGAGAGCTGCGCCACCCGCGGCCGAGCGCCCTACGACGCGGTCATGACCCACGGCTTCACCCTCGACGAGAAGGGGGAGGAGAAGATGTCGAAGTCGCGGGGCAACGCCATCGAGCCTCAGGAGGTGACCCGGCAGAGCGGCGCGGAAATCCTGCGCCTGTGGTCGGCGATGGTGGACTACGGCGACGACCAGCGCATCGGCCCGACCATCCTGCAGACCACCATCGACGCCTACCGCAAGCTGCGGAACACCCTGCGCTATCTGCTGGGCGCGCTGGGCGATTTCGACCCGGCCGAGCGGGTCGAGCTGACCGACATGCCGCCGCTGGAGCGCTTCGTGCTGCATCGGCTCCGGGAACTGGATGGCCAGGTGCGCGCGTCCTACGGATCGTACGCATTCGAGCCGGTGGTGAAGGCGCTGGGCGACTTCTGCTCCAACGATCTCTCGGCGCTGTTCTTCGACGTCGCCAAGGACGTGCTCTACTGCGATCCGCCGCAGCGCCTGCGCCGCCGCGCCGCGCGCACGGTGATGGACGCGGCGTTCGAGCGCCTGACCATCTGGCTGGCGCCGATCCTGGCCTTCACCTGCGAGGAAGCCTGGGCGACGCGGTTCCCCGACTCCGGGCCTAACGCCGTGCGCGTCTTCCCCGACACGCTGGCCGAGTGGGAAAATGCCGCCGAGGCGGCCCGCTGGCGCCTGGTCGAGCGGGTGACGCGGGTGGTCACCGGCGCGATCGAGGTCGAGCGGCGCGACAAGCGGTTCGGCTCCGCGCTTGAGGCCGCGCCCCGCGTGTTCATCGCCGACGCCGAATTGCGCGCCGCGTTCCACGGCCTGGAACCCGCCGAAGTATTCCGCACCAGCGATGCCCACTTGGAAGCCGGCGACGGTCCCGAAGGCGCGTTCCGGCTCGAAGAGGTCCCCGGCGTCGCCGTGATCGCCGAAGCCGCCGACGGCCACAAGTGCGCGCGCTGCTGGCGCGTCCTGGCGGAGGTCAAGGCGCCGACCTTCGTCTGCGAACGCTGCGAAGAGGCGGTGGCGATCTGGGACGTGCGGGCGGCATGAGCGGCAACAACTTCTCCCTTCCCCCTTGCGGGGAAAGGTCGGGGATGGGGGTGTCGGCTCGATGCCTGCCGCACTGGTGTCTTTCAGCCTTCACGTTCGACATCCAGTTCGCACCCCCACCCCTGACCTCTCCCCGCAAGGGGGAGGGGAACCGCGTTCGCGCGACGATGGGGGGAACGACATGATCCGCATCCCCCGGCTCGCGGCCATCGCCTATGTGCTGGCGCTTGTGGTCGTCGTCTCCGACCAGGCGTCGAAGTACTGGGTGCTGGAGGTGTTCCGCCTGCCGGAGCGCTTCTCGGCGCCGGTCGCCGGTCCGCTCTGGCTGACCATGGTCTGGAACAAGGGCGTCAGCTTCGGCGTGTTCAACAGCGACGCCGACTGGACGCGCTGGGTGCTGTCGGCCTTCTCGGTGATCGTCGCCGCGGCGCTGGCGGTCTGGGCGTGGAAGCTGGACCGGCTGCTGCTGGCCTTGGCGCTTGGCCTGATCATCGGCGGCGCGCTCGGCAACGCCGTCGACCGGATCCGGCTTGGCGCGGTGACCGATTTCGTCGATGTCACGCGGCTCTGGTTCCCTTGGGTGTTCAACCTGGCCGACGGGGCCATCAACATCGGCAGCGTGCTCCTGGTCTGGGACCTGTTTCTGGCGCCGCGAAAGCGCGCAGCCGGTTGAAGCGGATTGGCGCCGGTGCGGACGATAGGGTATCTGGGCGCTAACCACTGGGCCGGGGCGGCCTTGCGAGGAAGAGACAACTCCATGAAGTTCACCCGCGTCGCCGCCGCAGCCGCGCTTCTCGCCGCGGCCGGTCTCGCCGGCTGCGACTCCGCATCCAGGGCGTTCGGCCTCGCCAAGGTGACCCCCGACGAGTTCCGCGTCGTGACCAAGGCGCCGCTGACCCTGCCGCCGGACTATTCGCTGCGCCCGCCGGCGCCCGGGGAGCCGCGCCCGCAGGAGCTGCAGCCCGAAAGCGCCGCGCGCCAGGCTCTGGTCGGCCAGCGCGAAGGCGATGTGCGCTCCGATGGCGAGCGGCTGTTCGTGTCCAAGGCCGGCGCCGATCACGCCGATCCGCTGGTGCGCTACGTGGTCGACGACGAGTTCGGCAACCTCGCCCACAAGGACAAGAGCTTCTCCGACTACGTGATGTTCTGGAAGAAGGGCGCGCCGGTGGTGGCCCCGCAAAGCGAACTCGGCGACCCGAACCAGTCCCAGCCGCTCGACCCCGCGATCGAAGAAAAGCGCCTGCAGTCGCTGACGGGCAACAAAACCATCGTCATCGCCCGCAAGGGCGACTCGAAGGTGAAATTGCCGGGGCTTTAGCCTCCCTCCCCTTCACGGGGAGGGCAGATCGCGAAGCGATCGGGTGGGGGAGTCTGGCGACTGGCGATATCCCGCGGACGAGCATTGTCGCTTCGGACTCCCCCACCCGTCCGTCGCTTCGCGACGTCCACCCTGCCCGGGAAGGGGAGGGATGTAGGCGCGCTTCTAACGGAATCGCCGTATATTCTCCCCACCCACCATGACCATTCGCCGTCTCCCGCCTGAGCTTGTCAGCCGTATCGCCGCCGGGGAGGTGGTTGAACGGCCGGCGAGTGTGGTGAAGGAGCTGGTCGAGAACGCGGTCGACGCTGGCGCGCGGCTGATCGAGATCCAGGCCGACGGCGGCGGGCTCACCCGCATCCTGGTCGCTGACGATGGCCAGGGCCTGGGTCCGGACGAATTGCCGATGGCGGTGGAACGCCACGCCACCTCCAAGCTCTCCGCCGGCGCCGACGGCGGCTGGGACCTGCTGCGCATCGCCACGCTCGGCTTTCGCGGCGAGGCGCTGCCCTCGATCGGCTCGGTCGCGCGGCTCTCGATCTCGGCTCGCAAGGCTGGCGCGCAGGCGCACTCGATCCTGGTCGAGGGCGGCGATGTGCGGCCCGTCGCCCCGTCCGCCTTCCCCGGCCCGCACGGCGCCCGCGTCGAAGTGCGCGACCTGTTCTACGCCACGCCGGCGCGGCTGAAATTCATGAAGTCCGAGCGCGCCGAGGCTATGGCCATCGCCGACGAGGTCAAGCGCCAGGCCATGGCCCACGCCGGAGTGGCCTTCAGCCTCGATCTCGACGGCCGCCGCACCCTGCGCCTGCCGGCCGAAGCGCCCGGCGAGCAGGGCCGGCTCGCGCGCCTCGGCGCCATCCTGGGCGCGGACTTCGCCGATAATGCGCTGGCGATCGATCACGTGCGCGACGAGGTTCGTCTGGTCGGCCATGCCGGCGTGCCGACCTTCAATCGCGGCAACGGCGCTCACCAATATCTGTTCGTCAACGGCCGCCCGGTGCGCGACCGGCTGCTGCAAGGCGCGTTGCGCGCCGCCTACGCCGACTTCCTCGCTCGCGACCGGCATCCCGTCGCCGCGCTCTATCTCGAACTCGATCCGACCCTGGTCGACGTCAACGTACACCCGGCCAAGGCGGAGGTGCGGTTCCGCGACCCGGCGTTGGTGCGCGGCCTGATCGTCGGCGCCCTGCGCCACGCCTTGGCCGGCGCCGGCCACCGCGCCTCGACCACCGTCGCCGCCGACGCCCTGGCGGGCTTCCGGTCCGGCTACCAGCCGGGCCCGTCCGCCGCCGGCTTCTCGGCCTGGCAGGCCGGTGGTTGGGCGCCGGCGCCGCATAACGGGCTGTTGGCCGGCGTGGCCGAGATCTCCGCCCGGTTCGAGCCGCCGCCGAGCTACGCTCCTGGTTTCGCCGAGCCCGGTGCGCCGCCGCCGTTCGATCCGATCGACTTCCCGCTCGGCGCCGCCCGGGCCCAGTTGCATGAGACCTACATCGTCGCCCAGACCCGCGACGGCGTGGTCATCGTCGATCAGCACGCCGCCCACGAGCGGCTGGTCTACGAGCGGATGAAGGAAGGCATGGCCGCCGGCGGCGTGCCCACCCAGGCCCTGTTGATGCCGGTGGTGGTCGAACTCGATCCGGCTGAAGCCGAACGTGTCGCCGGCCGCGCGGACGAACTCGCCGACCTCGGCCTGGTGCTGGAGGCGTTCGGCCCCGGCGCGGTGCTGGTGCGCGAGACCCCGGCGGCGCTCGGCGAGACCGACGTGGCCGGCCTGGTGCGCGACATCGCCGACGACCTGGCCGAGAACGGCGCGGCGCTGGCGCTGAAGGAGCGGCTGGAGCACGTCGCCGGCACCATGGCCTGCCACGGCTCAGTCCGCGCCGGCCGCCGCCTCGCCGCGCCCGAGATGAACGCCCTCCTGCGGCAGATGGAGGCCACGCCCCACTCCGGCCAGTGCAACCACGGCCGCCCGACCTACGTCGAACTGAAGCTGGCCGACATTGAGCGCCTGTTCGGGCGGCGGTGAATCCACTTGTCGGTCATAGCCGGGCGTCAGTCTCCCGGCTACCCATGCACACCGTCCGAACCGTGGCCGCGCCTGGCGCGGCCACACCCCGTTCCGCGTTCTTGGGTCACCGGGACTGACGCCCGGTGATGACCGGCATTGGGGGTGGAGAGAACCCTCGCACGCCGCGCTCGACAGCGAATGAGTCCGGCGATAGAGCAACTTCAGCGCGGCCACACCGGCCTGCGTCGGAGGTTTGATGTCAGAGATTGCGGTCGAGGCCAGGGCCTAACACGCTCGCCTCACGCCGGCCCGAACACGGCGGCGATGACCCGAACTTGAAGGCCCTGCTCGCCCGTCCGTGCCCGCACGGACGCGTCCTCGCACGCCTTCCTCGGACGTCTCCCTTGAACATCTCCAAGCCGCAGCAACGCACGCTGCACGCGCTCGCCCAGGGCGGTCGCATCCTGCTCGAACGCGACGAAACCGGCCGCACCGTCGGCGCCGAATGCCTGACCCGCGAGGGGTGGCGCCTTGGCGAGTGCACGCTCGACCTGTTCAAACTGCTCAAGCGCCGCCGGCTGATCGCCAGCCGGGGCGGCGGGCCCTATCTCATCACCCGCGAAGGGCTGGAGCGCCTGCGCCCGCAGCTCGACAACCGCACCTCAGGACGCAACTGGTGAGGCGGCGCGCAGAAAGCTTACCCGCGCGGCGCCCCAGGTCCGCTCGTCCAGCAGCGCGAAGCCCTCCGGCGTCGGAGCGGGGTCGGCCGCGCCGCGCTCCAGCACGGCGATGGCGTCCGGCGCCAGCCAGGCGCCCGCGATCATCCGCGCAAGCACCGCCTCGGCGAGGCCCTTGCCGTAGGGCGGGTCGAGGAAGGCGAGATCGAAGGCGGCGCCATCACCCGCTGTCCGTGCGTTGAGCGTTGTCGCATCGCGACGGTCGATCCGTGTGCGGTCGTCGAGGTTCAGCACGCCGACGTTCTGACGTATCGCCCCGCGCGCCGCCTCGTTGCGGTCGACGAACAGACAGAACGCCGCGCCGTGCGACATCGCCTCCAGCCCGAGCGCGCCGGAGCCGGCGAAAACGTCGATCACGCGAGCCCCGTCCAGGCCTGGCGACCAGGGCGCGTGCGCCAGCACGTTGAACAGCGCCTGGCGGGTCCGATCGGCGGTTGGCCGGGTCGACTGTCCCTTCGGCGCCACAAGCGGGCGACCTCGAAACGTCCCGGCAACGATCCGCATGGGAAAGTCCTTCCTATGGCGGCGGTCTCTAGCGGATGAAGGGACCCCTGATCAAACGAGGCGGGAGATGAGTCTGGAGCTGCCACGGCTGTCGCACGCCGCCTTTATCGCGGATCTCAGTCCGCGAGAGCGCAGCCTATGGCGCATCGCTTTGACCCTGGTGGCCGGGCTGCTGGGTGGCTTGGTCGTCGGGCTTATTGGAGGCCTGCTGGCGCTTCTCGCCATCGTGGTGGCGACTGGCGGCTTAAAAGGCGGCCTCCAATCTCTGCTTCAGGGAGTCAACTCCTTGGTTAGCGAAGGCGGCGCCACGGTGCGCGGGGCATTGGGTTTGCTTTCGATGGCGGCCGCAACCAACGTGCCGTTGGCGGCAACATTCATCGTCATCGCCGCGATGATCGCGGGCCGCAAGGTGTCGCGCTACGTGACCACCGCTCCGAAGATCAGGTGGCGCCTGCTATTGGCCGGCCTTCTACTATCGTTTCTTATTATCGGCCCCGGACTTTGTCTCGCCCAGTCCCTCGATCCCCACGCGCCGCCCGCGCCGATGCTTAACTTGGCCAAGGATTGGCCGACCCGGATCGGTTACGCGATAGCGTGCTTCTTGCTTCTGATTCCCGCCGCCGCGGCCGAAGAAATACTGTTCCGCGGCTGGCTGCTGCGTCAAAGCGCGATGGTGACGCGCAATCCCTGGTTTCTCATGGCGCTCAACGGGGTGCTGTTCTCGGCGGTTCACGGCATAGGCGCGCCTTCGGAGCTTGCTCCTGATCCGTTCCTGACGCGCGCCCTGATGGGAGCGGGCTTTACCTACATGACCTTGCGCCTGGGTGGCATCGAGTTCTCGACGGGCGCCCACGCGGCGAACAACATTCTGATTGTGCTCTTCGTTGAGCCGCTGACGCTGAAACCCGCGGCGTCATCCGGGGTGAGCATCGACTCACTGGCCCAGGACCTGTTCCTGCTGGTCAGCTACGTGCTGATGGCGGAGGCGGTGGCGCGCTGGCCGCTGCTGCGTCGCTGGTCGGGGGCGGATCAGGTTCCGGATCTGACAGCCAACGTTGCGGCGGAGCATTTTTCCTAAGCTCCTCAAGCCCGCCGCGCAGCGCCTCCATGAAGCGCGCGCGATCGCCGCTCCAGCCGATCGCCTCGCCGACCAGTACGGTGCAGTTCATCGGCGCTGGCAGGAAGGCGCCCTTCGGCAGCACGCGCCCGGCGCCCTCGATCCAGATCGGCGTCACCGGCGCCTCCGGAAACGCGGCGGCCAAACGCGCCACGCCAGCCTTCATCGGACCCAGTTCGTCGACGCCTTTACCGCGCGTGCCCTCCGGAAAGATGATCACGATGTCACCCGTCGCCAGCGCCGCACGGGCCGGGGCCAACGCGTCGTCGCCGCGGCCCGTTCCCCGCGCCACCGGCACGATGCCGATCACGCTGCGCGAGAACCAGCCGATGATCGGGCCGCGCAGGAAGTAGTCCGCCGCCGCCACCGGCCGCAGTCGGCGCATCAGCCGGGCGGGGAAGATGGTCAGCAGCAGCAGGGTGTCGACGTGGCTGTTGTGGTTGGCGACGACGATCGCCGGTCCCGATTTCGGCAGATGTTCGCGCCCGACCACGTCGGCGCCGGTGAAGAAGGCCGCGAGCGGGCGCGCCACCAGCGTCAGGAACGTCAGCCGCGCGACATTCATCGGTGCAGGGCGAAGAAGGTCATCAGGTGAAAATACAGCGGCGCGGTGAAGGTCAGGCTATCGATCCGGTCGAGAATACCGCCATGGCCCGGTATCAGCTGTGATGAATCCTTGACGCCGATATCGCGCTTCACCGCCGACAGCGTCACGTCGCCAGCGAACCCCGCCAGCGGCAGCACGATCGCCATGATCGCCAGGTCGAGGCCCGCCAGCGGCGCAAAGATCGGCCCGATCAGCCAGATCAGGCCCGAGGTGGTCACCCAGCCGCCGAGGAAGCCCTCCCAGGTTTTGTTGGGGCTGACCGTGGGCTTGATCTTGTGGCGGCCGACGAGCTTGCCCCAGCAGTACTGCGCCACGTCGTTGGCCTCGGTCGCCACCAGCAGCAGGAACACCAGGCCCGCGGGGCCGGCCGGCATCGGCTCGTTCGCCGGCGTGCGCATCAGGAACACCACGAAGCCGATGGTGTAGACGCAGGCCACCTCGCCCCAATGGAACCCGGCGGCGCGCTGCAGGTAGTTTTTGGTCTGGCCGATGATGGCCATCAGGAACGGCGTGATCAGGAACACCCAGACCGGGATGAAGACGAGGTAGATGCCGTACTCGTTGATCGCGATCCAGCCGTAGCTGATCGGCACCACGAGGTAGGACGCCAGGATGATCAGCCGGTCCTCCCGCCGCGCCGGCGCCAGCGAGAGGAACTCGCGCAGCGCCATGAACGAGATCGCCGCGAACAGCACCAGCACCGCCTGCCAGCCGAGCAGCAGCGCGCCGGACAGCAGGGCGACCATCACCCACCAAGAGTTCACCCGCTGGCGCAGGTTGGCATAGTCGCGGCCGGGGCGAAGCCGGGGGAGGAGCGCGGCGGCAAGCGCGCCCAGGGTCAGCACCGTCAACACCCCGGCCAAACCCCAGACCAGCGGCCAGGCGATCGGCGGCAGGGCGTAGCCGAACAGGTGGAGATGAACAGAGGCGGCCGGCATGGCGAGGCAGAGTTGTCCCTTGCCAAGCTTGCCGGTGCAAGCGCCGCGCGATGGTGAGCGCAGTCCGGCTATGCCATGCTGCGCGCCGCCGCTTGTTTGAGGAATGATCGTGGCCGAACCCGCTAACCGCCGTCCGATCAAGTCGCGCGAGGCCGGCTGGGCCCATTGGCTGGCGAAACGCCTGGCCGACGCCGACCTGCGGCCAGACCTGATTTCCGGCGTCAGCATCGCCTTCGCCCTGCTGGGCGCGGCGCTGCTGCTGGCCGCGGGCGTGACTGAGCCGGCCGGCGTGCGCGCCGCGCTGCTGCTCGGCGCCGCCGCGATGATCCAGCTGCGGCTGGTCTGCAACCTGCTCGACGGCATGGTGGCGGAGCACGGCCGCAGTTCGTCCGCCGGCCCGATCTGGAACGAACTGCCCGACCGGTTCTCCGACGTCGCCCTGCTGGCCGCCGCCGGGTACAGCGCCGGGGCCGGCGGGCTGATGTTCGCGGTCGAGATCGGCTGGATCTGCGCCTGCCTCGCGCTGCTGACCGCCTATTTGCGCGAAATGGGGCGCGGGCTGGGCTTCGCCGCCGACTTCTCCGGCCCGATGGCCAAGCCGCAGAGGATGGCGGCGCTCACCATCGCCTGCGTGATCGCCGCGCTGGAGCCGTTTTGGGGCTGGCGCGGCGAGACGCTCTGGATCGCGCTCGTGATCGTCGCAATCGGAACCGCGATCACCGCCGCCCGTCGCACCCGCACACTGGCCCGGCGGCTGAGGGACCGGAAACACAGCGGAGGAAACGCATGAGCCTCGTCACTACCGAAGATCGCGGCGCTGTGCGCATCGTCATCTACGCCAACCCGCCGTTCGGCACGATGACCGCCGCCGGCTCGAACGAGATGTACGACATCGTGGTGTCAGCCTTGGCCGACGCCGGCGTGCGAACGATCGTGATCACCGGCGGCCTGCCGGGAATCTTCATCCGCCACTACGATGTCGGCGAGCTTTCGGTGATGTCCGACGCCCTGGCCGACCTCGCGCCGCCACCGCCGCGGCGCGACCCCGGCCCGCGCACGCCTGGCTTCCTCGATCTGACCGATCTGATCGCCGCCGCCGACAAGCCAGTGATCGCCGCGATCAATGGGCTCTGCATGGGCGGCGGCTTCGAGCTGTCGCTCGCCTGCGACCTGCGCATCGCTGGCGAGGACGTGACCGCGATCGGCCTGCCGGAGACGCGCATCGGCATTTTCCCCGGCGGCGGCGGCACCCAGCGGCTGCCGCGACTGATCGGCGAGGCCAAGGCGCTGGAGATGATCTTGCGCGGCCTGACGGTCGACGGACCGGGCGCGCACGAACTCGGGATCGTGCATGAGGTCGTGGCCGATCCGCTGGCGCGCGCGCTGGAGATCGCCGCCGAGTTGACGACACGCGGGGCCGAGGGCCTGGCCTTCGCCAAGCGGCTTACCCGCGCGGCGCTCGACCGCCCCCTGGCCGAGGGCCTGGCGGACGAGCGCCAGAGCTTTTTGGCGGTGATGCGGACGTCGTCCGCCCGCGAGGCTTTGCGGGCTTCCCGGGCCCCGGTCGAGATCCAGCAGGCTTGATCTTCGGCTTGGCCCATCCCGGCTTGCGCTTCAGCGCTTCGACCTTGAGCGCGGGCGCAGCCGGCGCCTGAGCGTGCGTCTGCGGCGCGGGTTTGGCCTTGAACCGCCGTCCGGACTTGCCCGCCACCAGCCCGATGACCCCGTCCGCGCCGCGCACCGGCGGTGGCAGTTCCTCCACCGCGCCTTTCTCCAGCGAGCCGAGCTCATACGGCCCGTAGGCGACGCGGATCAGCCGGTTGACCGTGAGCCCGAGCGCCTCCAGCACCTTGCGCACTTCGCGGTTCTTGCCTTCGTTGAGCGCGACGCTGATCCACCGATTGGCCGCGCCCTCAGGCCCAGGCTCGGCCTCGGCCTCGATCGCGCCGTAGCGCACACCATCAACCGTGATCCCATTTTCCAGCCGCGCCAGCTTGCCCTCATCGACGCGGCCGCGCGCCCTCGCACGGTACCGCCGCCGCAGCCCGGTCGCGGGCAGTTCGAGCGTGCGCGCCAGTTCGCCATCGTTGGTCAAGAGCAGCAGCCCCTCGGAGTTGAGGTCGAGCCGCCCGACCGAGATCAGCCGCGGCAGGCCGGGCGGCAGGGCGTCGAACACCGTCGGCCGGCCGGCCGGATCGCGGTGCGACGTCACCAGGCCCGGCGGCTTGTGGTAGCGGAACAGGCGCGTCGGTTCGGCCGCCGCGACCGGCCGGCCATCAAGCGTAACCTTGTCCTCGGCCGAGACTTTGACCACCGGTGAGGTCAGGGTTTCACCGTTCAGCGTCACCCGGCCAGCCTCGATCAGCCGCTCGACCTCGCGGCGCGAGGCGACGCCTGCGCGGGCCAGCACCTTGGCGATACGCTCGCCGCCCTCCGCCGAGGCTTGACCTCCGCCGCCCCCGGCGCTTGCGTCGTCCCGATGATCCATGACGCCGAGACCATGCGCATCGCCCTCGCGGAGGCGCAAGCCGCCGCCGCCCGCGGCGAGACCCCGATCGGCGCCGTGGTGATCGATCCAGCCACTGGCGAGATTGTCGCCCGCGCCGGCAACAGCCCGATCGGCCTTGCCGATCCCACCGCCCACGCCGAAATCCTGGCCCTGCGCGCCGCCGCCCAGCGACTGGGCAACTACCGCGTGACGGGACTGACCCTGGTAGTCACCCTGGAGCCCTGTGCGATGTGCGCCGGCGCCATCAGCCACGCCCGCATCGGCCGCCTGGTGTTCGGCGCCACCGACGAGAAAGGCGGCGCGGTTGTGAGCGGGGCGCGTTTCTTCGACCAGCCGACGTGCCACTGGCGGCCGGAGGTCGAGGGCGGGGTGCTGGGGGAGGAGAGCGCCGAGATGCTGAGGGGGTTTTTCCGAGCACGCCGATAAAACAGTTTGAAGACTGTATAAACTATTACGTATAAATAGTCATCGGAAGGACACGCGATGGCAACTAAGTACGAACCGCTCAGCGTTCGACTGCGGCAAACACCGGGAAGCCGAATTCGGCTCACTTTCAATGAGATAGAGGCCATTCTGGGGTTCGCGCTGCCGAATTCCGCGCGGAGTCACGCACCTTGGTGGGCGAATGTTGGGGGCTCCCATGTACAGGCTGAGGCCTGGATGGGTGCGGGTTGGCGCACGTGTCAGGTTGATGTCCCTGGAGAGAAGGTTTCGTTCGAAAGAGCCAAGCCGTCCGCCTCGCAACAAGAGCACGAGGCCCTCGGCGTCGCTGAGTCAGCCATTGCGTTTGTACCCGACAACTCGATCGTCATTAGACAGTCCGATCTGAGAGGGAGCGCGGTTCGTCTGCTTGAAGACTACCGAGAAGAACAGGGTGGCAGTCTCGCAGACGCCGTTGTGGGCTTGTTGAACGCGATGGCCCTCGAGCGCCGTCGGCAACTGCTTGAGCGGTTTCCAATGCGCGGCCCAATCTCCCCAATCGACAGCACCGACTTGGTCCGCGAAGACCGAGATGCGCGCTGACATCGTCCTGGACGCGTCAGTCGCAGCGAAATTCTACTTTCTCGAGGACGGTTCGGACCGAACCCGGGCGATGCTGACATCAGGCGTGGTCGTCGCCGCGCCCGACCTGCTGTTCGTCGAGATGGCCAGCATCGCGGCCAAGCGGGTCAGGCGCGGTCTCTGTTCAGCCGAGCTTGGCCGCGATGCGGTTAACTCGGTCGGTGATCTTGTCGACGAAGTCTTCACTCTCAGGAGCCTGGCGACGCGCGCCTTCTTGTTCGCACGAGACAACGGCTTCTCCGCCTACGACGGGGCCTATCTCGCGCTAGCCGAGCGATTGAATGCGCCGGTCCTGACGGCCGACGAGCGTCTTATCGAAGGCGCTCGGGCCTTGGGGGCCGGAAACCTCGTTAGAACACTGTAGCGCGGCTTGCGCCGCCACCCGCGCAGCGGGATGATCGTCCCATAAAGAATGGGAGGATTTCAGATGGGATTGCTTGATGGGAAGGTCGCCATCGTCACCGGCGGCGGCAACGGGCTGGGCGAGGCTTACTGCAAGCTGTTCGCCCGGGAGGGCGCGTCGGTCGTCGTCAACGACCTGGGCGGCGCGCGGGACGGCACGGGCGGCAGTATCAGCGCCGCGCAGACGGTAGTGAACGCGATCACCGCGGCGGGTGGCAAGGCGGTCGCCAACGGTGACGACGTCTCAACGGTCCAGGGCGGCGAGAACATCTTCCAGACCGCGATGGATAATTTCGGCGGCGCGCACATCCTGGTGAACAACGCCGGCATCCTGCGCGACAAGACCTTCTCCAACACCTCCGAGTCCGACTGGGACGCGGTGGTGAAGGTGCACCTGAAGGGCGCGTACTGCGTCACCATGCCGGTGTGGAACTGGATGAAGGCCAACGGCGGCGGCGTGATCGTGATGACCTCGTCCGGCTCCGGCCTGTTCGGCAACTTCGGCCAGTCGAACTATGGCGCGGCGAAGGCCGGCCTGTACGGCTTCATGCGCGTGCTCTCGATCGAGGGGCGCAAGTACGGCATCCGGCTCTGGGCCCTGGCGCCCGGCGCCTACACCCGCATGACCTCCGACCTGCCCGGCCGCAAGGACCGCGAGCCGGATCCGATGAGCCTGCCCGAGCGCATCGCGCCCGGCGTGCTCTACATGGTCTCGGACCTCTCGGGCGAGCAGACTGGCAAGGTGCTGAGCGTGTCATCCCGCGGCGTGCGCGAGATCAAGATGGTGATGGCCAAGGGCATCACGCCCGCGGCGCCCTGGACCGCCCAGGACGTGGCCGACAACGCCGAGACGATTTTCTTTCCTGAGGACAAAGAGCGGGTGATGGGCTGATGCTGACCGTCCACCACCTGGGCGTCTCGCAATCGGAGCGGATCGTCTGGCTCTGCGAAGAGCTGGCGATCCCCTACAAGTTGGAGCTCTACGACCGTGATCCCGTCACGCGCCTGGCGCCGGCGGCCTACAAGGCGCTGCACCCGCTCGGCACCGCGCCGATCATCACCGATGGCGATCTGGTGCTGCCCGAGTCCGGCGCGATCATGGAGTACATCATCGGCAAGTACGGCGACGGCCGGCTGGCGGTGAAGCCGGACGCGCCGAACTTCGCCGACTATCTGTTCTGGTACCACTTCGCCAACGCCTCGATGATGCCGCGGCAGACGATCGGACCCAAGCCGCCCGCGGGCGTGGAGGAGACGCCGCGCGCCCGGTTCATGCGCGAACGGGGCGAGTTGACCTGGGCGCTGGTGGAAAAACGCCTCGGCGAGGCGCCCTATTTCGCCGGCGACGAGTTCACTGCCGCCGACATCATCATGGGCTTCCCGCTGACCACCATGCGCGCCTTCGCGCCGCACGACCTGTCGCCGCATCCCAACATTCTGGCCTACCTGCAGAGGATCGGGGCGCGGCCGGCCTATCAGCGGGCGATGGCGAAGGGCGACCCGACCATGACGCCGATGCTGACTTAGGCCTGGCGCCGACGGTCTACAGCCGCTCTTAGCAGCAGCGCTTCGTTCTCAGGCAGTTGAGCTAGCGCACGCCGGATGGAGGTGAGGCGAGAGCCGGTCTCTATCTGGTTCATGTCGCGCACCGCACGACTATAGCTGACACCTTCGGTCACGAAGACCGCGTGCGCCATAGGCCCCCATCGGCGTGTCGAATGCGGCGGCGAAGGCGTCAGCGGTTCCAAAAAATGGAAACCCAACGGCTTGAGTTCACCCACGGTCCAGCCGCTTTCTTCGGCGATCTCGCGCCGCACTGCCTGCTCCACCGTCTCGCCAGCCTCGATGCCGCCGCCAGGTTCGATATGTCGCTCACCGTGCATTTCGTCGACCACGACCACTCGCGAACCCTTGAACACCACGGCGCGAGCCGAAGTCAGTAGTTCGGAGGGAAAGTCGAAATCGCCGATGAACGTGCGAGCGCGTAGGCGAGCCGAGGGCCACACCGCCTCGAAGTCCGCCAGCGGCATTCGCTGTTGGAGTTCTGCGGCGAAGCTCGCGGCGAGTGTACTAAGATCCATAGCGGCGCTTCTAACTTAAGCGCGCTCCATCGCCGAGGGCTAGGCGGCGGCCCAGCGATGGGAGTCGAGGGCGATCGGGTCGTCGAGGGCCATTTCGTCCCAATCCAGGTCCGGTGGGGGGCTGGAGGCGGCGGCGATCACGGCGGCGAGTTCGGCGGCCGAACTGGAACCGACGATCACCGCATCGGCTTCCGGCCGCGACAGCGCAAAGCCCAGCGCCGCCTGCAGCGGGTCGGAACGACCTTCGGCGATCATCCGGCGGGCGCGCGACAGGCGGCCGGCCGCACCCTTCAGCTGCGCCGGCACGCGGTCTGGGGGCAGAAACAGCAAGCCGTTGAGGAAGATCGAGCGCAGGTGCACCTCGATGCCCATTTCGCGCACCGCCATCAGACTGCCGTCGAGCAGCAGGCGCTGGTCGAGCAGCGAGGCGGGCGCCTGCAACAGGTCGGGCTTGAAGCGGCGGGCGACGCCGGCCGGATCATCCGATGCGTAGGCGCAGACGCCGACCTGATCGAACAGGCCGTCCTCGTCGCGGAGTTTCTTCAGCCGGTCCCACAGCGCCTGGCCGGCGGGAGCGAAGAGATCGCTGGCGCTCTGCACCACGACGGCGCGCGCCTTGGTCAGCTTCAGCCGCGCCAGGCTGGCCCGAACTTCGGTCTCGACCACATCGGGACCGCGCTCGCCGCGCACCGAGCGGATCAGCACGCCCATCGGGACCGGACGCGGCAGGTTCAGGCCCACCATCTGCTCGCAGGACGGCGCCGCGCCGCCCGCGTCGAGGAAGCCGAGATCGGCCCGCGCGCAGGCGATCAGCATGTCTCGCACTTCCGCTTCCGGTGGCCGGCCACGCGTCGCCACCCCGGTCGGAAACTGCGACGCGCCCAGCCCAAGCTTGCGAAGCGAGGGTCTCATGCGGCGCCCACCATCTTTTTGCGCTCGTTGTACATTGAGCGGGAAGATGCGCCCCGGACCTTTAAGAAGGGGTATCGAGTAGGTTGATCGGAGGTTAAGCGCCAACGGATGCGCGAGGCGCGGCCGGATTGGCCAAAACCGCTAGATCCGCTCCAGCAACAGCGCCTCGATCACATCCCCGACATTGAGCGCGCCGCCGGCCGCCGGGCGTCGCACCAGCGCGTCGGCGCTGGCGAATACCGAAACCAGCGACGAGTCCTGATCCGCGAACGCCTCGGCGCTCACGACGCCGTCAGTCCCGGCGCTGATCTTCGCCCGCATCCAGTGTTCGCGCGGACCGTTGGCCGGGAAGCGCGCGGCCGCCCTGGCGTGAATCATTGGCAGCGTGGGATCGGCGCCCTGCATGCTCATCAGCAACGGCCGCAGGAACAGCTCGGCGCAGACCAGCGACGAGGACGGATTGCCGGGCAGCCCGAGCACGCGCCGCCCGTCCGCCAGGCGTCCGAACCAGGTCGGCTTGCCGGGGCGCACGTTGACATTCTCCACCGCCAGCTCAAGGCCGAGGCGCTTCAGCGCCGGCTTGACCAGGTCGTGATCGCCCACCGAGGCGCCGCCGACGGTGACGATCAGGTCGCACTCGGCGTCGCGCACCGCCTGTACGGTCGCGTCGAGATCATCGCCCACCGGCTTCAGCCGCTCGGCCGCCGCGCCCCACCGCCCGGCGAGCGCGACCAGGGCGACCGTGGCGGCGTCGAAGATCTGATAGGGGCCGGGCGCCTCGCCCGGATCGATGATTTCCTCGCCGGTGGAGAGGAAGGCCACGCGCGGGCGCCGCGCCACGCCCAGCATTCTGCGTCCGCCGGCGGCGGCGAGCGACAGCCGCCAAGGGTCGAGGCGCGTTCCCGTCCTCAGCAACAGCGCACCGCCTCGGAAGTCGCAACCGGCCGGACGCACGTATTCAGCCGCCGGGGTTTCGGGGACCACGACCAGATCGCCATCGCGTGCAGCGACTTCCTGGATCACCACCGTGTCGGCGCCGCGAGGGACCGCGGCGCCGGTGAAGATCCGCACCGCCTCGCCGCGCGCCATCGCCGTCGCGAACGGCGTGCCGGCCGCGCTCTCGCCGGCGATCCGCAGCTTGCCTGGCGTATCAGCGGCGACCACCGCCCAGCCATCCATCGCCGAGGCCGGATAGGGTGGCTGGTCGCGCAAGGCGTGGATGTCGTCGGCGAGCGTGCGGTCGAGCGCGGCGGCGAGCGTCACGCTCTCGACCGGCATCGGGACGGCCCACGCCAGCATCGCCGCGCGCGCCTCCTCGACCGAGGGCAGGCTCACAGCCAAATTCTCACGGGCGGCGCCAGTCACCCGACGCGCCGCCGGTCTTTTCCAGCAGCCGCACCGCCTCGATGGTCATGCCGCGTTCGACCGCCTTCAGCATGTCGTAGAGCGTCAGGCAGGCGACGGAGACGGCGGTCAGCGCCTCCATCTCGACCCCGGTGGGCCCGGTAGTGGCCACCCGCGCGGTCACCTCCAGCCCCTCGTCCGCCAGAGCGATCCGCACCTCGGCCTTGGAGAGCGACAGCGGATGGCAGAGCGGGATCAGGTTCGACGTTTGCTTGGCCGCCATCACGCCGGCGATCTCGGCGGCGGCGATCACGTCGCCTTTGCCGGCGCCGCCGGAGAGCGCCAGGTCGCGGGTCTGCGGCGACATCCGCACCAGCCCCGCCGCCACCGCCTCGCGCGCCGTCGCCGCCTTGCCCGAAACATCGACCATGCGCGCGCGGCCGTCGGCGTCTAGGTGGGTGAGTTGCGTCATCGGCCGTCCTCAAGACTCAGGCAGCCTTTCTTAGGCTCGCCGGGGCCCTGACCGCCAAAGGCTTTTCGCGCGCACGGCCCGGCGCTAGGAGCAGGCGATGTCCGACGCTTACCGCCGCCACCTTGAGGCGCTGCACGCCCGGCTGGAAACGCCGGACGAGATCGTGCTGGCCACGCTGGCCGAGGTCAGCCGCGCCAAGGTCGAGGAGCGCCGCCGGATCGCCGAGGGCGAGGCGAATGAGGTGCACAGCTTTCGGCTCGGGGACGGGCTCGCGGTGATCATGCGCATCGCCCGCAGCAACGCTCGGGGGTTCGAGGCGGAGCGTTGGGCGATCGAGGCTTGCCGGAACGAAGGCGTGCCGGTTCCGGAGATCCTGCTGATCAAGCGGGTGGAGAGCGGCGGCGGGCCAGTCGACATCTGCATCCAGCGCAAGATCGAGGGTGAGCTGCTGTCCAACTGCCTGGACCTAACGCGCGAGAGGCTACGGGTGCTGACCGCGGAGGCTGGCGACATCCTCTCTCGCGTTCACCGCGTGCACACTCAGGGTCTCGGCTATCTGAACGGCGTGGGCGAAGGCGCATTCGCGAGCTTCGACGATCTGATGGCCGGCTTCCTTGGCGAAGAGGGCGCCTACGTCGCGCTCGCCGAGGCGCGGAACTTCGAGACCGGGCTGATCCGGCGCGCCTTCGCCGCGATCACCCTCGCGGTTCGCGAAGCGGCGCCGATCCGGGTGTCGCTGACGCACAACGACTTCTTCCCGAAGCACCTGCTGGTGAAGGACGGCCGCATCAGTGGCCTGATCGACTTCGGCGAGGTCTCTGGCGAGGCGTCGGCAAATGAGTTCGCCAAGTGGGACTATCTGGTTGGGGACCAGCTACCGGTCGCCTGGCTGCGCGAAGGCTATGCGGACAAGTCGCTGTTTGACGGGGGCTATGACCGGCTCTTTCCGGCCCTGAAGCTGATCACCGGCCTGTGTCTCTTCTCCTGGTACGCCGGCGAGGGCTACGCCGCGGGTGTGGCGGACGCGAAGCGCCGGCTGATCTCAGATCTGGCCGAGGCGCTTAATTGACGGTGGCGCGCCGATCCCCGGCGCGGACAGATAATCCTCTTTCAGGCCCACCCCGGTCAGCGTTGCCTTCCGTGCGGCGGTCAGCAGCCAGACGATCCGGGCGGCGGCGTCCGGAATCGAAAGTCCGGCCGGGCGGATGTTGGAGACACAGTTGCGCTCGGAATCGAGCCGGCCGATCGCGGGGCGCCAGGTGACGTAGGCGCCGAGGCTGTCGGCGGCGCTGAGGCCCGGCCGCTCGCCGATCAGCACCACGACCATGGCCGCGCCGAGCAGCGCGCCGATCTCGTCGCCCAGCGCGACGCGGGCCTCGCGGGCGATGACGATCGGGCCGATGCGCCAGCCCGGCAGGCGATCGAGCAGGGCGTGGACCAGGGCGGGGCCGTTGGCTGCAACGGCGGCCGGCGAGAGGCCGTCAGCCAGCACGATAGAGAGGTCCCAGTCCGCCGACGACAATCGTTCGGCGTCGGCCCGCGCGAGACGGCGGCCGAGGTCGGGGCGGGTGAGATAGGTGCGGCGATCGCCGGATTGGCTCTCGACCTCGATCGCCTCCACGTCGGCCAGCGCCGCAACGATCACCTCGGACGCGAGCGGAGCGTGCACCGCATCGCGCGCCAAGGCATGGGCCGACTGGAGCTCAAGCATCGCCCCTGTCGGCAGCCCATCGCCGCTGCGGCCCAGCCCGACCCGTGCGTCGGTCGCACCGCGCAGCCGCGCCCAGATGTCGGTTCGGGCGGGCGCGGTCACAGCAGAGCGGCGGCGTAGTCGACCAACCGGCGCGACTCCCCGGCCAGCGCCTTCGCCGAGAGCCGGCCCGCGTCGTCGAACACGCCCACGTCGATCAGCCAGCGCTCGAACTCAGGCGCCGGGCGCAGATTCAGCACGGACCTTGCGTAGGCCGCGTCGTGGAAGCTGGTCGACTGGTAGTGCAGCATGATGTCGTCGCCGCCGGGCACGCCCATGATGAAGGTGACCCCCGCCAGCGCGGCCATCGAGAGCAAGGTGTCGACGTCGTCCTGATCGGCCTCGGCGTGGCTGGTGTAGCAGACGTCCAGACCCATCGGCAGGCCCATCAGCTTGCCGCAGAAGTGGTCCTCCAGGCCGGCGCGCAGTATCTGTTTGCCGTCGTAGAGGTATTCGGGGCCGATGAAGCCGACGACCGAATTGACCAGCAGTGGCTCGAACTTGCGCGCCACCGCGTAGGCGCGGGCCTCGAGCGTCTGCTGGTCGACGCCGTGATGGGCGCCGGCCGAAAGGGCCGATCCCTGGCCGGTCTCGAAATAGGTGACGTTGCGCCCGGTGACGTGGCGGCCGAGCGAGAGCGCAGCGTCTTGCCCTTCCTTCAGCAGGGCGAGGTCGATGCCGAAGCTGCGGTTAGCGCCCTCGGTGCCAGCTACCGACTGGAACATCAGATCGAGTGGCGCACCGCGCTCGATCGCCTGCAGCGCGTTGGTGACGTGGGTCAGCACGCAGGTCTGGGTCGGGATCGCGTGCGCCTGGCGCAACTCGTCCATCAGCCGCAGCAGCTGAACTGTGGAGTCAACATTGTCCGAGGCCGGATTGATCCCGATCACCGCGTCGCCGCAGCCCATCAGCAGGCCGTCAAGGATCGAGGCGGCGATACCGGCGGGGGAGTCGGTGGGGTGGTTGGGCTGCAGCCGCACCGAGAGCCGGCCCTCCAGCCCGATGGTGTTGCGAAAGCCGGTGATCACCCGGCATTTGCGCGCCACGGCGACGAGGTCCTGGTTGCGCATCAGCTTGCAGACCGCCGCCGCCATCTCCGGCGTGACGCCCGGCGCGATCCCGGCCAGCGCCGCCGCGTCAACCGCCTCGCTCAGCAGCCACTCGCGCCAGCCACCTGTCGTGAGGTGGGCGATCGGCGCGAACGCCGCTGCATCGTGATCGTCGACGATCAGCCGGCTGACCTCATCGGCTTCGTACGGAATGACGAGATCGTTCAGGAAGGTGATGAGCGGAAGATCGGCCAGGACGTAGCGCGCCGCCACCCGCTCGGCGCCCGAGCCCGCCGCCACGCCCGCCAGCCGGTCGCCCGAGCGCTCCGGCGTCGCGGCCGCCAGCACGGCCTTCAGATCATCGAAGACGTAGCGCGTGCCGCCGAGCGTGCTCTTGAACACCTCACCATCCTCAACGCCGAAGCCCGGTCAGCGCTCCAGCAGGCGCGGCATCAGCTCGACCATGTTGCAGGGCTTGTGGCGGCTGTCGAGTTGGGTCGCGATCACCTTGTCCCAGCCGTCGCGTACCGCCCCGTTCGAGCCCGGCAGGCAGAAGATGAAAACGCCGTCGATGATCCCAGCCAGCGCGCGCGACTGTAGCGTCGAGAGCCCCACCGTCTGGTAGCTGACCAGATGGAAGATCACCGAAAAGCCCTCGATCCGCTTGTCCAGCAGCGGCTCGATCGCCTCGGGCGTCACATCGCGGCCGGTGATGCCGGTGCCGCCGGTGGTGAGGATCGCATCGACATCGCCGGATCGGGTCCAGACCTTCACCTTGGCGCGGATCTCGCCGATGTCGTCGCGGACGATGGCCTTGTCCGCGAGCTGATGCCCGGCGCCGGTCAGGCGCTCGACCAGCACATGGCCGGAGGTGTCGCTCTCTTCGTCGCGGGTGTCGGAGATGGTCAGCACGGCGATGCGCACCGGCGTCATCGTCGCGGATTCATCGAGCTTGCCGCCGGGGGTGAGCAGGGTGGTCATGCGGCGGCCTCTCCAGCTGCGTCGGGCGGGTTTAGTCCCACCGCGCGATGTCGTCCAAATCCCGCGCGGTCGGCTCGACCCAGCGCGCGCCGGCGGGGCCGTGTTCCTTCTTCCAGAACGGAGCGCGGCTCTTGAGGTAGTCCATCAGGTAATCGCAGGCCTCGAACGCCTCGCGCCGGTGCGCCGCGGCGGTCGCCACCAGCACGATCGGCTCGCCGGGCGCGATCTGCCCGTGGCGATGGACGATCAGCACGTCGTGCAGTGAGAAGCGTTCGCTCGCCGTCTCGGCCGTCCGCCCGATCTCGACCTCTGTGAAGCCGGGGTAGGCCTCAAGCTCCAGCGCCGTGGTCTGGCCGGCGTCGGCGCGGGCGATGCCGACGAAACTGGCCACCGCGCCGCTTTCGGTGCGGCCGGCGCAGAACGCCGTGAGTTCCGCGCCGGGTTCGAACGGCTCTGTCGACAGCCGGATCATCCGCCGCTCATCGGCGGCAGGAACGCAACCTCGTCGGCGCCGGCCAGGGCGACCTCGCCGCGGACGATGGTCTTGTCGACGGCGGCCTGAACGCCAGGCCCACGAAGCGCGGCGCCAAGCGCGCCGTCTTCGCCCGCTAGCAGCGCCTTCAGCGCCGCCAGACTGACCGGGGCAGGATCGAAGCTGCGTTGGCGCCAGCCAGCCAGGTCGCCCAGTCGGCCGAACAGCAGGACGCGCATCAGCCGCCCGTGGTCGACATGTGCCGCGCCAGCGCCGGACGCAGGCCAGGGCCGATGTGGAAGTCGTGGCCCTTCGGCTTGGCGTCGACTGCCGCGCGGATCGCGGAGACCAGATCGTCGCCGCTGCCGCCCGCACGGATCACCGAGCGCAGATCGGCGGCGTCCTCGCGGCCGAGGCAGGTGTGCAGCGTGCCGGTGCAGGTCAGCCGCACGCGGTTGCAGGCCTCGCAGAAATTGTGGCTGAGCGGGGTGATGAAGCCGAGCCGGCCGCCCGTCTCGACCACCTCGACGTAGCGCGCCGGGCCGCCGGTGGAGAGTGGCAGGTCGCGCAGGGTCCAAAAGCTTTGCAGGTCGCGCCGCACCGTCTCCAGCGACAGGAACTGGTCGGCGCGGTCGGCCTCGACCTCGCCCATCGGCATGGTCTCGATCAGGGTCATGTCCATGCCCCGGCCGTGCGCCCACCGGATCAGCGCCGGGATCTCGGCGGCGTTGTCGTGCGCCAGGGCGACGGCGTTGATCTTCACCCGCAGTCCCGCCACCTGCGCCGCGTCGATGCCGGCCAGCACCTGGCCAAGATTTCCGCCGCGGGTGAGGCGGGCGAAGAGGTCGGGCTGCAGCGTATCGAGCGAAACGTTGATCCGGCGCACCCCCAGCGCCGCCAGGTCGGTCGCGAATTGCGCCAGGCGCGTGCCGTTGGTGGTCAGGGTGAGTTCGTCGAGGTCGCCGCTGTCCAGATGGCGGGCGAGCCGCTTCACCAGCGTCATCAGGCCCTTGCGCACCAGCGGCTCGCCGCCGGTCAGCCGCAGCTTGCGTGTGCCAAGGCCCACGAACGCCGAGGCGATGCGGTCGATCTCGTCCAGCGCCAGCACCTCGGCCTTGGGCAGGAAGGTCATGTGCTCGGACATGCAATAGACGCAGCGCAGGTCGCAACGGTCGGTGACCGAGACGCGCAGATAGCTCACAGCGCGGCCGAAGCCGTCGATGAGCGGCGGCGGATGCGCGCCAACTTGGATTTGCCTCGGAGCGATGTCGTCGGGCGCCATGAAGCAGCTAACATAGAAAGGAAGGACCGGAGGCGACAGTGGGGTTGGCGCTGGCCCTCGACGCACGGGCGAGAAGCTGTCGATCGCCGTGACGCACGAACAGGCAGAGGCGATCCGCAAGTCCGTCCGAGAAGGCGAATTTGCCTCCGCTAGCGAGGCGGTGCGCGACGCTCTGCGTGATTGGGGCGGCAAACGAGAGGCGCGCACCGCGGCTATCGAGCGCATCCGTCGGCTCTGGGATGACGGAGTCGCGAGCGGGATGTCGGAGCATCGCCGTAAGGCGGCCGAGATCAGCGCGGAGGGCCGCCGCCGTTTGGCCGAGATGCAAAAACGTCGATGAGGCTGCCGGTCCGGCGGACGAAACAGGCCGACGCTGACTTGGACGAGATCTCGCTTCACATCGCCCTGGACAATGTCGCAGCCGCCGAGCGCTTGATGGAGCGAATCGAGGCAGCGGAAGACCGCCTGGGCGAGTTCCCGCAGATCGGCCAGGCGCGCCCCGAGATTCGGCCCGATCTCCGGCGCTGGCCCGTGGGCGCCTATCTGGTCTTTTACCGCGTCGACGACGAAGATGTCAGGATCGTCAGGGTCGTCCATGGCGCCCGCGACCTTGCCGGACTGTTTGGCGGACCGACCGACGATTGAGGCGGTCGCCCTGGCGCGGTATCGCTGGCGTCAGCTTCCGGAGCCCGTCCCATGCGCCTCGCCCTCGTCCTGCTCCTCACCCTGACCGCCGCGCCGGCCTTCGCTGCGACCGGACAGGATGTGTTCAACGACAGATGCGGCGACTGCCACACGGTCGATGCGGCCAGCGGGACCGCGCCGTCGTTGAAGGGCGTGGTCGGGCGCAAGATCGCGAGCCTGAGCGACTTCCAGTACAGCGAGGCGCTGAAGGCCAAGGCCGGCGGGGTGTGGACCGAGACGGCGCTGGACGCCTTCCTGGCCGACCCCAAGACCTTCGCGCCGGGCACGGTGATGTATGGCGGCGCGCCCGATCCGGCCGATCGCAAGGCGATCATCGACTATTTGAAAACGGTGAAGTGAGCAGCGATGCAGACCTTCCCCGCCTTCTTTCCCTTGGCCGGCCGCCGCGTGGTGGTCGCCGGCGAGGGTGAAGGCGCGGACGCCAAGCTGCGCCTGCTGGCCGGCTCACCGGCGACGATCGAGCGGGTGACGGGCGATGTGGCGCTGGCGCCAGGCGCCTACGCCGGCGCGGCGCTCGCCTTCATCGCCAGCGCCGACACCGGCTTCTGCACAGCGGCGGCGGGCGCGGCGCGCGCGGCCGGAACGCCGGTGAACGTGGTCGATCATCCGGAACTGTCCGACTTCCACACCCCGGCGATCATCGACCGCGATCAGGTCGTCGCCGCCATCGGCACAGCGGGCGCCGCGCCGATCGTGGCGGCGCTGATCCGGGCCGAGCTGGAGGCCAAGCTGCCGGCGGGCATTGGCCGGCTGGTCGAGCTGTTCGGCAAGCTGAGGGACGAGACGCGGGCGGCCTTCCCCGACCTCGCGCAGCGCCGCGCCTTCCTGCGCGCCATGATAAGCGGCGCGGTCGCCGAAGCGGCGGACGCCGATGACGCCGCGCAGGCTGAACGCCTGATGCGCGAGGCGCTGGGCCGCGGCGCAACGGCCGAAGGGAAAGTCTGGCTGATCGAGACGCCATCGGCGCGCGATCTGCTCTCTTTGCGCGCCGCCCGTGTGCTGGCGGAGGCCGATTTGCTGGTTTTGAGCGACGGCGTCGCCGTCGATGTGGTGGTGCTGGCCCGGCGCGATGCGTCCCGGCGACCACTCGCGGAAACCGACGCGGCGTTCCTCGCGCGGGAAGCCGCCGAAGGCCGCCAGACCGCCGTCATCGCCGGTTCGGAAGCGCTGACCGCCCTGGCCTTGGCTTTGGGCGCGGACGCGCCGCACCACTGGCTGGCCGCGGCGCCTGGCGCGTGAGCCTGCTGAGCGGCGACGATCTCGGCGCCGTCGGCCTGTCACTTCGCGTAGCCGCGACGGCGGTCGTCTGCGAGCTGCCGCTGGCGGTGCTGACCGCCTGGGCGCTCTCCCGCAGCCGCCTCGCCAGCCGGGTGGTGCTCGAGGCGCTGGTGACGTTGCCATTGGTGCTGCCACCGGTCGCGACCGGCTACCTGCTGCTGGTGCTGTTCGGCCGCGCCGGCCCGATCGGCGCCCTGCTGGCCCACGCGGGGATCGTGCTGGCTTTCCGCTGGACCGGCGCGGCGCTGGCGGCGGCGGTGATGGCCTTCCCGCTGATGGTGCGGCCGA